>Ga0116148_1003147_pt1 | contig 15461 bp, 14 predicted proteins | sample AD_UKC055_MetaG_FD_89786 | JGI IMG/M metagenome (GOLD analysis project Ga0116148, IMG submission 89786) | Active sludge microbial communities of municipal wastewater-treating anaerobic digesters from USA - AD_UKC055_MetaG | ecosystem: Engineered > Bioreactor > Anaerobic > Digestate | place: USA... | reverse complement strand
GCCTACATCTTCCGCCGCAACCTGCTCAACCCCGTCGAAGTGGAATACATCCGCCTGGAGCTGGACAGCTCGGGAGAGGTGGCTTTGCAGCCCGGCGATCAGCTGAACATCTACGACAAAAGCAGCTATACCGACGTGGACCAGATCAGCGTGCTGGGAGCCGTGCGCAATCCCTTTACCCGAAGCTTTGCCCACAGCGACCGCCTCAGCGTCAAAGAGGCCATCGAAACAGCCGGCGGCCTGCAGCCCAGCGTCTATCCCATTGCTTATATCTTCCGCCGCAACCTGCTCAACCCGGTGGAAACCGAATACATCCGCATAGAATTGGAAGAGGCCGGCGAAATGCAATTGCAGGCCGGCGACCAATTGCGCATCTACGACAATACCACCTATACCAACGTGGGCGAGCTAAGGGTGGCCGGAGCGGTGAAAAACCCCAACAGCTTCACCTTCGACCCCAGCATGAGCCTGCAGGACCTGCTGATCAATGCCGGGGGCTTTAATGTAGGTGCGGCTTTCAACCGGGTGGAAGTCTTCCGCCTGATCTTATCGCCCAGCGAAAAAGTCAAACTGGATCTGATCACCCTCGAAGTGGACAGCAGTTATCAGGTAGTAAAACCGTATAATTTCAGCCTGCAGCCCTACGACCTGGTGGTGGTGCGCATGACCCCCGAATTTACCACCGGCCGGGTGGTCGAACTCAACGGCCAGGTAAAATACCCCGGCCCCTATGTGCTGGAGGACAAGAAAACCACGCTGCGCGATGTGATCAAACAAGCCGGCGGCCTGCTGGACGACGCCAACCCCTACGGCGCCCAACTGATCCGTACCTACAACAACCGCGGCTTTATCAGTATCAACCTGAAAAAGGCCATGAACAGCGGCAGCCGGATCAACCACAACCCCATCCTCTTTGAGGGGGATGTGATCAACATCCGCCGCACCGAAAACGTGGTAGCCATCCTGGAAAACGGCACCCGCATGGCGCAGTACGCCCCCGACCCCGATAATTACCAGATCAAAAATGTAGTTTACCAGGGCCCCAAATCGGCCAAATGGTATGTGCGCAAGTTTGCCGGCGGCTTCGACAAAAACGCCAACCGCCGCAGCGTAACCGTAACCCACGCCAACTACCAGATGGTCGGCACCGACTGCTTCCTGTTCATCCGCGACTTTCCCACCGTCCAGCCCGGCTCCACCATCACTCTGCAACTGGACCCCGAAAAGATCCGCAAAGAAAGCGAACCCAAAGAAAAAGTCGATCTGGAGAGCACCGTCGCCCGCAGTCTGGCCACCCTGACCTCCACCCTCTCGCTGATCCTATTGATACAACAATTAGCTAAATAAGAGCCCGATGACAAACACGGAAGAACGGAATGTGAATCCTCAGGCAACGCAGCAGGTTGAGGACGAAATAGACCTGATTGCGATTGCCAAAACCCTCTGGAACGGCCGCAAGACCATCTTGATCGCCACCGGCATAGGCGCCGTATTGGGCCTGTTGGTGGCCTTGCTGACGCCCAAAGAATATACGGTCAAAACTGTATTAGTGCCCCAAATGAGCGGAGGAAAAAGCTCGCAATTGAGCGGCCTGGCCTCCCTGGCCGGGGTGGATCTGGGTATGGCCGAAAGCTCGGAGCTTTCACCCATCATTTATCCCCAAATCGTGCAATCGGTGCCCTATATGCTGGAATTGATGCATACGCCGCTGCATTTTAGTAAGGTGGATACGGTGGTGTCGTACTTTGAGTATTATACTGAGGTGAAGAAGCCTTCGGTGCTGGGGGTGGTAAAGAAGTACACTATCGGTTTGCCGGGAGTGTTGCTGTCGGCTCTGCGCAAAGCACCTGAAGAATTTGTGCTGCCCGGGGATATGGGAGATAAGCCTATTTCTATGAGCCGGGAAGAATATGATCTAAAGAAAGGCCTTAGCGAAAAGATCAGCCTGATGGTAGATAAGAAAGAAGGTTATCTAACCTTGTCTGTCAATATGCCCGAAGCACTGGTTGCGGCCGAAATGGCCCAAAAAGCCCAAAGCCTGTTGCAGCGATCTATCATTGCCTATAAGGTGGAGAAATCGCAGGCAGAGCTCGATTTTATCCAGGAACGCTACGACGCCGCCAAAGAGGAGGCAGAGAAGCAGCAAGTGGAATACGCCACACTCTCCGATCAATACAAGGACCTGACCAGCCGGGTGCCTCAGGTAGAACTGCAGAAAGTACAAACCCGGATGAGCATAGCCAATAGCGTATATCAGCAATTGGCCAGTCAACTGGAACAGGCTAAGATCCAGGTAAAGAAAGATACGCCGGTGTTTACCATTGTGGAGCCGGTAACGGTTCCTACAGAGAGGTCTAAACCGAGCAGAGTGAAGATAGTGGTGATTTGGGTGTTTTTGGGAGGAGTAGTGGGATGCGGAATTGTGTATGGGAAAACCTATTTTTTGAGCTTGAGGAAGAAATGGGAGGATGCCTAAACTATAAAGAAATGCTGGATCTAAACGGCAAAAGTATACTTATTACCGGAGGTACAGGGTCATTGGGGAAAGCTTTGACTAAGACTATTTTCAACAAATGGCCGAATGTAAAAAGATTGGTAATCTATTCGCGTGATGAGCAAAAACAGTTTGTCATGGATCGGGAGTATCCTCATTCCCAATACCCTGCAATCCGCTTTTTTATTGGTGATGTCCGCGATAAGGAACGGCTTGTCAGAGCGTTGAGCGGTATAGACTTTGTTATTCACGCGGCTGCCATGAAACACGTTCATATAGCAGAGTACAACCCGACCGAATGTGTAAAAACCAATATTGGAGGAGCACAAAATGTAATCGATGCCTGTTTGGCGACAAACGTCAAAAGCGTGGTGGCTCTTTCCACAGACAAAGCCTGTGCTCCAATCAATCTCTACGGGGCAACAAAACTGGCTTCCGATAAATTATTTGTTGCCGCCAACAATATCAAAGGGAATAATCCGATTAAGTTTTCCGTAGTCAGGTATGGAAATGTGATGGGCTCCAAAGGTTCGGTTATGCCTTTTTTTATAGAAATAAAGAAAAAGGGTGGTATTATTCCAATCACCGAACCCAATATGACCAGATTTAACATACCCATTCAAGACGGTGTCGATATGGTGTTGTACGCTTTGGAAAATGCCTGGGGAGGTGAAATTTTCATCCCGAAAATTCCGTCTTACCGGATAATGGATCTTGCCGAAGCAATCGCTCCCGAGTGCGAGTACAAGGTTGTAGGTATGAGGGCGGGGGAAAAAATTCACGAAGAAATGATAAGCGCTTCCGATTCGTTTCATACCTACGATTTGGGAACATACTATACCATACTGCCACAGCAACCCATTTGGAATTTAGATGAATACATTGCCTGTTTCAATGCGAAAAAGGTAGCCGAAGGCTTCTGTTATAATTCCGGAGAAAACAAGGAATGGGAGACCATAGACTCACTACGTGCAAAAATCAAAGAGCATGTAGATCCGGATTTTCAGGTATAATGACACAAAAATCAATTCCATACGGACGGCAACACATTACCGGAGCCGATGTTCAGGCCGTGAAGGAAGCCCTTCTTTCCGATTACCTGACTCAAGGGCCAAGGATCAGAGAGTTCGAAGAGAATTTTGCCGGCTACATAGGCTGTAAATACGCTGTTGCAGTTTCGAACGGTACCGCAGCACTGCATCTTTCTGCCATAGCCTTGGGTGTAAAACCGGGCGCTAAGGTTATAACCACGCCCATTACATTTGTTGCATCGGCCAATTGTGTACGTTATTGCGGGGGCGAGGTGGTTTTTGCCGATATCGATCCGCTTACTTATCTACTTGATATAAACTCAGTAAGAAAAATTCTGGAAAGTTCGCCCAAAGGGACATATCAGGGCATTATCCCCGTCGATTTTGCCGGTAGAGCCGTACATTTAGAGGAATTCAGAGGCCTGGCAGACGAATACGGTTTATGGATACTGGAAGATGCCTGCCACGCTCCCGGCGGGTATTTCATAGATTCCGGGAATGCAAAGCAATTTTGTGGCAATGGAAGATACGCCGACCTGGCCATTTTTTCTTTTCATCCGGTTAAGCATATTGCTTGTGGCGAAGGGGGTATGATTACCACCAACGACGAAAACCTTTATAACAAACTGCTCCTTTACAGAACGCATGGCATAACTAAAAATGAAACTGTATTCCACTACGAAAACAGTATTGAATTTGCCACGGGAGGATGTAGCGCCGAACCGGCTTATCCCGGTTGGTATATGGAAATGCAGGAATTAGGATACAATTATCGTTTAACAGATATCCAGGCTGCCTTAGGAAACAGTCAATTAAAAAGAGCGGACGAAGGTTTGGAAAGAAGGAGAGAAATTGCAAAAATATACAATGACTCTTTTCGAAATAAAACCTATATAAAGGGCCAGTCCGGACTAATCGACGGCCATGCTTATCATTTATACGTGATAGAAGCAGACGATCGTTTAAATTTGTACAACCATCTTAGAAACAACAATATATATTCGCAGATACATTACATTCCTGCACACCTGATGCCTTATTACCGCCGCTTGGGATACAAAGAAGGCGATTTGCCCCTTGCTGAGAATTATTATAAGCATTGCATCAGCTTGCCTATGTTTCCAACTTTGAGCAACGAGGAACAAAAGTATGTAATAGAAACCATCGACCATTTTTACACAAAGTGAAAAACATCGCCATTATTCCTGCCAGGGGAGGTAGTAAACGTATTCCGGGGAAAAACAGTAAAGAATTTCTTGGAAAGCCTATTATTGCCTATTCCATTGAGCTTGCATTAAAATCCCGCTTGTTTGACGAAGTGATGGTTTCGACCGATGACGAAAAAATTGCATTAATAGCAATGCAGTATGGAGCAAACGTCCCATTTATTCGCTCCAAAGAAAACGCCGGTGATTTTGCCACTTTGACAGACGTTATCGTCGAAGTGATCGATCGATATAAATCGGATGGGAAATTGTTCGAAAACATTTGTTGTATTTTACCGACATCGCCATTAACATCAGGTGAACGGCTTAGAGAAGCATACAATAAATTTATTCGTGAAAACTTAGAATCGGTTTTGGCTGTGGTGGCATTTTCCTATCCCATTTTAAGGGCCCTGGAATTTGATGACAACAAAAAACTAAAAATGATCTGGCCGGAACACCTAACAACACGAAGTCAGGATTTAAAACCGGCATACCACGATTCCGGATCGTTTTATTGGGTAAAAACCGATGCCCTGCTTGGTCAGAAAACATTGTTCTGTAAAAATGGAGGCGCGATTGTATTGACAGAAATGGAAGTTCAGGACATCGACAATGAACTCGACTGGAAATTGGCTGAATTAAAATACCATTTAACCGGTGGCTAAAAGAACGATCGTATTCCGTGCCGACGGCAGTACTACCATTGGCATGGGGCATTTTACACGTACTCTTGCACTGGCAGAGATGCTGAACGAACATTTTTATTGTGTTTTTGCCACACGCCAACCAACGGAATACCAAATTTCAGAAATCGGGAAGGTATGCTCCGGGCAGATCGATTTACCCGCCGACGATTCACATTTCGACCGCTTTCTGGAATATTTACAGGGCAATGAAATCGTAGTTTTAGACAACTACTACTACACCACCGAATACCAAAAAGCCATAAAAAGTAAAGGCTGCAAACTGGTATGTATCGACGATATGCACGATAAACATTTTGTAGCCGATATCGTTATAAACCATGCCGAAGGAATAGACCCTCGTATTTATTCGAAAGAATCGTATACCAAGCTTATGCTTGGTTTTCGATACGCATTGATTCGAAAAGAATTCCGCCGCCCCGTCGGGAAATACGAAAAACAATATTCCTGCCTTCTTATAATGGGCAGTGCCGATCCATTCAATTTGAGCAAGAAATTTATACAAATACTCAAGGAAAATAATTTAGAGAAACCTGTTGCAATTGTTTCAGCCTCAAAACCCGAAACTCCGGAAGTGCTTTGGTTTAGCCGTTTGAATGCACTTGAAATCTCGGATTTAATGGATAAATCGGAATTTGGAATTTTCCCTGCAAGTACTGTTGCCATCGAAGCATGTGCCAGGCAATTGCCATTTATATGTGGATATTATGTAGATAACCAAAAACACATATATAATGGAATCAAAAAGAGCAAACTATCCATTTGTATTGGTGATTTAAATAATTTGGATGAAACGTTGATGGCTGAAAGTTTAAGTCTTATTAAATCAACATACTATAGTAAATTAATTATTGCAAAACAAAAAAAGCTAATGGATAAGCACTCGCCGAAACGTTTATTAAAAGAAATACAAGGATTATGATATTCGCAATAGGTTTTCTTTGTTCAGGTGAGCTTGGTTTAAATACTTTAAAATTTTTATCCCGAGAATTTATTCCACAATTCATCTTCACAGATAATCATTCGGATGGAATCATTGAATTCGCGACGAATAATGGGATTCCAATTTTTATTGGTAATCCTCGAAAGAAAGATCCTTCTGAATTTTTAAAAAAATTTAAAACAGATATTATTTTTTCAGTTAACTATCTCTTTATTGTTGAAAAAAATATACTAAATCATCCCAAGTTTTATGCCATTAACCTACATGGTTCTTTACTGCCTAAATATAGAGGAAGAACACCCCATGTTTGGGCTATCATAAATGGAGAGAAAGAAACCGGGATCACAGCCCACATCATGGCAGAAGGGTGCGATACTGGAGACATTGTTTTACAAAGAGTTATTCAAATTGGATTAAATCACACAGGTGCAGATATTTTAAAGGAATTTAAAATAATTTATCCTGAAATGATATTTAAATTGATTATGCAAATTAAGACAAATCAGTTAAAGTGTATAAAACAAGATCATAGCAAAGCAACATATTTCGGCAAACGCACTTCGATTGATGGTCAAATTAACTGGAATTGGCAAAGAGAACGAATTTATAACTGGGTTAGGGCACAAGCATATCCTTATCCGGGGGCATACACGATGCTAAGGGACCAAAAAATCATTATAGACCAAATTATTTTTTCTGAATTGGGTTATGAAAACGATATGCCTAACGGCTTAATATTGAGAACTGATCCAACAATTTTAGTTAAAACCCCTAATGGGGTAATAGAATTAATTAAAGTGAGAAATGACTCAATGATTACAGTAATCTCTAAAGAAATATTTGACTAAAATGAAATTTGATTTTGTAAACAATAATAGCACATTTATTATTGCAGAACTATCTGCAAACCACGGGCATAACATAAAAATAGCCATTGAAACTATTCGCGCAGCGAAGCGAGCAGGAGCCGATGCAATCAAACTCCAAACCTATACGGCAGACACCCTCACCATCAACTGCAACAATGAATATTTCGCGATAAGCGAAGGACTTTGGAAAGGAAGGACTTTGTATAATTTGTACAAAGAAGCCTATACCCCATGGGAATGGCATGAAGAATTGTTTCGGGTGGCAAAAGAGGAAGGCTTGTTGTGCTTTAGTACTCCATTCGACAAAACGGCTGTGGACTTTCTGGAACAGTTCAACCCGCCTTATTATAAAATTGCCTCGTTCGAAATTCAGGATATCCCTTTGATCGAATACGCAGCATCGAAAGGGCGGCCAATGATAATCTCTACCGGTATTGCTGAGTTGGAAGATATTGAAATGGCGGTACAAACATGCCGCAATGCGGGCAACGAAAATATTACTTTACTAAAATGCACCTCTTCCTATCCGGCCCCCATCGAAGAAGCCAACTTGTTGACCCTGCCCGATCTTAAAAAGCGATTTGGGGTAGAAGTAGGTCTGTCGGATCATACCACAGGCATTGTGGCGCCTGTTGTTGCAGTGGCTTTAGGTGCAAAAGTAATAGAGAAACATTTCATTCTCGACAAATCGATTGGCGGACCCGATGCTTCGTTTTCGCTCGACGAGAAGGAATTTACCGCCATGGTCGCAGCCGTACGCCAAGCCGAAAAAGCCCTCGGCAAGCCAACGTACGAACTGACCGAAAAAGCCAAAGACAACCGCAAATTCTCACGTTCCCTGTTTGCAGTAAAAGACATCAAAGCAGGCGAGCTTTTTACCGAAGAAAATGTTCGTTCCATACGTCCCGGATACGGTTTGCATCCCAGGTATTTGAAGGAGGTAATAGGTAAGAAAGCAAAGGTGGATATAGTGGTGGGGACACCGCTTAGGGTGAGTCATTGGGAGTGATTTGGAAAACATCGTGAGGAACTTGGTCGTCCAATCGTTATTCAAATCTAATATAAGGAAGCTTTGATGTATTTCTTATGCTAATTTAGGATCTTCCAGGGCAGACAGGCATTGTGCTTCCAATGTAACTCAAGATTTCACGCATGTGAATCAAACGGGTGTCATGGTATACACAAGTTTGATTATCCCGCATCAAAGGCAAAGTCTTTGGATTTATTTTCGTTGTCATATTAATATGAGAAAACTCGCAATCATAGGAGCCAGTTATCTTCAATTACCCCTAGTCAAGAAAGCCAAGGAGATGGGTTTGGAAGTACATTGCTTTGCATGGGCAAAAGGAGCTTTATGTAAGGATGTGGCAGATTATTTCTATCCTATTTCTATTGTTGAGCACGATGAAATTTTGAAAATTTGCCAAAATGTAAAGATTGATGGTATTTGCACCATAGCTTCAGATGTTGCTGCTCCAACTGTAGCATATGTTGCCGGCAAAATGGGGCTAATAGCCAATGGATATGAAGCATCAGTTAGAACAAACAACAAATTCTTGATGCGAAATGCGTTCAAGGCTGCCGGCGTACTTTGTCCGCATCTTATGGTTACATCTGTCGGAGCAGCTAGAGAAATTGATTGGGATTATCCTTTAATTGTAAAACCGTCAGACCGTTCCGGATCATTGGGAGTCACTAAAGTTTTTTGCAAAGATGAACTTTATACTGCTGTTGAAAATGCCATTGGAGTTTCGTTTGAGAAACAGGCAATGGTTGAAGAGTTTATTGAGGGTAGAGAGATTAGCGTAGAATTTATATCATACAAGGGCAAGCATTATCCTTTGCAAATAACGGATAAGGTTACGACAGGATCTCCTCATTTTGTGGAATTAGAACATCATCAACCGGCTAACTTCTCTGTTGATGTGATTTTCCATCAGGGTAAGATTGCTGATACCTATAATATCGGTAGTTTCAATGAGTGGAAGAACATCGATATCATCAAGGTGGTGATCAAGACTGTGGATCGTCTGCTCGGTCGCAAGGAGGATGAGGATTTGGATCTGATCACTTTGTTACCGATCGTGCTGGTCATGATTTGCGTTATGCCATCGATTCTACTAAGTTGCAGAAGGAACTTGGATGGGAGCCAAGTCTGCAGTTTGAGGAAGGAATTGAGAAGACCTTTAAGTGGTATCTCGACAACCAGGAATGGATGGATAATATTACATCAGGTGAGTACGAAAAAGTATTATGAGAACAGTATAAGGATAGATAATCTGTAATAACAATCTATAGAATGAAAGTAGTTCTTCTTGCAGGAGGTTTTGGCTCCAGAATTTCTGAGGAATCTCAGTTTAAGCCGAAGCCAATGATAGAAATTGGTGGTATGCCAATTCTTTGGCATATTATGAAAGAGTATGCCTTTTATGGCCATGCCGAGTTTATTATCTGTGCAGGCTATAAACAAGAATATATCAAGGAGTGGTTTGCCAATTACTTCCTCCATAATTCAGATGTTACTTTTGATTTTCACAAAGAGGCAAATAATACAAAATAGTTAATTATATTGTCAACATAACTCACAACACCAATATTACTAACACCTAAAGTTCTAGATATTATAGTAAATATGATGAAATTTACGATGTATGAAGAAGCTGTTATTGCTGAATTATAAGCAAAGTTCTTAACAATTGACATACTCTGCTATCTATTTATTAATGACGAGATAACATTAAACATGCCTGATGAGAAAATCCACTTATTAATACATGAACGCTGTATTAAAAATTTATTTAAGACTCCTTTAGTGACATTTCTGACTGTACAAATATCAGAAACGCCTGAAATAACCTTTAAACGCTCACTATAGCTCATATATTTTAGAGAACCTACATATGCATTAATAACAGCAATAAGACCATTAGCAATGATATTTTTAGTATTAACACTGAAACCACATTTATCAAGTAAAATATATGCATTAGAATAATTATCTAAAGCATATATAAGTTTAGTAATTGTAGGCTTTGACTTAGTAACACCATTAGGATTATAACGAAACATATAGACCTTTGTATTAACAGCAGCTATACGATTTGCAGTTGTTAATAACTTTTGATTATGCAAATAGTCGCATCCTATAGTTGTATGAGAAAACAAAATGTTACTTTCAGTCAAAAATTTACGTCTAATCATTTTTCTATATGCAGGTACAGGAAATGTCGTAAACTTTCTCTCCTTCAAATATGACTGAATAATACCTTCACCATCTGTACTATTTATACAGGATATAAAATTTCCATTAAATGGAAGATTATCTTCATTTGTCAAGTCTCCAATATTCTTAAAAGACTCGATATTAAAATACAGCACATCAAGATTATTATCACTCATTTTATGAATAATATCTTGAATCACATTATCTTTTAGATAATCATCAGAATCAACAAATTGCACATATCGTCCTCGAGCAACTTTTAATCCTGTATTATAAGCGCCCCCAGCACATATATTTTCTTCAAGCTTGATATAAATAAAATTCGAGTGATGTTTTCTTATTTCAAAAACAATCTCCTCCGAATTATCTTCAGTCGCATTATTTACAAATATGACTTCAAATTGTTTTTCATCTAAACCTTGCCTATAAAGACTTTCAATGCATTGTTTAATATATAAACCTGTGTTATAACACGGGAGTATGTAAGACACAAGAATTTCATCTGTCATAACAAAACATATTATTATAAGATTTTCTTAATCAATAATAGACTTCTCTCTAAACACTGATCCATATTATAATATTTAAAATCCGCTAATCTACCACATGTTATTAAATTAGAAAATTTTGATGCAAATTCTATGTAACGAGAAAAAAGCTTTTGACTTTCATCTGTCAATATGGGGTAATATGGTTCTATCTCATTATCCGTATCATATGCTAGAGGATATTCAACAGCATATGAGGTACCAAGAACTTCTTGAGGAGGTAACTTCTTATATTCAACAATACGAGTATATCCCTCTTCCTGAGGATAAGCAACTAAAGGTGCACCTTGAAAACTTTCTTTTTCTTCATACTTCCATTCAAAATGTAATGATCTATAAGGCAGTTTACCATAACGACAATCAAACAATTCATCTAGTGCGCCAGTGTAGATGACGTTATAGTTTTCATCACCATCAACAAGAATAACATTTCGATCTTCATCTTTTGTTATATGCTCCAATGCTTCTACACCCAACTTTACATTTATATTAGGATGGTTCAGTATATTTTTGAAAAAATCCTCATAAGTAGTAACAGGCATCACCTGGTACTCATCATCAAAATATCCATCCTTATACGAAAGTCTAAGAGGAACTCTTTTTAATACAGAGGGATCAATCTCTGATGGGTCCATTCCCCATTGTTTTGCGGTGTAAAGACTGTAATCTTTTTTGAATAAGAATTCTGCATATTCTTTAATAATTGCTACAGGTGATTCCAATGCTTCGACAACTGTAACAAATTCACGATTCGGATAATTCTCTTTCAATGCATCTTTGAGTTTTGCAGCATCTTCTTTTGAATAAAAATCATCTATCGTCTGGAAATTGAAAGGTAATGGAGTTGCAATTCCATCAATTTCGGATTGACAAAGTATTCTGAATGGGCGCCACTGGTTGTAACGGCACATATACTCATACAATGATTTATTATTTGTATGGAAACAATGAGGTCCGTATTTATGAACAATAATACCATGGTCATCACGATAATCAAACATATTACCTCCTATATGGTCACGTCTATCCCAAATAGTTATATCATGTCCCGCTTCTGCAAGTTCTCTTCCAATAACAGAACCTGTAAGACCGCACCCAACTATCAAATACTTGCTCATTACTTTATATTTTCCTGATATTCCTTAAAGCTCATCAAATGTGTATCCTTCTCTGAGATAATCAGATTCTCGATACCACCAATTTTCTCAAATGGCCACTTGATATTGATATCAGGATCATTGTACATAATACCGCTATCACCTTCGCCATAGAATACTTCGCCACACTTGTAGCTAACAATTGAATCCTCAAGCACTAGATAACCATGACCAAAGAACTGAGGTACATAGAGTGTCTTCTGATTGTCGCCAGTAAGGTCAAAGCCCTGCCACTTACCGAATGTTGGGGAATCTGGACGTAGGTCGACGATCACATCATAAACATGACCACTTATACAACGAACTAACTTTGCCTGCTGCTTCACCAACTGGAAGTGAGTAGCGCGGATGACGCCCTTTTTACTGATGGTATAGAATACCTCTTTCAGCTCATGATCGATACCGTTCTGCTTGAATATATCGATATTATAGTCTTTTACAAAACCACCACGCTCATCAGTAGCATAAAATGGTGTTATCTCGTATGCACCCTTCAAGGATGTCTTTTTAAATTCAAATTTCTGAATCATAATGAACTGTATTTAGAGGCTTTTGAGCCAAGTAATTGTTTTGTTGATACCGTTGTCAAAGTCTGTTGAAACATAATTGCCCACTGTTTCAACGAGGTCACTATTATCAAACATCTCCATGGTGTATTTGATACCATCATCAGGACGGATACCGATACCAATCTTATCGGCATAACCAGCCAACTCACCAATGCGAAGGAGATAATCCTTCAAGATGCGAGGAGATCCAGAGCCGATATAATAGAAAGCCTTCTTGGTTTCGTTTGCACCAAGCCGAAAAACAGCTTCAATCAAATCCTCAACATAGATAAAATCGTATGGCTGAAGACCAGGGCCGAAGGTCGCCTCTTTACCAGCCATCAATTCACCAAGAGTATAGCTAACAAGGTTACCTGTCTTGTTGCCCACGCCATAAATATTAGAGAACTGCATCCAAACGAACTGCTGTCCGATATTCTTGCAGTAATCCTCAACTATCAAATGGCATGCGTGCTTTGCCACACCATACATCATGCCACCACTTGTTGCCTGTAGATTTGGAAGGCTGAAGGTTGCATTCTCAGCAACGGTACCTGCACAAAGATACTTCTTAACTGAAAGCTTCTTGCAGATATTTGCACAATCGATAGCCATCTGAATATTGGCAAGCTGAATAGTAGGATCTGCCTTTTCAGCACCATTCACACCCCTCCATGCCAAATGATAGAAAGCATCATATTCGCCAGCAGAAATCTTATCAGCAAGCGAAGCATCTACAGTAGCCTCAATCTTAGTGATGAGATCAGTTTCTGGCAATCTTGGTGCAGCAAAGTTGATATCAACAGCTACTACCTTTACATTATTTTCAATCAGTTTCTTGATCAGCGAGCTACCGATAAAACCGTTAGCACCTGTTACAATTACATTTTTCATTCTAGTTGAGTTAATCATCGTCCGAGGAATTCATTGATCTGCTTGTCCATACAAGCGCGTACATCGCCTCCTGCAAGCCAGCACTTGCTCCATTCTACAACCTTCTCCATGGCTTCATCCAGGTTCCAACGAGGAGCCCATCCAAAGGTTGACTTGAGTTTTGAGCAATCGAGTTTGAGGAAGTTAGCCTCATGAGGACCTCCATCATACTTATTGATCCATTTCAAACCCTTACCCCACTTACTTACAAAGAGGTCAACAAGGGCACCTGTCTGGAAACAATCCACATCGTCAGGACCTACATTGTAGTAATCTGCATACTTACTATCCTGATACTGCTTCATAGCAATCAAGAGATAAGCATAAAGTGGTTCAAGCACATGCTGATAAGGACGAGTGGAGAAAGGATTGCGAACAACAATATCCTCGTGCTTCTCTGCTGCACGTACACTATCTGGAATAATACGTTCGTTGGCAAAATCACCACCACCAATCACATTACCTGCACGAGCAGTTGAGACAGAGATGATTGGCTGGCCATCCTTGTCTGTGAAGAATGAACGCTTATAACTATGAGTTACCAGTTCTGAGCAAGACTTTGAGTTGCTATATGGATCATAACCATCCAACTCTTCGTTTTCACGATAGCCCCAGTTCCACTCTTTATTAAGGTATACCTTATCGGTAGTAACATTGAGGAATGATTTCACGCAATTGCTCTGGCGTACGCACTCCAGAATATTTACAGTACCAATCACATTGGTTTCGTATGTATAAGCAGGATCCTTGTAAGAATCACGGACGATTGGTTGAGCAGCTAGGTGAAGCACAATCTCTGGCTGAGCCTCATTAAAAGCCGCCATTAAAACCTCACGATCACGGATATCACCAATTACAGAATGAATATCACCTTCGATATTTGCAATCTTGAAGAGTGATGGCTCTGTTGGAGCATCCAGTGAATAACCGGTTACAATAGCACCAGCATTGGCAAGCATCTTGCACATCCAAGATCCCTTAAAGCCTGTATGACCAGTAAGGAATACTCTCTTGCCTTTATAAAATTCAAATATATCTTCCATTATAATTATTTTGCGAAATCAGGAATATTAGGAACAGAACGTTCCCATCGCTTCCAAGGTGCTTTATCCTCTGATAGAAGTTTTTCAAGCATAGCTTTCTCACGGATATTGTCCATGCATTGCCAGAATCCTTCATGAATATAAGACATCAATTGGCCTTCCTCAGCCAATTTTGTTAGAGCAACTTTCTCAAACACACATGTATCATCAGTAAGATAGTCAAATATTTGAGGCTCAAGTACCATGTAACCAGCATTAATTGGAGCGCCATCTGAAGAATTCTTTTCGCGGAATGATTTAACAGCATTATCTCCGCTAATATCAAGGACGCCCTTATCTTGAGCCATTTTAACAGCTGTTAATGTGGCTATTTTACCATGTGATTTATGGAATTCTAGAAGTTTATCAATTTCTACATCACAAACTCCATCACCGTAAGTCATAAAAAAGGGTTCATTGCCAACATACTCTTGAACGCGCTTGATACGACCTCCGGTCATAGTGTTATACCCTGTATCAACAACTGTCACTTTCCATGGCTCAAGATTCGAATGATGGATTGTATGCTCATTCTTTCTTTGTGAATACGTCAGTTAGCAAGCTAACTTCCTGACCTTCAATTCAATACGCGATTACCGTAACATCAATCGCTCAACCAGTTGCACATAGCCCCAAAATTGGACAACATTGGACACTATTGCAACGCAGCCGCCAGACATTTTAAAGACCTATCCGTTGTGCGTGTTTCATTGCCCGGTTG
>Ga0116148_1003141_pt1 | contig 15490 bp, 9 predicted proteins | sample AD_UKC055_MetaG_FD_89786 | JGI IMG/M metagenome (GOLD analysis project Ga0116148, IMG submission 89786) | Active sludge microbial communities of municipal wastewater-treating anaerobic digesters from USA - AD_UKC055_MetaG | ecosystem: Engineered > Bioreactor > Anaerobic > Digestate | place: USA... | reverse complement strand
TCATGGCGTCCACCGGGACACCGGAACCGGGAGGTCTGTACTGGAGGGATGTGCTGCGCCTGCTTAAATCCGTTTCACGCACCTGCAAGATCCGCGGCTTCGATGTCGTGGAACTGGCCCCGATTTCCGGCGATATCGCGCCTGATTTCATGGCCGCCAAACTGATTTACCGCCTTATGGGCTACATAACCGGGTAAGATTATTCAATCCGTTGATATCGATCAAGGATTTTGAAAATTACTCCTTGACAAACAGTGGAGATAATGGTGTAAAGTCAACGTTTTTCAAATATCGCGGGGTGGAGCAGTCCGGTAGCTCGTTGGGCTCATAACCCAAAGGTCAGAGGTTCAAATCCTCTCCCCGCTACCAAGTAATTACAAGGAGTTAGCTGATGCAGTTAGCTCTTTTTTTGCATTTTGGAGGGGCTTTGAGCTACCTTCTGCAATAATACATTTCCCCCATGAAATATCTTCTTTGTGCGCCTTCTTTCAATGTTTTCGTTTTGCACGCTCATTTCTTCCGACACAACTTTCAGGAATAGTCCCCAAATATCACATCTCGTTTCCATAAGTATATTGACATCGCGGGATAAATCGTTTAGTGTTCCAATCACTCATCAATATCTTACCAATTGAAAAAAAGCACGGGGGGAGGAGTTTGTAAAATCCACTGCCAAACAACATTGCCATGAAAGGGAGGGATCATGAAACAGGTTGATTTGCTGCGTCTAGCCAAATGTTGTGGTACCATTGTAATAGGTTGTTTTTTAAAGGGTTTGATTTTTGCAGAAACGAAAAACAGATGGTTCCAATCGCGGCATCGTTTCAAGATCTGGTCCATATTCCTCGCTGTGACAGTGGGGATTCTTATAACCTCCGCTCATGTTCAAGCTAATACTTCGGATGCTGCTGCTCAAACGCAGATACAGGAAGCGCTGGCAAAAATGGGGGTTGCGGATGTGAAGGTTGATTTCAACATCGCAATTCCCATGACCAAAGCTGAAAATCCGGTCGGATACAACTGCAATATCTACGCCTCGGCTTTTTATCATACGTCTCCTTACAATGGCACGGGAAGCATCAAACGGCCGACGATTTTTCTCGCAACCGGTTACCACCGGGACCTCATCGGTCTGATGTTCGCCGTGATCGCCTTTGTGCCCCATGACTACAATGTCGTTGTGTTGGATATGCGCGGAACCGGTTCCGGTGAAGGCGTCTGGGATCCACTCAGCCCTATTGAACAATATGATGTGGCCTATATGATTGACAAGTGGATTCCCGCGCAGCCGTGGTCGGACGGTACGGTCGGCATGGTCGGAGGCTCCTATATGGGCATCATCCAATATCTTGCCGCCGGTCTTGTCGAACAGGTCAACGGCACTCCAACGCATCTTAAAGCTATTGCGCCGATTTCGGCCTATAACGACGTCTGGAAAGACATTGTCTGGCACGGCGGGAATTTTGATCTGGAATTCATGGCCATCTGGATCCTTATGACGGATTTTATCAGTATTCTTCCGCCGGACCTGATTGTCGGCGGTGTGGCGGAGCCGAACTTCAACAAAACAGATTTCATGAACGCATTGAGCATCTGGGCACAGCATTTCAAACAACTGACCGTGCCGCTGGAATGGTTTATGGATTCGACCAAAGGAACGAGAAACAGCTGGTATGACACAAAATCGCCGATGATTTACTGGCCGGACAAACCGGCCGGCGGCTGGAATTTTCCGGATATGCCCCCGGCCGTGGGCGACGGCGTCATCCCGAAAAATCTTCCCATCCTAACCGCAACCGGCTGGTACGATATCTTCACCAGAGGTTCTTTCATGAACTATGAATATGGATTGAAAAATCATGCTCCCGGCAATAAGGCCATCATTGTGGGGCCCTGGTATCATATTGATGCAGCGTTTATGTTTCCCGGCGTCAAGGGGATGGGCATCGAAGGGAAGGAAGGTATTTTCACGTGGGATGTCCTCCGCCGATGGATGGACTGGAGACTCAAGGGAAAAGACGATCCGTTCCTGCAGGAGTTCCCGGTGCTGCTCTACGTACTGGGAGAAAACAAATGGCGTGCTGAAAAATCATGGCCTTTGCCTTCATCCAGACTCAGCAACCAAACGTATTATCTTTCCAAAGCTAAATCCTCTCTGATTTTCGGCGATTGGTTTGGAGTTGCCAATTATGACGACAATTATAAGCTGGTCCCCAGCGTGAAGACCACAGATTATAATAACGTGATTTTGGGGATTAAAAAGCCGAAAGTGAACCCTGTTCTATATCATAGCCCGACAGCGCTCAACGGGGCGTTCTCCCGCTCGGCTCAACGCTGGCTGGGATTCTCGCCTCTGACGATTGTGAGCCAGTTGTCCAGGTACACACTGGATATCAATCTTGACAGCACACTATTCTGGGAAGATGAGCGCAGTGATGAAACCGGTGTTCTGACCTTTTCGACTGAACCGCTGGCCAGTGATATGGAAATTTCCGGTCCGTTGAAGCTGACCTTCTGGGCAAAAACAAAGTTTACCGAGCCGCTGAAACAGGCGGCTCTCGATAACTTCATTGACCAGATCAAATCCACGTTCAACATTGGAGAGGACAAGGATATGATCTTACAGATTGCCGATAGAAAAGATGTCCAGTGGGTGGTCGAGGTCAATGATGTGTTCCCCAATGGTCGGGCAAAAAATATTACATCCGGATGGCTCAGCGCGGCGTTCCGCCCTTATAATGCGGCTAAACCTACGCAGGTGGATCCGGCATACAGAGCATTTGATCCTTTCTATTTTCAACCGGAAAAGAATCCAAACAATATTGCTGAAGAAACGGTCTATCAGTATGTGGTCGAATTGTGGCCGACAACCAATGTTTTCAAGAAGGGGCACCGCCTCCGCGTGAGTATTTCCGCTTCCGATTTCCCCCACTTGTTTCCTGTGCTTCGGCCGTCGAAAAACACCATCGTTATTGATGAGGCTCATCAGGCCAAACTTGATTTCAAAGTTGCCAACAAGAATGGGGAAGGAACGTTGTGGAAATGGATTGACGGAGACGTCGGCGACTATCTTTTGACCCATAAGAATTAACAGTATCCAATAATCAAAAGGAAAAGGGTGGCGCGAAAGCACCACCCTTTTTTCTTGCTCATCAAGCCGTATTAAAGATATTCAAGATAAGACTTTAGGCTATGAAGATTGTCTTGACAGAAAAAACTAATTTTTCTATACTTTTTACATACAAAGCAATTGCCGTTACACTCAAAAATCGCAGTTTTTTTGTGATTCCACAGATTAAAGTGCCTGAAAGAACGCTTCAGGACCGAGATCAAGTACCGGCTTTGCTTTTGTCCGTTATTTTGAAAACTTTATCAGGATGGTACAAGCATCATCAATAAAAAATGATTCATCGCCAGCGGTACCGAAATGAATGTCCAAGATAACATGAGCAAAGAATCCGAAAAAGCCCTTTTCATTCAAAAATCGGAAGAAATGAAAAAATTATTCGTTCAGCTTCTGCTGACGAGCAAGAACGTTTCTTTATATCCGGCAGGTCACAGTATCAGTCTGAATTCTATCGGAAATTTTCATGAAACGCTGGAAGCCTACATTCGCAAGCACGGCGATATCCGATTTGAATTTGAAAGGGAGCGCGTCACCTGCCAGGAGATGAACGTTCAAACAGGACCGCCTGAAGAAGGATCCCTGCCTTTTACGCTTTTCCGCGACGGGATACGATGGCTGGAATTCGCCGAAGGGATAACGCTGGAGGAAACCCGCGAATTATTAACGATTATTCACCAATATTCCGTACTGACCAAGGAACCGGAAGGGGATATCGTCACCGCTTTCTGGGAAGCACATTTCAATCATATCCTGTATCAGGCTGACGATTTTATTTCAGAACAAGCGACGGATTCTTTGGAAAGCATGACGAAATTTCAGGCAACCCCGGAAGATCAAGGAGACGGTTCTGAATCCGCCGACGTATCAGAAACCGCGGCTTTACACGAAGATGCACAAGAGCCCGAATCTTCCGAGCAAATCGGGCTGGATCCCGATTCTTTTGTGCTGACAGCCAGAGAGCAAATTGCCCTGCAGGACATGATTGCCCGCGAAGAAATGTTGTCCGCGACAGAACATTTGAATATGTTGCTGGACATGCTTCTGCAGTATAAGGAGGAGAAAGATTTCAGTATCATCCTCGAAGTCATATCGGAAGAATTTGACGGTTCGATTCGCCGTCATGATTTTGAAGCAACCCTGATTATTCTTGACGGACTCCGCAGAGTTTTGGATAGCGGCCGTTTGAGATCCCCTTACGCGCACGACTTAATCGAAAAACTTTACGGAGATATTTCATCGGCTGACCGCTGCCTGGAACCGTTGAAGGATGCCTGGAGTTCCTTGAATGCACAGCAGATAGAAATCTTTAAAAACATTTTTCAGCATCTTCAACCGCAGGCAATCCATACCCTGACAGAATTTCTGCTTTTAGGGCAGCCGTCACAGCTGGAGCAACTTCTGCAGGATACTATTATCGCCCTCATCAATCGCGATACCAATCCGCTGAACCAGTTGATCGGAAAGGCCGATGAAAAAGTCGCCGAAAAGCTTGTTTCCGTGCTGTCGAAAGTGGAGGGGAATATTTTCCTGAAGTATCTGATGAAACTTGCGCGACATCCTTCGCCGTCCGCCCGGCGGCTGGCCGTCAAAACCATCGGGCAAATCGAGGGGGATTACATCCCCAGGATCTTCGAATTCCTCAACGATCCGGATGAATCGGTCCGCCGGACAATTTTGAAGCAAATGAGCAGAACAAGGAACGAGGCGGCTGAAGATCTCTTACTGCAATATCTTCAGAACCATCAATTCGATAACGAAGAGGCCTGGTATATTTCGGAGTGCCTGGTTACTCTGGGCAGGTGCGGATCGGAGCGTTGCATTCCCTTTTTACGAGATATCCTGTTGCAACGAAAGCGGATCGCCGGCGCAAAGAAATCGGTATGCCGTCAGGGGGCGGCGTTTGCGCTGGCGGCTCTAAAAATGCCGGAAGCCAGTCGGATCATTGAGGCAGCGGGACGCAGTTTCAGCCCCAGCCTGCGCAGAATCGCCCGGAAAGCAGAAAAAGAAGTTGTTCAGAAAAACAAAAAAGGATCATAATCATGTCGGAACAAAAATCGATTTCGGAACGATGGGGACATGATTTTCTGAGAACCCTGTATCATATGACCAGCACGGTTCGTATGTATCAGGACAACAATCAGATTGTCCGTACAAGCGTCGAGTCTTTTCATAAGATCCTCCATGAATTGACAAACGACGGAGATATCAGCCTCCGTCTTAACCGAGGCCGGTTTCATCTGGGCGGAGAAAAAATTCCCTATCGCAGAGATGCAGCGGTTGTTGTTTACAATATGGTGGATTTCTTCTCAAAGCGGAGCATCGGAAGCCTCACCTTTTTAACATCCTCACGCGATGTGCCGCCCGAAAAAATCATGACCCTGGCACGTCTGCTCAATGAGGCCGTCAAGCACGATCGTCATGTGGAATGGCTTGAAGAACAATTGACGAAAAATGATTTTTCATGGGCGCAGATTCAGCAACTTCAGGATGAAGACATCATCGCCGAAGGGGAAAACCTGGAAGAAAAGAAACTTGAAAAAGCGCGAAAAAATTATTTTCAGGCGATCGAGGCGGTCAAAGAAGTGGCGAATAAAGTATCCCATGGAACGGCGGGAGTCCGCAGAATCAGGCGTTTGGCACAAAACATAGTGGATCTGACAAAGCAGGATGCCGCGTTGATGATCGGCCTGACAACGCTCAAGGATTATGATGATTATACCTACATTCATTCCGTAAACGTCGCGCTTCTGGCCGCCTGTCTGGGAAGACATATAGAATTATCGGATATCGTGCTGGAACATTTGACGATTTGCGGGTTGTTTCATGATTTGGGGAAAGTGGACGTTCCCAAGGAAATTCTCTTTAAGCAAGGTGAGTTGACCAACGGGGAATGGGACACGGTCAAGAAACACCCTGTCATGGGGGTCAAAAAAATTCTCATGTTGAATGCCAATCCGTCCTTAAGATCAAAAATCATTCTCGGGCCTTTCGAGCATCACCTGAATCTGGATATGACCGGTTATCCTCAAACGCTTTTTATCAATAATGTAAGCCTTATGGGCAAGATTATTCATATCGCCGATGTTTATGAAGCCATGACCAGTGCGAGGGTTTACCGGCCAAAATCTTTCATGCCGGATGAAGTCCTTAAAGAGATGTGGAAAGAAGCGGGGACAAGCTTCGATACGATTCTGTTGAAGCGCTTTATTCACATGATGGGAACATACCCTATAGGATCCGTTGTAGAGATCAACAACGGATCCTTCGGCGTGGTGATTGATTACCCTGAAGAAACTGAACGCAGTCTTCCGCTTATTATGCTTCTTGAAGATGACGGGAAAGGAACCTGGCAAAGCGGAAAGATGATTTATCTGGCGGATCAAAATTCTCTGGAGGTTAAAGACCGATTGAGTATCCTCCGAACAATTTCGCCGGAAAAATTTCACATTCATCCGGCGGAGTTTTTTCTGCGTCTAAAGTAACAGAAATATTTTTATTATATTTTTCCGATAATTATGCTAGTGAAGTTGCATACTAAACACTATTTATGGAGGCAGATATTATGAAAAAAACGGTTTTCCTTATCCTTCTTCTTTTGAGCCTGATGGCCTGCTCAAAGAGTTCTGAAAATGCTGAAGATATGATGAATGAAGCAAACCTCTTGTGGGACGGCAAACAATATACGGAACCGCAAAAGGCAGTCGAATTCCTAAGCAAAGCCATTAAGCTGCAGCCTGATGACGCCGATACCTACAACCAGCGGGGAGTCGCTTATAAGAATCTGGGGAACAATCAGCTTGCCCTGGAAGATTTTAATGCGGCCATCCGCTTGCAGCCGGATTTTGTTCTGGCTTATTATAACCGCGCAACCGTCCGAAACAATCTGGGCCAGTATCAAGAAGCAATCGCCGACTGCGGCGAAGCCATCCGTCTCAAACCGGATTTTGCAGAAGCATACAATACACGGGGCATCAATCATAACAAGCTCAGAAGCTACAAAATGGCGATTGAGGATTTCAACAAGGCCATTAAACTGGAACCCCGTAATGCCAATGCATACAACAATCGCGGCCTGGCTTATTTTATGCTGGAAAATAACACGCAGGGATGCAGCGACGTGAAGAAGGCCTGTGAACTTGGATTTTGTAAGGCGTTGGATTTGATTAAAAGTCGCGGATACTGTCTCTAGGCCGGCATTGATCTGATCGTGAAAATTATTCATGCATCGTATCCGTTTCATGAATTATTGGCGGACCGAATAGTGATTCGATTATCCAATAAGCATAAAGGGTGTCATGATAAGTTTTAATATTTTCAAATCATTCAAAAAACCGACGACGATTAAGACGCTGGGTGTTAAAAACTACCAGATCTATGCGTCTCTGAATAGACTTTCTCCCGGAGTGGACAACATTCATCTGGATGTCCATATCAGCTCCCAGGTGCATAACGCCCTTAAAAAGACAGCCTTTCTCTTGATGGTAAAACACAGCGGGGCTGAATTCTTTTTCAAAGAATATAAAAAAGAGTTTTGTGAATCGGAAAAAGACGCCCTGAGACGAATCTGCAACGATGTTTTGCTGGATGGAATCAATAAAGCGAAAAAAGCGTCGGAAGTGCAGATCGATCTGCTGGCGCAGACGGCTCTGGCAAAACTTTTTCTGGAAGAAATTCAGTTACAGTACAACATTCTGGTGGAACAAATCGAACCTCTGGTCAAGATGTACCAGTTGTCGACCAAACATGACCAGAATGATGTGTTCATGATCAAAGATAAGCTGTCGGAAATAAAACGGCATCATCATCACATCACCCGCCTCGCGGGAAAAGAGCTCTTTGAGCTCTTAGCCGATGTCAACACGCGGAAGCTCAGAGATATGCGGGAAACGCATTTTCCTCCGCGGGACATTTTGCCCGGCTTTTTTCTGGCAAATCCAATGCTGCACACGAATAATCCGAGCGATGATTTTTTTCTGATCGAAGAATATGTACTCATGGGGCAGCGGTCCGAAGATACTGACAATTACAGGAGCATCAAAATGATCCTGTACGACCTGTTCGGACAAATCGATTTAACAAACGAAGACGGCCGAAATGCGACAGAAGCCAATGAGCGAAAATTTCAGACGGTTCACGGCCTGGTCGATGCGGAGAATTGTTTATATGATGCGTTGATCATGGAACCGGATAATATCGGCAAGATGCTCGACTTCTATGAGACAGAGGAACAATATGAAAAGGCAAAAAACAACAAAGAACAGGAAAGCATTCTCAATAAGTTAAAAGAACGAAAAGAGAGCCAGAAAAACCTGTTGAATCTTTTTTATCATCAATTCAAAGTTGCCGGCCTGCTGCCTCAAATTGTCGCCAATTTCGAGATGAAATCCGTCTACGAAAAATATTGTCCTCCGTTGTCTCCCCGGCAGGTAAGAGAATTTCTGGTTAATTTCTGGAAAAGAACATCCATGAGAAAGAACCTGAAACGATTGAAATCCCTTTACGGTAGTCAGTTCAATTTCGGCCCTCTCCTACAAACAGTCAAACACATCAAAGACTGCTCCACAAAAGAAAAAAAATTGTATTTGATTCTGTTTCTTAAACAATTTTCCCGATACTACCGCGACCTGTATAATTTTTATCTTATCCAGGATGCGATGAATTCCATTAACCTCGTTACGGAGGAGAAAATTATTCTGTTATCACGGGAAAACCACTCGCTTTTTGAGTTTCTGCTGCCCGACGAAAAAATTACGGAAGAAAAACCCATCGCCAACCATGTCATTATTAAAGCGGACATCCGCGGATCTATTACGATCAATCATACCATGAGAAAAATGGGGCTGAATCCGGCCTCCTATTTCAGCCTGAATTTTTTTGATCCCATATCGGCTGTTCTTGCCGAATACGGGGCCTCCAAGGTCTTTATTGAAGGGGACGCCATTATCCTGTCCCTTTTCGAAAATGAGGACGCATCGGAAGGAAATTACAGTGTGGCCAGAGCGTGCGGTCTGGCCATCAGAATCCTGCGCATTGTTCATAGTTATAATGAAAAAAACAAGGAGAACAATCTTCCGGAACTTGAACTGGGCATCGGCATTTGTTACTCTCAGGATCCGCCGACGTTCCTGTTTGATGGCGATTCCAAAATCATGATCTCACAGGCCATCAATCAGGCGGACCGCCTGTCCAGCTGTGACAAATTACTGCGAAAAATATTTAAAAGCCAGAATGATATTTTCAATTTGTTTGTGTTTGAAAATGAAGCGGAAGAAATCATTGAAGCGGCGGGAGAAGACGCCACGTATCGCTACAACGTCAACGGGATTGAACTGAATGAAGAGGGCTTCCATAAACTCACCCGGGAAATTAACCTTCAAACCTATATCTTTCCTTCCGAAACCGATGAAAATATCAAATTGTATGCGGGGAAGGTACCGTTGACCAACGGCAATTATCAGCGGATTGCCATCCGGGAAGCGCCCATTCACAAATTACAGCCTAGCGCTCTGGATGCAGCCGGAAAGATAACAAAAAAATACTATGAGGTTTGCACACATCCGGATATTTACGATTTTACCGACAAACAATATTAATTGAATTTCCTTGATCCGGATGTTTCAATAGCGTATCAGATAAAACTGGTTTATCGTTCCCGGGAATTTAAGATATCCTTTTCTGTCCGATTCCATGGCCTCCGGAAGATACTGAGATTATTGATCGGAGTTTTCGTAAAAAAGCAATGATAAATAAAAACAACAGCCGTTACCCGACGTATCGCGTCCTGCTCATTATCGCGTTTCTGGCCGGTTTTGTCAGTCTGGCTTATGAAATAGTTGCAACAAAAGTACTGTATTATTTTTTCAACGAAAGCACCATTACGACCTCCACTGTGATCTCCATCTTTCTTTTCGGTATCGGGCTGGGAAGTTTTATTTTCAGCCGGGTTGAGAAAAAAATCCCCGATCAACGCAAATTAATTCTTTCGGCTCAGCTGCTGATCGCTCTTTACGCCGTTTTTATTTTCACGGATTATGATCTGGTTCCATCGGTTTTCAATTTCCTTTACCCGTTGTTCGGAAACGATGTCATCATGCTGCTGTTCAACAAACTGTTCACAAGTTTTCTCTATCTTATTTTTCCCACGGTTCTGATGGGCATGGTCTTTCCGGCCATTATCGTCATGTCTATCAATGCGATAGAGCAATTGCCGCAGAAAATAGGCACGATATACAGTTTCGATCTTTTTGGAGCGGTACTGGGAGCATTGTTCAGCGGTTTTGTTTTCATCCCCTTCTTCGGCATCAAAGCCCTGATTTTCTTTTCCGTCTCGGTCAACCTGATCATCGGTCTGCTTGTTTTCTTTCAGAAAAACAAAAAGTTCCTCATTATGCTCGCCGGTTTCGCTTTGATGTTGCTTGTTTTCTATTTCATTATTCAGCCGTTTAAAAGCGACACGGCCATTTATTCCAGTCCCGACAACAAAGAAAAATACATCCCCGGTGAGAATCTTCTTTTCCATACCGGGAAAGACACCCCCTATTTTCAGAAAGTAAAAATCAAAGAAAAAATTTTTTTTTCTCATTCGCCGTTCGGTGAGCTAAGCGTGTTTGATGAAGTTGCGGACACGGAACAGCATAGATATTTATACATCGAAACACGCGTTCAGTGCTCGACGGTGGGATTAAAACAAAAAGAAGTGAGCGAAATTAATTTTGCCAATGTCTCCATCGATGCCCTGGACAACAAAAATCTTCGGGTTTTAAATATCGGTCTGGGATGCGGTTTTACGCTTCACGAAATCGTCAAGCATCCGAACGTGAAAGCTGTTGATGTGGTAGAAATTAACCCGGTAATGCCCGAAGCCGCAAAATGCTTCAGCGCATTCACGGATCATGTTCTGGAAAACCCCAAAGTAAAAATCATTTTTGACGACGGTTACAAGTATCTTCTGGGCACCGACAAAACATATGACCTGATTATCATGGATATCGAGCATCCGTCCGTTATTTATTCAAGCAATCTCTACACGCTGGAATTTTACAAACTGGTCAAAAAAGCGCTCCATAAGAACGGGATCTTTACGCAATGGTCCTACAGGCCCATACCCGAAGCGCAGGTCATTAATTTTAATACTCTTAAGGCTGTATTCCCGGATGTTTTTCCGAAAATATCCGGCGTCTTTAACGATCTTTATTATATTGCCGGAAAGGAAAATATTGCTCTGGACGAACGGGAAGTGACGTTTCTAAACAAAATGCTCGGCTCCAATGACAAACGACTCAACACCCTGAACAATCCATACTTTGGGACAGAAATGATGTTGAGGGATCTGTTTCACGTTCATCAGGATATCTGAAAAACAATCAGATACGCAGGAGGGAAAAGCTGCCATCGCAATCCTTTTGGTTATGCAGCTTTAATCAACGCCTGGCCGGATGGAGACCGGATACCAAAGCACATGGATATGATCGGATTGCAAAAGCACTTCAAAAAACAGTCAATAATATTATGAAGCAGCCAAAATCGATGTAAAAAAGGCGCCCCTTTTTCAAAGGGCGCCTTTTGGTTTAAAGAGTTGAGTACTTCTTATTCACCAAGTTTTTCACTGGCAATTCTCATGCTATAGAATGAACGATACACGAAAACAATCGCGATCAGGAAGAAGAAAATAGCCAGACCCGTCTTCAGATTCGGGTTGGTCATGGTCACCGCGATTTCCGTTGCCAGCAATCCGAACAGGGTCGTGAACTTGATGACCGGGTTCAAAGAAACCGAAGAGGTATCTTTGAAGGGATCGCCAACGGTGTCGCCGACAACGCTGGCTTCATGCAGCGGGGTGTTTTTCATCTTGAGGTCGACTTCAACAATCTTCTTGGCATTGTCCCAGCAACCGCCGGCATTGGCCATGAAGATCGCCTGGAAGAGACCGAAGAAAGCGATACCGATCAGATAACCGATGAAGAAGTAGGGGTTAAAGAAGGCCAGCGCCAGACACATGAAGAAGATCACGATGAAGATGTTGATCATACCCTTCTGAGCATACTGGGTGCAGATCTTGACAACTTCTTTACTGTCTTCAATCGAAGCTTCCGCTTTATCGAGATTGATGTTTTTCTTAATGAAGACAACGGCCTGATAGGCACCGGTGGTAACCGCCTGAATGGAGGCGCCGGTGAACCAGTAAATAACCGCGCCACCCATGATGAGACCGAGGATAATTTCCGGCTGAACCAAAGACAATTTGGCAACAACATTTCCGAAGAGATGTTCGAGCAGAATGATAATACCGAACACCATGGTGGTTGCGCCGACAACGGCGGTTCCGATCAACACGGGTTTGGCTGTGGCTTTGAAGGTATTGCCGGCGCCGTCAGCAGATTCCAGGAAGTGCTTGGCCAGTTCAAAATCGGGCGCAATGCCGTATTCCTTCTTCACAACGTCTTTTGCGTCGGGACGTGACTCAATCAATGAAAGTTCGTAAATGGACTGAGCGTTGTCCGAAACCGGTCCGAAGCTGTCCACAGCAATGGTCACAGGGCCCATGCCCAGGAAACCGAAGGCCACCAGACCGAAAGCAAACACGGGAGCAGCAAAGGTGAATTCCGGAGGCATCAATGCCATAACGGCCGGATTCTTGGATACCATGTAAGCAATGAACATTAGAATCAAAATGGTCAGGCCTTCCCAGAAAGCAGAGAAGTTACCGGCAACCAGACCCGACAGAATGTTCAAAGAAGGACCGCCCTGCTTGGAAGCATTAACGGTTTCTTCGCAATGACGGGAGGACGTACTGGTGAATACTTTGGTGAATTCCGGAATCAATGCGCCGGCGATGGTTCCGCAACTGATAATGATGGCCAGCGCCCACCAGAGACTTGTGTAAGGTTCAGTCAGATCGCCCAGAAGGTAATAACTGGCGACAAACGTAACCGCTATGGAAACAATAGAGGTAATCCAGACCAGGTTGGTCAGCGGATGTTCAAAGTTAAATTCTTTCTTGCCACCGAAAGCCGCCTTGCTGATAACGTCATTGACAAAATAAGAAGCAAGAGAGGTCAAGATCATGAGAATTCTCATGGCAAAAATCCAGACGATCAGTTTACCGCCCATTTCTGGATTGCTGGCCAAAGCCAGAGCCAGAAAAGCAATCAACGCAACACCTGTCACACCGTAGGTTTCAAAACCGTCTGCCGTGGGGCCGACGCTGTCGCCCGCGTTGTCACCGGTACAGTCGGCAATAACACCGGGGTTTTTGGGATCGTCTTCGGGAAGATGGAAAACGATCTTCATCAGGTCGGAACCGATGTCCGCAATCTTCGTGAAGATACCGCCGCAGATACGCAGAGCGGAAGCGCCCAGCGATTCGCCGATGGCAAAACCGATAAAGCTGGGGCCGGCCAGTTCTTTGGGAATGTAGGCCAGAATGATAATCATAAAGAAGAGCTCAATGCTGACCAGAAGAAGGCCAACGCTCATACCGGAACGCAGACAAATGTTAACGATGTTGAGAGGGTTGCCGCTCAATGAAGAAAAAGCGGCGCGGGAGTTGGCGACGGTATTGATACGGATACCAAACCAGGCCACCGTGTAGGACCCCAGAATACCCAAGATCGAGCATATCAGAATAATGATGATGTCCGAAACTCCCTTTCCCTGCAGAGCGCCAAAATAGTAAACGATACAGATCGCAATCAGAATCCACAACGCGATGAGAAATTTGCCCTGCTGGAACAAATAGGTTTTGCAGGTCTCCCAAATGGTCTGGGAAACATCCAGCATCGCCTTGTGCGCGGGCAGGTTTTTGGTTTGCACATACTGCATGATGCCGAAAGCCATTCCTATTAAACAGATGATCAATCCTACATTGAGGATTGTCAATCCCTGAAGAGACCCGCCCATAAATGCAACTTGGGTCAGATCCGGCAATTGGATGTCTGCTTCACCGGCAAACGCTGCGCCCGCCATGAGCAAAAACATCAATGTGCTCAGTAAAAACGTCCAGATACTTTTTTTGTTTTTAAACATTCCATTCCTCCTTTAAAATTACTTAATATTTTTTGTATGGTATTTAGCCATAGCTTGTTGCATCCCTGATATGACAATGTCCGCAGCAGCTTCCGCTGCCAGTTGAATGCTTTCAGGAAGCACACCCTGTTCTTCCTGATTAAACTTCTGCAAAACGTAATTTTCAACGCCGGCTTTGTCCGCCGGTTTGCCGATACCCATTCTGATTCGCAGGAAATCCGCGGATCCCAGAGCGGTGATAACCGATTTCAGCCCTTTATGTCCGGCATCTCCTCCGCCTTTTTTGAGACGAATCGTTCCGAACGGCAGATCAAGATCGTCATGAATGACGATGACATGGTCAATGTCCACCTTGTAATAGGCCATTAATCGACCGACCGATTTCCCGCTAAGATTCATGTAGGTCTGAGGCATCGCCAGCAGTACGCTAACGTTGTTGATCTTACCTCGATTCCAAAGAGCATCAAAACTTTTTTGCGTTAAACTAATTTTCCATTGGGCGGCAATTTTTTCCAACACCATGAAACCGATGTTGTGTCTTGTCCGTGCATAGCGGCTTCCGGGATTGCCCAGTCCGATCATCAGATACATGATTTGCTCCCTCTCGTCAACTTGCCGGAAAAATATTTTCTTTAAAACCGAGAGAAGCACCCGCTATCACCCAATTATTGCACTTTTCTATAAAGTTACTTCCCCTTTTCTTTTTCTGCCGGAGCAGCCGCAGCGCCAGCTGTTGCCGCTGCTTCACCTTCCGCCGGAGCGCCTTCAGTAGCGCCTTCCTCTTTGGCAGCCTCTTCTACCTTGGCAACCTTGATCATGGCAACAGAGGCAACCGACGTATCGGGTCTGTCCAGAAGCGTTACCCCTTCAGCCACTTTCAGATCCCGGATCTTAACGGAATCGCCGATTTCCAGATCGGTCACATCAACATCGATATGATCGGGAAGATCCAGCGGGAGGCAGGAAACTTTGACCTCTCTTTTCAAGTGCTGTAATTCACCGCCGTTTTCCACGCCGATGGCTTTGCCGATGAAATTCAACGCCACATCCATGGTGATCTTGCGTTTTTCATCCACTTCATAGAAATCGACATGGTAGAGTTTTCCGGTCAGCGGCTGAAGCTGCAGTTCTTTAATCAGAGACAGTTTTTCAATTTTTTTGCTTCCTTCATCGTCAATGATCAGTTTAATGAATGCGTGATCTTTTTTGTCTTTGTGCAGTTTAATCAGTTCATCGCTTTTTACAGCCAACAGAATATTTTCAGCAGAGCGGCCGTAAAAAACCGCCGGGACAAATCCCTTATCCCGTAAACGGCGGGATGGTCCTTTCTTTTGTTCT
>Ga0116148_1003139_pt1 | contig 15497 bp, 18 predicted proteins | sample AD_UKC055_MetaG_FD_89786 | JGI IMG/M metagenome (GOLD analysis project Ga0116148, IMG submission 89786) | Active sludge microbial communities of municipal wastewater-treating anaerobic digesters from USA - AD_UKC055_MetaG | ecosystem: Engineered > Bioreactor > Anaerobic > Digestate | place: USA... | reverse complement strand
TCCTCCGATCGATCGAGTCCTGCTAATCAAGAAGGTACTTTATATCTCCGAATACAGCGACTATGAATATAAGCATAATAAAGGCGATTCCGATAAATTGAACGTAGTACAACACTTTTGGTTTAAGCGGAGCTCGTTGTATCATTTCTGCCACAGAAAGCAGTATTACTCCGCCGTCCAGAACCGGTACCGGCAGCAGGTTCATCATAAAAAGCGAAATACAAATAATTGCAAGCAATTCAAAAACACCGGTCATTCCTGATCGGGCCACTTCTCCAATGAGCATTGTTATCCTGACTGGTCCCGAGACCGCATCAGTTACGCTGACTCCACTGAATAACAAGCCGATGCTTTTTATGGTCAACTGGAAAATATTACCTGTGTCAGAAAATCCTGCTGCCAGAGCAGCAGGAAAGTTTTTGCCTGGCTGTTCGACAATTAGTGTTTCCCATTGCAATCCGGTTACAGGTTGACCCTGTTCGGTATACAGTATTACGAGTGTGGCCGAAAAGACTATTCCATCTCGATCAATCTGAAGCTGTATTTGTTCAGGCCTGTCTGCCAGTTCGGTTTCAAATTGAAGATAATGTGCAACAGGTTTTCCATTCAGTGAAAGTATTCGGTCGCCCTTCCTCAAGCCGATAGTCTCGGCTGCTGAACCTGATTGGACCGCCTGAATGTTCAGCGGAATGTAGGGATACACTCCAATCTTGCCAGCACCGGTTTTTTTATCCAGCTCGGGTGTGATTCGAGTGTGCTGAATCGTTCCGTTGCGCTCGTAAGTCAGTTCAAGATTTTCTTGCGGATGCACCGAAATATAGTGCTGCAAATCGGTGAAGTTGTGTATTGGAGTTCCATCGATTGAGAGAATCCGGTCTCCTTCCATCAAGCCAGCCTCAAGGGCAGGCGATGAGACCGCACCGTTTGAAAGTTGCGCTGGAATTATGCGATTCTCGTATGTACGGTAAGTTAGCCCGGACAGGTTAACCAGGGTAAAACAGAGAACTGCGAGCAGCAGGTTTGCCAATGGACCTGATACAGAAATAATAATTCGTTTTAATGGATGGGTGCTGTAAAAACTGCCTGTTTCATGAGGAATTGAGTCAAGCCCTTTTTCCAGAGCATCGTTGAATGCATGTTCGCCTTTCATTCCGCAATATCCACCGAGCGGTAGTGCCGATATCCGGTATTCAGTTCCTTTTATTTTTTTCCTGAACAATATCGGACCCCATCCGATAGAAAAGGTCTGAACTTCAACTCCGCAAAAAATCGCGGCAATAAAATGTCCGAGTTCATGTACAAAAACGACAAACCCAAGGGCAATCAAGCCGGTAAGTACTTGTAAAACCACACTCATAGCGTCTCGATTACAGCTCGTGCCTGTTGTCTCGCAAGGCTGTCAGTTTCTAAAATTTCCTCGACGGTTTCCGGCTCTCTTGACCAATCATTATCAAGAACTGCGGCTGTGATATGCGACAGGGCAGGGAAGGAAACTTTTCCCGCAAGGAACGCAGCTACAGCTTCTTCGTTTGATGCATTGTATGCAATTGGATATTTTGCGCCGAGAGCAGCTGCTCTGTATGCGAGTCCGAGCAGGGGAAAGTCGGCGTATCGGGGCGGCTCGAAATGTAGAGAAAGGGGGTCGGTAAAATCGAGTATTTCAAGCGTGTTTTGTGTAAATTCTGGCCATGTTAATGCAGAAAGTATGGGATGGCGCATGTCGGGTCTGGATATCTGTGCATAGAGGACTCCGTCCGTTGTGCGAACAAGCGAATGAACAAAACTCTGAGGATGAACAACAACTTTTACTTTGTCAGGATGGATATCAAAAAGTCGGCACGCTTCAATTACTTCCAGGCCTTTATTTGCCAGGGATGCGGAATCTATTGTAATCTTGGCGCCCATCGACCAGGTTGGATGTTTGAGCGCATCTTCAGGTTTTACGTTTTTCAGGCGGTCATTCTCCCAGGTTCGGAATGGCCCGCCGGAAGCAGTCAGAATAATCTCGGCTACCGATTCTCTGCCAACGGATTGAACCAGATTAAACACAGCTGAATGTTCAGAGTCGACAGGAAGAATTGCATGTCCGGTTTTTTTTGCCAGTTCGCGTACAAGAGGACCAGCCATTACAATTGTTTCTTTGTTTGCAAGTGCAAGATCTTTTCCGGACTCCAGTGCAGCAAACGAAGGCATCATTCCGTTGGAACCGGCAATACCATTAACGACAATATCTGCATTGGTGGTCCGGATAAAATCAAGCAAAGCATGCTGACCGTGAAACCCGGACAGACAAGTGTTTGTAACAGAAAATTCGTCAGAAATGAGTTCAATACCCCGAGCATCTGTGTGGGCACTGATGCCTGCAATATCAAACAAGTCTCTATTTGTTCGAATAATATCTAGAGTGCTTGCACCGATGGATCCAGTCGCACCCAGAATTAAAACCTTTTTTTTTTCTTTCATGACATAAATCCATACAGAAAATCGCTCATTATGTAAAATACCGGTGCAGCTAGTAATATTGAATCAATGCTGTCAAGGACGCCGCCGCGGCCAGGAATAAAATGTCCAGAATCCTTTACGCCTGCGGACCTTTTCAGAATCGACTCAATGATGTCTCCGATAATTGCTGCTGTCGAGTTCAATACGGCAAGCAATACAATCTTATACAGCGAGCCTTGAAAAACTTCAGGAAACAGATAATAAAACAATCCTGCGGGTATCAGCGAACCTACATAGCCGCCGATAAATCCCATAATACTTTTATTCGGACTTGCGGGAAGGAAACCCCGGGTTTTCTTTCCAAAGAGTACTCCAAGGAGCCAGGCAATGGAATCGCAACCGAATACCATCACAAAAAAGAGGCTTAACACGATCCCGGCGTTCTCCCACACGGTGATAATCGAAAGATACATTACTAGGTATCCAGGGTACATTACCAGAACTGCACTGGATGCGATGCGTTCTATCGATTTTTCAAATTTTCCGGTAAAGCTCAGAATAAACTCCAGAAAGAGAATCGAAATAAAAGCGATTGCAATAGAGTAGGTAATGATTCTTTGTGGCAGGCCGCAAACGGCATATAAGAACGAAGCCAATGGAATAGTAATTCCGATCGGAATCGCAAGAAACAGCGGATGAGTCGTCAGTTTCTGTTTCAGAATGGAGTGCATTTCTACAATTCCAAGAACTGTAAAAAAAAGTATTTCAATATGAAGAACGAGATAATTCTTGTATGGAAGAAAAAAAACAGAAGCTATCAGCAGAGGCAGTCCAACGAAAAAAAGCGCAAGCCGTTCGATTATTTTTCTCATGTCGTACCGCCAAAACGTCTCTCGCGAGACTTATAGTCAGCAATTGCTTCGTCCAGGCAATCGCCATTCCAGTCGGGCCAGAGCAGATCGCTAAAATACAATTCTGCATACGCAGACTGCCAGAGCAGAAAATTGCTAATTCGCCGTTCTCCACCTGTTCGGATAAGCAGATCAACCGGCGGCATTTCAGGTATGTCCAGATACTGTAAAAAATCCTTTTCTGTGCACGACTCAATCTTGTCGGATGGTATCTTTCGCAGAGCCCTGACAATTTCGTCTTTTCCGCCATAATTTATTGCCAAAACAACAGTGGTACGAGAAAAGCCTTCGGTATCTTTTTCAACTGTCCGGATTTCTTCGAGAATGTCGGCGGGAAGACCCGAAGGATCTCCGATAAAACGAACCCTGATTTCGTTTTCTGTATAGAAAGCAAGTTCCGAACGGAGATGAGTCTTGATAAGCCCCATCAAAAAACCAACTTCATCAGATGCTCGTTTCCAGTTTTCAGTGGAAAACGTAAATAGTGTAATATAGGGAATGTTGTATTCAGAAGCGCGTTTCACAACAGTCTTTGCGGTTTCAAGTCCTTCACGATGGCCTTGTGTCCGTGATAAACCCTTCCTTTTAGCCCAGCGGCCATTCCCGTCCATGATGACCGCAATGTGAGCAGGAAGACTGTGATCAGTCTGATCTGTGTCAGAATGTAAGCGACTGTTGCTCGTCATCAGCCTTCCATTATTTCCTTGTCTTTTTCTTCAAGTATCTTGTTAATTTCCTGAATAAACTTGTCTGTGGTTTTCTGTAATTCGTCTTCCGAAGTCTTGAGTTCGTCCTCGGTAAGCAAACCTTCCTTTTGAAGTTTTTTCAGATCTTCGTTTCCGTCTCTTCGAATATTCCGGATCGCAACTCGACTTTGTTCTGCAATATTTTTTGCTTGCTTTACAAGTTCTTTTCTTCTTTCTTCGGTTAGAGGAGGGATCGCGATACGGATCACCTTACCGTCATTTGAGGGATTCAGGGATAATTCGGATTTTTGTATGGCTTTTTCGATTTCACCGATCAGGGCCTTATCCCAGGGCTGGATAACCACAAGACGAGCCTCAGGTATTGAAATTGTTGCTACTTGACTGAGCGGAGACTTGTCGCCGTAATAATCGACACGAATTTTATCAAATAATGAAGCCGAAGCTCGTCCTGTTCTGATAGTATTCAGTTCGTCTTTCAAGGCTGAAACAGATTTAGTCATCCGTTCAATATGCGAAGCAATGTGTTCTGACATTACGGTCTCCTGGAAAAATCAGTATAAAGCATACATATCTGAGCTTCTTGCAAAAACCACTGATTATTGCAATTGCCTCATCTACTTTATTCCAAAAACTCAGAAAAGGTTTCAAATTCTTTTCTGGGATTATTCTGCGATAACAGAACAGGCTGAAACGGAACAGAAGTTGTCCGGTTCAGCCTGTCTTCGTTAGGTCTTTTGCCTGTTACTTGGAACCAAGCTGGAACAAAACCATTTTCGACAGAGTCAGTGAAGCTCCAGCCACTTTGCCGATTTCTTCCAATTTTTTGGATACAGAAACCTTGTCGTCTTTGACAAAAGCCTGTTCAAGGAAGCAGATCTCGGCAAGATGTTTTTTTATCTTGCCCTGCACGATTCCTTCCTGAACCTTTTCCGGTTTTCCGGATTCTTTAGCCTGAACCTTGAAAATCTCGGTTTGTTCCGCAATATAGGCAGAATCTACGTCCGAGACTGATGTATACAGGGGCGTGAAGGCTGCAACATGCAGACAGCAATCATAGGCAAATTCCTGAACCTCGGGCTTTGCAAAAATTTCAGGCTTGTCAGATTTGAGCATGATCAGTACACCGGTTTTTTTGTCTGAATGAATATACCGTGCAATATATTCGTTCGGGCCCGCAGAAAGGGAGACAAGACGGGTTAACCCCATGTTTTCCCTGACCTTGGTCGCCATTTCAAGCACTTTATCGGTAAGATCCTGTGTAACTTCAGAGTAGTTCTTGTCGAAGGCAGTATTGATTATGTCATCACCCATTGCGACAAAATCAGCGTTTTTCGCAACAAAGTCCGTCTCGCAGGTTAGTTCTGCCATAACCGCTTTTTTACCATCTGTCTTGATCAGTACCAGACCTTCGGAAGTTGCTCTGCCTGCTCTTTTTTCGACAGCTGCAAGTCCCTTTTCTTTAAGCAGTTTTTCGGCCGCTGCTGCATCTCCATTGCAGGCAACCAGCGCATTTTTGCATTCCATCATGCCTGCGCCGGTAACATCACGAAGTGCTTTAACGTCAGATGCTTTTATTTCCATTTTCTGCAATCTCCCTTATTTATCGTCGTAAAGTTTGTCTTCATCTACCAGTGTATCAGACTCTTCCACGACGACTTCGGTTTTTTTATCGGTAGGTGTATAATTGCTATAATCTTCAATTTCGACTTCGTTGGCGATCTTGGCTTCATCAGTTTCAACGATTTCTTCATCATCATCCTGAAGATTTTCGATTATTTTCAGACCATTCTCGTTGTCAGCTTCAACCACGGCATTTGCAATTATCTGGGTAAAAAGCGAGATAGCGCGGATAGCGTCGTCATTACCGGGAATGGGGTAATCAATTCCTTCCGGATTACAGTTTGTGTCAACAACAGCAACTATCGGAATACCCATTCGTCGGGCTTCGGCAACGGCAATAGTTTCTTTGCGCGTATCGATAACAAAAATAATTCCGGGAAGCTCTTTCATTTCCTTGATACCGCCAAGGTTCTTTTCGAGCTTTGATTTTTCCTTCTCGAGAGCCGCAATTTCTTTTTTGGTCAGGCTTTCAAATGTACCGTCAATTTCCATCTTCTCAATTTTCTTCAGGCGAAGAAGACTTTTCTTGATGGTAGAGAAATTGGTAAGCATTCCTCCAAGCCAGCGGTTATTAATATAGAACATGCCACAGCGTTCGGCTTCTTTAGCGATAGTCTGCTGTGCCTGCTTTTTTGTTCCTACGAAGAGAACGGATTTACCGGCTGCAGTGGTCTTTCTGACTGCTTCATAGGCTTCTTTGATAGAAAGAATTGTCTTTTGAAGATCAATAATGTGGATTCCATTGCGTTCCGCAAAGATATACTTCTTCATGCGGGGATCCCAACGTTTTACCTGATGTCCGAAATGTACGCCGGACTCCAGCAAGCTTTTCATGGTTACTACTGCCATGAGTGTCTCCTTTGTATGCACATGCAGATGAGTCTGATATGCATTCCTTCTCTGTTTCTCGGAACACGATACTGTGCCCGGAAGATGTGCCGGTTGCCGATTTTAGGCATTACAACCTAAAAACATAGCCGTGCTCGCGCAGTATTGCATATAATTCGTGTATTGGCAAGCCTACGATACCGCTGTACGATCCGCATATTTTTGATATAAAACATGATGCCAGTCCCTGGATTTTATACCCGCCGGCAACTCCCTGCCATTCACCTGTATCCAGATAGTTGTCAATCTGTTCGCTGTCTAGATTCATAAAAGTTACTGTGCTGATGCTGGTTTTTGTAGAAGTATATTTTGTTGAAGCATCAAAAAGACAGACAGCCGTTATTACCTGATGCGTAGCACCCGAGAACAGTTCAAGCATTTCTTTAGCTTCGTCTCTGTCTTTAGGTTTTCCGAAAACTTTGTCATCCAGGCAGATCAATGTATCAGCTCCAAGTATCCAGGGGGCTGAGAACTGAAGATGAATACGCATTACCGATTCAACTTTTTTAATGGCATGTAATTCTGCCAACTCGGAAGGAGGAATCCCTTCTACAACCGGTTCATTATAATCAGGAGCAAAAACACTGAAAGGAATATTCAGGGTTCGCAGTATTTCTTGTCGTCTGGGAGATGTTGAAGCCAATAAAATCGGTTCCATAGTATCCTTTTCTTTTTGTACGTGAGGCTCTTTCAAAACTCGGTAACTTTTGAAATTGGCTCAAGTACTGTCTATTTCGACCGGGTGAGCGGTCAGCGGGTTTCCGATAGTGTAGAAACCGGATTGACAAAAGAGGCCATTTACTTCTTAATATAAAGCCTCAGGAAGATTAGCTCATTTGGATAGAGCGTTGGCCTCCGGAGCCAAAGGCGGTGGGTTCGAATCCCGCATCTTCCAGTATCTTGCTTTTTATTCGTTTCATGAAACACTTACCACAAATAATGTACAAGAAGTTTGAAACAAATCCTTACAAGATAAGGGTTTTTAGGAATACTTCAAGCTCTTCTTGAAAGCATCGCACATCTTGCCAGGTACTCGTATACCTGGAATTATCTGCAGCATCAAAAAAGGGATCTCAATCAGTCTGAGATCCCCGCTGCTCAATTCCTTGCTGTTATTGTTTATTCGGTGTGCTGTTATTTGCCGGTTTGTTGCCTGTCTGGGAATTTGTTTTTCCAGAATCCTGTTTTGCGGCATTGCTGCTTCCGTTGCCGCTCACATTTTTTAGAACTTCAAATGCCCGATTTCTGACGGGTGTTACATAATTATAGTTATTAGCAATTCTGACAATCGACTCGACCATGCCTGCCTTGTTTTTTACGTTCGGAGCAAGCGTTTCATAGGTATTTAATACTTCAAGCGCCAGGGAGCTGGTAGGTAATATGGTATCGAATTTCTTCGTAATCCAGACAATCATGTCGACAACTTCATCATTGTCGTTAAAACCAAGTTTGCCCAAAGACTTGACAGCTTCAGTCACAACTGTAGGTTCATTGTCTGCATACATCACTGCTATAAGTGTATCCTTCGCCGCGCTTGTTCCCATTTCGCCAAGTAGTTCGCATGCTTTTTGTCTGATGTCCGGGAAACTGTTCATAGTTCTTCCATTTTCGCGGACAACAGAATTGATACCTTCGGATGCCAAGGACGTAAGTGCGGCCTGAACTTCTTCGGTCTTTCTTCCTGCCTGGATAGCGTTTTCGATATACTGCAAGGCAACTTTCTTGTTGTCCCTGCCATCAGATGTTGCAAGCTCTTTGATGATAACGCCTTCAACAGAATTGAGGTACGCTTCCTCGACAGTCATAATAGAATCTGCCTGTTGTGCCTGGAGACCAAATCCTGCAAGCAGACATAGAGCTCCGAGTGCATATATCGGTTTGATGCGCATATTCATGACCTCCCTGGCCAGAAAAGTGAAATATATGTACTGTTTGTTTACATACTCGTTATTTCAAACAGACACTACCATATTAGCATATATTGCATTGTTTTGAATATCAAGGGCACTGCATAAAAAACAGATTGCATGTTGCCTGTATGTTTTTTTATATATATTCAGGAGGGCATTCCGCTGTTCAGTGGTTTTTTGGTACAAGTTTCCATCCATCAGAGAATTTCTCGATGATATAAATTGCTGCCGGCGAATCGGGAGTGATTTCCATTATAACATACACTCTGGTTGGTGAAACAAACTGGATATCATCAACACGCATGTTCTGTCGTGACGGTACAAAAACAAAGGTAAAATAGTCTTTTAGATTTTTTAAGCGTATTCCTTTTGTTGGCAGGCTGTCCGATACATCTTCCAGAACTGTCTTGTCCGAGAAATTTCTCCGGTAATCATCCGACAGATAGGTGAGCCACTTTTGATAATCACGAGAGAGGGTAATTTTGTTCAGTTCTTCAACAACTGTTTCAAGTTCAGTTTTTGTTTTCTGAAAAGTTTGTTTGGTTATGGTAACATCCTCAAACTGGGCGACAATATCATTATCCGGCATGTGCCCCTGTTCAAGTCCGGAATCTGATTCCTGGATGGCAGCACTGGTTCCTTCGGTTTCATGGCTATTCGTCTCTATAGTGTCTGAGGGAGACGAAGTGATGGTATCATCTGCAATATGAGCGTTCTGTTCTGGAAATTCTGACGGGACTGTCTTGGGCGTGTTGATACAACCAGAGAGAACGACTAAAAAAGCAAGTAAATACACACATGCATATCTCTTCATACCCTGATTCTACTACCTTGCTCGATTATCAGTCAAACACCTTTTTCTTGAGATTTGATGCGGATTGACTTTTTGTCGTTCTCGCTTGTACTCTCTTGTAATGGTTAATGCAGTATTTGCCGGTTCTTTCGATCCTCCCACGTACGGGCATCTTAATATTATCGAACGAGCCCGCACAATTTTTAACGAGATTCATGTTGTCATTGCAGTCAACAGCGAAAAACAATACCTGTTTACCGAACAGGAACGACTGGATCTGGTGAGCGAAATGGTTCGCAAGTGGAATAATGTGTTTGTTACGCCATGGAACAAACTGATAGTAGAGTATGCAAAAAAGGTTGACGCTAAAGTTTTGATTCGCGGAGTCCGGAATCTGGCTGATTTCTCGTACGAATTCGACCTTGCAATGATGAATAGGGGGTTGAATCCGGAAATTGAAACTGTCTTTTTGTCGACCGATCCACAGTTTTTTGTACTTCGATCAAGTGCGATAAAGGAATTAGCCTCTTTTGGTGGAGATGTCTCATCAATGGTTCCTGAACCGGTCGCTGTATTGTTAAAACAAAAATTTTCCGGCATTTCAGGATGACAAAAAATTAAAAAATGTAAAACCTATATTGACATGTATAAAAAGACCAGATAGTATCAGGTTTATACCTTTTCCACTTTTAAGAACGGAAAACAATTTTTTTGCGAGGTTGAATATATGGCAGTACCCAGAGCGAAAACATCGAAAGCGAGAACCCGCAGACGGCAGGGGATCAATATGCGTCTTACCGCTCCGACCCTTGTTGAATGTGCAAATTGCGGCAATCTCATTCTTACACATCGTGTGTGCCCCAAGTGTGGTTTTTATCGCGGACGTCAGGTTATAACACCTGAAAACAACGGTTAAGCAAAAGGAGCCTAGTATTATGGACGAATTATTCACGAAAATCCAAAAGCTTATTGCTGACAAACTCGAGATTGATGAAGCAAAAATCACTCTTGATGCTTCTTTTCGGCAGGATCTTGGCGCTGATAGTCTTGATACCTATGAACTTGTATATGCTATCGAAGAAGAAATGGGCATAAGCATTCCGGACGAAAAAGCCAATGAATTTGAAACCGTACGAGATGCGTACGATTTTATCAAATCGCAGTCAAAATAATACCTTCATTTACAGAAACTATGGCATGTATGTTCTCCCTTAATCATCCGCTTTCGGGAGACCGTGTAAAAGATCTGCAAACATTCCAGAAAAAAGCCAGAATCAAGTTTAGAAATCAGTCTTTGCTTGATCTGGCTTTTCATCATAGATCCTATTCCAACGAAAATTCCAGAGACAGAAACAATAATGAACGTCTTGAGTTTCTCGGCGATGCAGTTTTAGGCATGATTGTTGCGTCACGCCTGTATTCAGTTTTAGCTGACAGACAGGAAGGCGATCTGGCAAAAATCAAGTCTGTAGTTGTTTCTGAAGATACCCTTTCAATAATTGCTGTATCTCTTGGTGTCAGTCAGTACCTTGTCCTTGGAAAAGGCGAGGAAATGTCCGGGGGAAGAACAAAAAAAGCCATACTTGCAGATGCGATGGAAGCTATTATTGGCGCTTTATATCTGGATTCAGGCTTTAAGGCTGTCGAAACGTTTGTGTTGAGCATCATCAATCCTCAAATAGACCTAGTTCTTCAGAACAGGCACCATAAAGACTATAAAACTTTGCTTCAGGAGCATATTCAGAAATTGTACAAGACTGTACCAAAGTATATTCTTGTTGACCGCACAGGTCCTGATCATGACCGGACTTTCTGGGTAAGTGTCGAAATTTTTGGAACTATGTATGGTCCGGAATCGGGTAAAAGTAAAAAAGAGGCTGAACAATCAGTTGCTGCAAGCGCTTGGAAGTCAATGGGACTTGATTCGGCCGATTGAAGATTTCGAGTCCTGATATCGTGTTGCTTGTATCTCCTGTGCAATTCCCACAAGTTTTTCTTTTGTATTCAACGATGGATCATCGATAACAGCTTCCAGTATCTCTTTCAGTATCAAGCCGATGATCGGTCCTGGCTGAATGCCTGTTTGAACAATGTCGTTTCCGCTGATTGCCAAGTCTTTAACCGATATTGCATCGCCTTGTGCAGAAACAGATTTTATTCTTTGTCTCAGATCATCCAGATTGTCATGGAGCGCCTGCTTCCCGGTAATTGCCTGCGAATCTGCATACCGCACGGCAAAAAGGGTTTCAATCCGCTCATATCCTATTCTTCCTATAAAGCGGCGGACTGCAGCGTCGGTCCAGCACGGTTCATAATGAAACATGTGGTTTTCTATCAGATGTGAAACTTCCTTTGTAAGTTTGACCGGAAATTTCATTCTGTTCATTATCCGGACGGCTATCTCTGCTGATTTTTTTTCATGCAGATAGAACGTTGGCTCTCCGTTTTCATCGATTTCGCGGACGAGTGGCTTTCCAATGTCATGAAACAGGGTAGCCAATAAAACATCCAACCTGTGTATCGGACAAACATCGCAAGCGGCCAGCAGATGATCCAGTACATCAAAAACATGGAGTCCTTTTTGGATTACCCCCCTGCATACCGACAGTTCGGGAAGCAAGAGTCTCATCATTCCGGTGTTTTCCATCAGACGAAGTGCTGATGAAGGTTGTTTGGAGAGGAGAATTTTTATAAACTCATCCCTGATGCGTTCAATCGATACCTTCGCTGTGACTGAAAGCGTTGCAGGAATGGCTGCAATCGTATTTTCGTGAATTTGAAAGCCTAACTGAGATGCAAATCTGATTGCTCTCAGCGGGCGTAGTCCGTCTTCGGAAAATCGTTCAAGAGGATTTCCAACAGTTCGGATAACAGAGGCGGAAATGTCGTTTTTCCCATGAAATGGGTCAATAATAGTGCCCTGAGGTATAGAAACGGCGATTGCATTCATAGTGAAGTCCCGTCGCGAAAGGTCTTCCTCTATTGTTGTTGCGAATGAAATCTTGTCTGGATGTCTTCCGTCCGAGTATCCCTGTTCGGCTCTGAAGGTTGTACACTCAAAATGCGACCCTTTGAAGGGGATTGTTACAGTACCGTGTTCGATACCTGTAGGAATAGCGTATCGAAACATTTCGAGAACCTGTCGAGGCGTTGCATTTGTTGCAACATCAAAATCATCAGGTTTTTTTCCGAGCAGCATGTCTCTAACTGCTCCTCCGACCATATAGAGGGAATATCCATGTCTTGTAAAAATACTGGCCATTTCTTTCAATGGCATCGGAATTCTAATTGAATGCATATAATTGAAGTATATATGAAATAATACTGTGTGTTGAGCCATTTTCAAAAGTAGTGTACGTTTTAATAGAGCGTTTGGGAGAATCATGAAAGGTTTATTATGCATCGGAGGCCGTCAGCCCGATCCCGTTCTCGCAGTTCGGATAGCCGGGACAAATGATATTTGTGTTGCTGCTGATTCGGGATTGGAAAGCGCGCTCAGTCTTGGCATCAGGCCGGACTATATTGTGGGCGATATGGACAGTATTAGCGACAGATCCTTATTGGCGGGCTTTCCGGAGGATCGCATACTCATCTATCCTTCCGACAAGGATGAGACTGATACCGAGCTGGCTTTACGACTATTACTGGATAAGGGTGTTGATGAAATAGTGCTTGTCGGGGGAAGCGGAGGACGCCTTGACCATATACTGTCGCTCCGGGCCTTGTTCGAGAGAACGGCCGGAATACCGTCTCTGTGGATAGGCGAAGAGACTGTAACTGTAGCCTGTGGTACGGGATCTGCATATTCGGGGTGCGATGTACAAAATCTTGCCGCAACAGATCCTGTTTCTGTTTTCCCGGCAGGAGCATCGGTCCATGAATCGAGTTCGGAAGGTTTTTTCTGGAATCCGGATTCGGTCTCTTGGGACAGGAATGAGTACAGTCTCAGCAATAAATCTGTTACAGGATCAGTCCGTTTTTTTGCGGAAAAAGGTCTTTTTCTGTTGATGTTTCCCCTGTCAGCGACAATAGAGTATACGCCGATTCGCAAGCAGGACATCGAACAGCAATACGGATCTGCTTTACACCATACCTGAATTTACCTGTTTCAGAGGTTTCTCTTTCAATTCATTTTATTGATTGCCTGGAGTGCGGTTTCGGTATTTCCACCCGTTACAGCGATAAGCTGAATCAATGAGGGATGTTTGTCCAGCAATTCTCCCCATTTTGCAAAGCGTTCCAGTTTCAGATAATCGGTCATGGCCACTTTTGCTTCATGGGCTGCTGCTTCGGTTAGCAGCTCGGCTCTCTGTTTCTGATAGTCTCGATAGGTTTTTGAGAGTATGGAATACAGTGCAATATCCGGAAGGTTCATTGTGATATTGCCTACGGAAGAAATTATACAAGAGTCGTTCGAGCAATCTGAGATAATTGTGCCGATGCGCTGATCCAGAAAACCGGGATTATCGATTGCTTGTTCGTACAGTTCAGTGTCTTCAGATAATTCTGTCATTAATTTTTGAATACCCTTTTCAGCCACACTGCTGAGACGTTGTTTTGTCCACGCTTCAAGAGAGCCTTGATCCTGAATGGTTCCGTCTCTGACCAGTTCGGGCAATACTTCTGGTTCAACTTTACCGGAAAGGGTTAGAGCCAGAGACCATGAAAAATCTGCTTTTTCTTCTGTCATTGCTGCATATAAATCAGCAGAAGGAAGTTTCGACGAAATGGAAATATGTTCGTTATACTCCCTGATTTCGAACGTTTTTACTGTAATATTCGTAGGAATTACTCCTTCCCAATGCCATCTGAAAGTTCCCGGCTGTATGGTCTGCGAGTGTATTCCGCCGGATTTGCTGACCAAAACTCCAAAGTGACCCGCCGGTATCTTGAATGATATCCATCCTGCAATAAAAACATAGGCTCCGAGAGACACGGCAATAACAAAAAAAAGGATTGCTTTTTTCATTCGATCCTCCGTTGACAAGTTCAATTATCAAGATCGTGTGTATACATGCTTTTTATGCACGCCTTGATATGGTATAGTCTTTATACAGGTACTCAAAAAAAGAAGTATATCGAGGTCCTGTTCCCTGTAAAGCATCCGAAGCATTGAATAGTGATAAAGTGGAGTATAACGTAGATTTATGAGGTGGAAAAGCCGAAAACAGATTACCGTACGCTTTTTACATCGAACTGTGTTGTTTATGACTGCCTTGTCCTCAGGCGTGTTTTTATTTTATTACATTGGAAATATTCAACAATTTCTTGATGTTACATTGCGAGGCCTTCTTGAAATTCTTTCGGCAATCTCGTTCGTTACTTTTATTTCCGGATGTGTTCTGATCTTGCTTGAAATCAGTGTGCTTTTGCATAGACGAAAGACGATTTACGCCTTTCTTGCTGTCATTGCCTTTTTGTGCACCGTGTATTCACTTCTGCTCACCTTGTTTGCACGTTCTGTCCTTTTCCTTTCATCCGGAATATAATCCGGTCGTTGACAAACTCTCGCATGACGCCATACTATGAATCCGTCATGAATGAAAATCCAAGGCTTTATGCAGTGCGCGGTGCCGTTTGTTGCAGCAATACTATCGAATCCATTTCCGAATGGGTGCCAGCACTGTACCGTTCTCTTCTCAAGAAAAATACTATTTCCGAGATCGATATCGTTTCTGTTGTTTTTTCTGTTACTGATGATCTGAATGTTCTCAATCCTGCCACAGCATTGCGAAAGGCTTCCTTTGCCGAAAATGTCCCGTTATTTGCCTGTGCTGAACCGAAGATAGCAGGCGCTTTGCCGTCGGTAATACGAATATTGCTCACTTTTTATGGTCTGCATGTTCCTCTTCCTGTCTATTTAAATGGTGCCGAGATTTTGCGGCCTGACCAGTTTCTCCCGGTATCGGGATCGGCAAATCTGTGATTGGATCTTCAGTTTGGATAGTCTGCCGCGAGTATGCCGGCATCGCAGAAGCTGGCGGGGTAAAAAATGTTGCATGTTCATTATCTGAAGGACTAGCACGAATTTCTTGCCCAGTCACTGTGTTCCTGCCTTTCTATGGATGCGTATCTTTGGATTCTGTTCCCCTGTTCGGTTCTGAAGTTACGGTAGATGCCACGAAAATTCGAATTCAGTTTTCCGAAACCGAGTTGCATGGTGTTCGAATTATTCTGGTAGACTCTATGCTCTACAGAGAAAAACAGGGGGTATATGTATATACAG
>Ga0116148_1003138_pt1 | contig 15500 bp, 21 predicted proteins | sample AD_UKC055_MetaG_FD_89786 | JGI IMG/M metagenome (GOLD analysis project Ga0116148, IMG submission 89786) | Active sludge microbial communities of municipal wastewater-treating anaerobic digesters from USA - AD_UKC055_MetaG | ecosystem: Engineered > Bioreactor > Anaerobic > Digestate | place: USA... | reverse complement strand
GGGACCCCGGGCGGGAGCAACACATACGTCCAGTTCAATGACAGTGGTGTGTTTGGCGGAAGCAGTTCGTTTGTTTTTGATAAATCAACTGGCAAAGTGACGGCCACCAAATTCGCCTCTACTGACGATATCATTGTCGGGGATAAGCTGATCTTCAGTCGTACCGCCGGGACAATCATTATTGACGTTGGCGGGTCAGACGCTGACTACACCTACACAATCCCATACAACAACAGCAATGCTAACTTCATCATGGACGTTGGCGCACAAACCATAAATGGCGTTAAAACCTTTGGGTCTTTCCCCGTTACTCCGAGTAGTGCGCCGACCAGCGATTACCAAGTTGCAAATAAAAAATACGTTGACGATAATACGATCGGCAGCCATGCCTTGCTATCAACGGCTCACTCCGACACTATGGGGACGGAAGTGACTTGTGGGGCCCTTCTTGTCGGCAATAGTTCCCTGAAGTGGACCCGGCTCACGCTGGGTACGTCTGGATACTATCTGAAGAGCGACGGCACTGATGTTGTTTGGGCGCCGGTCACTGCCTCGCCGGGCGGAAGTGACACACAGATTCAGTACAACAAGAGCGGCTCCATGGCCGGCAGCTCGTTGCTTACATTCAACGACTCGACAGGGGCACTCTCCTTAACAAAGCTCATTTCTACAGACGACATCTCGACTGGCGACAAGCTGATTTTCACTCGTACGTCCAATGTTGTAGTCGGCGTTACGACTCCCTCTGCTACGCGGAACTATACGATCCCAGATGCTGGTGGGGATGCTGAGTTTGTCATGAGCGCAGAAGGCTACGTCGCCCTTAAGGAGCGCCACATTATGCCGGTGTCGCCGACATCAGGCAAGACGACTATGGTCATTCGGTATGGCGCAGGCGCCGACTCTTATACCAAGCTTTTGCTGCTGGCTGACGGAAGCGGCTCCTCGTTTACAGATTCCAGCTCGTCGGCAAGAGCAGTTTATAATAGCGGCTCCGTCTCTCATTCAACGAGTGTATTTAAGTTTGGCTCTGCCAGCGCATATTACAGCGGCTCAAACTATCTCTATTGCGCCGGCAGTTCTGACTTTGCGACTGGTTCCGGGGACTTTACTGTTGACGCTTGGATACGACTCTCCTCGCTTCCGTCTTCTGCGAGCGGCTATGCGATTTACTCGCTTCGCTCAGACGACAATAACTACAATATGCTTTACTTGCATAATACCGGAACGCGTTATGAACTGAGGTTCTTGGTTCGTGAGGGCGGCGTAAATAAGGTGTATATTGGCGACAACGATCCGCTTCCCGAAACACCGACAACTGGAAAGTGGTATCATGTCGCGGTCGTGAAAAACGGCATCGAATTCACTACCTACTGGAACGGAAAGTACGCAGGAACAAAAAATTACAGTGCAACCCTTAGTCACACCAGCTCGTGGACTTTTTACATTGGGACGCGATACTCTGCGTATACGTTCAACGGCTATATTGATAATTTCAGGTTTTCGAACATCGCAAGATGGAAGGGCGACTTTGATGTTCCAGTGCCATCGGCTTTTTTGATGGACGGAACTGGCACCACTTACTATTCTCCGGCGTTCGATCCGCTCACAGAGTTTAATTTCAACGCCAGAGGGTCTCTGTCGGCCGGCAAATACGTATCCGGCACCATCGTTGCTCGCGGCCGAACCCCGGCAGACGAAATGGATTTCGGGCGACCGGGTGAAATAGCGTGGAATGACACGTATCTTTATCTGTGTACCGCATCGAATTTCTGGAAAAAAATAGCTCTAACTGACTTTTAGCATGTTTGGCACGCTTGTTGCATGATTACAATGAAAATAATAAGGGTTTGATTTTACGGAGGTTGACATGGCTGGTGGAATGAGGCCCGTTAAGGCCGTTGAGGGTGGTAAGGCGAGCGCGGGGGAGGCTGTGCGATTGCACTGCCTTCAGCTTCTGGGCACATCGACACAGAAGGTTCTCGAGGAGATCGCGAGGATGGTTGATGAGTTCGGGAGGACGGAGCTGGGTGGGAATAGGCCGTTTGCGATAGCAGCCCTCAAGGGCGAGATCGAACGGATCCTCGTGGGCGCTCACAACGGAATTGTGGGGGCGTTGCAGGAGGGGGCTGGAGGCGGGAATGGCGAGGCTCAACCCGAAACCGAGTAGAAGCGAAACCGGTCTGTTCAAGACCAAATACGACATCATCAAGTCGGCATCAAAGATGACCGGCATGTCTCAGTACGATGTGCAGCGTGTGTTCGAGTCCTGCTTGGTCTCTATTATGCGACTGGCCGCTACTGGCGAACCGGGTACGAAGATAATGATTCGTGGCTTCGGGACCTTTACGGTTTGTGAGTTTAGCGAACAGGTGAGAAATATGAGCGGGATCAACGGCAAGATGATTCGCACTCCGTCGAGACGGAGGATTGTCTTTCGTCCGCATAAGCAGTTTAAGACGCCACTGCTGAAAGATGCGGAGTTTTTCACTGAAGACAAGGTTTTCACCGGCCGGTGAAAAATGAAAACAGCTGATCTGCCACGGGCAGAAACAGTAACGAGGCCGCCTCAGCTTTACTGGGGCGGCCTTAGCGTTTGTGGCGGACTATTGGGCAACTTCAAGGTACTGCAAATCCGACTTTTTGTCGAACCCGTCGCGCAAAATTCTGCTAACGATCGCCGGCCTACCGTCGTACTCGCAATATCCCGGCGGCAGCGGTCCGTCAGGGAGATCCCAAGCTACCGTAACTCCTGTGCCGTAGTCTTCATCGATTACGCCTTCTGATCCCTTTGGGACTCCCGAGAAGTCGACCAGCGTTCTGACTCGCGTTCCGACCCGCGCTTCTTCAATTTTCATGCTCATCTCCTGTAAACTAGTTGGTGCATAATAGACGTTATGTTAACATGGTAATTCTACAAAAGAGGCTCAGCCGGCTCGACTCGAAGGTCGTACTCCCCCATCTTCTCCCTCATGTTCATTTCGAGTTTATCTCGAATAAACTCCAGCTGCGCTTTTGTAGCCGGGCTTTCGGTCGTGATGGTTACCGAGTAGATCGCCGTTCTTAAGAGCAGTTTCTCGTGGAAGCCAAAATCGCTCATCGTTTCGTTGACACTTTCGATGCACTTGCCGACTTCTGGTGAGAATTTTAAAAGATCAACTGTTACTGGGAATCTGTAACGCACGGCATGCCTCCTCTGTTTGTCGCGCTAAGTGGTGCAATAAGTGGGCCAACTACTTCTTTTCATCGAATAGGCTGAGCTGTTTTTGTCTAATCCTGTTAATGGCCTCTGTTTCTTCCGCCGAGAGAAGCCTGCCGAAATAGTGCCGCTGCCACTCCACCTCTGTCGCGGGAAGGGCCAACAGGATCTCCGCTCTCTTCTGTTCAATCTCTTCTTCTGGAGGCTTCGTTCCCAATCGCTTTTCCTCGTTGATCTCCCAGATTTTCAGCTTCCAGCTCGCCATGTGCTCCTTGGTTTCCTCTTCGTTTTCGAGGGCACCAATGTATTGCTGAACAACGTGGTCAGCGCTGATCCTGTCCAGCTGCGCTGAACTGCTGTAGCCGGCCGCTTTTTTCTTCGGCCCTTTTGTTTCGCTGTATTGGCTGCCGGCCGGAGTAATCAGGGTAGCGGCTTTAATAACGACTAGTTTCAGGTCTTTTCCGCTCTCGGTGGGAACAATTTCTGCTCTCTCAATGAATCCCGTGGAGACAGGCAGCCCTGTAAGCTCTCTGGCGGCTGGTTCGATCAGTGATTTTTTGTGACTCGGAAATGGATAGGCGTCATTGTCCAGTCCAAGTTCATCGATCAGCTTGTCAAGAATTCTTTCGTATCTGTCTTTCTTCGCAAGCATCAGGTCAAGATGCCTATAGAGGATAACACTGACATCTCGTTTTAATGTGGCAATAGTACTGAGTAGTACTGGTTTGCTGTACAGGTCAACAATGTTCTGGAGTATAAGAGAGTTGAAGCGGAAAGTGCTGGCTACTTCCGTCGTTTCTCCATTCTCGGTTTTTGTCAAGAATCCAATGTCGCTGAGGATGTTGAATTGGCTCACGCTCTTCAGTGTTCTGCCTCCCTTCCCTCCCACTCTGTAACTATTTGCCCACTGAATTGGGGTGTTTTTCAGGCGCATAATGGATGCCCTGAGTGCGGCGATATTGTCGCCTGCCGGGGAGATTCCCAGTATTTTGGCTAACTGATAGAGCGAAAATCCGACCGCTCTGTCGGTCGGCCTACCGTCAGCATCCCACAGGTGAAGCAGAACACACATGACCTTAAAGTCCGTTGCTCTGAATGGCCCGCACACTTCTCCGTCAGGGAGCGTTGCCTTGCCGATTGATACCTTCTCGGTCACCTTCGCTCCCCGTGCGTCCGTATACTCTCTCTTCAGGACCCTGCCGTCGCTAGCGTCCTTTCTCGTTGTGAATATCGGCCATTTCTCGAGGTTCAGGTCTGCTCTGACTACTACGCCCTTTTTGGGCTTTTTCTCGTCTTTCATCGTGGCCTACTTAAGCTGGTCTTTAGTGTCTGGCTTTGTTTTTATTGGCCTTAAAATCAAACAGTCGCCAATGTATTGTAGTTTATCTTTAGTTGCCATCTCTCCTCCTCTCCCCTTCTTGTGTCCAGACGGGGGCCTTTATCGTAGCTTGTCTTTAGCAGAACAACTTGTTTTTATTTAAATAAGACCACAAATAGCTCCATAGTGCTTAAGTCCATACTTAGGTACTTAAGCCGATCTTTAGAGCTATCGTAGCTTATCTTTAAAAATGCTTAATTGCACCTTTACTCCTGCTTAATCTCATCTTTAGTGTTAATCATAATAATCAAATACTTGCGTCTCCGTGTTTTCAGAAATCTCTTGCTAAATACTCTTTAAATACTTATTAAATATATGTTTTTGTAATAACAAGACAGCAAAAGCCAAAAAACGTTAGGAAGGGAAAGGCCTTCCCCCGAAGGCCTATTGTGGTTTGATTTACAGGAGATCATTCAGGAATTCGACAGTATTTCCATGACGAGCGACAACCCTTGCACGAACTTGCTCATTGAACGGGAGCTTGATTTTCAGATACTGGTCTTCTGGCATCTCGGGTGTCCGGAAGATGGTGCAATTTTTGCATAGCCTGCGAGCCCGCTGTTTCATCTGGTGTTTTTCAAGGAGGTCTTCGATGTACACATCGAAGATTGCCCATTGGGGCATGCCGACAAACGACTTTGACAGAACACTGCTCGCATATTCCACCGCCTTTTGCAGGATGACTCGGCCCTCCGCGCCGTTCGGCACGTAGTCGTTGCAGCCTCCGTGGCCATCATTTTTGACGAGAAATGCTTTTTTGCCGTCCACGTATACCGCAGCTTCAAAGCAGAGAGTCTCTTCGCTTGCGAATCCCGAGATCTTTACGTTCTTGAGCTCGATATGCATTGTAGCCTCCTGAATGTAAGTGAATTAATTTCTTTTTGCAACCGCTTTTCTGACATAGCAGTCAGGGCACATCCCCCTTCCCACCTCGAGCTCGGTTGCGGGAGCCTCCTTTCCGCAGCTCTGGCATTGGCGGAAGGCAATGTGGCCCTTTCTGTCCGGCTTTTGACGAACACTCACGCCGTGCTGGGCCATCAGAAGTACGATGTTTTTGCTGAGAACCATGGTTCCTCCTTGCTACTTAAGTCTGTCTTTAGGGGCGGGAGTTACTGTCAACGATTTGGGGTCGTAAAGAGGCATCATATCACGCAGGACGTGTCTGGTAAAAAGGTACTGTTTTTGGGTCTGGGCGTCCTCGCCGACTACGCAGTATTTGGGCCGGCCGTTTAATCCGACAAGGCGGTACAAGCGGCCGCCGGAACGGAATTCGCGACCATAGTCCTCAGGTTTGAGGCCAAAAAGAAAGCACGTTGAGGCGAAGATGGCCAAGTCGACTTCTTTTCGCTCCTTTTCTGACACCCCGTCGCGTATGTCGACAACGGCTGTGCATCCTGTGTCTCCGAATTTAATGTGAACGTGATTGATGCGAACGCCGAGCGGCTTGAGAGCCTTTGCGAGTTCGGTTTCGATGGTTTCGCGAACGAGTCTTGCGGTGTCTCTTTTCATGGCGTCCTCCTAAATTAACGAGTAATGATCAATACGGTCATCCCAAGGGATTTCTCCCCAGTCGCCGCCGTTGTTGTCGGTGACAGCGTCATCCTCGCTGTTGGTTATGTAGTATATCGACAGGGTCCCGGCGTCGCATTTGACCGAGGCAGACCACTCGGACATGTCGCGCATGTGATCCGGCATAAGCCGGGAAGTGGGTTCGCAATTTTCGCGCTCGACCGCCTCGACAGCTGCAAGGCCGCAGAGCTCAACGGCCTGTTTACGGGTGAGATTGTCCAGATTATACATGGTGTCCTCCTAATGATTGGTAGTTAATTTTATCTTTAGTGTTTCTTCAGATGAACATTGTTCTGTCCATCTCCAAAGCAGAGGTTACAGGTCTGGCAGGATCCGTGCTGGCCCTCGTGAGTCTTCGGGCACAGCGAGAATTTTATGCCAAACGTCTTTTCGGCCTCCGCTACATTGTCGATCCCGAAGAACATCTTGGACCATCCTGCCTTGTCGATCGCCTGTACCTCTTCCCTGCTATTGCTTGGGTCGATCGAAGCCATGATCCGGAGGTTCGGGATATCGAAAAGCTCTTCCTCGATCTTTGCGCGGAACGCTTCGCGCCGCCACGCCCGAGTCGGAACCCAGAACAGTGTACCCGGAGAGCTGACGGCGATGTCGCGAACCTTGTCAATATCCGCAAGCTCGCTGAAAGGTTCGCCCTTGGTGCAAAACCGGACCCTGTCTGTCTTGCGGGCCCGAGATCGATTGCTCTTGCCGGCGATCTCTTTTGCAAGACCCTCTCCGGTCAACAGGCCCCAGCGATGTTCATTCTTGATATCCGCTGCCGGCATCGCGTGATGGTACTGGCGATAGGCCTTCTGCGTGTAGCAGTTGCGGCGGCAGAATGAGGTACAGTGGGTGCAAGAGGCGACGGGGCGATCAAGGGCCCACATTTCGATTCCGTTATTCCAAGTGAGGAATCCACGATCCTTGAAAGCGTCGGCAATAGACTGTTCGACCAGTTCGGGGAAGCGGCTCGTGAGATTGGCCATTGCTTTTGACATTTGCGTCTCCTTTTCGGTATGAAATAAAAAAGGCCAGATCATTGATTGACCCGGCCTTGCGGCGAGAGGTATTTTGAGCGTGATTAGTTGTGCGGGTGGCAGGCTTGGAAAGCGTCGGCGACAACGTCGTCGTGGGCTTCGGTGTAAATCATGGTTGTGCGAATACTGGAGTGATTCAACATCTTTTGGACCATTCGGATATCCGCTCCCGCAACGAGCATGTCCATGGCTATCGAATGGCGGAGGATGTGCGGCGTGATTCGTTTGCCGATGTATCTCTCCGATCTCTTGGCGACCATTTCGATAAGAGCTTTCTTGGTTATGCCGAACGGATATTCTGTTTTCCTGAGGCGGCGGAAGTATTCTTTTGTCGCCGTCACCGCGGCATCAGAAATGTTATAGACGACCTCTTTATCGCCCTTGGCTACCACCTTTACCCGCTTAGCCTCGAAGTCAAAGCTCGACCGCGCCAAACTGCGAAGCTCGGTGTTTCTAACTCCGCAGTAGAGCAGCTCGAAAACTGCCAAGTCCCGGTGATAATTGGCCGATCTTTTGTCTTTTCTCAGCCCTATGAAGAGCTTCTCTGTCTCGTGATGACGCAAGGCCTTGGGGAGCCGCTGGGGAATTCTCGGAGGCTTGACGTCGTCAAATTGGAGTCCGGCAAAGTTCGCTAGCGATTTCAAGGCGGCTCTTTTGCGCCGAACTGTTCTCGGCGCCTGTTCGGTCAGCCCAGTCAGGAATTCCTTCGCCAAACCGGAGAAGCTTTCTCTTTCTAGCTTGGGGCCACAAAATCTTGTGAATTGGCGGAGATCGACTGCATATCCGTCAATCGTATTTTTGCTGCGCCCTAGCCTGTTCATCTCCGAGAAGAATGCGGCAATTGTCTTCTCCATGGTTTTTCTCCTTTCTTAGGCGGGGTTATAGGAGTTTGCGATATCCTCTTCGGATATGCCGATCAGAATACGCTCGATTTCTTTTCTCGTCTTTGCGATCTCTTTACGATTCTTGAAATAGGTTCCCGGATGTCTCAAAACACAGTGACCGCATTTGCAGGGAATGTTTCCTGTCATGATGTTTATCGACTCCATCTTCACGACAAAGGCCTTGAAGATATTCAGGGCGCCCCATGCATTGGGGTCGGTCTGGTCTTCGGGCATTTCTCTGAGTTTAGATTGAACCAAAGTGATCAGCCCTTCAAGCAAGTCAAGGTCGTGGAACGACCATCCCCAGCTGTGTTCCGAGACGGCCAGAGCGTCAAATGCCTTGAGAAAGCCGAGGTTTCGGAATGCCCAATAAATTGACTGGGCGTCGGCGCGTTCCAGCGTCACGTCTTTGACAAGCTGATGATCGATAAAGCCAAACATGCGCCACATAGTGAAAGCGCCAGCTGCAAGGATCTTTCGGAAGAGCGGATCTGTCGGTCGGTCCACACAGATGCCCTCGAACTCAGCCTTTACGATAGCCTCGACCATTTCTTTGCGACTGTTGTAGACAATTACTTCACTGTTGCTGTTCATGCTTGTCTCCTAATGTGTGGTTGAATTAATTGATGTGAATTACTTCGCCAAAGGGCGGCTTGAATGACCTGTTTTCCGCGACCAAGACCCAGAGCACGTCGTACTCTGGAGCCTTATCCGGGAATCTGCTGCATGCTCCATCGGTAAGATAGAGGGCCACAGGTGGATAGAGATTGTGTTCCTTGATGTACTCAAAGGCAGGCCGGAAATCAGTGCCTCCACCCCCCTTGGGGGCGAGCTTGAAGTTCGGCGGATACACCGTCGACTCGATGTACTGGTATCCCTTTACTGCCGCATCTGAGTACACCATGTGCAACCCACACCCCATATCGGCCACCAAGGTGTGTGCCTGACCTCCCACCAGCTTGAGGTCTTCCGCGGAGACAGAGCCAGAGGTGTCGGTGATCATGACCGGATCGTCCATTTCCTTACCGCCCTTGGTCGCGAAGTAAAAGCCGAGCGGAATCATTTTTTTCGACGGCCGAGTCCAGTCAGCCCTGTTCTTTGCCGGAAGAGTCAGAAAGCGAGCGAGGATCTCTTTCCAAGGCAGCTGTTTATGTACAGCCTCTTCGACGAATCGATCAAGCGCAGCAGAACCCTGCCCGCATGCGCGGGCAGCTGCTGCGGCCGACTTGAGCGCGGCATTCCACTTGGCCTCTTCCAGCCGCTTTTCGTCCTCGGTCTGCTGTTCGCCATCAAGAATGACGCTGTTGCCGAGGCTTTCCTTGCCTTGCTGGTCCTGCTGGTCTTGTTGGCCTTGGCCCTGACCATCTTGCTGGCCTCCCCCCTCTTCTCCTTGGCCCTTGTCCTGCTGCTTGTTCTGCTGCTTGTCCTCTTGCCCGCCTCCTCCTGCGCCGCCGTCCTCGTCTTGTTTGCCGTCGCCATTACCGCCGCCATTGCCCGGCTGTTTTTGCATCTCCTCTTGGGCGAGGGTGAGATATATGGACTCAGCGCATTTGTTGTGAAATCGGAAGTCGTACCGAAGGTCTTCGGGCAGATTAAAGCTAAAGGCCTTGAGCACGTCGTTAGCGGCCAAATTGCTCGCCTCATTCCAAAGAGGATGCTTGCGGTGGCCTCGGCGCACGTGGTGCTTGAGCGCCGGCTTGATAACGGTCTGAGCAATTCTCGTCTTCAGATCGTCAAAGGATTGCCTTAAGACGAAGTCCGGATTGAAGAACAGGTTCTTCCCGTCTGTTGCAAAACCATCGAAGTCTTCGGTGGGACGAAGAGTAGGAAGAACCGAGAACTGCCCGAAGAAAGGGCTGGACAACAGAAGATTGGTTCTTGCCTTCCTGATCTTGTCTACGGCGGCTGCAATCTTTTGGAGTTTTACGATGTCAGTCTCCATGGATAGCCCTCCTTAGGTTGGTATTCATCCTGATGTTCTTTGGAGCGACATGCCCTGCCAGACGAATGATTTTCTTGGGAACCCGACTATCTCTGGTTCTGGCGATAGCTTTTGCGTATGCCGCACAACGCTCAGGGCAGTCTCCTATAAGCAGCTCCCTCATTGGGTCTACGCTAAGCATTGGACTTCATCTCCAGTGCCTCGTCGTGCCAGATCCTCGTGCCGAGCGGATAGATCTGCATGCCAAACTCAAGGAAATACTGCTCTGCGATTCCCTCTTTCGCCACCGACCGGATACCGACAAAGGTAAATGGTGGCGCACTGACGGAGGCAAACCCGGTCGGCGCCGGGATTACCTCCATGTCTTTGAGAGCCTTTTCAGAGTCGGTCTGCGGCAGCGTATGCCAATCGAACTGACCGAGAATGCTTTCCGTGTACTTGGAAAACTTCTCGATATTTTCTTCGCTGAGCGAATTCACCTGTGCTCCTTTTCGTTGATTGATTAGTTGGTTGCGACGGGGCTGTAGTAAGCCGCCATCTTGGCCATGATCTCGTCGGCTTCCTTGGCGACGGTTTTGCGAACCTTTTCGTCTTTGCGCAGCGTTTCGGGGTCGATATTGGCGAACTTGCTCTCAATCTCGCGGCGCATTTCCTCAAGGGCGGGGTCGCCCGTAACATTGATGCGTTTGAGAACGTCGGTGAGATCGGCGATATTGGTGACCAAGGTATCTCTAAAGATCGCCTTTTTGTCTACCGTGCGTTCGTGGAGATTCTTGACTACCTCGAACAGGCGTCTCCACGCGTCTTCCATGGCCGCCTTGATCTTTTTTTGCTCTTCGTCCCGCACCATTGCCTTGATGCGGTTGATTTCGTCTTCTCTGAGGTTGCAGCGGAAGTCGTCGGCGCTGGTGATCGGGGCGAAGGTCACCTTGAAGGAGTAGCGTGCCGCGATATCCTCAGGGTAGTCGTCAGGATTAAACCGGGGGCCGAGATCTGCCTTGGCTTCTTCAACCAAATCAGGGAAGTCATGGACCAGCGCCGTGTATTTGTCCACGTACCGATGCTCATAGACTTGCATTTGCGTAACATAGGTCATGTGATTCTTGGTTGTAAGAAGACGACCAGAGTCGTCGTCCCACGGTAGGGTGTTGTCGTAGTGGAACTTTCGAGCCGCATTCTTGATCTGGCTGATTTCCCTCAGCCTTTCTTCCGCGGCCAAGCGTTTGGAGAATCGGCCGGATCCCTCTTTGATGCCCAAAGCCGCCTCGGCGGCCTTGGTGGCTTCTTTGTCGTGCTTCAGTCCGGACCAGTCCCGGATGCTTAGCCTTACGATCGTGGCCGACTCTTTGAGTGAATAGGACAGCTGTGCCATGATATGTGCTCCTTTAGTTTGTGGTTGGGTTAGTTGAGAGCGCTCTGGCCCTGATTGACTTGCCAGTCGATGTAAGCGCTGGTCTGGGTGAGGTCTTTCTTGGTGGCGCCAATATCATACATCATGCGAGTGCTGAATTCCATAGGCAGACGCTTGGCGTAGGTGACGATGTTGTCGAAGTTCACCATATCTGCACGAGCCGCAAGGGCGGTGCAGATCAGCAGGAGAACAGACGGGTCATCGTCGGGGATAGGCGCCTGCTTTGGCTTCTGGATGATGGCATCGATGTTTGGCAGCTTGTTGGCGTTGGCAAGCCAAGGATAAAAGTCGGCTGCGAACTCTGCGCCGGCGGCACCCTCGATCAGTTCATAGAGGGCCTCTTGGGGGTAGGGATGCTTGGCCGTAATGATTTTGCCGACTGCAGCCACCGTGCGAGGATTAGCCACGTTCACGATATCAGGCGTGGGGTCGCCCTTGAGCAGCATGTTGGGGTTCATGCGGATGTAGGCCAGAAGAATCGGCGGCATTCCGTGCGTCAGGCCCCAACGAACCCAGTCTTCGGCGTCAACTTCGACTTGGATGATGGTGATAAAGCGGCCCTTGACGGGATCCAGAACACCGCGAACGCCAGCCCGATCTTGGCGTCGGTTGGTTGCGGCAATAAAGCGGACGTGCTCAGAGATTTTGTGGCCGTCGATCTCTCGCTTGAGCAAGAGCTGCATAACAGCGGCCTGCACATCGTCGGGAGCCTGCCCGAGGTCGTCGATGAAAAAGACCAGCGGACTGGTAGCCTCAATCAGGACGCGCATGTCGCCATATGGAACCCAGCTGGCGAAGATCTTGCCATCCTGATTGTACACCCATGGCATGCCCTTATAGTCAATCGACTGCTGAACCACGGGGTGCGACGTGAGCAGATCGAATCCGACTCGCGCTGTTGACTGGGTCCCCATGTCGGTCTTGGCGGTTCCGGGCCCTCCTACCAGCATCACGGGGTGGTTGTTCAGCAGGGCGGCGTCGAGGATCGGACCAATCGTACTGGGAATCATGTTATACTCCTTTTATCTTATATCAGTTAGTTTGTGTGTAATGATGGCAATTAGTGTGCCATAAGTCTTGATGATAAGACAATCAAGACAAGCGAGAAGCTTTTTCGATGAAGAAGAAATCAACATCTTCATCTTTCGGCGCCAGCCAGCCCAGCTTCCTGTTCGTCCATCGGATAGTCTCAAGCGCCTCAGCCGTCAGCGGGAACGGCCGGCCATAAGTCTCGTGCTTGCCGTCATAGGCCCACACGATGTTCCACCATCCATTGCTATCCTTGCCAAGGCCTTGGGCAATGCATGCATAATGATTGGGGATAGCGAAGTCGAAGGTGAAATCGATGCCATAGGCCTTGGCCAACTCGCCCTTGGTAGTCTGTGGGGGAATCTCGGCCTGCTTGAGTAGCCGCGGCTTGCCGTTCGGACTGCCGGCGAAGATCAGATGATTCAGCGTGTTTTTCATGATCACTCCTTTCGGTTTGCGGGAAGGTTTTACTCTTCCCAACTCCAAATGACCGTACTGCAGTTTACTTCCTGCCCGCGTGACTCGACGATTTTGCATCGTCTTGCGAGTTCTTCGGCTTCTTTCTTGCCGTATTCTGTAAAGGCGAAGTTTCTCCGTGCGTAGCGTCCGACCTGTTTGCCTTTCCAGTAAACGAGCCCCTCGAGATCGATTGTCAGGTTTTCGATACCGTGGAGCCACGGCTTTTTATAACCAGCCGTGACTCTGGCGTATAGATTGCTGAATGCAACCTCGTCTTGCTCTGAAACTCCAGAAACTGAGCTGTTTACGACCTTTTGAATCAGAGCGAGGTCCAGCGGATAAAGGTCATTTCCATCGTTGGTTTTCTGCAGGATCTCGATGGCCATGTCTGCATAGTTCATTTCTCTCTCCTTTCTGTGTTAAGGCTCAGGCCTGCTGGGCTTTCCAGTACAGCGCATCTGTGATGACGCGCTGGATCAGTACGCGAACGGCGTTGACCCGATCGTCTTTTGCCTCTCTGGTGAGCAGCCTTACGCCAATGGTATTTCCGTAGGGCATTCCAAACGGCCCGTCGCTGTATTCAACCTCGGCCCAAGAAATACCCTTCAACTGCATGATCTGAGAGTTGAGGGCCTCAACCTCTCCGCCACCGTGCAAATCGTAGTCCTGCAGGGCTTCGAAGGCGGCTTCCCCGATATAGACTCCATATCCGTTGACGGTTTGCGCTATGCCGAACTCGGCCTTGGCCTTCTCCCCAAGGCCAGTCTCGACAACGGCGATCGCCAGATTGGCAAGGGCAATACCGTCTTCGAGGTCTTTGGGTTCGCTCTCGCTGGTTCCGTCGGTCGGGCATTCAGGATCATACCCGGGCCAGTAAGGAATGACATTTTGTGGGGCAAAATGATGGAGAATCTGCAGCGCAACCACGACGAACAAGTCATAGGGCTTCCGCGCTGTCTTGCAAAAGCGGTAGCTTCCCTTGCTAAAAGCGATCATTGCCTCGTCTTTTTTGACGCCTCTGCAAACGCCAAAGGTTTCGTGGTCAAGGCCGTCGCCAAACCCGTTAAAAATCAGGGCGTCAGGCCCGTGGTCCTCGACATCGACGCCCAACAGCTCGTCCGAGTAATAGCCTCCAGCAGAATGGCTGCGCTCCGGCTTGTTAATGAGGGCCCAATTGAATGCGGCCATTGCGTTGTCCCAAGGCCCTTTTGCGATATTGCCCTTGCGGGTCCAGTGATGTGTGTAGCCCATTTTAGTTCTCCTTTTTTTATTGTGTTAGTTTTGTGATTTTCAGATAATGCCTTCATCTGCGAACGAATAGTACTCATTCAGTCCAATGACCAGATGATCAAGGACTTTTATATCAAAGAGATCCGCAGCAGAACGAATCTTTTCGGTTATTTTTTTGTCTTCCAAGCTGGGAGTCGGATCACCCGACGGGTGGTTGTGGACAACGATGAACGCTTGCGCCCCAACATCAAGCGCGGTCTTGATGACCAGCCTGACATCGACGACAGCTTCCATCATCCCCCCACTAAAGAGCACCACGGAGGCAATCACCTTTCTTCGCGTGTTCAGGTAGATTGCGGCGAATTTCTCCACCGCTTCATCCTGCAAGCACTTTACGAGCTCGTAGGCCTCGTCGGAGCATATTACTGTTTGCTTGGGCTCTTTCGAGTCCCGAACGATTCGAGTCTCGATCCGTTGCATTCTATATTCGGTCATCGCACGACCTCAAGGCCATACCAATCCTTGAGCTTGAGGAGCCTTTCGATGGTCGCATAAAACGCAAAACGCCCGACCAAAAAGGCATACTGGCGGCCGCTCTTGGCGTGAAATTGCATCTCCGTGACATCGCCGCGGGTAAACCGCGCAGGCTTAAGGAAGCGAAATACCGTCCCCTCTTTCGCAGAGTCGAGGTCTTTCTTCAGGGCATCACGAGCAGCCAGCGCATCGCGACACCACCCACGCCACTTCAAGGCGCTTTCGTCAGTCGTCGGCGACAACAGGTCGAGAATGCGGGCGGGGCACTCGGTGTAATATGGCCCCATGTCCTCGTCCATCATCTTTGTGTAGACGTAGCCGTCCTTGCTGTGCCGAATAGCAACGACGAGGCCGTAGACCTCTTTGGCGCCGGTCATCAAATGCGTGCGCTCTACAGCGGCATAGGCAGCCGAAAACGGCCTGACGCAAATGTCGAGCACTTTGTGTTCGTACTTTGTGCCGGTGCCGTTAATCTTGTCGACTACGAACTGTTTCAGCGGCACACTGGCCGCCTTGTAGGTTCCATCCCAGCCCATGACTATCTCCTTTCGCTTAAAGGGTGTGTTCGGCGTGTGCGGCAATGAACTCTTCAATGACCTCGGTGTCATCGTCGCAGTCCATCCCGGCTCCGCCCATGTTCTCGAAAAGCTCGTCGATGCCGAAGTCGTCTTTCACAACGCCACTGACCTTTGTGAGGAGCAAGTCCTCGATTTGTCTTTTGGCGTACCAGAAATCGAGCATTTTCTTGAGCGCAACCCTGATCAGTGTGATGGCGTCAGGGTCGGACAGGGCCTTTTTGATTCTTTCTCTTTTCTTCGCGTCCATTTC
>Ga0116148_1003122_pt1 | contig 15563 bp, 10 predicted proteins | sample AD_UKC055_MetaG_FD_89786 | JGI IMG/M metagenome (GOLD analysis project Ga0116148, IMG submission 89786) | Active sludge microbial communities of municipal wastewater-treating anaerobic digesters from USA - AD_UKC055_MetaG | ecosystem: Engineered > Bioreactor > Anaerobic > Digestate | place: USA... | reverse complement strand
TCCATCGGTCTCCTTCGGCCTGATGGGAATTGCCGCCTACGATGATGTTTTCGAATTGGGCTAGGCCGTTGGCCGCCAATCGGACGAGCACCATTTTATCGTCTCGAACCACCAAGACGGCGGAACCGTCGTCGTGAGCAACGAGGCCGCGGATTTGGGAGCCTTGGGTGCTCGCAACCTGGGAGAAGGGTTGGTCCGCACCGTCCAGGGGAGTCACCTGAATGGTTCCGTTGGAGAGCCAGGCCATTTTCGAGCAACCGGAAGGTTGCGGGGACAAGAAGATCTCGCTGTAGGCGGCACCTGGAATAGAGGTTCGGCGAATTCGGTCGGCAAGGGGGGTGGAGCAGGGCAAGGGCGATTCGGGGACGGCCACACAGCCGGCACCTCCACCGTTTCCTGCCGGTCCGCCCGCGGAACCGGCGGTGCCCGCGGCTCCCCCCGTAGCCGATCCGCCGACACCGCTATCGCCAGCGCTTCCGGCGATTCCGGCTGTTGCACCGGTTCCGCCGTTGCCTCCTTCGCCACCAGTGGCACCGGCACTCCCCCCCGAGCCGCTTTGTCCGGCCACGCCCCCTGTGTTGCCAAGGCCGCCAGAGCCGCCATTTCCGGCCGCGGATTCAAATTCCACGTCGTCGAAGCCAAGCCACGAGGAACAGGCGGCAAGGGAGGCAATTGCCAGTGTTGTCAACGCATAAGAGAACGGGTTCGGTGTTGGGCTAGCCAAAGGTCGAATCATGAGGATGTCCGAGGCATGCGGCGTGATTGATTATGGCCTGAACTCGGTCGGTCATCACGCGATCGCCGACGATGCGTGACGAATCATGGTGGATTGGAAAAACGGCGGCAATGGCGCTCAGAAGAAGTTGCCGATGGTGAACTCGAACACGCTCGATTCTTCGTAAGCGAGACGTTTGAAAGGGAAGCCCCATTCGAATCGCAGCGGTCCCATGGGAGAAAACCAACGGAGTCCAAGTCCCCAGGACGTGCGGAGACTGGAGAGGGAATCCAGGGAAAAACAAGGGTCATTGACGGAGTAGACCCCCAAGGCTTCCATCGAGCCATTGGACTGTTGGCTCTGCCCTCGCGCGGCATTGCAGTACAAGCTTTCGGTGTTCCACGCATTGCCGGCGTCGGTGAACAAGACCCCCCGCACGCCTACTTTCTCGATGATGGGGATCTCGAGTTCGAGATTTTGGTAGTACATCAAGTTACCCCCGATGTTGGCGCCGTTGCTGATGGGAGCCGCATTGGGGTCGAGATGGGAAGCGAGCGGGAGGCGAGGTCCGACGGTACGGAGGCGGAATCCGCGCAAGTCGAAGATACCGCCCAAAAAGAAGCGGGCGAAGATGGGTACGCCTTCAGGGCTTGGGCTCGTCACGTAGCCGAGGGAAGTATTGAGTTTGGCCACGAAGCCACCGCCGAGCGAATAGTAGAAGCGTCCGGTGCCGCTGTAGCGAAGGAACTCATTGTCCGATCCCAAATGGGGGGTGGCCCATTCCACGGAACCTCGCAAGTACATACCGCTGGAAGGGAAGAGACGATTGTCCCGCGTATCGTAGGTGATGGCGGGGCGAACGCTGGAGGTGAATCCATCGCGGAAAAGATTCGCGAGAGGAAGGCGTCGAAATACGGAGACGGCCGACGACGTGCCCAGGAAGGTGGACCGTGAAACGGTCGAGACTTCGTCATACTCGCCGGTATAGGTGATGGAGCCGAAGGTATGGGGGCGCACGAGGGCATAACCGAATGTGGCCGCGCCACCGAGGGAGGTTTGGGAGAAGTCGTCGTAGATTCGAAGTTGGTCGTAAAGTTCGGTGGAGAACGAGAAGTCGCTATCCAGAAAGTAGGGTTCGTAGAAGTGGATATTGACGAGCTGGCGAAGTCCACTGACCTGTGCTTGCAGCGCCAAGGTTTGACCGGTTCCGAATAGGTTGGCCTGCTGCACTTGCGCGGTGGCGATGAAACTTTCGATGGAGGAGAATCCGGCGCCTACTTGGAACGTACCGGTGGGGCGCTCGACGATTTCTATATTGACCTGAATTTTATCGTCTTCCGCGCCTTGCTCCGTCGAGAAGTCCACTCGTTCGAAGTATCCGAGAGCAATGATACGGCTCCGAGATTCGTCGAGTTTGGTTTCGCTAAACAGGTCACCTTCTTGGATTTCCATTTCGCGACGCATGACTTTGTCGCGGGTTTTGGTGTTTCCACGAATGTTGATTCGGTCGATATACACGAGCGGCCCCCTGCGAATGGGGACGATCACGTCCACCAATTCGTGCTCGGGGTCGAGGTTCGTTTCCGGATCGGCCTGCACATTGGCGTAACCGGCATCTCTGTACAGGGTGCGAACGCGTTGAAGGTCCAGCGCGAGTTCGGCGCGTTTGAAGACGTCACCCGGCTTGGCCCTTACCATCTCGCGCAAGGCACGGCGGCCACCGAGAGGTTCGACTTCCTTGCCGTCCGCATCCACCTCATACACGCGCAGGCGCCGAATTTTGTATTGTGGACCTTCCACGAGGCTAAGAGTCAATTCGATTCCCGTGCGGTCGGGAGTCAAGTCCACGCGAGGCGCGGCGACCTGTACTGAAAGGTAGCCTCGATCATAATAGAGCGCGTTGAGCATGAGAACATCACGCTCGAAAGCGTCTTGGCGGAACGGACCGCCCGAACCGAAGGACAGAAAGCCGCCTTGACCGGTGTACATCACCTCGCGCAATTCCGCTTCCGACACATTCTCATTGCCAATGATGGTGACGCGGCGCACGGATACCTGGTCGTGTTCTTTGATTTTGAAGGCAATGACGACTTCGTTATCGCGTTGCGGGATGATTTCGTGCTCGACTTCCGCGAGAAAATAGCCTTCCTCGGCGTACATATCACGGATTTTTTGGATCGCGCGGCGGATGGCCGGATAGCTCAAAATGGTATCGTTTTTGACTTCGATCGCTTCCTGGAGTTTGTCCGCATCGAGGGCGAGATTGCCTTCGAAGGTGACGGTTTTTACACTGGATCGCTCACGGACGACGAAGCGAATACGCACGCCATCGTCTTTGCGATTCATGTCGACGATGATGTCGTCGAAGAATCCGGAATCCCAGAGTTCGCGTACGTCGCGGGTGAGTTCTTCGGGTTGGAAGAGCTGACCGGTGCGGGTGCGCAGATAGGTCATGATGTCTTCCGCGGCCACCCGTTGATTGCCCGCGACTTGGATTTCCATGATGGGTAAGCCGCGAGCCAGCTCTGCTTCCGTGGGAGGAAGTTGAGGGGCGGGGCGAAGCGCGGTATCCGCATACGGATCTTTGGAAGAGGCGGGTCGTTTGGTGTCTTTGGGCTTGTCTTCCGCTTCCGAAGAAGGCGTCGAGGAGGATGATTCCGGTCGGGAATCCGCGGGTTGAGCGTTTGCGTAAGCGCCGATGAGGGCCAACATAGCCATGATCGCGAACACAACCCGGGCCCGAACGCGGCGGGAAGGGATTGGGTTCACGGGGTCCACCATGGCGCGGTAAGAGAGATGCACATACGAGAGCGGTCCGCTCGTACCCCATTGCGCCGAATGTCTCAAGCTTGCTGAGTACGTGGCGGCGACGAAATGTGCCAAGGGGCGACCTTGGCCTGTTCCCTGCGTTGTCGAGCAAGCCATATTTCCGCGGCATGACGATGTCGGGTCGCAGCGGTCGTTAGCCATCCGAATTCCGGACGGGTTAGCCGCAACGCCTCGGCACCAGCCAGCATCGAACGTTGCCAAGTTCCCCTCCAAGGCGCCCAGCGACCTGAGTGGAATTACGATACCCAATCCCTCTCGCCCCGCGAGAGACCAAGGAGACTCTCATGCTAGAGAATCGAGAAGGCAAACGAATTCCCAACGTTAGCTTCAAGGTCATCGAAAACGGCACGTGGAAAACCATCACCACCGACGATCTATTCAAAGGAAAAAAGGTTGTCGTTTTCTCACTTCCTGGTGCTTTCACCCCAACCTGCTCCTCCTCTCATCTTCCTCGCTTCAATGAGTTGGCGAATACCTTCAAAAAGAATGGCATCGACGACATCGTATGTATGTCCGTCAACGACACTTTCGTGATGAATGAGTGGAAAAAGGATCAGGAAGCCGAAAATGTGACACTCATTCCCGATGGCAATGGCGAGTTTACGGAGGGGATGGGGATGCTGGTGGACAAGTCGAACCTCGGCTTTGGCAAGCGTTCCTGGCGTTACTCGATGTTGGTCGACGATGGAGTGGTGAAGAAGATGTTCATCGAACCGCAAGTCGACGGCGATCCTTTCGAGGTATCGGACGCCGATACGATGCTGGGCTACGTGGCCCCAAACGCGGAAAAACCGAAGTTTTTCACGTTATTTACGAAACGCGGTTGCCCCCATTGCGCGCGCGCGAAAAAGCTTCTTCAAGACAAGGGCATGCTCTACGAGGAAATCGAATTGAGTCGCAGCGTTACCTCACGTTCCCTTCGAGCGGTGTCCGGTGGCGCGACCACGCCGCAGGTATTTTTGGGCGGAAAGCTGATCGGGACCGCTGACGATCTCGAAGCCTATTTCAAAGGCTGATCCCGTCGGTATTCACGGGCTGCCCTCACGCGGTATTCACGATCGCGGCAATTCGGACACCGGGCAACTGGGGTCCAAGTATTTTCTCATCTTTCGCTCCAGATACTCGCGTGCTTTCCCTCGCCAAAGCATCCCCGGATCTTTGCCATCGAACACCACTTTCGATGTTTCGACGCTCACGGTCGCGTCGATCTTGACGACCATGAAATTACCTTTGACGTGAGCGGTGTGGGGGCCGGTCCACGTCACACCAATTCCGTGCTTGTTATTGAGGTAGTCCCCCAGGGCGCGAATGCGTTCCACGGCTTGTTCAAGGGGAAGAGAATGGGCGTGGTCGATACGAAAACTCATGGGAGCGAACAGATAGTACCGCCCTTGTGAGACGTCCAGCCAGGGCAAGCCCATCTCGTTTCTAACTTTGGCGTAAGGTATTGCTTGCCAGCCACGCTCCGTCGTCGTTGGAGCTTGCCCTTGTTGCCCTTCCGCCCGGTGGCTGGCTCTCGACGGTAGCCTCGGTTCTGGTGAACCCGGCCGCGCTGCGGTATCGAGCTGGTGGAATTGGATATTTGGGGGTGAAGCCATCGTTGGCGTTTTGCTTGGGTCGTTTTGCTTGGGTCGTTTTGCTTGGGTCGTTTTGCTTGGGTCGTTTTGCTTGGGTCGTTAGCATGACCGTGAGCGTTTTGCGTAGGCCGTGACCGTGAGCGCCCGTGGAACTGTCTACGACGCGTCGCCCTATGTCGTTTGTGGGTAAACCGGCTGTGTATGGTGCGTTGCTTGCGGAGCGAGAGGCTGCTGTCCGCTTGCCTGCATGGCGACGGCTTTTGCGGACGGAGACTGGGAATCGACGACGATGACTTTTCCGCCAGCGCCCATATCCGCAATCATCTGCAAACGAAGCAGTTCACGAGCGAAGGGAGAATGTTCGAGCTGAGCTGCCACGGCGGCGAGTTGCTGCGCAATGGCGAGTTGATTGCGCGCTCGCTCAAGATTCGCCGCGTTTTCTCTACGAACGGCTTCTTCTCGCATGAGCAATCCTTTGAGTTCATTGCTCATGGACGGATCGCCGATGGCGATTTGGAAGTCACCAAGTCCCCAACCATTCGCCTGAGACAGGCCCGCAAGTTCTTGTTGGGCCATGTGGGCAATTTGCGATTTGTACTGCGCGAGCTGATCGATGGTATAGGAATTGGCCGCTCCCGAGGCTACCGAGATCACGCTTGCCCGCAAGGTCATGAACGGATCGGCGACATTGACGACGGCGGCGTAAGGGTCGACGATCCTGGCTGTATAACCGACTTTGATGGTCGTGGGCGTTCCGCCTTTGGTAATGACATCGATGTCGACTTCGAAGGTATGCAACGCGGTTGACACCAAAACGACCTGGCAGAGCATGGGAGACACCCAATGGATGCCCGGATCCAGGACTCGAGATGGTTTTCCGAGCGTGAAAACGAGCCCCTTGTTAGGAGCACGGATGATCCGAAAGCCAAACATCATTTCTCTCCATACCAACGACTGGTTGTGACTTCGTGCAGGCTTCCGACGTCCACGTCAAGTCGAGATACGATCCATAGCGTCACGACTATGGGCATCAAGTGTGGTTGCGAAGCGAATTTAGAACTGGAAATAAATGAACGGAACGGCATCGGCGGATGCCGCCTCACGAAGGACGAAAGCGACGACGAAAAGCAGCAGTCCTTGGACGTACCAGGGGAGCGCGGCGAACTTGGAGCGAGCCCATTCGAACAGGGAGTCTGGGGTGTAGTGGGATACCAATCCCACGACGAGAGCGAGCAAGACCCAGCCATGCAAGTTTGGGTGGTAGGTGGTGAGTGTCGAGATTTGCTTCAGCACGGCCCATGCTTTTCCGAACGACTCCGCGCGGAAGAAAACCCATCCCAAGCAGACATAATGGAAGGTCAACAGGACGAAAAAGGCATGTTTGAGCAGTCCCCAAGCCGTGGTGGGAAATACGTAGGCACCTTCTGTTCCACGCCATCGTTGCCAGGCTCTGGTCACGCCGAGCAAGCCGCCGTGCAAGAAGCCCCAGAACATGAACTGCCACCCCGCGCCGTGCCAAAGACCGCCCAGCAGCATGGTGATCATGAGATTTTTATACGTGTTGAACGAGCCGTTCCGAGAACCACCCAGAGGGATGTAGAGGTAATCGCGAAGCCAGGTTGACAAGGAGATATGCCAGCGATGCCAGAACTCCTGAAGATTATGCGCTTTGTAGGGGGAATTGAAGTTCAGGTTGAACCTCACCCCCATCAAGATGCCGCAACCGATGGCGATATCGGTATAGCCGGAAAAGTCACAGTAGATTTGTGTGGCGTAGCCGTACACACCGGCAAGCACCTCGAGCGCGGAATAGCTGCTCGGTGAAGTGAACACACGATCGACGAGATTGATGGCGAGGTAATCGCCGATGACGACTTTTTTGATCAAGCCGATGGCGATGAGGAAAAGAGCTTTTCCTGCTTCCGATTGGCTAAAGGCGGTGGGATCGCGAGCAAGCTGGGGGATGAGATTTTGCGCACGTTCGATCGGGCCTGCCACCAGTTGGGGAAAGAACGAGACATACAAAGCGAACGTCAGCGGGTCTTTACAGACTTCGGAGCGGTCTCGGTACACATCGATGGTGTACGCCATGGTTTGAAACGTATAGAAGCTGATGCCCACGGGCAGGATGATCTGCAGGGTGGGGATATCGGCGTGAAGTCCGACGGAATGCAGGGTGGTCACGACCGAGTCGATGAAAAAATTATAGTATTTGAAAAACCCCAAGATGCCGAGGTTGGAGACGACACTGAGCAAGAGAAGGCCGCGTCGCTTGTGTTTGGGGGCAATGCTCATCCGATAACCGACCACGAAGTCGATCACGGTGGACAGCACGAGCAATCCAAGGAAGCGCCAATCCCAGGAGCCGTAGAAATAGTAGCTTGCGGCAAGCAGAAAGAGGCGTCGAAGGGTGGGTCTTCCGACGAGCAACCAGCTAATGACGAAGACGGCGAGGAAGAACCACGCAAATTGAAGCGTGTTGAAAAGCACTGGGCGGCCGTATACCCCGTGAGGCGAGCGCGTCTCAAGCAGCTTTGCCAATTCTTGGGAGAGATTGCTCTTTCGACGGGGGACTGTTGGGTTCGTGTCAAGGGAGGGGTGGGTTTCACCATCCCCGCGGAGGCGCTGTGTGCTATGGAGGCGTAGCCGGCAGTCCCCCTAATCCCCGTGTGAGACAGCCTGGTCCACCAGATAGAAGGACGGCACTCGGCCACCACCGCAGGAGCCCATGCATGCAACTGGATCTCGCCAAGGTCGACGCGATCCTGGAACGCTATCCCGCTGATGAATCATCACTGGTGATGGTGTTGCAGGATGTGCAGTCTCACTTTCACTTCTTACCTTCCGAAGCGTTGGAGCACGTGGCGGACAGGCTCGACCTTCCGCGTTCGAAGGTGTTTTCGGTAGCGACGTTTTACAAGGTATTTAGTTTGTCGCCCAAGGGACGAACGGTCATCCAGGTATGCAAAGGAACGGCATGCCACGTGCGAGGGGCGCAACTTCTCGAGGATGAGCTGAGTCGGCAGCTTCGCATCCGTGCGGGCGAGACGACGGAAGATGGCGCGTTTACGCTAGAAACAGTCAATTGTGTGGGTGCTTGCGCGATGGCGCCGGTCGTTGTGACAGGACAGAGCATCCATGCGGAGGTGGTTCCGGCGAAGATACGAACCTTATTGAAAAAGGCTTCTATTTCCTCCGAAAAGAAACGAACGAAGCAAACATCCGATTCATTTTCGAAACGCATGAGTTCCCCCGCTGCTCTTTTGGCAAGGAGCGAGGAACTTCGATCGATGTGGGAGGCGATTCCGACGAAAGTCGTGGTATGCGGTGGTCCTGGATGTCTTGCGGCGGGCGCCCTCGAGGTGATGGAGGCTCTTCAGACCGCCGCGTCCGAACAGCGATTGCCCATCGAGACCGAATTGGGCGCTTGCTCCCACGACCACTCGCTTCTATCCCTTTCCGGATGCCAAGGACTATGCCAACAAGGGCCTCTGGTGCAGGTTTATCCCGATGACATTCAGTACATCAAGGTGAAGCCCAAGGATGCTTCTTCCATAATTTCAGCAATAATAGAACGTCGCGTGGAATCGTCGCTGGTGGGGGAATCCCAAGGACGCGCCCAGCATCCTTTTTACCAGGGCCAGGTATTTCGATCGCTATCCTTATGTGGACAAGTAGATCCCGAGAGTCTCGATCATTATCTGGCGCTTGGTGGCTTCGTTTCGCTGGCACAAACGTTGGCCAACAGGACCCCGGAACAGGTTATCGAACTCGTCGACGCTTCAGGGCTTCGCGGTCGTGGAGGAGCTGGTTTTCCCACGGGAAAAAAATGGCGATCCGCGATTGCCGCGGCCAAGGCCGAAGGACGCCCACCATACGTGCTTTGCAACGGCGACGAAGGGGATCCGGGAGCTTTCATGGATCGGGCGATCTTGGAAGGGAGCCCTTATCAAGTCATCGAAGGAATGATCTTGGGAGCTTATGCCCTTCGGGCCCGCGAAGGGTATCTCTACGTTCGCGCCGAATATCCTCTTGCGGTCGAACGGTTGCAAAAAGCGATTTCAACGTGTGAAAGCGCGGGTCTGCTCGGCGAGCGCATCCTCGGATCTTCCCTGTCATTTCGTTTGCAGATCTCCAGAGGCGGCGGCGCTTTCGTCTGTGGTGAATCCACCGCGCTGATGCGAAGCATCGAAGGCAAAGTGGGTGAACCCCGCGCCAAATACACCCGATCGGTGGAACGAGGCTTGTACGACGCACCCACGGTATTGAACAACGTCGAGACCTGGGCCCTCATCCCTGGCATCGTTCGCGACGGCGCCGAGGCATTTGCTGCCATTGGCACCAAACGATCGAAAGGGACGAAAGCATTCTCCCTCACGGGGCAAGTGCGTCGCACGGGGTTGGTGGAAGTGCCCATGGGCACGACCCTGCGCCAACTCATTTTCGACATTGGCGGGGGTGTTCTCCCTGGAAGAACGTTCAAAGCGGTCCAGACAGGAGGCCCTTCCGGCGGATGCTTGCCGGAAAGCCAGCTCGACTTGCCTGTCGACTTCGATGCGTTGACGGAGGCCGGATCCATGATGGGGTCCGGCGGCATGATCGTGATGGACGACACCTCGTGCATGGTGGATGTGGCGCTGTACTTCGTTCGATTTTTGCTCGAGGAATCCTGTGGAAAGTGCGCTCCCTGTCGTCTTGGGCTCCCGCAACTGGCGTTTTTGCTGACCAAGCTCACGGAAGGAAAAGGGACGCTGCAGGACATCGAAACCATCGAGGCGATCGCCGCCACCATGGAACACAATTCCTTGTGTGGCCTTGGGAAGAGCGCTCCCAACCCCGTGCTGTCCACGCTTCGTTATTTCCGGCACGAGTACGAACAGCACGTTCGAGGGCGGTGCCCTGCGGGGGTATGCCGCGAATTGATTCGCTACGAAGTCATGGATACATGCACGGGCTGCCTCGCATGCATCAAGCCATGCCCTGAAAACGCCATCACAGGCGAGTTCGAAAAGATCCACATCATCGACCAGGCGTTGTGTTCTCGCTGCGGCATCTGTCGTTCGGTTTGCAACTTCGACGCCATTCGAGTCGTTTCCGGAGGTGAACCGTGAACTCCGCCACGCAACCGCTCGTCAGTCTGCGCATCGATGGCCGTCCCGTCCAAGCGCCCCCAGGCGCGTTCGTGTTGGACGTCGCGCGCGGCATGGGAATCGATATCCCCACGCTTTGCCACCATCCGGATCTCGAATCCGTGGGCGCATGCCGTCTATGCGTCGTCGAAGTCACCCACCCGGAATGGAAAGGCTGGAGCGGTTTGATGACCGCCTGCTTATATCCGGTAAAGGATGGTATTGAAGTATATACAAGAAGCGACAAAGTACTCGCTGCCAGAAGGGGAATCCTATCCCTTCTGCTTGCTCGTTGTCCAAATTCGGATATAATACGTTCCCTGGCGGAACAGGCGGGAGCGCGAATCGACGGGCTGACCACCGATCCCAACGCGGACAATTGCATTCTATGCGGTCTATGTACGCGTATTTGCGAGACTTATGCGACGGGAGCGATCACCACGGTGAGTCGTGGGGCGGTCAAACGAGTTTCGAGTTTCGCCAACCAACCTCCCGAAGAGTGCATCGGATGCGGCGCCTGTGTCATCGTTTGCCCCACTGGCGAAATCCAAGGACAACGAACGCCTACGGACTACCAGGTGTGGGAGCGCTCGTTTCCGACGGCCATCTGCACGGTGAATACCGCCGCGTGCATCGGCTGTGGTTCCTGCGAAGAGGCATGTCCGTTTTCTGTCGCGCGTGTGGCGCTTCGAGCGGGCGGTGACCAAATGGCCGTCATCCCTGAAGAACACTGCCGGGGTTGCGGAGTTTGTGTCGGCGCTTGCCCCACCGGAGCGATTACCCAGCGCGGCCTGGAATCCAATGTCGTGGGCCAACCGAAGCCAACCATACCAAGTGTGTTTGCCTGTGCGCGTTCGAACCTCACGTCTTCCGAATCCGCCCATCTTTTCGAAATGCCCTGTGTGGGAAGGATTTCCACGCCACTGCTCTTGCACGCCATGGCCTCCGGCGCGCCAGGCGTTCTCGTTCTCGGCCGCCATCAATCGACCTGTCGGCTCAATGGTTCGGAGGACTCCGCCCAAGCACGGGTTCGCGCCGCTCGCGATGCTCTCGATCTCTTGGGTCTCGACCCTCGCCGAATACAGTTCGAAGAGCCCGCGCCAGGGCCTGATGGTCCACGCGCTTCTGTCGCGCGCTTCCAATCGATGCTGGCTTCCCTCGAAAAACCTGAATCTTTGTCGTTGCCCCCTCTCGAACACGAGGGGCTCGACACAAGCCTTGCGCTCATCAACAAGATGAGCCGGAGCGCGGTAGAAACAGACGGAGGCGCTCGGTTTCTAGAAAAACATGGTCTTCCGACTCCATCGCTGCATGGTCCGGTATTGCTCGCCGGCTGCATTCCCATCCTGCACACGCTCGGGAAGGAGCTTTTCGCTCCCCTTTCCTTGGTGGATGCGTTGCGCCAGGCCCTCGATGTCCTCGAGCATCTTGGCATCATCGGTACGGGCATCCGTATCGGCGCACCCAAGTCCGCTTTCGCTCTCGAAAAATGCGGTGATGTGACCTTGCTCGACGACGTATTGCGCGGACGAGGGCGGGATTTGCCTCGTCCCGCCCAAGGAATGAAGGTGGCGTTCGACGGGACCGAGGCGAATCGGATTCTTATTGAAGCGCTTGGATATGAACCGGTCGATATTGGATCGGACCCGCTTCCGGACCATTTTTCACTGACGGCGCAGGACAGGAAGCGCGCGGTGGGCACTTTGGCCGAAGCGGAGCGAGCGGGGGCGCACGCCTTGTTGGTTGCCAATCCGCGGGCGCTGGCGCGTTGGGCGATGATGACGCGGGCGGGGTCGTGGCGTTCCCACCGTGTGCAACCCATTTTGGGGGTGCAGCTCGCTTATCACGCCGTTCACGGTCTTTCTCTCGCGCCCACCCATCCCAACCGAGTTTCCTCTCCTTGCATGCAGGTGGCACCATGAGCGCCAAAGAACCCATATTCGCCCCCGAATCCTTGCGGATCGTAGACCATCCGATCCTGCGTCCGGCTGCCCCCGCAACCGTTCCCTTCACTTTCAACGGCCAACCGCTGCTCGCCCGGCCTGGGGAAGCGATCAGTTCGGCCCTGTACGCCGCGGGCATTTCGATCTTCGGACACCATCATCGGGATGGTGGCGCCCAGGGCATTTTCTGCGTCAACGGCCAATGCTCCCAATGCACCGTGTTGGTCGATGGGCGCCCGCTCAAGTCCTGCATGACGCTCGTTCGTGAAGGCATGGTCGTGCAAAGCTGCGAAGGTCGTCCGTCGTTGCCCCACGACGATCACGTGGAAGCCTTGGGACGTCCTGGAGAAATCGACGTTCCGGTTCTCATTCTCGGCGGGGGTCCTGCTGGATTGTGCGCGGCTATCGAGTTGGGTCGCTTGGGAGTCGAAGTGTTGATCATCGACGACAAGCCTTCGTTGGGGGGGAAGCTCACGCTGCAAACGCATCAATTTTTCGGGTCCGTGGAAGATTGCTGGGCGGGCACGCGCGGTGTCGACATCGGTCATATTCTCGAAAAGCAAGTGCAGGAATTGCCGACGGTTCGTGTATGGCTCGATAGCACCGCGGTCGGCGTTTTTTGCGATGGCAAGGTCGGTGTCGTCACACCGCAAGGGTATCGGCTGGTCCATGCCAACTCCTTGCTGGTAGCCCTTGGGGCACGAGAAAAAACGCTATCGTTCCCAGGTTGTGATTTGCCTGGGGTGGTAGGCGCGGGCGCGTTTCAAACCCTCGTCAATCGAGATCTCATTCGAACGTGTTCCAAGCTATTTGTCTTGGGCGGCGGCAACGTTGGCTTGATCGGCGCTTACCATGCCTTGCAAGCCGGTATCGATGTGGTCGGATTGGTCGAAGCTCTGCCCGAAGTCGGCGGATACAAGGTTCATGCGGACAAGCTTCGGCGTCTGGGTGTCCCGATCTGGACACGAACGACCGTCGTGCGCGCCGATCCAGCCCCTGGCAAAGAAACCGTAGGCAGTGTGACCATCGCCAGCATCGACGATCGATTTCAGCCGATTGCGGGAACGACACGCACATTCGAGGTGGATACGCTTCTCATCGCGGTGGGGCTCAGCCCGGTGGACGAACTCTTGGAAAAAGCGCGACAGCTTGGGATCAAGGCGTATGCGGCTGGAGACACGGCGGAAATTGCCGAAGCTTCGGCTGCCATCTTCAGCGGACGGATCACAGGCCGACAGATGGCCCGGGACCTTGGGATTCCCGTGGAGATTCCGTCGTACTGGCCGGAGCTTGCGGCCATATTGAGGAGTCGGCCAGGAAAAACCACGCCTTTCGAGCCTCGGGAACTCGATCAACCCGTCCACCCCATCCTTCGATGTGTTCAGGAAATCCCGTGCAATCCGTGTCAACAAGCTTGCCCCGACAAGCTGATTACCATGCCCGGTTCCATCATGGCGTTGCCCACATTCTCGGGGAAATGTCTCGGATGTGGTGAATGCGTGACGGTTTGCCCTGGTCTCGCCATCAATCTGGTGTTCAACGATTACGATCCCACCGGTCAAAAGGCGTTGCTCATGCTGCCTTATGAATTCTCCCTCGACCGATTGCCTCTCGGAAGCCAGGTCGACACGGTGGACATCGACGGCAACCCCGTGGGAAAAGGAACGGTGATGGCGGTTCGAAGCCGGGAAACGCAAGACCGCAGGCATCTTTTGCTCGTCGAGGTCCCGGCCCAAGACAAACTGAAAGTCGCTGGATTTACGATACGAAAACCGTCCGTGCCCATCGACGGCCTGCCTATGTCCGGCGATGACGATCCGATCGTTTGCCGCTGCGAACGAGTGCGAAAAAGCGCCATTGTTGCGGAAATTCGGGCGGGAGTGCGCGATATCAATCAGCTCAAAGCGCTTGCCCGCGTCAGCATGGGTGGATGCGGTGGCAAGACGTGTACCGACCTTGTTCGACGCATCTTTCTGGAAGAAGGTGTGGAGTGGTCGACGGTCACATCCGGCACGGTGCGCCCTTTGGTCGCGGAAACACCGCTTGGTGCCTTTGTTCGTGGTGAGGAGAGCCCCCATGACTGAAACCTTCGATGCCATCGTGGTAGGCGGCGGGTCCGTCGGCGTTCCTTCCGCCTATTCCCTCGCAAAGCGCGGATTGAAGGTCCTTGTGTTGGAGCGTCGTTCCGCCGTAGGCCAGGGAGAGAACAAGGCCGCGATCGGTGGCGTGCGCGCTACCCACTCGGATCCGGCCAAAATCCTGCTTTGCACGCGCAGTCTCGAAGCCGTCAGCACGTGGAAACAAGTCCATGGCGACGATATCGGTTGGAAACCGGGCGGTTATTGCTTTCCCGCCTATTCCGAAGCCGTCGAATCCACCTTGCAGGGACTGTTGCCCAAACAACGCGCTTTCGGATTGGTCAACGATTATGTCGATGCCGACGCGGTAGCGGAACTCATTCCCGGTATCGTCCGAGAAGGCCTTCGGGGAGGCACGTATTCACCGAATGATGGTCAAGTATCGCCCTTGCTGCTGCCTGTCATCCTGATGCGACATGCCGAGCGAATGGGAGCGCAGCTTCGTGTTCACGAACAAGTGACGGAATACCTGGTCGAGGCGGGAGCGATCCGAGGCGTGGTCACGAACCAGGGACGCTACGAAGCGCCGATCGTCGTTCTTGCCACTGGCTCGGATGCCGCGCGCGATGGCCAATTGCTGGGGATTCCCATCCCGGTCACGCCCGATAGCCATGAAGCGGGAATCACGGCACCCGTCGAGCCCTTTCTCGCACCGCTCGTGGTGGATCTACGGCCTGGACCGGAGAACAAAACCGTCAATTTCTACTTCGGCCAAAACCACGAGGGGCAGATCATTTTTTGTTATACGCCCAAGGACTTGTTCGTCGGAACGAACCGAGAAAGCCTTTCGGAATTCCTTCCCACTCTTGCGGCGAGAATGATCAGCCTCGTGCCGCGGCTCAAACACCTTCTCGTTCGCCGCGTGTGGCGAGGATGTTATCCCATGACTCCCGACGGTGTGCCGATCGTCAGCAATGTGGACGGCATTCGTGGGTTGACGTTGGCGGTGGGCATGTGCGGACAAGGATTCATGCTCGGGATCGGAGTGGGGGAAGAAGTTGCTTCGCTTGCCCTCGAGGGTAAGTATCTGCTGCCCAAGGAAGCGTCGGATACGTTGCGATTCGAGCGTGACTATTCATCGGGCAAGAAAGAAGCGTTGAAGTAGGCCCCGCCCCTGGCTTTTTGTCCTCCCTCATCCCCTGCCGTTGTTTGTTCCCCCCCCCCCCGCCCCTGTTTGTTTCCTCCCCCCCCCCCCCCCTCTTCGTCCCTCCCTCCCCCCCCCCCCCTTTTTT
>Ga0116148_1003118_pt1 | contig 15569 bp, 13 predicted proteins | sample AD_UKC055_MetaG_FD_89786 | JGI IMG/M metagenome (GOLD analysis project Ga0116148, IMG submission 89786) | Active sludge microbial communities of municipal wastewater-treating anaerobic digesters from USA - AD_UKC055_MetaG | ecosystem: Engineered > Bioreactor > Anaerobic > Digestate | place: USA... | reverse complement strand
GTGGACGTCCGGTCGGACATAGCCCTTTGGGCGGGGCGCTTCACCGCCAGGGACGCGGACCTGGTCAAGGCCTACTCCAAGCTCGAGTCGGACCTGGAGAAAGTGCTGGGTTTCCTGGGCCGGAGTGGCATCCCCAGGGAGGAGATCGAAGTCTCGGCCGTCACCACCATGATCCAGTACCGCAAGACCTCCCAGGGATACGACACGAACGAGATCGAGCAGTACGTACTGGACCAGACCGTCACGGTGAGGTCAAAGGAAGTCGACCTGGTGGCGTCCCTCTCGAGGGAGTCCACCACCCTGATAAGGGAAGGGGTGGAGTTCTTCTCCTTCTCGCCGGAGTACTACTACTCGGGGATCGAGGATATAAAGATCCAGCTGCTGGGTGAGGCGACGAAGAACGCCCGCCAGAGGGCGGAGCAGCTGGCCGTCAACAGCGGGGGGAAGGTGGGGCCCCTGAGGGCGGCGAGCCAGGGGGTATTCCAGATCACTCCTCTTTTCTCCACCGACGTGGAGGACTGGGGGAGGTACGACACGTCGACGATAGAAAAAGCCGTGAAGGCTGTCGTCACGATCCAGTACTCCATAAGCCTGTGAAGAATGAGGCGCGGGTCCCCAGGTCGTGAACGGTCATCATGAAGGGGAAGGGGGTTGAAGCATGGGCAATTTCAAGATCGCCACGTTCAACGTGAATTCCGTCAGGAGCCGGCTGCCCATCCTCGAAAGGTGGCTAGCCGGTAACAGGGTGGACTGCCTCTGCCTCCAGGAGACGAAGGTGGAGGACGGTTCGTTCCCGGCCTCCTTCTTCGAGGACCTGGGCTTCCACCTTTGCTTCAGCGGCGAGAAGTCCTACAACGGCGTGGCCATCGCGTCGACGGTCCCCCCCGACGAGCACGGCTTCGGCCTTGGTGACGGCGAGGAGCCTTCGGGCAAGACCCGGATCGCCTGGTGCCGCTTCGGCGAACTCCGGGTGGTCAACGCCTACGTCCCCCAGGGTAAAACCATAGACAACCCCGACTACCCCATGAAACTTAGGTTCTTCAGGAGGCTCGAGGAACTGCTTCGTTCCAAGGGAGTCCCGGGGGAGCAGGTTGCCCTGGTAGGCGACCTCAACGTGGCGCCCACGGAGATCGACGTGACCCACCCTGAGAACAAGAAGAACCATGTCTGCTACCACGAGGACGTCAGGAAGGCCTTCTGGAGCCTCTGCTCCCTGGGCCTGGTGGACGTCTTCAGGAAGCACCGCCCCGGAGAGGGGGAGTACTCTTTCTGGGATTACAGGGTCCCTAACTCCCTCGAGAGGAACATCGGCTGGAGGATCGACCACATTCTTGCCACGGCCCCGCTGGCCGAGCGTTCCGTCGACAGTTACGCCGACAGGGAACCCCGAGCCTGGGAAAGGCCCTCGGACCACACCGTGGTCGTCGCCGAATTCAGGCTGTAGGGACTCGAAGGCCTTCCATGGCCTGCACAGCGCACAGGCCCTCGGAACGCCGCGCCTCACCGGCGGGCATCCACAGGGTGGGGAAGATCTTGTGGACAAAGAGAGATCAGATCTCGGGGTCCAGGCCGTAACTGGCGACCTGCTTCATGCCCCTGGAGACCCTGGACCAGTACCGCTCGATGCCGCCGCCGCAGTATCTCCCCAGGGCCTTCTTCGTGCTGCCGTAAGTCTTCATGTACCTTGAAAGCAGCAGGATGCCGGCGGACACGCCCTTCTCCGGGTGACAGAGGTCCTCTTCGGCCTCGAGCCCGGCGTGAGCCATGAGGAGGTATGAATGGACCCTCCATACCACCTGCATGACCCCGGCGGCGCCGTAGGAGCTCCTCGCCTTGGGGTCAAAGTGGCTCTCGGCGTTGCCCACGGCCACGGCGAGCGTGAGGGGGACGTCGTACTTGTGGCTGTAGTGCACGAAGGAGACCGCTTCCCGCCAGGCGGTAAGGGGCTGGATGTTACGGTTCTGGTGAAGGATGTAAAGGGCGATGACGGAGGCGTTTTTCTGGTTGGCAGGGTCCATGCGCCAGAGCCTGCGAAGGACCGACTCGGGGTTTTCCATTTGCCATTGAACAAGATCTTCGGGTTTAAGGTTCATTTCCTCTAGCGTTGAGGTGACGGTGCCGTCGAGCTGAGAAACACGGTCGGCTACGGCACGCTCCCGGCTCCATTCGGAGACGGCATCCACCGGGGAATTCTCCGGGCGCTCTCCTTGGAAGGTGTGGACCAGGGCTAAAGCTGCGCACACCATGGCGACCGCCGGGACAATATCCCTCAGGAGTCTTCGGGTCAAAAACCCGCCCCCTTCAAAATAGGGTCACCCCTATGAGCTTTCGGGGTGCTTTTATACTGACGCGGGTATTATAGACACAAATCCGCGAAAGGCAAGAATAGTATACAATCATTTCAATTACCGGGGTCGAACGGGGAGGCGAAAACCATGGAAATGAGGGCTTTTCCAGGCGACAGGCCCTACAGAGTCACCAGGAAAGGAGAGGTCAAAAAGACCTCCTGGCCCGGCGGGACCACCAGTCAACTCTTCATTCTCCCCGGGGACGCCGACCTGGGGAAAAGGGACTTCACCTTCCGGGTCTCCACGGCCTCGGTGGATGTCGAGAGATCGACCTTCACCCCCTTCGAGGGCTTCGACCGGATCATCATGACCATCGACAATGACCTCGCCCTGTCCCATGACGGCGGCGAAGAGGTCACCCTGAAAAAGTTCGAGCCCCACCTTTTCGACGGCGGGGCCGAGACCAGGAGCCGGGGGAAGGTCCGCGACTTCAACTGCATCATGGACAGGAAAACCTGCCGCGGGGAAATCACGGCCATGACCCTGGCAAGGGGCAGCGTCCTATACCCCCGCAAGGGCAACTACGGGGCCGGGTTGGAACTGGAAATAATCTACTGCGCCGCGGGCAGGCTCACCTTCCGGTACGGCGAAACCGAGGAGCGCCTCGACCAGGGCGATGTCCTGGCGATCGACCACGGCCTCATGGATAGCCGTTACCGCCTCTCCAACGAACAGGACCAGCCCTGCGACCTGGTGGTCACGCTGATCCGGTCCGTGCCCCCTGTTCAAGTTGCCCGCCAAGCCCCTCACGAACCGTGACAGGGCGATGATCTTCATCGGGCGGAATGACCTATCCGAGGGCTATTCTCACCGCCGGCCGACCCCGGGCATGCTTGGGCGGCGTGGAACGGACGGGATCGGTCTCAAGGCGGAACCGGCCCCATTCATCTGACTCAAAGCCCTTCATGAAGCCTTGGGTCCGCTTGACAGGGTCCCTGACCCCGCTTTTAATAGTGCTGTTCAAAGAGGAGTTCCAGAGCGCCCCATAACCTGGGCAAGGGAGGGATGGTTTTGAAAAAGGCCCTGGTATTTTTCACCCTGTTGACATTGTTGGCGGCCTCGCCGGCTTTTTCCTTCAATGAACCGGAGGGTTACGACGATTACCGGTGGGGTCAGCCCTTTTCGGAGTTCCAGGACCTGTCGGACCACGAGGGGAGTGACGAGGAAGAGGGGCAACTGACCTCGGCCCGCGCCGACAGTGTCGCCAGGACCTGGAAGGGCCTCAAATTCATTGAAAGCCCCCTTTTTCTCTTCAGGCAGCTCAGGTTTGAGGGTTTCCTGGCCGAGGGACGCCCCGGGCGGGCTGAATGGGAGACCTGGTGCGAAGTCCTGGAGAGGGAGCTGGGGACCCCGTCTCGAGGCTCGGACGAGTTGAACTACGTGAGATGGGAAAGTGACCGCCATTGGGTGGAGATAGTCCACAACCCTGACGACGAGAGCAACCTGGTCTCCGCCGGGGCGTACCTGGAGGGGCTGGATGGCGGGGAGTCATGCCCGCTGGCCCCGGAGGATCCCTTCGAAAATGGGTTCAAGGGCCTCAAGTGGGGGGCCAAGTCCTACGGAACGGTCAATATCCAGTTCATCTCTCGGGATCACGACCTGAATATAAGTTACTACCTTGGACAAAGGGACCTCGAAGTTTCAGAATTGGGCGGGATCCCCATGAAGAAGGGCGCTTTCCTGTACGGTTTCATAAACTCCACCTTCTCCATGCTGAGAGGTACGGCCCTGTACAAGGACAGGGAGGCCTTTGAGGGGCTGAAAGCATTTTTTGAGAGCTTTCTCGGCCCGGTCGATACCTATTCGCCGAATGTAAATAGTTTGTGGGAGAGAGATCGGTACAAAGCCTTCCTTTATAGGGAAAAAGACGGGTCTGTGGCTTTCTGGCTCGTTAACAAGGAGTACCACCGGTAAGACCTGGGACCTTCCGCCGTGTTCGTATTGAGGGGAGCGGAGAATGCTCCGCTCCCCCCGATCTTACAGGTTGAAATGCTCAGGTGCCCTCGAATATCCAGGTACGAGCGAGAGGATGTTAAGGTTTCTCCGGCTCTTGTTCCTTCTCCGGGTCGGCGGGTTTCCTCGCGCGCCTGAAACCGACCATGTAACCCCGGGTGTAGATCGGGTGGTCGGGCGGGGCAGGTTCGATAGAGAATTTTTTCCTTTTCCAGGTCACTTCTGGCTCGTTCATGTCGGCACCTCCTTTTTCCTGGTAAGCTCCCTAGGTACCTAAACTCAAGGATCTTTCTGTTTTTGTCGGCCTCACCTCGCTCACCTTGGAGGATAAAAAAAGGCCTCTCCAAGGGAGAGGCCAAAACACACAAGCCCGGACTCCGGATATGAACCTCCGGAATACCTTCTCCCCTTATCATCCCAACCCTTTTTTAGGGTTTTCTGGTATTGGCACCTTGCGTAAAACTGCAGGTTGCCGGGCTTCATCGGGCCAGTCCCTCAGCCGCTCTGGATAAGAGTTTCAGTTGTTAAGGTTCGAATAAATCATACCATAAGTCAGTTGGAAACCAACGGTTTCCTTATTTTACTGGATCGGACAGGGGCTTGGTCCTCAAAAGTGCTTACATTACCTTTTCCGCCGGGAAAGTGATCCCTTACCTGTTTTGCAACATGCAGTCAAACTATAGTTTGACTGCATAAGTCCGTAACCTCTAATATTGGTGTTCTATTCCGCTTGTTATCAAAAAATTTCATGCGTAGATGCGGGTTATTACTGTGATGGAGAGCATTTCAAGTTGATATGACTAATATATCACTTGGCTGTATGAATAAAATCCACCTCAATAGATTTTTAAATTCTTTAAAAAAGAAAGGGAGGAAGCATTATGGAATCAAATGCAGGCTTGAGATTAAAGAATCGACTAAAGAAACAGGAAATTTTGATTGCCCCGGGTGCCCATGATGTGCTTACTGCGCGAATTATTGAATTAACAGGATTTGATGCTGTTTATATGACAGGGTATGGTACTTCGGCGAGCATAATTGGACAACCTGATGTAGGATTGCTCACTCAAACAGAAATGGTACAACGAGCTCTCAATATTGTTGAATCCGTTAAAATACCAGTAATTGCCGATGGTGATGATGGCTTTGGTAATGCCATTAATGTCCAACGAACGGTTAGGTTGTATGAAAGAGCAGGTGTGGCCTGCCTTCAAATTGAAGATCAAGTTTCCCCCAAAAAATGTGGCCATATGTTAGGACGTGAGATTATTCCACCGCAAGAAATGATAGGCAAAATCCACGCTGCGGTAGATGCCAGGAATAATACAGATTTTATGATAATGGCCCGAACTGATGCCAGAACACAATATGGTATTGACTACGCGATTGAAAGAGGGAAGGCTTACGAAGAAGCTGGGGCCGATATTATTTTTATTGAGTCACCCGAAAGTATCCATGAAATGAAAAAAATTACTTCATCTTTTGATGTTCCAGTATTGGCTAATATGATTGAGCATGGAAGAACTCCGCTTATGGATGCTCCAGCACTTGAAAAAATTGGATATGATCTGGTTATTTTTTGTGTTTCTTCGACTTTTGTTGCAGCTAAATCTATTCATGAACTAATGAAAACATTGAAAAATGAAGGGACTACCGCAGGATGCGTAAAAGATATGATTACCTTCGAGGATTTTAATAAATTAATCGGTCTGCCTGAAATTCGAATCCAAGAAAGAAAATATTTTACCGGACGTTCCTTTTAAGCTGTCTCTAAAAAGGAACGTGCCTTCTCTTATTTTAGAGATAAGAAAAATATAAGTGAATTCTCCACAATTTTTATCAATTCTTTGGTTTAAATCTACCATTTCTTTTTGGGAGGGCATAAATGAAAAATCTTTTTGATGAAACTCAAATAGGGGAAATAGTACTAAAAAACCGTTTTGTTAGGAGTGCTACATGGGAAAGACTCGCCAATGAGAAGGGAGAACCAAAAGGAGATCTTTTTAGGGTTTACGAGGATCTTGCGATAGGGGATATCGGTTTAATAATAACGGGACTCTCTTCAATTATTGAAGGAGAACAGCCGCATCCCGGTATGATGGGCATTTATAATGATCGTTTCCATGGGACATACAAAAGGCTGACCGAGAGAGTTCACGAACTGGGCGGCCAAATAGCAATGCAGATCGGTTATGGGGGGACAAGGACCCATTTTCAAACCGAAAAAAGAATTATTTGGGGTCCTTCAGAAATACCAGAATTGAATACTGGGGTTGTTGCAAAGGAAATGTCCTTGGAAGACATTACCACCCTGATACAGGCATTTGGAGATGCAGCAGGCAGGGTCAAAAAAGCCGGGTTCGATGGAGTTCAAGTTCATGGTGCCCATGGATACCTTTTAGGACAATTTTTAAGCCCTTATCATAACCGGCGCCTTGATCAATATGGCGGTACCATTTCTAACCGCGCGCGCCTTATTCTCGACGTATATTCCGAAATTAGATCTAGAGTGGGTTTTTCCTTTCCGGTTCTGATTAAGATCAATTCAAGTGATTGTATATCTGAAGGATCCACGCTCCAGGATTGTTTGTACACCTGTAGGGAATTGGTCAAGATGGGGATAGATGCCATAGAATTAAGTGGAGGAGTAAAATTGGCAGGGAATCCCTACTCCCCCGTGCGTTTCGTTGCTTCGGAAGCAGAAGAAGCCTATTTCGCTAAGGAAGCAACAGCAATAGCGGAAGAACTTGATATTCCAGTTATTCTCGTGGGTGGATTGCGTTCACTGAATGTAATGCAACGGTTGTTAAATGATACAAAAATAGACTGTTTCGCCATGTCAAGGCCATTCCTTGCGGAACCTAAATTAATTGCAAGATGGCGGTCCGGAGATTATTCAAAGTCAAAATGTCTTTCTTGTAACCAGTGCAAGACTGACAGTGGGAATTATTGTAAAGTTTTTAAAAATAAAAAGATTTGAGTCGATTTTTAAGGAATGCTTGAATTGAGATAATTTAAGGAAGCTGCAAAGATAATCTTCCACCCGTTGGGTGGATAGAAGTAAGACTTCTTTCCTTTTTCCTCTTGCAGATTGGTTCCTGAGTCCATAGGACCAACCTTATCGTTATGCATTTATCCAACGGGACCTTGAAACCTAAAGCGGCAGTCGCGATTGTATTTTATATTTTAATAATATAAAGAGGCATTTTTTTAAATTTGTTTACATTACCTGGCTCGAATTTATTTTTTTACGTTATCACAAATTTTTTAATTCGCTAATACCTAGCTCCATAAGTTTCTCCTTGCGAGGAATTCCAGTTTGGTCCCATCCCATCATCCCGTAATGGAGAGATTTGACAATTGAAAATTCATTCTCGCTGATGGAACTACCTTTGAAAGCACCCTCCGAGAGTGGCTCAGACAATCTCTTCGGTAGAACGTCATCAGTCGCTTCAAGCCCCATTTTAAGGTTGAAAAGGCGAGCAGCATTCAAGCCGCGCTCACCCATTTTCATGAGTTCCCAAAGGCTTGTTTCCCAGCCCAATGCGGACTTTACCAAATAATGCATCTTGAATACGGGGAAATAGCTCCTTGGTCCAAAAACAAAGTAACAGCCCCCAAGATGATTTAAAACCGCCCATGAAAACCATAAATAAATTACTGCTCTTACCTTGTCTGCATTCAGGCTTAAGGGGTTCATCGGATCTAGGACTCCTAAAGATTTGAGATTTTGCATGGGTAGGCCTTCAGGGTAAACAAAAAGCGGATCGTGGGCAAATTGCATATGGTCGGCTCCAGTCGGGGAAAAAGCATATCCTAAAGCAACCCCCTTTTTCCCCCTTGGATCATGCATAGGAAGTTCTTGGCCTTTAACGGCAAGGGTAAAGTTATTGCTTCCTTTTCCCAATTTTTGGGCAGCTCTGACGGATCCTTCGGCTAGAAGGTCTCCAATACCTTGGCGACTTGCGATCTTGTCAAGTAAATCCAACATTCCTTCCGCATCGCCAAAACCATTGATGCCGGACTCTTCCTTGGTGATTACACCCTCTTCGACACATTCCATGAGCCAGGCTATGGTCATCCCAGCGGAAATGGTGTCTATCCCGTGACGGTTACAGATTTCGTGGCCCTTGGTGATCGCGTGGAGGTCATCAATGCAGCAGACCGATCCCAAAGCCCCAAGAGTCTCGTATTCTGGTCCGCCATAGGCGGGATCAGTATCATATTTTCCTCCTCCGACAATTCTTTTGCATCGTATAGGACAAGCGAAACATCCAAATTGGCCTTGAAGCATTGTCTCTGTCATGGTTTTGCCACCGATTCTGGAAGCGCCTTCGAAGGAGGACCTTTTAAAATTCCGTGTGGGTAGTAATCCATCCTTGTTGTTTGCTTCTACACCGACGGAGGTTCCAAAAAGATGGAGGTTCCAGGAAAGGGGTTCGTCCTTCCATCCAGAAAAAGCTTTCTGCATCTCACGGAGAAGTTCGGTTTCGGTGGCATCAATAGCTTTGGGATAAGGCGTAACAAAGGCCTTAATTTTCTTGGATCCCATTACGGCTCCCATGCCTGTTCTGCCGTTTGCATGATGAAGGTCGTTGAGAATACAGGCATACCTCACGAGGTTTTCACCAGCAGGGCCAATCAAAATAGCTGTGATATTTCCATGTTTTTCTTTAAGTTTTTCGAGGGTTGGTCCAGTCTCGAGATTCCAGATGTTCGAGGCGTCATAGATTGCCACTCTGCCGTTTTCGATCCAGAGGTAGACAGGTTTATCTGAAGAGCCAGTTGTGACTATAGCTTCAACTCCCTGTTTCCTGATTCCGGGACCGAAGTATCCACCGGCATCACTCCCGCCGAACCCTCCTGTAAGAGGGCTCTTTGCATACACTCCGTAACGGCATACTCCGGGAAATCCGAGTCCGTTTAAGAGGCCAGAGGCCACAATCATTACATTCTCAGGGCCGAGAGGGTCTGTGTCCCGATTGATTTTTTCGAGCATGACAGGAAGTGCGAGCCCTCTCATGCCGCCCCATTTACGGGCGTACGATTCTGAAAGCGTTTCCGAGGTAGTCTCCCCTCTGGTTAGATCTACCCAAATCCTCTTGCCCTTCCAGAAAGACATCAAGCAACCTCCTTTTATTTGGCAAATCCATTCATATGTGGCGAGATACGGTTTTCGCCGGAGCACATTCGATTATTAGGAAGTATCATATCAAAAAACCTGCATACTCTATGGGCGATCTCAGGAGAAGAATTCGGGGAGAAAATCGAAGAAGTATGTCGAAAGCCAATATTTCGCGATTTCTTCGCTTCTTAGGGCATTTCCTCTCCCCATGAATTTCAAACTTGAACTTGACAAAAGCGATCCAGTAGGAAAAAATGTTGTTTGATGTTCTATAGAGGAGAAATGTGTTCTCTGTTGGCTAACATAAAGGGTATTGGACATCCTTGATTTACTGAATTTCAATATTCTTTTTCTGAGGCGAAAAATGAAAAATTTTGAGAGAACATCCGATCCGGGCCGAAATTCATGTTGTCAATTACTCCGCAAAAACAACCCATCTCTGGGAAATTTTAGTGAGATTCTAGTTGCCCCCTCATTCTTTCCGAGAAAACAAACAACGGAAAAGTGTGAATTCCCTCGCTCCACAAAATATGGAAAAATCCCAATTAGGATTTATTTTGAAAGATCCCTAAGTTTTAATTTTTGATTATCATTTAGGGCTAAATTACCTAGTGGAAAGAAATCCTATTCAAAGGGGGCAAGTGAAAGGTAAATACGTTACGGTTCCAGCTCGACAAATTTAAAGGAAAGGGAGCGGATGACAGTGTCTAAGGAAAAAGCAAGGAAAATTCACCAGGAATCGATAATTGTTGATGGACTGGGTTATTCTCAGAGATCATATTATTTTGAAAATTTTGTTGACAGTATGATTTCTGTTGGTGTGGCAGCGGTTAATATGACGGTTGTGGGTTCTAATGACACACCAGCTGTCGGTTTAGTGAAAGTGGAAGAATGGAACAAGATGATAGAAAAACGCAATGACAAAATGCTTTTGGTCAGAAACGTAAAAGATATCGAAAGAGCAAAAAGGGAAAAGAAAGTCGGAATAATGATGGGAACCCAAGATGGAACCATTATCGGGGATGATGTCAACTTTCTTGGAATTTACAAGAAATTAGGGATGACCATTTTCCAACCCACTTATACATGGCAGAACCTCATTGGCGAGGGATGTGGGGAGAGGACCGACGGAGGCCTTAGCTCTTTCGGTATAAAAGTAATCGAGGAAATGAACAATCAGGGGATGCTAATTGATCTTTCTCACTGTGCCTACCAGGTCACCATGGATGCCATCAAGTATTCGAAGGCGCCAGTGGTGTTTACCCATACAAATCCGAGAGCTTTATGCGACCATGCCAGGAACAAAACCGATGAACAGATAAAGGCAATGGCTGCAAAAGGAGGAGTAATGGGCATTTGTTCTTACATGCCTCTTCTTACGAAAGACACCAGGCCGACTTGGGATGAATTTGTCAATTGCATCGATTATGTAGTGAACCTCGTAGGCGTTGACCACGTGGCCATTGGATCGGACTTTTCCCTTTGGACCAAAGAGGAATATGACGCTTGGCTTGTCGGTAACCCGAACCTGAAACCGGCTGGCCCCCAGGATGGCTGGACCTGGAGAAATATTTTCGTAAATGATGATGGCATTGTCGAATATGATCAGGTGTTTACTATTACCGAGCTATTGCTTGATCGCGGTTATTCAGAACAGGATATCAAAAAGATTTTAGGCCTTAATTTTATGAGGGTTCTACAGGATGTATTAGGATAATTTTTTTACTAGCAGCAAATCGAATAATCCTTTAAAAAAATTTTATTCAGAAAGGGGACTCATGAAGGCTTTTTGGTAACAGGTTTCTCTCTTTGTCCTTTATCACGTAATTAAAGACCTGGTGAGAAAAGGGAGGGAATGTGAATGTTTCAGTGGAAAAGGAGTAAGGGTGTTTTCGTCGCGCTAATAGCCTTGTCTCTTTTGGTTGGCCTGTTTGCACAATCTGCTTTGGCTGCCAAAAAGGTTATAACTTGGAATTACCATACCGCCTATGACAAAAGCTATTTCAACGGCGGTAGCCATGTACAGGCCTGGGCGGACAGGGTGTGGGAAGAAACTAATGGGCAATTGAAAATCAATATTTATTATAATGGTACCCTGGGTTATAGGGGCGACGAAATAATGGCTGCCCTGCGTGACGGGCTTCTGGAATCCGCCGAGTTTTCCGCCGCTTTGAATAAAGTGGAAACTGGAAGAGAGTGGTGGAGTTTTAACGACTTTTACGCTTTGTTTGATAATTGGGAACAACTTCTAGCTGTCGACAAAGTGGCTAACCCGATCATGGAACAAGAAATAAAGGAGTTCGGCGGTGTGGTTCCGCTGGCCTTTTTCCCTTGTGGTCCCAAGGTCGGATTTGAAGGAATTTGGATGAACAAGGAAATTAAAAAGTGGAGCGATTTTAAGGGCACAAAAATAAGGATCTTTTTCGACCTGGCTAGGCGCTACGTTTTTGATGAATTGGGATTTGCCACAATGTTTTTGCCTGGTCCTGAGACCTATCAGGGTTTGCAGACAGGACTCGTGGATGGCGCTATCCAGAGTGAGCAAGCTGGCTACACCAACAATTACTATGAAATAGCCAAATATTTCTATGCATTTGAACCCATCATTGGCAGTTGGTGGGGATTACTCTGCAGCCAAAAAGCTTTCGACGCTTTGCCGGAAGATGTCCAGGCGGGTTTAATTAGGGCAAGTCAAGAGCATAAAAGGTTCCTTGAGGAAGAAGTATGGCTGAATCAGTCCGATTTCTGCCCCGGACCTGGTGGGATCTTATCGGCAAAAGATTGCATAAAGTTTTTCCAGAGTAAGGGAAATGTAATTGTCCGGGTTCCCCTCCTCATGAAAAAGATCCAGGATCAGAACATGATAGGACTTAAGAAGTGGATAGATAGCCTTGACGGGTATAACGCCGAAAAGGCCAATTTGATGCTGGAAACCCTGCTGAAAGCAAAACAGGACTATCCGGGGTTGAATCAACCTGCGTTCATGTCTCTGGATGAATGGGTTATTGAGGATAAATAATTACTCCTGGAATAGAAATAAGGGGAAAAAAAGAAACCTGTTTTGATTTGAGAGCCACGGCAACATGGACATACTCGCATGACCATACTTTGTTGCCGTGGCCTTTCTTAATTATCATCAATTGCATGAACAGAAATATACAAAGGGGAACAGCAGAATTTAGAAAAGTTCAAGATTTACTTATGAAGGAACAATAATATTATCTTAAAAGAGTTTTTAATGTTATTGCTTCTAATATAATTCACTCTGTCAATCAAGATCTTGAAATGTTTTTTATGCCATTAAATGTGAGCAGGATTCGTAAATTTAAGTAAACTTCGGACGATAGTACTTGATAGTAACAATATCAGGACCTTGACAGTCGTATCTGTTTCCTGTGGATAAATCAGGCTTTTATGGCCTTTTGACGATTGTAACAAGGACTTCGGAAAGCAGTTTCGTCCCGTTGCCTTATCTTCGGTTTTTTCCCCTATATTCTGGGATGCTATGCCCCTCAAGGAGCAAGAGTAGCACCCTCCTGAACATGTAAAGGTTCGACAATGCAAAAAGAACATGGATGCCGTTGGTGTTCTTCGCAAGACCCTTGTAGCGAACCTTCCTGTATCGGGATATGTTCTTGCCACACCGAAGACGTGCTCCACCCTGACGCAGGTCTTGGAAAACATGCTGTTCCTTTCTTTCTCATCTTCCGTGAGCTTCCTGTTTCTGGTGGGCCTTCTGTTCGTGTTATCCGCGTTCTTCGTCGAAGCCGGGGTATTGATGGCGGTGGCGTCAACGATGCTACCCTCGGAGAGTCTCATACCGCTGGATTCAAGGTGGGCGTTGACCTCCCTGAAGATTCTCCCGCCAAGGTCATGGGCCTTGAGAAGGTAGCGGAACTTGCAGATCGCCCTTTCGTCCGGAACTCACCTCTTTGCCGAGGTCTATCCCAACAAACCGTCCTATGGACCCCATGTCGTAGGACGCTTCTTCGGCTCCGGGGTCGCTGAAGTTGAAGTGAACTCTGCAGGAAATGGATCCGAAGCATCCGTTCCAGCCCTAGGGGAGATCTGCCCCTTCCCGACTTGAGATAGTAGGGTTCTACGAGGGCGCAGAGTTCCTTCCAGGGGCCGACCTGTTCCATCTCGGCCAGAAACTGCTCCCGCCTTATGGGCTTTTTGTACTTCTCGAAGGTCATGGCGTTGGCAAGTCTTTTCTGACCCTTCAAGCAGGATCAGCTCCCCGGAGAATGGTATGTCCGAACAAAAGACTGGAATGGACAAACCAAGGCTGTCACAACCATATTTTACTAGACCCAGGTCCGTTTCAAGAGGCCTTTTTCAGAAGTTACTTAAAAAAGGATTTTTGTGAGATTGAAGAGGAAATTAACAAGGAATAGCGTGATTTCCGAAGGTTTTGACTTTTTCTGAGAAGTTAGTGAAAGGAGTGATCATGGTGAATTCGTTTTCTAAATCACTAAAGAGAATGAGGCAAATACTTAGGGAAATATCCATAGCTGCGATGGTTATATTAATTGCGATGTTGTTTATTGAAAGTATAGTAAGAAAATTTATTGGGGTTTCTCTTTTTACGGTGAACGAATATGGCGGAATGGGTATGTATTTGTTTGTTGTTTTGAGCATAAGTTATCTTTACGAAATCGATGCTCATCTATCCTGTGATTTTGTAGTAAACATGTTGCCTGAAAATGTCCGGGAAAAAACGAAAATACTAAACCACCTCTTGACAATTATATTTGCGACCTTTTGCTTCTATATCTGGTATAGGTTTCTTTTTTTCTCGTCTTTCAAATTGGGCAAGGCGTACAGAATGACAGGAATTCTGGAGTGGCCTTTTCATCTTCTTGCCTTGATCAGCTGGGGCATGCTTGTATTGACCGCGTCGGAAAAGTTTATTTCAGGCGTGGTGACAAACAGAGAAATTTACCCGAATTAACAAAAGGGGTGAAGAGACATGGCATTGTCGCCATTGATTTTGTTCCTTATTTTCGTAGTTTTCTTCCTCGTTTTACTTTTTATTGGCTGGCCCATCGCTTTTTCCATGGGTACCGCAGCAGTAGTAGCGTACTTGTTCTCGGGGGGAAGTTTGTGGGGAAACTTCGCGATACTTACATACAATGCGATGTTTAACTACAACTTGTTAGCATTGCCGATTTTCGTATTAATGGGATATTTGCTAATTTATGGAGGGTCAACCGATAAACTGTACAATGGTATTACGCCACTGATGGAACGATTAACCGGAGGATTAATTTATTCCAATATAGTGGCAAACGTTATTCTTGGTGCCTGCTGTGGTTCAACAATTGCAGCTACGAGTGCCATGTCTACCGTTGCAATCCCTGAATTATCCAAACGGGGTTATAAAAAAAGCATTTCTTACGGTTCATTAGCATCGGGAGGATGTTTGTCCGCTTTGATCCCTCCCTCGGTAGGAATGATTCTTTTTTGCTCAATCACAACAGTATCATTAGGCAGTTTATTCATAGCTGGCATTGTACCGGGGTTGATTTTGGCAGCTTTCTTCATTTTAGTCAGTTACTTTTGGGTTATATTAGATCCTAGTGTTGTTCCGCCTAAGTCAGAAAAGGAAAAAGCTATAACGGAAGATTTTTTCTTTGCCTTCAAAAATCTATGGGCGCTGATTCTTTTAATTGCAATAATTCTAGGTGTGATTTATTTCGGTTTTGGCACACCAACTGAGGCTGGATGTTTTGGTGTAGTAGGGGCTATTGTCCTTAGTGTTGCAAATAGGAAGCTTACCTGGGAAATGTTAAGCAAATCTCTCCTGTTGACTTGCAAGGTAAGCGGAGGTTTGCTTTTGATAATTGCGATGGCTTCGACTTATGGTTTTGCCCTAACGGCTCTGGGATTGCGTGATTTCCTTTTGAGCGCTTTGGAGGTTTTGCCAGGACCGCCTGTGATTCAAATGCACATAATATTCTTGTTCCTCTTTATTTTGGGGATGTTTATGGATAGCGCGGGCATTATAATGGTCATGACTCCCATTTTGTTGCCCTTCGCTGTAAAATTGGGTTTCCATCCAGTTTGGTTCGGAATATTTTTAATGTTGAGTGTGCAATTTGGGAATATCACACCTCCCGTTGGAGTTACTTTGTTTGCTG
>Ga0116148_1003110_pt1 | contig 15595 bp, 16 predicted proteins | sample AD_UKC055_MetaG_FD_89786 | JGI IMG/M metagenome (GOLD analysis project Ga0116148, IMG submission 89786) | Active sludge microbial communities of municipal wastewater-treating anaerobic digesters from USA - AD_UKC055_MetaG | ecosystem: Engineered > Bioreactor > Anaerobic > Digestate | place: USA... | reverse complement strand
TATCATCGGTTTTAGAGTTAGAGCCAACCAACAAGCTAAAAAGATGGCAGAAGAAGAAAAAGTTGATATCCGGCTTTATCAAGTGATTTATGATGCTATAGAAGATGTGGAAGCCTCTTTAGAGGGAATGTTACAACCCGAGTATAAAGAACAGATTATTGGAACAGCAACGGTTCGTCAGGTGTTCAAAATTAAAAAAGTTGGTACCGTGGCAGGTTGTCAGATTGATAGCGGTTATGTCCGGAAAGGTTGTAAGGTTAGAGTCTATAGAAATGATGTGATGATTGCAGAAGATGACCTTGCTACCTTGAAACATTATGCTGAGGATGTGGAAGAAGTTAGAGCTGGAAGTGAATGTGGCATAACCTTAGAGAATTTTTCAGACATCAAAGAAGGCGATGTTCTTGAGTTTTATATCCTGGAAGAAAGTTCCAAAAAATAAACTATGAAATCTTACAGAATTCCCCGGCTTCAAGAAGAGTTGCGTAAAATTATGAATATAACTTTAACCACCAAGATTCACGACCCCCTTTTAGCCTGGGTAACTATTACTGATGTGGTGCTTTCTCGGGATTTAAAGTATGCCAAACTATACTTTTCACATTACAATAACCCCGCTTCCCATGAAAGTATCAGGGAGCGTCTAATAAAAACCTCTGGTTATTTAAAAAAACAAATTGCAGGAGCACATATAATGAGAACTATACCCGAACTATCTTTCTATTACGATGACACAGAAGACCGGGCAGCTCGTGTTGAAACCTTACTCTCATGCCTCCTTAAAGATAAGTATGATGATGAAGAGGACTATGATGAGTTGGATGAAGATTTTGACTGGGATGAGGACTATGAGGATGAAGATGACGACCTCTTTGACCTTGATGAAGATGACGATGATATTTTTGATGACATAATTGATATTGATGAAGAGGAAGAGAAAAACAAATAGGTTTAATCCATAGATTAACTCTGATTCACCTTAGTTTCCAAGTATATTAGCACTAAATTAGGCTAAAGGAGGGTTATTATATTCAATGCAAAAACTAAAAAATATTCAAGAACTAAAAGAAATACTTAATAGGTTTGTAAGTTCTTCCAAATCTGTCGCTATTATGACACATACAGAACCAGATGGTGATGGATTCTGTGCAAGTTTAGCTTTACACCGATTATTGAGGCATCAGGGAATTGATAGTGAAATTATAATTGATGTTAATAGTCAGCTGGAACGCTTCAAATTCTTAATGAATGGAACAAAACTGAGTATATTTGAAAGTGGCAATTACTATGAAACTCTCATAGTTCTGGATTGCAATAGCTACACCCTTTTAGGTGATAGAAGTGAATTGTTAATGACAGCTCGTAAAAGATTAGTAATTGACCATCATATCCCTTCTGATAAAGAATTAGATAGCAATTATACTTTTGTGGATATCTCCGAAGTTTGTACAGGCTCTATTATTTATAAAATGTTTAAATCTGAAATTGATAATCTGCCACCAACAGAACAAAGAGTTATAGCTAATAACTTGTATATCACTCTTATAAATGACACCAATAACTTTACCAATTCAAATACTGATGCGAAATCTTTAAGTCTTGCCGCCGAATTGGTTGCCTTCGGTATAGTTCCTTCCGAATTATATAAAGCCTTTTTCCTTAATAATACTACCAGTCAGATGAAATATCTGGGAGAAGTGCTTGCAGGGATGGAACTCTATAGTGATGGTCAGATTTTATTTTTATATTCTTCTCTGGATATGCAAAAGCGTAATCACTTAGCTACTAATGCTATTAGCATACCCCGTTTTGTTCAGGGAATTAAGGGTGTGGAAGTAATTGCCTTTCTTCGTCAGGATGATAAGGAATCCTACAATCTCAGTCTCCGTTCAGATACTGTAGATGTTAATGCCATAGCTGTTTCTTATGGAGGTGGTGGTCACAGAAAAGCTTCCGGGGCTATCCTTTATGGGGAGCTGGATGAATTAAAATTTGATCTGATATCAAAACTGAAACAAGCTCTTACCCAATCCCGCAATAATGTCTGAAAATAGAGGCTTCCTATTGATTGATAAAGCGCCAGGCAGTTCTTCTTTTGCCTTAGTGAAACAATTGAGAGCCCTAACAAAAATCTCCAGGATTGGGCACACCGGTACCTTAGACCCCTTTGCTTCTGGATTATTAATTTTTGCTCTGGGATCTTACACACGTCTTTGTCAGTTTCTGGAACTGCAGGATAAAGAATATGAAGTAGTGCTGAAGCTGGGAGAACAAACAGAAACCGGCGATACTGAAGGGAAAGTGGTTGCAGTAAGTGAGAATATACCTTTTCAAATAGATAAAGAAATACTGCGAGAACAAATATTACAAGTCAAATCTCTGGTCACTCCTGCTTATTCAGCAGTAAAAATTAAAGGGAAACCGGCTTATTCCTATGCTCGTAAGGGAATTAAAGTTGAATTGGAAAAACGTCCTGTTCATATCTCTAAATTTGAAGTGACAGATTATTCTTTCCCTTACTTGAGCTTTAGCTGTAAAGTATCTAAGGGGACCTATATTCGGAGTCTGGGAGAACTCATTGCTCAACTTTTAGGAACGGTGGGGCATTGTGTTAGCTTAAGAAGAACCGCTATAGGCTATCTTACTGTAAATCAATCATATAAAATTGAAGATATTACAAAAGAAAATTTCACTTCTCATTTCTTTCCAGTTGAAGAGTTATTCCCCGATTTTGAAAAACTCTACCTATCAGAAAAAGAGCTAATTTTCCTCAGTAATGGAAATCCCATACCCAATTCTGGCAATAATAACGAAACAATATTGATATTTGATTATGCAGGCAGCTTGCAAGGAGTGGCGAAAAGAAAAGATAGTATACTTAATCCTTATATAAATCTGAAGAGTTGATATGAAAACAGTTTTAAGTATTGGCAATTTTGATGGTGTGCATATTGGACATCAAAAACTTCTTTCTAAGGTTAAAGAGCTGGCAAAAGAAAGAAATCTAAAATCTGTCGTTATCACTTATGACAATCATCCCGCTCAAACGCTAAATAATAATTCTTGTCCCTACATATTGCTTCCACCAGAGCATAAAAGAACAAAAATTTTAGCTTTGGGAATTGATGAAGTTCAGTTGCTGCATTTTGATGAAAAACTGGCGAAAACCTCAGCGGAGGATTTTTTGAGAGAGTATATGGTGTCTAAATTCAATCCTGCTATAATTGTGTTGGGTTATGACTCTCATTTTGGTTATCAAAGAAGAGGAGATTATAACTTTCTCCTGAAGCAGAGTAAAAACTTTGGATTTGAAGTGGAATATGTAGAACCCGTCCTTTATAATAATCGCATTGTCAGCAGCTCGTTAATCAGAGAAATGTTAATTTCAGGAAATCTTTATATGGCAAATCGTTTACTCGGTTATCCTTACACACTTTATGGAACGGTGGGAAAGGGAAGTGGTATTGGTAAAGAACTCGGATATCCAACCATAAATCTTCAATTAGAAGACCTCTGTCAGCTTATTCCCTATAAAGGAGTTTATTTTAGTATTGCACGGTCCAGATCTTTAGTTTTTTATGGATTGACAAATATAGGTATCAGTCCAACTTTGAAACACAAAGATAAAGCTGAGATTGAGACTTATCTGTTAGATATACAGAGAGATTTCAATGGCTATTCTTTTGCCATATCTTTGCTTCATTATCTGCGGGAGGAAAGGATGTTTCCTGATAAAGATGCCCTGAAAAGAGCTATTGAACAAGATGTTACCTTCGCTAAAAAATTAGTGGATAATAAAATAATATGCGAGTTCCAATAACTTTCTTAATCCTCTTTTTGGGATGCTTTTCCTTTGCCCTGGATTTTGTGCCTGGCTCAGGTTCTCAAGTGATTCCAGAGGACAATAAAGAATATAATTTTGCTTATCATCAAGGAACAGATGATTATCATTTTTATGGCTCAGATAAGTGGGCAGTCTTGTTTGATTTTGAATCTGTATATCCTGCTGTTGAAATCTCGCAATTTCTTGTCTCAAAAGCATTAATCTTTCTTCCTCAGATAGGTGATTCCATTAAAGTAGAGCTTTTTACCAATGAATATAATAATCCTGGCACCCTTTTAACCTGGAATAAGGTGCCGGTTTCTAATAACTGGGTAGAAATAACTTTCCCTCAAACTGTTCAAGAAAGTGCTTTATGGATGGTAGCAACATATGCTACCAGTTTTACTGGAACTTATGTTTCCGCCTCTTATGGTGCTGGAACTCATAGTTATTATTCCAATACTAATGTGCCACAATCTCCTTATTATCAAAGTTTTGCAAGCGCTGGGTTCAATGCTGAACTATTGTTCGGGCTGGTAGGAGAATTTGTACTGGATTCGCAAATAATTGACCTAGAACTAACTTATTTTAATCTGGAAGGGTCAGTAAAACCAGGACAAACTGTAACACCAACCTTTGCCATCTATAATCATTCCAGTGTTCCTGTTACAGACGCTACTATACATTTGAATGTTTATTCACCTGATCCAGATTTTGCTTTCTTTGACGAAATTCCTGTAACGGAAACTATTAATCCTCATTCCCTTTATGAATTTAATAACCAGAATCCAGAATTTCTGGAGCATCAGTTTATACTCCCGGAAGAGCCTTTACAGTTAAAATTGAGAGCAGCACTGGTTAGCAGTCATAACGATAATGACCCCCAGGCGAATAATATTCGTCTAATACATCGTTTTAGTTTTGCCGATTCTTATCCTATTTTCCTGATAGAGAATTTCTTACGCTGGCAAAATGCTTCTCAGATAACCTGGTCGCAAGACCAATATAATTTCCCGCAATTTCATATTTTAAACTATTTTCCTATCCTGGGCGATACTCTTTCCAATCTTGCTGCACAAGATAGATTTAATTGGTATTCTTTCAATTCGTTACCACGCACTGTCATCAATGGAGACCTTAAAATTAATGGTTTCGCTACGAATTATGGTAATCAATTTGTACAATTATGCACTCAAGCTCAAAATAATAAAACTTTCGTATCCTCCTCTGATTGTCGCATTATGAGTGATGGAAATAGCGATCAACTTTCAGCATCATTAACTCTGAATAATGCTCGTACTCAACTCTATTCTTCTGCTGTGGAATACGATATTGTCAGTTCATCACGCCTATTCGTTGGATTATTCAAAAAACAAAACTTCAATGATGAAGAACGCTGGATGATTGATCGATGGATAATGCAAAATCAGGCTTTAAATGGGAGCTTAAATGCCGCTCAAAGTCTTACCATAGATTTTTTTATTCCTCTAAATAATATTTCCTTGAGCGAATTGGAAGAATCCTACCGTATTTACTATTGGTTACAGCTAACCGACGCAGGGAAAATCCTCTATTCTTCTTTTGCTGAGTTCAATAATCTCGTTGCAATCAATGATTTTAACAATGCAGTGCCCCGTTTATATATCACATCCAATCCCTTACATCGGGGTGAACTGATGAAGATAACTCTTAATAATGACAAGCCATTGGGACGAGTACAGGTATATAATCTGAAAGGTCAAAAGATTAAAGAATATCATACCACTAAATCTGAAATTGCTTTCACTGCCGAACAATTTCCTGCCAATGGCATCTATTTTCTCCGATTTCCTGAACTTTTTATGGCAAAATCGGGCATTCCTACCATCCAAAAAATTATTATCCTAAAGTGAGTAAATATGTTTGAACATATTAAGATATCTGACCTGAAAGAGCATCTGGGAGAAGAAATCGTCAGTTTTTATCTGGTGACCTCCAAAGAAATTCGTCAGGGGAAAAATGACCGCTATCTGTATCTTCGCTTGCAGGACCATAGCGGCAGTATTAACGCCTATGTATGGAAAGATTTCCAGAAAGCAGCAGAAGAGTTCTCGGAAGGAGATGTGATAAAAATCAAAGCTATAGTCAATAATTACAAAGACCAGGTGCAGCTGAATGTAAGTCAATTACGCTATGCAGATAAATCAGAATATAATATTGAACATTTTATCAGTACCAGTAGTAAACCTCCAGAATTTCTGGCTGAACAGTTCTTCTCTTTTATTGATATAGTAGAAAACCTCTGGATTAATAAGCTTTTACACCTGATTTTTGACGACAAAGAATTTTTTCGCCTTTTTCTTAATGCACCTGCAGCTAAAAGTTGGCATCATAATTATCGCCATGGACTCATTGAACATACCGTCAATGTAGCTACTCTTTGTGATTCCATTTGCACCCTTTATCCAGTGCATAGAGACCTGATTATTGCCGGTGCCTTGCTTCATGATGTTGGAAAAGTATTTGAGTATAGTTCTGCACCCAGTATTGATTTTACCGACTTAGGTAGATTAGTGGGACATCTAAGCCTGGGAGATCAGTTTGTATGTGAAAAAGCAAAGGAAATTGTAGGTTTCCCGGATGAAATTCTTTTGAATCTTCGTCATATGATACTTGCTCATCACGGTGAATACGAAAAGGGATCTGTTCGTCTTCCTCAAACTCTTGAAGCTTTAGTTCTGCATCTTTGTGATAATCTGGATGCTCAAAGTGTTGGAGTAGCACAACTTTTAGCTGCTGCGCCTGAAGATGCAGTCTGGACTGAATACGATAAATTAAATAATCGTTATTATCATCTAACTAAAATCTGATATATGTTCCAGCTCGCTGTTTTAGTTAGTAGCTCAAAAGGGAATGCCAGCTTCATCCGAACCGATGAAACAGCAATATTACTGGATGCTGGAACACCTGCTAAAACTATATTTAACGCTCTTCAAGACCTCGGAATTGATAGATATGAAATAAAAGGAGTGGTACTTAGCCATGAACATTCTGACCATATCAAAGGAGCTGGTGCAGTTTTGCGTTATCTTAAGGTGCCACTTTATATCAATGAGGAAACTTATCATCAGTGTCAGTATCATTTAGGAAATATTCCAGCTGGAATTAAATTCTTCCAGACTGGAATCCCTTTTCGTATTGATGACCTCATTATCCATCCTTTCTCTTCTTCGCATGACGCTGTAGAAAGCTGTAATTTTACCTTCCATCGCATACAAAAGCAAGAACGGAAATTGGGTATAGCGACCGATCTGGGCTTTCCTACTACCCTGGTAGTTAATAAATTAAAAGATTGCACTACTGTTGTTATGGAAAGTAACCACGATGAAAAAATGCTAATGGACGGACCTTATCCCTGGAGTCTAAAACAACGAATCAAAAGCCCTCAAGGACATCTTTCTAATCAGCAAGCTGTAGGACTACTCAGCCAAATTATACATTATGGATTGGAAAACCTTATCCTGGCTCATTTGAGTGAAACCAATAACAACCCTGAACTGGTATGGGAAACTATGAGTAACTATCTACAGTCCATACGAAGTAATATTAATCTCCTTGTTGCTGAACCCTATAAGCATACCCCATTGATAAATATATAAGCCTAACCATTCTTTTATCCGATAACCATAGATTAATTTTTTATTCCGGAATTAAATGCAAACTCATCAATTAAATTATCAAGAACCTTTCTTCTGATAAAGTCCTTATTCCTGATAAAAAATTAACCCTTAAAACAGTGATAATTAATCATATTATAAGTAGTTATCTAATCTATTCCACTTGAAGATTAAGAAGTATCAAGTCTTAGTTACTTCTTTAACACTGGTTTATAAAGCGGTTATTAAGTTTCCCTTGATCAAGACTTGATTAACTCTTGATAGCAAATAAGCCCTTAGAGAGAATTAACCCCAAGGTAGCTATCTATTTGTATAATATAGAGATATAAATATATATGAGGTGATCCTAAATTAAATTAAACAATGATGAAAAGAGAGGGGGAAAGAAAGTGGTGTTAACTCATTGTTAAGCAAGTAGATAAAGTAAAAATATGAAATTATGAGAAATTTATTTTGGTATAAGAGATAATACATTGATAGATAAGAAGATATAATTTAAAAATAATTGCGGATTATTCTTGACAAAAAAATCATATTTTATATTCTGACATATAGATATGAATATTGATTTTCTGCTTAGGATGCACCATCCTCCTGAAAAGAAATATAAGTTTAGTTAATATCTAAGGAGACAATGAATTATGAACGATAATAATTATACCTCTAAAAATATTAAAGTAATGAAGGGGTTGGAAGGTGTTCGTGCACGTCCCGCTATGTATATAGGTAGCACAGGAATACAGGGTCTGCATCATCTTGTTTATGAAGTAGTAGATAACTCTATTGATGAGGCTTTAGCTGGATTCTGTGATTATATAAAAGTTACCATAACTACCCAAGGTGAAGTAGAAGTAGAAGATGACGGACGTGGTATTCCAGTAGAGATGCATCAAGAGATGAAACTTCCAGCTTTACAGGTAGTTATGACGATGCTTCATGCTGGTGGTAAGTTTGACCAGGATTCCTATAAAGTTTCCGGAGGACTACATGGTGTAGGTGTTTCTGTGGTAGTTGCTCTTTCCGAATACCTTGAAGTTAGGGTGCATAAAGATGGTAAGATATATTATCAGCGTTATGAGAAAGGAAAAGCAGTTACGGATGTAATAGAAATAGGTGAAACTGACCGCACCGGTACTATTATAAAATTTAAACCGGATAGCACTATTTTTGAGACCACGGAATTCAGTTTTGACTATCTAACTGCTCGTCTAAGGGAATTAGCGTTTTTGAATAAAGGAGTGAGAATAATTCTTAGGGATGATAGAAATGGGCGAGAACACGATTTTCAATATGAAGGTGGTATCATAAGTTTTGTGGAATATCTCAATCAGAATAAAAAGCCTATCAGTCCAAAACCGCTTTATATAGAAGCGAAACGAGACGACCTTGAATTTGAGCTGGCTTTGCAATATAATGAAGGATTTCAAGAGAATATCTTCAGTTTTGCCAATAATATAAACACTATTGAGGGAGGCACCCATCTCAGTGGCTTTAAAAGTGGACTTACCAGAGCCGTAAATACCTATATTAAGAATGCTGATTTGCTGAAGAATGAAAAAGTAAGTCCTTCTGGTGAAGATATTAGGGAGGGATTAACTGCGGTTATAAGTGTCAAATTGAAGAACCCTCAATTTGAAGGTCAAACTAAGACTAAGCTACAAAATTCGGATTTAGAAGGGATTGTTAACTCTGTAGTATATGACAAATTACTAACCTACTTTGAAGAACATCCATCAGAAGCTAAAGTGATTACGATGAAAAGTATTATGGCTGCACGTGCACGGGAAGCTGCACGTAAAGCAAGAGAATTAACTCGCAGGAAATCTGTTCTGGAAAGCAGTTCTCTCCCTGGTAAATTGGCAGATTGCACTATTACTGATCCCAGTAAAACAGAATTATTTTTAGTGGAAGGAGATTCTGCTGGTGGTAGTGCAAAACAGGGAAGAGACAGATCTTTTCAAGCTATTTTACCGCTCTGGGGTAAGATGTTAAACACGGAAAAGGCAAGAGTAGATAAAGTTTTGAATAATGATAAGATACAGCCTATTATTTTAGCTATTGGTGCAGGGATAGGTCAGGATTTTGATATCAGTAAAATCCGCTATGGAAAGATTATCATAATGGCTGATGCGGATGTTGATGGTGCACATATAAGCACATTATTGCTCACTTTTTTCTATCGCTATATGCGTCCCTTAATAGAATATGGTCATATCTATATAGCTAAACCACCACTATTTATGGTACGGAAAAATAAACAGGTGAAGTATGTGTTTACAGAAGAAGAAAGAGATGAAGCCATAAAAGAATTTGGTGAAAAAGGTGTGTTTATTCAGAGATATAAAGGTCTGGGAGAAATGAATCCAGAACAATTATGGGAGACCACTTTAAATCCAGAAAATAGGCTTTTAGTAGCGGTAAAAATGGATGATGCCATTGAAGCAGATAGAATCTTTACTATTTTGATGGGTGATGAGGTTGAACCACGCCGAGAATTTATTCAAGCTAATGCCAGATATGTTCAGAATCTGGATATTTAATTAGGAGTAATAGATGGAAGATAAATCAAAAATTATTGAAGTGCAAATAGAAGATCAGATGCGTCAAGCATATCTGGATTATTCTATGAGTGTTATAGTGTCCAGGGCATTACCTGATATCAGAGATGGATTAAAACCTTCACAACGTCGTATTATATATGCTATGAGTGAATTAAATCTTGTTCCTGGTGGACATTTCCGTAAATGCGCTAAAATTGCAGGTGATACTTCTGGGAACTATCATCCTCACGGTGAACAAGTAGTATATCCTACTTTAGTACGACTTGCTCAGCCCTGGAATATGCGTTATCCATTGATTGACGGTCAGGGCAATTTCGGGTCCATAGATGGAGATCCCCCTGCAGCTATGCGATATACAGAAGCGAGACTACAAAAAGTTACAATGGAACTATTGGCAGAATTGGATAAAGATACGGTAAATTTCCGGAGCAACTACGATGAAACACGCAAAGAACCGGAAGTATTTCCAGCCCGGATTCCTAATTTACTGATAAATGGCTCCTCGGGTATTGCAGTAGGTATGGCTACAAATATGCCACCACATAACCTGAAGGAAATCTGTAATGCCGTTATCGCACTGATTGATAATCCAGATTTAGAGCCTTTGGAACTGCGTAAATATATTAAAGGTCCAGATTTTCCTATGGGAGGATATGTCCTTGGCACTAAAGGAATAACGGATTATTTCTTAACAGGTAGAGGCCAATTGCTCTTAAGAGGTGAAGCAGAAATAGAGACCACTAAAAATGAACAGGAACAAATTGTTATTCGTTCTATTCCTTACCAGATAACCAAGACTGCTCTAATTGATAAAATCGTAGAACTGGTAAAAGATAAAAGAATTGAAGGAATAAGCGATATCCGGGATGAATCCGGTAGAGAAGGGATGCGTTTAGTTATATTGATTAAACGCAATGCAGATGCCCAAACTGTTCTTAATCAACTATACAAATATACTCAATTACAGACCACTTTTGGAGTAATTAACCTCTGTCTTGTTAATGGTGTTCCTCAAGTGGTTAGTATGAAGGATATGCTCAATAACTTCATAGAATTTCGGCATGAAGTTATTTTGCGTCGCACCAATTTTGAACTAAGAAATGCAGAAGAAAGATTGCATATTCTGGAAGGCTTAAGAATTGCACTGGACCATCTGGATGAAGTTATTGCTACTATTCGTGCTTCACAAACTCCGCCTGAAGCCAGTGAACAATTACAGGAGAAATTTGGTCTAACAGAGATTCAAGCTAGAGCTATTCTGGATATGAGGTTGCAAAGATTAACAGGACTGGAAAGAGAAAAAATTGAAACTGAATATGAAGAGCTATTAAAAGTGATAGACCATCTGAAAGATTTATTGGAACATAAAGAAAAAAGAATGCAACTTATAAAAGAAGAGACCGCTGAAATAAGAGATAAATATGGGGATCAGCGTCGTACTCAGATCCTGGAAAGCTACACTGGTATATTAAATCAGGAAGATATGATAGCTGATGAACTGGTAGTAGTAACTATTACTCATGAAGGCTATGTAAAACGTATGCCCATAGATACTTATAGAGTTCAAGGAAGAGGTGGAAGAGGCTTAACTGCTGCTAATCTGAGAGAAGAGGACTTTATTCAGTATATCTTTGTAGCTTCTACTCATTCCTATATTCTTCTTTTTACCGATTTGGGAAGATGTTATTGGTTAAAAGTGTATGAGATACCTGAAGCTGGAAGAACGGCTCGTGGCAAAGCTATCGTAAATCTGGTTAATCTGCAGGATAAAGAAAAGGTAAAAGCTTTTGTCACACTAAAGGATTTCAACCCTGAAGAAAATATTGTGATGTGCACCAAAAATGGAATGGTTAAGAAAACTCCCCTGGCAGCTTTCAGTCGTCCACGTAGTTCTGGGATTCTGGCTATCAAACTTTTACCAGGAGATGAATTGATAGATGCACGGATAACCGAAGGCAATGATGACCTGATTTTAGCCACGCGTAATGGTTATTGCAATCGTTTTAGTGAGAGAGAGATAAGACCTACTGCCCGTTTCACTCAGGGAGTTAGAGGCATAAGATTACGTGAGGAAGATTATGTCATTTCTATGGCAGTTATATTCCAGGATTTATTGATGGAAAATGGGAATGCGATAGCTAAGACCATTTTAGCCATTAGTGAAAATGGGTATGGGAAACGTACCCGAATATCTGCCTATCGTGTAACCAGAAGAGGAAGTAAGGGTGTTATAACTCTTAAAACCAATGAGAGAAATGGACATCTTGCTGCTCTAATGCTAGTGGATGAAAACGATGATTTGGTAATAATCACACAGGAAGGAATGATAATTCGTCAGAAGGTGAGTGATATTTCAATCTTTGAAAGAAACACTCAAGGTGTGCATTTGATAAATCTTCGGGAAAATGATAAGGTAGTAGATATCACCTTAATTCCTAAGGAACCAGATGAAGAAGAACTGGATAGAGAAGTGGAAAAGGCAAAAAATGTTCCTTCTATGACAGCATCTAAAACAATAGAAAGTGATATTGAAGAAAAAGATGAAGAAGAATTCAGGGAAGAAGATTTTCCTGAGGAAGAATGATTTAATAAGCCCCCTTAATAAATATAAGGGGGTTTATTTTTTTTGGATAACGAATTTCTGGTTAATCTTCATTATATCCGTGCTATTCCTATATGGGTGTGCCATAAAACCTTATGTTCCTGTTCCTGGAGATTTTTATATAAAAGAAGCAGATTGGGCAATTATCAATACAGATAGCCTGGATATTTTCGTCCATCCTCAATCTTATTATGGTGTAGCTCAGAATACAGTCTCCAGTTACTTTACTCTCTATGTGCGAGTGAAAAATAAATCAAAAAAGAATATCTTATTAAATCGTTCCAGTTTTAGCATTCTTGCAGGAAATCAACAGTTTGATTATATACCTCTGGAAATTATCTTAGGTAGCTTGCAGAATTATAGTTTGCTTCGTCATTATCAGGACCCTTTTGCTTCACCTATACCTTCTAATTATGATAGATACTTACAAGAAGTCCAGCAACAATACATAGAATTAGTTAATTCCTACTTCAGTTTTGGTGACATTCTTCCTGGAGGCAGTAAAGAAGGTTATCTCTTTTACGATAAAAAGATAGAGCAATATGATAGCTTTGAATTGGATGTTTTGGGGATAAAGATAAAATTTGTTAGACAATAGGAATAATAATCTTTTTAACGATTTCTTATCTCTAAAGGATTAAAATACAGAAAATAAACTTGTTAAAAGAGAGGGAGGTATTCTTTACTTTGTTCTATAAATGTTCTCAATAATGATATGAAAAGAAGATTTAAAAGAAAAGGGAAAATAGCAACTAAAATATATACTATGTTTCATAACAAGAAAACACTTATTTTAAATTTTATTCACTATTCCAACACTTTTATTCTTGATGTATCTATAAAGCAAAATAGACGAAACTAAATTTTAAAAAAAATTACTTTTCTCCCCTCTATTTTATTCAGCGAGTTAATATGCTATAATAAACTAATAAGTTACTTATTTTTTAGCAAGCAATTCCTTCAGGTGAGTCACATAATTTTCAGCGCCACCTTCTCTATAGCCAGTGCGTGCTATTTCTTTTCCTTCAGCATTAATTATAACAACAGTAGGATAGCCTTCAATTTTATATTTTTCTTGAAGAGCGTTATTAGCCTTAACTTGCTCAGCAGGTAATTCTTTATACATAGGGAAATCAATCATTAAAAGAATCAAATTTTCTTTTGCATAGTTAATAAAGGCATCTTGAGAAAAGACCTCATCACGCAAACGAAAACACCAGGGACACCAATCTGAACCAGTAAAATTAATAAGAACAGGTTTACCTGATTCTTTAGCAAAATGAAGAGCAAGTGTATAGTCAGTAAGCCAGGTTCCAGGTTCATATTTGTCTTTTGCTGCTTGAACAGTTTTTAGCGAATCGGGAGATTCTGTTTTCAATGTATCCTCCTGATTAACTTGATTGGAAGAGTTTTTAGTACTGCAACTTAAGAAAGAAATAGAGCAGAGGGTTATCAGAAGAGGGATAATAATATATTTCATAATTGCACCTCCATTTCATTAATAAAGGTTGAATATATTATTTTTACAGCTTTAGACAGCATTGCATAAACCGGACAATAATCAAAAGAGAGATTGATAGCTTGAATTATTTTTTTCTGAGAGAGTTTTTCTCCCCCAAAACGAAAAGTTAATCTTATCTGATTGTAGACCGCTGGAGATCCGGATACAGTATCAGCTTCGGCATCAATTGTAAACTTATAACCTTCCACTTTCATTTTTTTTAGAATAGAAACTATCTCCATTCCTATGCAACCACTAAGAGCTGTAAGAAGCAAGGGTTTGGGACGGGGTCCCAAATCCTTGCCTCCACCCCGAGCATCAGTATCCATAATAATGATATGGCCATTAACATTAGATTCAAAAGCCATATCTCCCAACCAAGATGTGGAAATGCTATGGGTCATTAAATCTCCATTTTAGTATTTTTCAATACCTTTTCATACTTATCAATATAAATTTTTAACGCATTGAAAATATCTTCCACCTCTTTTTCGGAAAGCATACTCATTATCTTCTTCTGGTGATCAAGAACAGTTTGACGACTATTTTCAGCTAATTTTTTACCCTTATCTGTTATAATAGCATACCAGCAACGACGGTCTTCATCTGAGGGTTTACGTATTACTAAATTCTTGTTTACCAGATTGTCCATAATGCGGGTTATACGACTATGCGAAACATTAAGTTCCCTTGCCAGCTCATTCATATTGACTGGTTTTTGTACATTGTATAGATAATTTAAAAGCTGACACTCCATTTTACCTGCTTGCAGACAAGCTTTTTGCGCATAATCAATCTCACTTAAAACGATTTGTAAGCGAGTGATTAGATTGTGAAAATCTTCAGGGGTTACTTTCATTGTTGGTCTCCTTATGTTTGATATTTAGAAGTCGGTCTATTTTCTCCCGGTCAAAACCGACTACAATTTTATTATTTATCCATAGTTGTGGTACTCCACTTTGTCCAGATTTTCTTTGCATATCTTGTAAAGCTTTACTATTTGAACTAACATCAATATATTTAAACTTAAAACCTTTGTTAGTGAGATAATCTTTTGTTTTTTTACACCAGGGACAAGTTGGAGTTCCAAAAACAATTATATTATTTTTCATCTTTTATAAACCTCTTAAAACAATAATAATGCAGTCCTAAAAAAAAGCAAGAAAATTTTGAAGGGCATATACATTTTTGTCATATAAAGTATAAACTTGAGAACTATGCGTAATTTACCAGAAAAAACTTGCCATTTTTTTGCCAAAACAAAATATAGATTAAGAGGTATAAAAGATGGGAAGTCTATTTTTTTGCACCGATTGTGGATATGAAACGAATAAATGGAGTGGAAAATGTCCAGGTTGTGGCAGTTGGGGCACACTTATAGAAAGTACAAGAGTAACCGGGAAAAATCAATCAGGTAAAATTCCTGAATTACCAAAATCCAAACCGGAACGC
>Ga0116148_1003108_pt1 | contig 15608 bp, 15 predicted proteins | sample AD_UKC055_MetaG_FD_89786 | JGI IMG/M metagenome (GOLD analysis project Ga0116148, IMG submission 89786) | Active sludge microbial communities of municipal wastewater-treating anaerobic digesters from USA - AD_UKC055_MetaG | ecosystem: Engineered > Bioreactor > Anaerobic > Digestate | place: USA... | reverse complement strand
TGAACTTCAAAAAATAATGAGCCGATTAAACAATCGGCCACGAAAAACTTTAGATTACAAATTACCAAAAATATTATTTAAATTAGAGAGAAGTAAAATTGCGTTAGTGGCTTGAATTCACAAGAGTAATAATTGCAGACGCCATGGCCGTTTGTATGATTATGAAACTGCAAAAAAAGTTTGCCGTTCGGGTTGGCGTTTACCGACCGATCAAGAATGGAATGCAATGGCAAGTGCCGTAGGTAGCGAGGCTGGGCTTAAATTAAAATCAAGAAAAGGCTGGGTTGCTGAAGGCGAAAACAATGCCAATGGAATTAATGCTGTTGGATTTGGCGGTTTACCAGCAGGCATTTATTATGAAGGTAATTTCTTGTACCAAGGCTTGTACGCTTATTTTTGGACAGCGACAGAAGTCAATAGCAATATGGCTTGGTTTAGAAGCCTAAGCTATGATAATGATGAAATTTATCGTCATTCAAATTATAAGCATGTGGCTTATTCTGTCCGTTGCGTTCAAGATATTTAATTAAAATCATTAATTGATAAATAACTAGGCCTTGCTTTAATAATCGCGCAGGGCCTTTTTTGTATTGTAAAAATGGAATTGAAAAATCGTATAACGATTCAAAAAAATCGATAGTCCTTAAAACCAGATTATAAAGATTCGAAAAATAGAATCAACAGACAAAAAACGAATTAAAGAGTCAAATAAGATCAGATAATGGATCGCATAGAATTGGAAACAATTATAATGTGAAAAAAAATCAAGCAATGATTTAGTACAACTTGTCGAAAATATAACGATTTGAAAAATCAAAAAAATAAATCGAATAATATCAAACCATGGATCGCGTAAAAACGATTCAAAAAAATAACCCCTTTCGAAAAAGGGGTTATAAAAATATATCGAGTGTAATTTTCTCTTACTTGAATTCGACTTTTGGGGCTGTAGATGCTGTGGCATCTGCTGCAAATGGAACCTTAGGAGAAGCGCCAGCAAACCCTGCAACTAAATTGGTAGGGAACTGACGAATCAAAGTATTGTATTCTTTGACGATTTCGTTATAACGTTTGCGTTCTACAGAAATGCGATTTTCAGCGCCTTCTAATTGTACGCGTAAATCTTGGAACCCTTTATTGCTTTGTAAAGTAGGGTAGTTTTCGGTGACCATCATTAAACGTTGCAAAGCCCCACCTAAAGAAGCTTGAGTCTCTTGGAAACGTTTCATAGCGGCTTCGTCGTTCAGCATATTCTCATCGACTTTCACAACGCCACCCATACGGCTTCTTGCGTCTACAATTTCAGTGAGAGTACTTTTTTCAAAGTTTGCTTCTCCCTGAACGGAGGCAACGATATTTGGGATAAGATCAAAACGGCGCTGGTAGGCGTTTTCGACTTGAGCCCATTTTTCTTTGACCGATTCGTCAAGGGCGATGATTTGGTTGTATATGCCTATGGCTCGAACGCCAATAACGACACCAAGAATAGCGATTGCCGCTATCATAATGAGAATGATTTTTTTCATTGGATCTCCATCGAATCAATTGTGTTTACAGTTTGTGTGAGTGCTAAAATGTAATCGTGAGCTCTCTTGGTGACTTCTTTTTCGTCACGCGTTGGAGGCTGTATTTTTAAGAAAGGGTATTCTTCATAAACGGCGTCATGAGATTCTGGGTAGATTTTATGGTTTAAAAAATACACCCCGTAAAATAAAGGAAGTACTTGACGTTCTGTATCTAAGAAAAAGTCTAAAAGTGTTTTCCCTTGTTTCATATAGACAAATTGACGTCTAATCTGAATCAATTGACCGCGAAGTTCTCTTTCGCATTGCAAACGAAGAGCTTGATAATCTATAGTGAAATTAGGTAAAGGTTCTTCTCCTAAAATACAAGCATGCCGATTCGCGATATGCAAAAATTCTAGAGGAAACGTGTCTTTAGATTGTTCAATACTTTCTTTTGTAAAAAAGAATCCAAAAGAGACCCCTGTTTTAGCGGCGCTTTTTAAAAGACCTTGAAGAGGCTCTAGTGATTCAGGAGAATTGTCTTTTAATATAAAGCTCATTTCCCAATTTTGTTTAAATGGGTTAAAGCCAGGCATTAAGCAATCGCCATGTAAGAATGCAGAAATTAAGTTGCTGCCAAGAGCTTCAAGCAACCATTCTTTCCACATGGATTTTTCAAATTCAGGAATACCTAAAATACGTTTCATAATATCTCCTACCAAGAACCGCCAGAACCACCGCCACCAAAGCGTCCACCGCCAAAGCCGCCACCAAATCCGCCGCTACGTCCACCAAATCCGCCGCTTCTACGACCACCGCCACCCATTTGACTAATAATCATTAAAAAGAGAATGTGTCTACCCGTTTTAGTAAAAAGCAGAAACAGAATTAGGATAAAAATAAATATTGCTTTTATAAAAGAAAACTCGCCTTTTTCTTCTGGAGCCGCAGCAAGTGAAACGTTACTTAAATCAAGAGTGACTTGTTTTTCTTTAGCGACATGAGAAGCTAAGGCCCAAGCTAGTGATATAACGCCTTCGCCATACTTGTGTTGCCTAAATGCGGGGATTAAAGTTTGTTGCTGTATCTTTTTTACTAAAACATCTGGTAAATAGGGCTCTGCTCCGTAACCTACTTCTACACTGCGGCGTTTTTGATTCATGGCAACAAAAATAAGGATGCCTTCATCGACGCCTTTTTTCCCTATACCAAAAGATTCTGCTGTCTTTAGTGCAAATTCTCTGGGGTCTTCTTCTCCAATATCTTGGTATAAAGCGGCAGCAAGGCGTACGCCTGTTTTATTGTAAAGTTCTTGAGCTATTAAATTAAAAGTCTCTGTTTCTTGCGTTGTGAGCAAGCGATTTTCATCAAATACATAAGAATTGACAGGAGGGCTAGAAAATAAAAAGGAAGCAAAAAAGAGTAAGAAAATCCAAGAACGATTCATGACTTCAAGATAGCATTATTCTTTACATAAAAAACTAGCTTGAGTCGAAAAATCATTCAAATCTACTTTTTCTAAAAACTTAATAACGGCTTCGTATTCTGATTTGGCGATGACTTTTTCTTTTTTCAGAAAATTAATCTCAGGCCCAGTAAGTTGAAGCGAAACAGAGTATGAAATAATATTATTTCTACCTGCTTTCATTGCTTTTTGAATTTCAGAAGTCACCTTGGCTTGAATGGTGTTCTTTTGGTTGTTTGGATTATGGAAGAAAGACTTTGTGGCGAGACGATTTTCAATTAAATTGCACACATTCACAGTCTCTTTACAAGATAAGTAATAAGAACATTTTGTCTTTTTTGTTTTATACTGGATTTCAAGAGGTTTATCTAAACCAGTCTTTTTTAAGATCATGTGAGGAAAGTTGACTGCAATTTGGATTGTATACGGCCCTTGGTCAAAATTGACATTTTTGAGGGCAAAAGAAACTTCTCCAGCGTCTTTTGTATAGCGTTCTCCAAGCGTTCTATTATTTTGCATTACATAAATAGGAAAGTTTGGAATAGGACCTTCTTTGTCCGATACGTATACAGTAAAGGAAGGTAAAATAGGAGTGGTAATCTCGTACTCTTGTGGATCTTTAATAGATACGGTAATGTTCGAAAGTTTTTCTATAAGAGTCCGTTCTAATTCTTGATCGATACTGGATAAAGAAAAAGAACTATCGATAGGGTAAAATTCAGCAAGAGATTCTAATAAAGGAGGGTGTTTTAGAACTAGCATTCTTAAAGAGGTGAGTTTTTCAAAGGCATCGGCATATCGCTTTTGTTCAATGGATTTGATAATCTCAATTTCCGTTTGTTTAACGTCTTTTTGAATCTTTTGAATGTTAAACCTTAATTCAGAAGAAAGCTGGTCTAAATCGACTGTGGCAAAAGCCACAAAACTATTACCTTGTTTAGGCTTAGGAGAAACACGAATCCCTTTTAATAAGAGATTTGATTCTACTTGGTTTGAAACAGAAAAATTTTTATTGAAAGAAGAAGTTTCGCCTTTTTTTATTTCTTTCTTGACGAGCTTTTGAGAAGTAGATACTTGTGTTGAAATTTGTTTGGCAACGCCTGCAATGGCTGCGTTATTCGCTTCTTCTTGAGATTCTGCCGAATACCCTGTATAGCTGATCAGTTTTGCTCCAAAAGAAGCAGAAACAGCTATCATTAAGGTTAAGGTAATGGCAGAAAATAATTTCATTTTATTGTAAATCCATTAAAAGAAGTTTTCTAGAAATATTAGTCTTTGAAATAGAAGCTACACTTTTTAGGCTATTTCTAATGGCACTATAGACTTCATGAGAATCTGCGTATTTTTGTGGGTCAGCGTAAATAATAAGATCCATTGTTTTAGATGTCATTGCATTTACAGAGACTTTATTAAAAATGGTTTTTAGTGTGCTTAAGACAGATTCATGTACATCTTCAATTTGGGTATTGGAATACGAGCCTTTAATTTTTATCACGGCTTTGTACTGAACCCCATTTTTTTGATCTGCACTCCAGTAGGCTAAAATTTTCTTTTCTAGACCAGGCATAGCTTTGCGAGCTGCCGATTGTGACAGTGCACGTAAATTGGCGTTTGGACCGCTATTGTTTTTGACTTCACTTGTTTGGCTTCCAAGTAGGCGAGCGGTAGCTGTTTCATAAGCATTGACTTCAGCGACAACCATATCTCCTTGAACGCTACCAGAAAAAGTGAGGTAAATATCTGCTCCAAGAGCTAGGCTTGCTAAGTAAGAAAAATCTTCTTCATCACCTGCAATTTCTTGTTGCATTTGAATTAATTCATCAAGAGCCCCTTGGCCTTCTAAAGACTTGACTTCATAATGCTTTTGAGTTAGGAAGGCGTTAATGGCCTCCATCATCGCTTTAGAAGAAGGTTCATTTTGAATCACTATTAAATCTTGAGCTTCTTTTGCCTTGGTCGCAGGTAAAACCATTAATGTGGGCTTAGGGCCTTCATAATCTTTTACGATGGCAGGCTGTTGTTGCCTTACCATAGCAGGTTGGTTATTTACCATAGTTGGATTTGTACTTGCAGTCATAGGGGCTGTTGCAGGAGACTCCATGTCGAGAGTCCCATTATTATTCATTTCGCGATCTAGTTCATCATAGCCTTTTTGAGCTTGTAAACGTTGAACGCTAGGATCAGGAGGTGCTTTTGCTGAAGAAGCACATCCTGTCACAAATACTAAAAATCCAATCAAGGCGAAAAGGAGTTTACGATTCATTTTTATTGTCCAATGCTCTTTTTGTATTCATCAAATGCTTTAAATTCTTCATTAGCGCTTTGATAAGCTTTGCTTGCACGGAAACGAGCAACGTCGGCTTTTTGTGCGTTTAACTCTGCTTCCATTGCTTGATAGAATAGCTTTGGATCAAGAGTCATCACGCCATAAACTTTGTAACGTCCATCGATAGTTTCCATATCGACTTCTGTCATGGTAGCACCTCTAACGAGAGTAGAAGCAACAGACTTACGAACTGTTTCCATGTGTTCTGTAAATTCGCCACCTACTTCTTCTGCATAGCGTTTGGAGAGATCACCCACTTTTGCTTCAATTGTTCTTGCAATATCGGCTCTGGCGTTTAAATCAGCTTCATCTAGAGCCATTTGTTCGTCAGCAGATTCTCCAATGCCAAAACCAGCAATCATTCCTTTATTGATGATTTCTGTTTTTTTGTTTTGCATTTTTAGTGTTTTACTAACGTTCTTTTCTTGTGGAGTGCTGGCACAGCCAACAAAAATCAACACAAGTGCGAATAGACTGATTAACTGTTTCATGGAGATCTCCTTAGTTTAATCTCTTTAATGTGTTTCTATAAAAAGGACAAAAAGCTTGAGCTTGGCTAACCTTGTCCATAAAAACAGATTTTTATAGAATAGTAATAAAAATATAACATCTTTATAAAAAAAAGAGCAAGCACTTTAAAAAGAGGTGTTGACGATTTACAACAGATTATTTGCGTTTTTGACGATTTAAATCACATTAGAACAATACAGAAAATGAAAAAATGAACTAATTCAGTGTTTTTATTGAGGTGTTAATCCATAAATCAAAACAATATGCATTATGTTTTGTAATTGAAATAGAATCAAAAAAAAGAAAATAGAGCAAGAATGAATCATAAATGAACCAAAAATCAAATGAAAAGGGAGCTTAATGTGAAATAATACGGGTGTTTTTTAATCGTAAAAGGCATTATGGTGCATTTTATTACTTTTATCAATAAAATTGACAAAAGTGTCATAGTCAGGTGTTATATACAAGTCCGTTTTTTCTAATTTGTACACTCTTTTCTTGTTGGCGTAGAGCTTGGGGCTATGAAAAAAATTGTTTTGGTTATTATTGGGTTTATGGCTTTTGGTTGGGCGCAAGAAGATTCTCTTGTAAGCAAAAAAACAGCTATTCAATTCACAGGTACTTTAAAAGACTCCACTTTTTTAGGCGATTCGTTTTGTCGAGCTGAAATTCTTGAAACAGGGGACGTCCAAAATATCGTCTTTAATAAGCCTTTTCAATTTTCTTTGCCTATCGATACGCTCTGGAATATTTGCATTTATGGAACAGGTAAAGAAAAATGTTATGAATTAGTTTACCATGGTTCAAAGTATGCTTTTTCTTTTGATATTACAAATGATGTCTTAATGACTCATTATGAAGATGGTAATGTAGAACGTGTACCTAAAGCAAAATTAATTCCTGAAGAAGTGGCTGAAGAAGATGTGGATGTAAATGAATTTCTGGAATCAGACCCAGAGCAAGTGACGGAATTAAAGAAAGTGGTTGTGCAATTAAGACGTCGTCCTAAAAGAAAGTTAGGAGAGTCCATTGTTTCTGCAAAGAGTATTAAGAGAATGCCGGGCCTTGCTGAAGCAGACGTGATTCGTAGTATTCAAGCGTTACCTGGAGTAGTGGCAAGTTCTGATTTTAGTACCAAAATTTATGTTCGCGGTGGAGCGGCGGATCAGAATTTGTTTTTATTAGACAATGCCGTAGTTTATTCTCCCACTCATTTTTTTGGTTTGTTTAGTACATTTTTAGTCGAAACGATTGATGATGTTAAGTTTTATAAAAGTGGATTCCCTGCGCAGTATGGTAATCGCTTAAGTTCGGTTCTTGATATTCAAAGTCGAAAAGGGGGCTCTGATACTACAGAAGCGTGGTTTGAAAAATCAAGCTTAAAAGTCAGCACATTTGCGGCACAAGCCCACACAGAAGGTCATCAAGGGAATGCTCGCTGGGTTGTGGCTGGTCGAAGTACTTATATCGGCCCTATGATCTCTCTTTTTAATACGATAGGCCTAATTGATTTTGACCTAAGTTATAATTTCACAGATGTTCAGGGCGCTTTGATTTATCAATTTAATGAAGACATGGAATTAAAAACAAGTTTTTATTTAGGAGAGGATTATTTGATCTTTGACCCATTGGATGCGGGTTGGGGAAACAAGGCGATACCTCTTAATTTTAGATGGCGTTTCCATGAATGGTTTGAGTATAATGCAACCGCTTCTTTCTCTCATTTTTTCCAAACCATGGAAGTTTTAGATTTAATATCTCTTGGAAATGATATTAAAACATGGAGCCTAAAACAGTGGCTAAATTATTATCGACTCGAAGATCATACGATGACCATTGGCTATGAATTAGAATATGATCGAGTGCAGTTCTGGCAATACATTCTAGAAAACAAGATAATGGATAAACAGAAGCCATTTCATCATGTGGGTTATTTAATGGACGCTTGGCAGTTAAACCCAGATTTATTAGTGCAATATGGTGTTCGCTTAAATTATCAAACATTATCTAAACATTTCGGAATAGAACCACGCTTGTCTCTAGCATATCAAATAGATGAAGATAAAAGTGTAGAGTTTTATGCGGGGCGTTATTTACAGTACATGAATTCGGTGATGTTTTCAGATCAAGAATCTTTAAATGAATTTTATTATCCTTCTGTTACAACGACAAAAGGGAAACATTTAAAACCAGCCTCTTCTTATTTATTTGCCGCAGGGTATAAACAAAGAAATCTTTGGGATCGTTTTGATGCTTCTGTAGAGGCTTATTATAAAACTCAAAATGGGTTGAATGTTTTTAAAGTGGAACAAGATTCAACACAAGAAAGTGAGAGCGCGAGTGATGATTTTCTATTGGCAGATTATTTCTCCACAGCGGAAGGGTATTCCATGGGTTATGAATTATCTCTTCGAAAAGAGGAGGGTCCTTGGTTTGGTGGCGTTAGCTGGAGCCATAGTCTTAGTGTATTAAAAAGTGATGACTCTATTGTTTATCACCCAAATTGGCATCAACCTTATGCTGTGAAATTAGATTTAGGCATTAATTGGAAAGACGATAAAGATGGTATTTGGAAGTATGAAAAGGCGGGTCAATTCTTTAGATCTTCTCTAGTGTTAAAATATGCTTCGGGAATGCCTCTCACAGAAAAAATAGGCTACTATCAACCTTATGATATGGATGGCGGCTCTTATCAAGATGATATTGTGGTCGTCTCTGGCTCTAGAAATGCAGGGCGACAGACGAATTATTTTAGAGTGGATTTAAAGTTGATTGATATTGGGGTGGAGAATAAATGGAATTTTAGTTGGACGATTATCAATTTAACGAATCACGAAAACATGTTCTACTACTATTATGATACGAATAAAAATCCGCCTCAATTTGAAGCTATTTATCAATTCCCATTTTTACCAGTGATGTTGAATTATGAATATTATTTTTAAGAAATGGGCCTTGGCGGTATCGTTCTTGTTAGTCTCTTGTTTACAAGGACCTTGGGAATATTACCCTGAAGAAAGAGAGGCTTATCGAGGCATTTACACGATAGGGCAGGTCGTCGCAGGCACTGCTCCAGAGATTTGTTTTACGCCTTTATTAGCTTTAGACGAAGCCATGGCCTCTGATTTTGCTTTTTATGATAGTGCCTATGTAGAAGTGAATGGCTTGTATGAATCTTTGGGAGAAAGAACCGCCGTCTTAAATCCATTACCAGAAAGACCAAATTGCTTTACTCCATCTAATGAAGATTCGTATAGAGCGCTTCCTGCAGAATCGTATACGATGAACGCGGTTTTTGTTTGGGATAGCTTAGGGACTCGCGTGACTTCAAGATACACTGCCGAAGCAAAAATTCCCTCCCTATTTTCGATAGAACAGTTTTTTGCTCCTTTGGGAAAAGGGGAATATCTAGATATTATTGATTCTTTTAAGGTGAAAACACCAGTGGTCTCATTTTTAGAATACCCTGATGACGTGGATAATTACAAGTTTGTTTCTGATTACGATGAGTCTGTCAGGGGTGTTTTAACAACGCTTCGATATGATAATGAAAATGGTGGCGAATCTCCATATACTTCGATGACAAAATATGTTTCGGATATATTTGGAAGCGATAGTGGAACGCTTCCTATTAAACTCTATTCTCCTTTTGATACCATCGCTAGAAAAACATTTACTGAAAATATGAAAATAGGCGGAATCAAATTTTTAGATACCTTGACCATGCTAAATGCTAGCTTGCCTTTAGGAAAAATGACGATTCGCTTTTATGCCACAGATCAAGCGTATGTCGACTATATTAATACAATGGTGAATGGAAATGACGACCCGAGAATTGTTCCCATCTCTAATGTAAAAAGTGGCATGGGCGTTTTTTCAGGGATGTTAAAAAATGAGTTTACTTGGTTTGTGGAGGGTTTTTATTACAAGTACCCAGATATAAAATTTCAACTTTGTCGAGAAAATGATTGGGATATTACGGAATGTCGGCTTTCTATACATTCCATTTGTGCGGATTCTTTATACAGCCCTCCTGAATGTTATGCTCCTGCTGTGCAAAAGGCTTTTGAAAATAAGGAGTCTTCTTGGTCTGCCTATTTACCAGATACAATTCCTGTAAGAGAAAAAGAAATAGCCTATGATGATGGATTAAAGCGGTATTGTATTTCATCCAACTTTACAAATAACGATTTAGCAAATTGTGATGAATATAAACAACGAATTCAGTTAGAGTCATCGGCTAATAAATATAAAGAATTACTTTGGCAGTGGTGCGCTGATCGCCACTGGGATTACGAAACTTATTCTCAATGCGGTACGGGTCTTGTAAGCCGTTATCGATTGGAAAAACAAAAATCAAAAGTGTTAGAACGAGTGATTCGCCATTGGTGTAATCTTCATACAGATGATGCCCAGTGCGAATATTTGGATTTATAAAAAGAGGTGGTTATGAATTATAAGCAATGTACAACTATTTTATGGCTTCTGGTCGGCTTGAGCGTTAGTAGCATGGCCGATTTGAATTCTGAAATTCGTGATTTAGAAAATCAAAAAATAGTTCTCAATAATGAGATAAAAAAGGTGAGTTCTAAAATCAAGGAAGCAGAAAAATGGAGTAAGGAAGATGCAAATCGTTATTCGATATTAGAAAAGCGTTATCGTGATGATTTATCAAGGCGTTCTGTAGAGATTGACTCCTTAAATACAAAAATCAAAAGAATCGCAGAGCAACTTCAATCTGAAAAAAGCAAGCAAAGCATGGCCAAAAATCGTGCAGACCGTGTGAAAAGTAAAAGAGAAGCCTCTCTTGCTTTAATGGCGGAGCAGTGTAAAAAGTTAGAACAACAGGTGGAACAAACTCTCCCTTGGGATAAGGACGCGCGTCTGGAACGAGTCCGTTCTTTATTGCGAGATATTCAAACAAAAAATGCCTCTGAAGAAGAAGCCTTTTCGAGATTAAAAGTATTGATCCAAGAAGAAATTCGATTTGGAGATGAAGTTGTTATTGTCAATGCACCTTTAACTCGTAATAATGGTGAAGTTATCAATGCGAGAATTTTAAGAATTGGAAATCAATGGATGGTATATACAGATGATAATTCTGCGGTCTATGGTGTACTTAAGCGTACGATAGAAAATGGAAAGGTAAAATATGATTGGTATGAGGCGTTGACTCTTTCAGAACGTGATGCCGTCAAGTTTGCCATTGATGTGAAGCAGGCTCGAAAAGCGCCTCAAATGGTGACATTACCTTTGTCACTATCGGTATTAAGAGAAGGGGAATCCAAATGAAGAAAATCCTTTTAGTTTTTGTAAGTGCCTTTTTATTAATGCCAATGATGGCAGAGGCAAAACAAGAAAAAAATGAATTAGAAATACAAGACTCATTAAAGAGAGTTCGTTTGAGTCTATTAAAAAAAGAAGTCGACGCCTTACTTCGCGTGCGTTTAGAAAAAGCAGATGATTTAGAAAAGAAAGAAGCGGAACACTGGGGTGCGAAATATAAAGAAAATCTTTTAACAGAAGAACATCAATCCGAATCACGCGGATTAGAAGCTCGTTACTCAAAATTATCCACTGATCTTGGGCGAATTACCGAAGAATTAATGGCAACGAAGACGGCGACTTCTGATTTTGAAGAAAAGGCATCCTCTGAAGAATCTTCTTTGGAAGCTTTTCAAATGCAGGTGGATTTATCCATTCAAAAAAGATTAGAGGAAGTTCCAGGAGATTATCCCCTCAATATGGAAAAACGTTTGCTCAGTTTGAATAGTGCTAAAGAATCCTTAAGTAAGAAAAATCCGAATTTAATTCGTTCGATGCAAGATTATTTAGATGAATTATTAGAACGTCATTCTTGGACATATACGCAAGACCTAGAAACACGCTTTTCTTTAATAGGCAATCGTCCCGATGTAAAGGTGGATCGTTTGCGTTTAGGGACCGTCTTTTTGGGTGAAGTCGCTCATGATAATGGCGATGTACAAGCCTTGCTTAGAACAGGGGCTTTACAGGGTAAAATTTATGATTGGAATATGGACTTGATTCCTTCTTTAAAAACGGAAGTGCGTACGGCTGTTTTAACAAGTAAGAGTCAAAATGAAGTTTTTGTTCCATTAGATGTTTTACAAAATAAAACGGTGAAAAATACGGTCTCAGGAGAAAAAGAACTTACAGCGAAAGAAGCTTTTATTGAATGGTTTAAGCTCGGTGGAATTGTGATGTATCCATTAGCATTAGCGGCATTATTTGCTATTCTATTATGCTTAGAACGTTTTATATTCTTGTATCGTCGAGGCCATTTAAGTAAACGGTTTAATAAAAAATTCGATGCTTTAGTGGAAGGTCAAAAATACGAGGAAGCGGCTTCTCTTTGCTTAAAAAAAGAAACGAGTTTATCACTAGTGCTTTTTAGTGTGGTGAATCGCGCTATGGAAACAAGAGATGCTGCAGAAAAAGCCTTGCAAGAAGCTTTATTACGAGAACAACCTAAACTCGAAAAGAGAATGGCTCTCATTGCTGCGATTGGTACAATAGCACCGCTTCTCGGTCTTTTAGGTACTGTTACTGGTATCATTACTTTATTTACTGTGATTACAGAGCTTGGCACTAATGATGCACGAGTATTAGCTGGTGGTATTTCTGAAGCTTTAATTACTACAGAACTCGGGCTTATCATTGCTATTCCTGTGATGATTTTACATGGGCTATTAAGTGAAAAAGTGGAACAGGTGACAAGTGAGTTGTATATCCAAAGTACGTCTTTATTAAATAAGATGTTTCCAGAGGAATCGTAATCCATGTCAGATTCTTTCTATTTATTTATAGAATCTATTTGGAACACTTTTGTTGCCGGTGGAGTCGTGATGACACCTATTTTACTTACAGGTGTCATTGGCTTTTATTTTTTGTATTCTAGTTGGTTTCGAATTGGAACAGATTATTTTAAAAATGATCTCAGTAAAAATGTAGAACGTATGAGAGTATTATTAGAAAAAGGGGATGTGGATCAGGCCGAACAATTTCTAAAAAGTAATTCGGGTATTGTAGCTCGTGAACTTTTTTTAGCCTTAAAAAAAGGAAAAGAAAATTCAGCAGGATTTCAGGATTATATTTCCATTCGATTATTGCAAACTTCTCGCTATATAGAACAAGGAACACATGTGATTTCTATGATGGCCGCTGCCGCTCCATTGTTAGGGCTTTTAGGTACTGTGACAGGGATGGTAGCGACTTTTGATGTAATCACTCTTTATGGAAACCAAAATCCTGTTTTAATGGCAGATGGCATTTCAGAAGCATTAATTACTACTCAAAGCGGATTGTTGATTGCTTTCCCTTTAACGCTCTTAAAACAGCGATTAGATGAACGGATTGATATGATTCGAGATCAAATAGAATTAGGTGCCACCATTATTTTCAACTTTATAGAAAAAAGAGCGGAGGCTTAGATGGAATTTAATATACCACGTCGTAAAAGAAAAGAGATGGGAATAGAAATGGGTCCTTTAATGGATATCGTTTTTATTCTTTTAATCTTTTTTGTGGTGACCTCGTCATTCACTAGAGAAACAGGTGTGGATGTAACAAAGCCCCAAGCACAAAGTGCGAGTCAATTAGAAAAAGAAAATATTTTGATTGCTATTACTCGTGAAGGAACGATTCATATTCACGAACGCCAAGTGGATATGGCTTCTTTACAAGATATCTTGAAACAAACACTTGCAAAAACTCCAGATCGAGAAGCCGTTGTCATTGCTGATAAAGGGGCAGTTACAGGAACTTTAGTTCAGGTGATTGATGCCTGTAACTTATCGGGTGTTAAAAAAGTTTCGATAGCGGCACAATCCGATTAGTGGGTTTTCTATGAAATGGATTAAGCGATTTTTGATTTTTGTTGCTGCAATATTCTCTAGTTTTTTGCTCGTTTTCTCGGTGACTCTTGCAAACTATTTTATTAAAGGCGATTTTATGCGCGCCAATAAATATGTTAAAACGGAAATACAGATTAAGAAACCAGAAGAAGTCAAAAAACAAATTGAAAAGAAAAAGCCAACACGAAAACCCAATCGTCAAAAATCTACAAGTCGTTCTCCAAAATCAGGCCCTCGTTTTGCAATGGATCTTAATGCAGTTGGTGGTAGTGATGGAGCGGTTATCAATGACGAACTGGTTACGGGAATTCGAGGCGGGGGCTTTACAAAAGAAACTGGAGATGTCGATGAAAAGCCAACAAGTCGCAGCTTGCCTTCTTTTTCTCCTCCTCAGAGTATTAGAGATAATGAACAAGACGCATTACTACGGCTTTCTTTTTGTGTAGATGTTCAAGGGCGTGTTTATGATATTCGAGTTTTAGAAGAAGTCCCTGTTGGAAAAGGTCTTGCACAATCAGGGAAACAAGCTTTGTCTCAAATGATTTTTACTCCGGCAAAAAAAGCCGGGCGAGCAGTACCATTTTGTGGTATGGAACAACCATTTGAGATTAAATTCCGAGATTGATGTAGGATGTTAAACGGACGTAATTATATGCCGAGTTTGAAGTAAGCTATGGAAAAAATCTTATGCAGAAAAGAAGAGATGGCGTAGGCGATGAAAAAGGAAAGAATTTTATTCAGAGAAAGAAAATAGGATGAAAGCAATGATAAACAAAAAGAATCTTATTTCAAAAGCGACTTGTATGAAAGCCATTATTTTCTTTATTAGTTTTTTTTCTATCTGTGCATTTGCCGTTCAAGAAAGTGATGCTCTTTTAGATAGAGCAAACGCTTTGTATCAAGAAGGGCGTTACCCGCAGGCTATTTTACTTTATCGAAAAGCGGCTGCACGTGGAGCCGATCCTATTGCTGTCAGTTTTAATACGGGGAATTGTCTTTTTCAAACTGAAAAATATCCTGAAGCGGCGGCGGCTTATAGAAAGGCCGTTGATTTTTCAAATGGAAAATTTGTTCCTGCTTTATTCAACTTAGCCTCGGTCTATTTTCGTTTGAAATTATATCCAGAAAGTATTGCAGTTTATCATCGGGCACTTGCTTTAGAACCGAGTAATGGCTCTGGTTGGCTTTTTCTAGGAGAGGCCTATGCAAGAACAGGCGATAAAGTAGGGACCATAAAAGCTCTTGAAAAAGCGTATGAATTAGATTCTATAGATATAAGCATCGTTTATCAACTTTCTGAAGCTTATATTGCTGTTCAGGACTTTGATCAAGCCGTTGCATTAATTCGTAATGCGTATGTCAAAAACCCTGAAGAAGTCGATTTTTTAGTGTATTTAGGGGATGTTTATAGTCTAAAGAAAGATTTTGATGCAAGCGCTGGTGCGTATAGAGAGGCTTTGGTCATTCGTCCAGAAGATGTTTCTTTGCTTTATAAACTAGCCGATGTTCTTGCAGAAGGGAAGCAAGAATACATGGCAATGGATATTTTATCACAAGCTCTTTTAATTAAGCCTAGCTTTTCAGATGCGGCAATATTCCTTGGTAATCTTGCTTTTGATGCAAAATGGTGGGATCGAGCAGAACAAGCATACGAACAGGCTGCAAAATACAATAATAAAGAAGCCATCTACGGATTTAAAAATTTGGCTTATGAAGCTTCTCTTCGTAAAAATAATGAAGAAGCACTTCAGTTTCTTAAAAAAGCCTTACAATATTATCCCGAAGAACTTACGATACAAGCAGAAATCCTTAATTTCGAAGAATAAATTTTTTTCTTGTGAAAACACTCAAAATATTGTATAAAATGATATAGGGCTATTCCATTTTTTTCTACAGCTTTTTAATATTGCATAGTTGATTTGAAAAAT
>Ga0116148_1003102_pt1 | contig 15631 bp, 16 predicted proteins | sample AD_UKC055_MetaG_FD_89786 | JGI IMG/M metagenome (GOLD analysis project Ga0116148, IMG submission 89786) | Active sludge microbial communities of municipal wastewater-treating anaerobic digesters from USA - AD_UKC055_MetaG | ecosystem: Engineered > Bioreactor > Anaerobic > Digestate | place: USA... | reverse complement strand
TAAAGACGTAGAGCTAATTTCCGGATGCCCGTGCGGAATAGGCATTTTTTTTGTATATGCCAGCACTCGGCTCCATTGCACTAAATTCAGCGATTAAATCTATTCTGAATAAACTTTCGTGTGCAGGAAGCAGAATGTACTGTTCTCTGTTGTCCAGTGACACGGACACTTCAAAAGAATCGCTTGGATTATCCTGCCCTTCGCTGAACAGGCTGACGCGCAGGACTAATCCCAAAAAACTTTTTGTTTGGGTTATTTCCTGCAGATCCGTAGTGCGGATATCCCAGTATACAAAGGCCCATACGGGATTTCTCATTAAAGCGCCAATATGAGTTTCGTTGTAAGATTTTGGTAATTCATCGTAATACTTAAAATTATGTTTATCATCAAGCAGATCGTCTCTGCGGCCTTCGTCTATATCTTCCACAGCTTCAAGAAGCTCGGCAATGATGAATCTTCTATTAAGATTTGGCGGTATTTCAATACCATACTCATCTGCAAGAGTAATGAGATCCGCAGTTGAAAGAGTTTCTAGGTATGATCGTGATACTAAAAAAGTGTCCATAAGCGCCCCTATGATGAACAGAAAATGCTCTTGTGTCAATACCTGAAAATACCTGTGCCGCTAAGTTTTTACTATTTTACCTGAAAAAGACAGATCTGCCATATGAGAGGGGTAGTCTATTTCAAGGGTTTTCATTGCCGTTCCAAGAGGAAACTCAATTTTTTTTGCATGGAGCATGAGTCTTGAAATACCCAATGATTTTTTTATTTCTTTATTCAGTTTGAAATTACCATATTTATCATCTGCCGCAATAGGACAATTCCGTTTTGCAAGGTGAATGCGTATTTGATGCATTCTGCCTGTCTCGAGTCTGAGCGTTATAAGCGAAAACTCCTGTTTCTCAAATTCCCCGATTTCCTGTGTTGTCTCATACACTGTTTTTACACAAAAGTGAGTTCTGGCATTTTTTTCCACGCCTTTTTGTTCAACGGTATCTGTAATAAACCCTTGAGCCTCGTTCAGCCGGCCTATGCAGAATGCTTCGTATTCTTTTTTTACCTCTTTAGAACCTATGAGCTTTGTCCATTTTGCAGCGGACGCTGATGATTTTGCTGTAATTAAAATACCGGAAGTGTCTTTATCGAGGCGGTGAACAAGATATATAGGATACCCCGTCTGTTTGGGTAATAGAGTGTCCACACTATGCTTAATTCCGCTTCCGCCTTGTACTGCAAGACCTGAAGGCTTATTTATTATGAGGATTTCGTCGTTTTCATATATTACAGGCAGCTCAATCATCCGATAAGTATATTGGAGATTTAATTATGTGTAAACAGAAAAAGACTATTATCCTTGCAGTAATCAGTATTCTTATTTTATCATTAAACCTTTATGCAGAGGTTTTTACAAGCGATACATACGGATACTCAATTGATTTTCCGGAAGGCTTTACCATTGCAAATGCTGCAGGAGAAGAAAGTTATTTTTTTTCACATCAATCATTTCCTCTTTCAGCGGTACTGCGGATTTACACCGATGGACGGTACAGCGACGCAAAGACTGCATCAGAGGATTCCTTAAAAAAATTAGGGGCAGTTTCCGATACTAATACCTTTCAATGGAGAAATACACCGTGTGCCTTATCATATTTTACCATGACTATGGATAATACAAAGTATGAGGGATGGGGTTTTTCTTCATCCCTGCCATCCGGCAAAGGAATTCTCTTTTTTATGATGTACACACCGCAGGAAAACTATGCAGTCTATAATAAGTGCATTGTGTCTTCAATTGACAGCATCTGCATAGACCGGGGCAGTTTTTTTGAAAGCGGACCGGTAACATCATTTGCGTATCCCCCGGAGGGTAAAAAAACAGTAGAGCTGTTAGTTGCCGGCCTTACCATTCCAGTTACTGTTGATATTATAGACAGCGATGCGGGCGAGTTTGTTGTAGAGAGGGAATTTAATGTGCTTACTCTGTATGCCGGAACAGAACTGCAGGAACGTGCCCGTCAAAGATATTATCAGCAAATATATAGAGATGCCTACGGCAGACTTAAAAAAACTTCCTTTGAAATAAGTGCAGTAATCGGATCAAAGGCCTTAGAAACAAATCCTTCATCTCCCGATTATTATACTGCAGCCTCCCTTTTAAACTGGACTCAAAATTTACCCTACGAGCGCAATTTTTCGAAAAGCGATTTTACGCATCCAGTTTCCGCCCTACAGGGAAAAGGCTCCGACTGCGACAGCCGGGCTATGCTGCTTACAATTCTGTACAGACAAATGAATATTGGGGCGGAATTCTTTCTTTCCACTGAGTATAGTCACAGTGTTGTGGGTGTTGATGTTCCGGGAAAGGGAGCTGCAATCGATTATGAGGGGACAATGTACTTATTGGGAGAGACAACTGCTAAGGTGGATTTAGGACTCATGGCTCAGGATATGAGCGATTCGTCCAAATGGTTTGTTATCCCCTTAGCAGAATAAGATTTTACTGTATGAGTAAATTGTAGGCATCGATCGGCGTTGTAACTGATAAAAGCCCGTCTCTAAGATCCTTATTTTTCAGTTTGGTACTAAAAAAGGAAAGGGTTTGAAGGTAGTAGGCATGCTGATTATACGATGCTGCAATCATAAATAAGAGTTTCACAGGTGTATCATCTATTGTTTGAAAATCAATAATATCATGTTTACTTATGCCGACAGACATTACCAGGTCCGTAACGGATGAAAGTCTGACATGAGGAATTGCAATGCCGCGGCCGATTGCGGTGGACATTAATTCTTCACGTTTCAAAATTTCAACTGATAATTCCTGTGCATTTTTTACCTGGGGAGCTGTGCTTAAGTTGTTAGCAAGTTCCACAAGTGCATCATGTTTTGTCGAGTGGTTTAGGAAAATGATTCTATCCGGCGAAAGAATATTTTTAACCTGGATCTGAGTACCGGACGGTGAGGGGCGTGAACCGGAAGAAAGTCTGTCATTGACCCATTTTTCAATCTCTGATTTTTTGAATCTCCAGACTGTTCCAATTTTACCTGAGGGTACTTCGCCTTTTTGTGCCCAATCATACACTGTTCGTTCAGACACTCTCAAATATTTTGCTACTTCTTCAATCGTCAGGATGTCGTCTTCCACAACTTTCTCCTTGGGTTTCTTATAAAAAAAAGAACACTATTTTAGTATTTTTCTTGTAATATTTTGCATTGTTTGCGCTTTTATGTCAAGCCTTGCAGAATAATAAAAGGTAAGAGAATTATATTTCCCGCTGTTTAATTATTTTTCCGACAATTCGTGAAGAGAATCATACGGGAAAAGTTTACCTATTGTGGTCTCAACTCTCTGTTCCCACGATGAGCCGAAGACCACCGGAACCGTTTCCGGGGCAAATTCGGACATAACCTGCCGGCAGGCACCGCATGGGCTTACCGGATAATCTGCCTTCGGGGCAGCAATTGCAATTGCTGTAAATGTCTTGTACCCTTGTGCAACAGCAGTAAAAATTGCAGTTCTTTCTGCGCAGTTTGTTAGACCGTATGATCTGTTTTCTACATTTGTCCCTGTAATAACTGTCCCGTCTGCAAGCAATACAGCAGCACCTACCGGAAATGAAGAGTAGGGCGAGTATGTTTTAGATGAAGCTTCCAATGCGCGTTCATACAAAGTTTTTAAATCCATGTATTCCTCATAATTTCAAAGTCTTGACAACCAATATGCCATATTATACCATGTAATTTATGAAAATAAAAGAAAATGTTCTGCTTTTTGGTTTTGCCGGTTTAGTTTTTTTTATAGCCTACCTGCTGTTTGCCGGTCTCCCGCTCGAAGAGGAAATTCAGTTTATACCAAAATGGACTATCGACATACAAGATAAGTATGTATCTTTTATACATGAAAAGGAAAAAGAGGACCTTACATCTTCTTCTGTATCTGATGCTGCCCTGCCTTTTAAACTTGCACAGTATTTAGGATATATAACTCCTTCGGGTGATGTGCCCTTTATTTTTACGTTTCCTGAAAGAGCGTCTATTTCCGAGTCGTTTTGGACTTCTTATACTTCAAGTGCCTCCGGTACACCTGTATATTCTGCTTCCAGTGCTTCTTCGTTCACCATAGAAGACAGCGGATTTCCTCATATTGTAGACAATACTGTGTATCTTTTTTACCCCGGGGGAAATTCATTCGGCCGGTATTCAACAGAGGGCAAAAAGCTATGGTCCGCAGACCATTGGAGCCCCATTACATCTTTTGCCTCAAGCAGTGCAGGTACTGCATGCGGGTATGCAGACGGAGATCTGCGGTTTTTTAATACAAACGGGGAGCTTGTATTTTCAATGTATCCGGGGGGCAGTTCTTTTGAGGTTATTCTAGGTGTTGATATTTCCAGCGATGGATCCTATATTGCCGCAGTATGCGGTTTGGAAAAACAGCGGTTTGTATTAATTCAGATTAATGGTAAAAATAGTAAGATTGTGTATCATGCTTATTTAGACTCTCAAAAAAGAGAGCAAACCTATGTTCACTTTAATAAGGCCGGAAATCGTGTGTTTTTCAATTACGACGGCGGTTTAGGTGTAGTTGACTGCGGGCAGAATACCATGAAAAAAATACCGGTTAAGGGCAGTGTTTGTTCAATCAGCGAGTTGGAAAGCGGAACATTGAGTTTTGTTCTTTGCCAGGATAAGCAAACTTGGACTGTATTGGCGCTGGAGTCTTTTTCTAATCTTATGGGTTCTTTTTCATTCACTGCAGATAACGCTTTCATGAGTGTTTCCGGTAATGATCTTTTCATCGGAAAGGACTCTAAAATATCAAAAATGGAGATTGTCAAAAAATGAGTAAAGTATATAAGCTGAAAAGACTTGTTATAGTATTGTATTTGTGTTCCGCAGTCTCTCTTTTTGCCTTTGAATGGCCTCAGGAACTAATGGCTCCTCGTCCTTTTTCGTCGCATTTTGCGCAAAAAAGAGGCAATACCTTTTCTCCCTCTCTTACTTTTACTGGATCCGTACCTGTAATTGCAAGCGATTCGGGGCATATACTTGTAAAAATAGGACAAAACAGTAATTCCTGTGCTTTTTTTCCGTCAACTTTGGGGAACGCAGTAATATTAGCACACAAGGATTCGCTTCTTACTGTATATGCGAGTCTCGAGTCTTTAAATCTTCCCTCAGATAAAGAAGAAATAAGCAGCGGTTCTGAAATAGGCATGAGCGGAACTTCCGGCTGGCATACAGGTGCCGGCTGTCTTGAATTTCAAGTTGTAGATACTAAAAACAAGGCTTTAATTAATCCGCTTGTACTTATGCCGTCTGTTTCAGAACCCTACGATCTGCAGCTGGGAAAAGTATTTTTAACCGATAAAAAGGGAAGTACAACTGAGTTAGTATCCCGTAAAAGTATAGAATCCGGCTCTTATACATTGTACCGCAATGATGCAGCAGGTGTTATGCCGTATAAAACGACAGTTACTGTAAACGGGGCTCTGGTTCAAACAGTAACCTATGATGCTCTCTACCTGCATGAACAGCATTTATACATTTCATCTAAAAAGGTTCTTCCCTATACCTCTATATACCCGGATAATTCTAAACAGTTTTTAGCCGAAATACATATTAATACGGGAAGAACCGTTATTATGGTTCAAGTATTTGATATTTTGGGTAATGTTAAACAAGCCTCTTACACACTTGAGGTTATGTAGTTTATTCCCCGTAAAGATGTTCAAATTCGTGCATTTTTTCTAATGCGCGTTCTTTACATCCGCCGCAGGCAGTTCCAATTTTCGTCCGCGCCTGCAGTTCTTCCCAGCTTCTGTCCCCAGCCTTATATGCATCCTCGAGATCGCGGTCTGTAATATTTAAGCAGGTGCAAATAACTTCAACTTCTTCCTGACCGGCAAGGCCCGGCTTTCCATTTTTTGTCAAATAATCATCAATTGCACTTCTTAAAGCCTTGTCGCCGAGAACTGAGCAGTGAATTTTATTTGAAGGGAGTCCTCCAAGCCGCGATACAATATCCTGCGGCTTCAGCTTGTATGCTTCATTAATATTCATTCCCTTAATTGCTTCTGAAAGTATTGATGTTGAGGCAATTGCGCTTGCACATCCGTATGTTTTCCAGCGGACATCGGTGATTATATCATCCTTAATGCGAAGCAGTATGAGCATCTGGTCGCCGCACTGAATATTTCCAACAATACCGCGTCCGTCGCAAGGCCATGACGCTTCATCTTCCATGAGAACATTTTTCGGGTTTTGAAAATGATCTTTAACAACATCTGAATATAACCAATCCTGCATAGTATCCTCCGTTACCTGAGTGTCGACATTTTCCTGAGTCTTTCTATAACCGGCGGAAAATTTTGTAAAATATAATCTACATCTGATTCGCTGCTGTATTTGCCGAAGCTGAACCGTATAGATCCATGAGCTAATTCCGGCCCGAGTCCTGTTGCCACTAAAACATGAGAAGGTTCAAGACTTCCCGATGCACAGGCTGAACCGGTCGAAACTGATATACCTAACAGGTCAAGATGAAGAAGTATCGCTTCTCCTTCTGCCCCGGGGAATGACACATCGAGTGTGTTGGGCAGAACTTTTTCGGTATGCCCGTTTATTCGAATATTAGGAATTTTTTCGAGTAAGCCGTCTCTCAGCTTTTCTCTGAGCTTCTTTGTCAGCGATATATAGGATTCTAGTTCTCTTTGTGCACAAAGACAGGCGTGACCAAAGGCTGCAATGGCTGGGGCATTATAAGTTCCCGCTCTTAATCCTTTTTCCTGATGCCCGCCTCGAATTAAGGGTTCAATGGGTGCGCCTTTTTTAATATACAGCGCCCCGACACCCTTTGGTCCGTAAATCTTATGAGCAGAGAAGGTTGCATAATCGGCATCCCAATCTTTCATGTCAACTTTCATCTTCCCGGCTGCCTGTACGGCATCGGTGTGAAACAACGCTCCTCTTTCATGAGCCATAGCGCACAGTATTTTTATATCCTGAATAGTACCTATTTCATTGTTAGCAGTCATTATTGAAACAAAAAGGGGATCCTTTTCAAGCGCCTGCCGGTATGCTTCTACTCTTATGAGTCCGTGCTCATCGACCGGCACCTTTATAATAGTAAATCCTTCTTTTTCAAGCTGTTTGGCAGATTCAATTACACAAGGATGTTCAATGGCAGAAATAATTATTGTTTTTCTGCCGTTTTTTTTGGAAACTGTCTTCATAGTTTGAAAAACCATGTTGTTGGATTCCGAACCGCCCGATGTAAAAAGTACTTCCCCGGAAGTACTGCCTATGAGGGACGCACATTCGCTTCTTGCCTGCTCAATTTTTTTCGATTCTAGTCTGCCGTCTTCATGAAGACTTGAAGCATTAGCATACAGCTCCAGTTCAGTAAAATAGAATTTTTTTACTTCATCTGAGAGCGGGGTGGTTGCATTGTAATCAAGGTAAATTCGCTTGTTCATTGTATTGCACGGGATATTATCCCTCCTCCTGCTGTCACACCGTGTAAATATACTACAACAGATTGCCCCGGGGCAACTGCTCTTTGCGGATTTTCAAATTCCACAATGTAGATTCCCGTATTATCAGTTTTCATTATTTTTGCTTTAACCGGCGGGCTTGCAAGCCGAATTTTTACCATTGCTGTGAAGGGCTCTTGAGGTTCGTAACCGCCGGCCCAAACCCAGTCATCGGCTTCAAGTGCGCGCGAAAATAAACCGCTGTCATTTGAAAGTACAATTTCATTGCGGTCTGCAAAAATTGCGCTTACATAGAGAGGCATATTCGAACTTACACCCAGACCCCGTCTTTGTCCGATGGTATAATGTTCTATGCCCCGGTGCCGTCCTATTATTTTGCCGTCTTCGTTAATAATATTACCAGGGATGGAAGTCTTGTCGGAAAAAATTATGTCAAAGTATTCGCCCGGCACAAAGTCCTGGCTTTCACTTCGGTTTGCAGCATATAAATTTCGCTCTTTTGCCATTGCGAAAACTTCTTTTTTTGTATACGAACTCAATGGAAACCGTACCTTCTCCCACACCGGTGAAGGTACCCTGCATAAGAAGTATGACTGATCCTTAGTCTTATCATCAGCCTGTGTTACTAATAGAGGCTTATATTCATCTGCATTTGCTTTTTTTTCGTTACCATAGAGAAGGGCAATATCGGATTCAGGCCGTACAAGTTTTGCATAGTGTCCGGTACAAAAGAAATCGCACTGTATGCCGAGCTTTTCAATTCCTGCAAGCAGGGCTCCGAATTTTATCTGTCTGTTGCACTGAATGCAGGGGTTAGGGGTTCTTCCTTTACGGTATTCATCTTTGAAATATGAAAGAACAAATGACTTATACTCTTTGTGAACAGGGATTACATAATACTCAATATTTTGAGACTTACAAAAAGCCCTGCATTCTGCAATATCTTTTTCTTCATCGGGACTGTAGCAAGACGAACGTATACCATTTGCAGATGGAGGAAGCGGCAGCGAGTTGTCCCAGTGGGACATGGTTACACCAATGACGCGGCATCCTTGTTCTTTTAGGAGAAGAGCTGTTAATGTGGAATCTACTCCGCCCGACATTCCGACTACAACGGTAGAGGTTTTATCGGGCATGGATGGTTCTGTAAAATTCATGATTCAAATATATCTTTTTATTGAAAAATAGTGAAGTAATTATGCAATAAAATACTAGCAATTTACTAGGAAAATATGAAATATCATTCATTTTATGTATACTTTTACATAAAAACATGATATTTTAGTAACTATGAAAGTATCAACACGGGGAAGATATGCGCTGCGTCTGTTTATAGACATAGCATTGCAAGACAGAGATTATTATACATCTTTAAAAGATATTTCCGAACGGCAGGCTATTTCGATCAAGTACCTTGAACAAATTATACCCCTTTTAACCAAGGCTGGTTTATTGGTAAGCAGCAGGGGACCTGCTGGAGGATATAAGCTGTCAAGAGATCCTGAATTAATTACTATGTATGAAATACTTGCTGCAAGCGAGGGGTCTATGTCCTCGGTTTCATGCCTTGATGCTGATGAAAATCCGTGCCCCAGGCATCACTCCTGTCCATCATTAGAAATTTGGAAGGGGCTGGATAAGTCAATTGAGGCATATTTACGCTCAATTAGTCTTGCAGATGCTGTCCGAAAAGAAAGTGATAATAATTCAATCCTCAATTTTTCAATATAATTTTCTATTGACAAACATGTAGTAGACTGCTATTATTTTAATACCTATAAAACCTATAGGAATAATAGTAAAAGCAGTTCCGGAAATTTTACTTCCGTAAAACTGTATTCCATGATGACCTTCCATTGGGGATTAGTCATGAGAAAAGGAGTACACGGTGGCAGCGAAAAGAAAATTTGAAACCTTACAGGTTCATGCGGGTCAGGAAAGCCCTGACAGTGCAACAGGCTCACGTTCTGTGCCGATCTATCAGACATCATCATTTGTGTTTGATTCATGTGAACAGGCTGAAGGGCGGTTCAATTTATCACAGGGCGGAAACATCTATTCAAGAATTATGAACCCGACAAGTTCAGTATTTGAACAGCGGGTTAATGAGCTGGAGGGGGGTAGCGGAGCCTTATGTACAGCTTCCGGAGCTGCAGCAATTACCTATGCAGTATTAAACATTGCTTCAAGCGGGGATCATATCGTAAGTTCAAGCGCTGTCTACGGCGGAACCTACAACCTTTTTGCACATACTTTGAAGGACTTCGGTATCGGTGTATCATTTGTGGATCAAAATAACATAGAAAACTTCAGGTCTGCTATACAGCCGAATACAAAGGCTCTCTTTGTAGAAACCCTGTCTAATCCGGCTTCCGATGTAGCAGACATTGACGGACTAGCCCTTATAGCCAAAGAAAACGGCATACCGCTTATTGTCGACAATACCTTTGCAACACCCTATCTTTTCAGACCCATAGAGCATGGTGCGAATGTAGTTGTACATTCTGCTACAAAATTTATTGGAGGACACGGGACAACGATTGGCGGAATAATTGTAGATGGAGGAAATTTTGACTGGGCGCAAAATGATAAATTTCCTTCTCTTTCCAAACCGAATAATAGTTATCATGGCCTTGTTTTTTCGGATGTTTTAAAAAACACAGCCTACATAATTAAAATACGGGTTACCCTGCTTAGGGACACAGGAGCTGCCTTAAGTCCTTTTCATTCCTTTTTATTTTTACAGGGTTTGGAAACCTTGTCGCTCCGTGTAGAACGGCACGTTTCAAACACCTTAAAGGTAGTCGATTTTCTTTCTAAGCATCCGCAGGTAGAGAAGGTTAATCATCCCTCGCTTCCGGACAGTAAGACACACGGGCTGTATAAAAAATATTTTCCTAATGGGGCAGGTTCAATTTTTACTTTTGAAGTAAAGGGAGATGAAAAAAGAGCAAAGCGTGTAATTGACGAACTGGAGCTTTTTTCGCTTCTGGCAAATGTAGCAGACGCCAAGTCTTTAGTAATACACCCGGCGTCTACGACTCATTCTCAAATGAACGCTGAGGAATTGAGGAATGCCGGCATTAAGCCCAATACAATAAGGCTTTCGATCGGTATTGAACATATTGACGACATACTGGAAGACTTATCCAAGGCTTTATCAGTATAATAATCGATGGAAAAACCAGGAGGTTTAGTATGAAGATCGCAAAACGTATAATAGATTTAATAGGCAATACTCCTTTGGTTGAGCTTGGAAACCTTGCTCAAAAGAAGGGTTACGGTGCGAGAGTTCTTGCAAAGCTTGAATATTTTAATCCCGCAGGCAGCGTAAAAGACAGGATCGCCAAGGCTATGATAGAGGATGCGCTTGCACAGGGAAAAATAACCAGGGGTTCTGTAATTATTGAACCAACAAGCGGCAATACCGGAATCGGCTTAGCATCTGTTGCGGTAAGTTACGGTTTGCGTCTGATTCTTACCATGCCGGAAACGATGAGTATTGAAAGAAGGGCTCTTCTTAAAGCATACGGGGCAGAAATTGTATTAACAGAAGGCGCCAGAGGCATGACCGGTGCAATAGAAAAAGCTAAGGAATTATCTCTTGAAATTCCAGGGAGTTTTATTCCTGGTCAGTTTGAAAACCCGGTTAATCCCAAAACACACTATGAGACAACGGGTCCTGAAATTTGGAATGATACTGACGGAACAGTGGATATTTTTGTCGCTGGTATTGGTACAGGCGGAACAATCAGCGGTGCCGGCAGCTTTCTTAAGGAAAAAAAACCTTCTGTAAAGGTTGTCGGTGTAGAACCATCTGCTTCTCCGGTACTAACAAAGGGTACTCCCGGCCCTCATAAAATACAGGGTATTGGTGCAGGCTTTGTTCCTCAAACATTGAATACACAGATTTATGATGAGATAATCACCATAGAAAACGATGATGCCTTTGAAGCGTCAAAAGAGCTGGGTACAACAGAAGGCATTCTTGCCGGTATTTCTTCGGGAGCCGCTCTCAAAGCTGCAGGTATTCTGGCTTTAAGAAGTGAAAATAAGGGAAAGACAATTGTCGTGATTTTACCGGATACCGGTGAGCGCTACATTTCAACCCCTTTATTTTCACAGAGCTGATCAAATCGCACTGTAGAACTGCTGGTTTCCGTCAATCAGCAGTTCTTTATTTTATTAGTCTTTGTTGCGAAATCTATCTCTATGTGTTAGTATGAGGTACTTTTTTACAAAGGATGACCCATGAGCGACCCCTATATTCCTGAACTCGATCTACAATACCCTGATAAACCCGATGCTCACTTTATAGAGCGTGTTATTGAGAATCCCTTTGAGGTTGACGAAAACTATCCGTTTTTGGAAAAAAAGATTATTTTCAAACTTTGGAGTGCATTAACATACCTTGGTATTTTTACACTGGTCTTTACGCTTGCACCTTTTAAATACGGATTAAAAATTGAGGGAAGAAATAATCTAAGAAAGCATAAAAAGCTCTTAAAAAATGGAGCTTTAACGGTCTCAAATCATACTTTCAAGTGGGATTTCCTTTCGGTACTTATGGCTGTACGCTATAGACGTTTATGGTTTCCTGCATGGAAGGAAAACCTGGGAACAAAGGACAGAAATTTAATACGCCTGGTCGGGGGGATCCCGGTACCTTCATCACTGCGGGCTATGGGAAAATTTAATGAGGCCTTTGATGTTCTTCATCAGAAAAAAAAATGGATACATGTATTTCCTGAGTCCAGCAACTGGCCTTATTATGTACCGATCCGTCCCTTCAAAAAAGGTGCATTTACCTTTGCTCAGAGGTATAATATTCCAGTCATTCCAATGGCTTTTTCATATAGAAAACCTAAGGGATTACTAAAACTTATTCTAAAAGAAAAGCCCGCCATAACACTTCGTGTAGGCGAGCCTCTTCTCATAGATCCTTCATTAAGCAGAAAAGAGTCTATTCTCGCTATGAGAAAACTCTGCCACGAAAAGGTTGTAGAACTTGCAGGTATAAGCAACAACATCTGGCCGTGTGAAGGTGATTAGGCCGATATTATTTCCTGCGGATTTGCCTTAATAAACTGCATAAAAAGCTCAACAAAAGCATCCCACTCCATCAGATTGTTTTCTGCCGGATCAGTTGTTTTTTTTGTTTTGTGCGTCTTTATTTGAATGTAGTGCATGCCGCTGTTTTTTGCAAAGGCAATATCAGTGTCTTCCCTGTCTCCAATCATAAGAATTTGCGAGGGCTGAAGATGTAAATCTTCGCATATGGTCTTCGATGCACTAGAAGAGGGTTTTAACGATCCCAATTTTTCTGAACAATACAGTAATCCGCACTGCTCAGGATTCAGTCCTATAGCTTCAAGTCTGTGACTTACCGCTGCATAGTCAGAATATACCGCACAGCGGATAGCAGATTTTTTTAAATTTTCAAATAAAAGAGCGCAACCCGGCCGTGCCGAATAATTTTTTTTTAGAACTCTGACAAGGCGGGGCAGATACACCGAAAAATACCATTCCCGTATATGTTCTGTTGTTTTACCTGTTTTTTGAGCAATTCCCTGAAAAAAAACTTCGTGAAAATGCTCTTCGGTATCAAATTCCTTGCCTTTTAACTCCCTTCTTGTACTGCGTTCAGATTTTACCAGTAATATGTCCCGTAAACTGTGCGCAATAATTCGAAAGGTTAAGTGTTTAAAATCATAAAGAGTACCGTCAAAATCAAATATAACTGCTTTAATGCCGGTGAAGTACGAAGTATATAGTTCCATTATTTCTGTATTAAATCCTTGAACATTATATGTCTTTTTTCATCCTGAAGGAGAAGGTTAAGTTTAAACTGCCCGTCACGGAATCCGCACTCGATGCATCGGGCTTTAAATTTTTCAAATGCGTCCTCATCAAGAAGGAAGGTTTCCGGATCTTTAAGGCGGTTCGAACTTCTCTTTGACTCATACTCAATGTTGCTTTTTTGAATCTCAGCGTCTACCATCGCTGTAAAATCACGTGCGGTTTCGACACTTACCTTTCTGTCTTTAAACTCATAATAAATGCTGTAGTTTGCTTTTTCTACATTGGCAAAACCGATAAAGAAACGGAGGTACGCCCCTGTCTTTTCCTCGATTTTACGAACAGCATCAATAAAATGCCGTTCATGAAGTTTTTCCCCGGTAATTGAAATAATACCGTTAATTTTTTGAATAAAGATAATTTCAGGAAATTCATTATAAAATCCTGTTACTTCAATTAAGTCATTCATGCTGTATCGGTATAAACCGGCACTTTCAGTGATAATCGGGCAGTATCGTTTACCCTTCTTTAATTCATGCAGCTGATAAATTACCGGATTTTCACTTTCAATATCTTCTTCTGCAATGAACTCAAAATACATCATGTGTCCGAAAAGGACCGTTGCGTCGTTTTTATAAGACAGAACAAGACCGAATCTTCCTTCAGAAGCAAGATAGGTAAATTCCATCATTCTGCAGTCTTCGGGAAATGAATTTTTAATTTTATCAAAATATACCTTAGTATTTCCGCACTTCCATGTATAAATAACTTTCAAGTTAGGCCAGTAATGCTTTGGAAGAACGGTACCGTATTTATTTTTCAAATCACGTAAAAAAGCAGCTCTTTGGGGATTGGGCTTCATATAAAGAGCCAGTTCATCGCGGATAGACTGAGCAATATCCAGTTTAGATGAGATAGTTCCGTGTTCAACATCATTAATGTAATCATCGAAAAACTCATTTGCATTAGTCTGCATCTCGGCAAGCGTGCTGGGATTTGCAGTAATAATAAAGTGAGTGTCATGGGCAATTCCCATTCTCATAATGGTATAATAGCGGGCCTTGTAATCTGTAATATCATAAACGGCAGCGGGAGCAGTATGGAGCGGTTCTATAAAGGACGGAAGATCCCGTCTTGTAATCCCGGAAGCTGAACCGTACAATGTTCCGTCAGGAGCCCTGCCTTCTACTGCTTTTCCTACAATAGAAACACTTGGACCGTCAAAAACATGGGGACTGTTTTTTAATGCAAGGTACAGCCATGTTTGTGCGATTTTATTGTATACATCTCCATAAAATTTGTGAGAATATGGAATCCATTTTGGTTCATTTGTTGTACCGCTCGTGGTGGCATAAAGTTTAGCCTTCCCTTGAAAAAGTACATTCTCTTCTCCGTTTTTATGACGCTCTATATATGGGCGTAAATCTTCATAATCATTTAGGGGTACATGTTTTCTATAGAGTTCAAAAAAAGAATCAACATTTTTTTCATTCATAATTTCTTCAAAATGATGCTCTTTACCGTAAACAGTGTCCTTGGAATAATCTAGAATATTGTACAAGGTTTTATACTGAGCTTTTTTACAATTTTTTGACGCTTTTTTCATTTTCGAAAGCTGAATCTCTCCGACAAGTGTCAATGCTGCTTTGATTTTCCATAAGCCCTTGGTTTTTTTCATATTCTGTAACTCCTCATAACAGTCTGGTAAATATTAATGGATAGTACATCGCTCTAAACGTATAACATCTAAATTATCATAGAAATAATGAGAAGTAAACATCAAACCCAAGAATTGTTCATCTCGACATAAAACGTCATTTTATGGTATAATTTGTACTATCATAGTACAAACAAGGGAGCCGCAATATGGGCATTTTTTATGACAAGAATACAAACTTTCTTATAGGATCTGCAGATTTTTCGCCTTTTAAGACGAAACACCCTTCACAAACGGCAATGAAAAAAGAGCTCGACTCAATGATTCTTTCAGCTTCAGGGTGGAGAAAGGTATTTACAGCAAGCGGAGACGAAGAAGACACACAGGCTTCTATCGGTCCTGAAAATGCGGCATTATCAGTGTATATAGCACAGAGCTTTTCACACTACATACAAAAAAAACTTAATAAAAAAGATCCGGTCATCGTTGTCGGCCTCGATGCGCGACCCACCGGACAGGAAATTGCAGAAATAATTATCCGCATACTTCTAAAAAATGGAATACAGGTGCGCTATGTCTTTATAAGTGCCGCGCCGGAAATTATGGCTTATGCCCGGGAATGCGACGGGTTTGTGTATATATCGGCCAGTCATAATCCCGTAGGACATAATGGCTT
>Ga0116148_1003089_pt1 | contig 15676 bp, 13 predicted proteins | sample AD_UKC055_MetaG_FD_89786 | JGI IMG/M metagenome (GOLD analysis project Ga0116148, IMG submission 89786) | Active sludge microbial communities of municipal wastewater-treating anaerobic digesters from USA - AD_UKC055_MetaG | ecosystem: Engineered > Bioreactor > Anaerobic > Digestate | place: USA... | reverse complement strand
ATCTTTGAATTCCGAAACAGGAACATTAATCAAACGATCATTATTAATGGCCACATCTTGAATCTTTTTTCCTTTAAGTTTTTTTTCTAATTGTTGTCGAATAGTTTCGACTTCAGGTAATTCGGGCATAATAATTTGAATTTTAAATATTTACTAAATATTTTCTTGCCTCTTTAGCTATTAAAAATTCCTCATCGGAAGGAATAGCTAAAATAGGGACATCTTCTAAAAATTTTAAATCCTGGCAAATTTTTTTTCGAGTATAAGGTTTGCCTGCTCCAATAGCTCCAGTGAAAACAATTGCGTCTAAAAATCCAAGTAAACCAAAATATGCTCCTATATATTTTTTAATTTGATTAACATAAACATTAAAAACTAAATTTGCTTTTTTATTACCCTTTTTTACTTTATCTAAAATCTTTAAAAAATTATCTGTCTTTAAAAAACCATAAAATCCGCTTTCGAAATTTAAAAGGTTAAATAAATATTTAGAGCTATAGCCATTTTCTAAAAGATACAAAATTATTCCCGGATCTAAATTGCCTGACCGACGCATCATTAAGGGCCCTTCTAAGGGAGTAAATCCCATGCTTATTTCTATGGGCTTTCCCTTTTTTATAGCGCAAATGCTTGTGCCTCCTCCTAAATGGCAAGTGATAAGATTGGTTTTAGTTAATCTTTTATTTAATTTTTCCGCTGCCTTATCAGTCACATATTGATGAGAAATGCCATGAAAACCAAATCGTTGAATTTTCATCTTTTTGAAATAATCCGGAGGCAAACCATAAATTTTTGCTTCAAGGGGAATATCAGCGAAAAAACTGGTGTCAAAAACTGCTATTTGGGGAATAGCGGAGAAAAATTTTTTTGCTTCTTTAATAACTGCTAAATTAAAGGGATTATGCAAAGGCGCTAATTTATTATATTTACTGATTTTTTCAATAATTGAATTATTCAATAATGCGGGTTTTTTAAATTCATCTCCCCCGTGAACAACTCTATGTCCTATAGCGACAATGTCAAATTTGTTTATTTTTTTGATTATTTTTCGAAATGCTTTTTTATGGCTAATAATATTTTTTGGATTTAAATTAGCAAATTCTCCGGAAGCTAAAATTTTTAAATCAAGAGAAAAAACTTTATATTTTAAAGAAGTGCTGCCGGCATTTAAAACAGCTATAGATTTTGTTAAATTTTTCATATTAAATCAATTATTTGATAAATTATACTAAAAGCGAAAATTAACAAAATAAAATAAAAAACAAAAGGAGGAATTTTAATTTCATATTCTGGCTGACGTTTCCCCTGCTTTTTTGCCCTTTTCCAAACTAAAAGTAAAAGAATGCCTTCTAATCCTGACAATAATCCTCCACCCAAAGAAATAACTAAAATAAAATTATTCAACCCCAAAAGCAAGAGTAAAAGAGGAGGGAAAACAACCAAAAACCAAGCAGCAATTTTGGGGATCTTCCAATCATATCCATATAATTGGATTAAAATGTGACCCAAGATTAAAAAAGAAGTAGTCATTGTTAAAATGCCTAAAATAAAACTAAGAATTAAAACATAAGGGCTTACTATATTAATCAATCCGCTAATGGCTTGAGGTGAAGTATTTTTGCCAGCTACCCCTAAAACAGTTATAATAAATATCAGATAAATAAAAAAAACAATTATTTTCCCGTTAATAACTGCTTTTTTTAAAAGTTTCGGCTCATTTTTTAATATTCTTTTCATTGTCGGCACAGCGCTTATTCCTCCTAAAGCAAAAAGAAGAGGCCCGTAAGGAACCCAAAAGTTGTCGAGATTTAAATAAGTGAAATTTGACAAATCAATAAAGCCGAGGCAGGAAAAAATAATAATTATGATGATTAAAGCCACTCCTAAATTCAATACTAATTCTAATTTGCTTACCGCCTGTATACCCAAAAAAAGTATGAAACTGGCTATAGCCCAAAAAATAATACCCCAAAAAATAGGCTCATAATTAAATGTTACCAAAAGTTCGGATAAAAAATTACCTACACCGATTATATAAGCGATTAAGGCGGCGTAAGTTCCTAAAATCATAGAGACCGTAGCCATAATTTTGCCCTTTTTACCTAAATAATATTCAGCATAACCAGCCATTTCTAAATCTTGAGGAGTTCGCAAAACAACTTCGCCATAAGATAAAGAAACAATTATTAATATTAAACTTAATAAAACTAACCAAAAAAATCCGATACCAAAGCCGGATTGAGAAAAAACATAAGGCAAGGCAAAAATTCCTGCCCCAATAACTGTCCCTATAAAAGCGCTTATAGCTAAATAAAAAGATTTTTGTTTAAATTTCATTTTAAAAGTTTTATTTGGTCAATCTTTAAAGAAAGATTTCTATATTCATTGGTTGCCTCATTTAATGCTTTTTCCGCATTATTAAAATGTGAACTTACTAATTTCAGGGTTTTAGCAAACTTTAAACTGTCTACTCTAATGGCTTCAAGAACCTCTAAAATTTTTTTTGAATTTTCTTGAATTTTTTCTCCTTGCATGCTCATCATAATAACCTTCAAAAAATAATAAAAACTATTAGGTGAAGTAAAATAAACTCTTTTTCGCCTGCTAAATTCCGAAATATCTGTCTCCCGCCCTATTAATTCATAATAAATTGTTTCAGAGGGAATATACATTACTGCAAAATCAACCGTGCCCTCTTCTGGCAAAATGTATTTTTGAGAAATTTTATCAATATGTTTCTTAACATCATTAATAAACGCTTTAAAATAAATTTTTTTTTCTTCTTCTTTATTTGCTTTATTCCATTTCTGAAAATTTTCTAAAGGAAATTTAGCATCAATAGGGATTATCCCCTCCCTTGTTTTTAAAATAGCGTCAACCCTTTCTCCACTTTTAAACTTATACTGCAAAGCAAAATGCTCTTTGGAAAAATATTGCTCCAAAAGGTCCTGCAAAATTTCTTCGCCAATATTTCCCCTAAGCTTGGGAGATTTTAAAAATTCACTAAAAGATTTAATATCTCTTCCTACTTCGGTAAGTTCTCCTAAATTAGAAGCGAGCTGATTTATTTGACTGTTAATTTTTTGTTCAATACCCTGAATATTTTGATTGAGCAAAAGCAAACTTTGGTCTCCTTTTTTTGTTTCGCTTATCTCATCCATTCTTTTCTTAAAATACAAAAAAAGACCAGTTAAACCAAGGGCAAAAAATATGATTAGAATAATTTCAAATAACATAATTTATTCTTATTAATAGAATTATTATATCATAAATCATAAAAATTTCTATCTCTCATTCTTTTTAAAAATTCATTTTGAGCTTTAATTGCATTATCTTTGTCTCCTTTCATTTCATAAATTTCGCTTATTTTTTGCCAAACAAAAAATTGTTCTGGATCAAGCCGGAGAATTTCATTATAAATTTCTAAGGATTTATCGTAATTTCCTGTTTCTAATTCTATACGGGCTAATTTTTCTTTAGCTGCAATTATTTCACTAATAACCTCTTCTGAATGTTCGTTCTCTTTGTCAAAAGGGTCAGGGCACAAGTTTAAAGACAAATTTATTTTTTCTCTAGCTTTATCCCAATCTTTTCTAACTATATCTAATTCCGCCCAATTCCGCCAAGCTAAAGCTAAATTTGGGCTAAACTCAATTAAATCTTTAAAATAATATTCGGCTTTTTCAAAATCATCTGGGTTATTAGTTAATTTTGCTTTTTGGGTTAATAACTGTGGTAAATAAATTCTGGCTTCAATGGGCCTTAAATTGTTTGGGATATCTTCTATCTGCTTGATACCTGTTTGAATAAAAAACATTTTTTTTGACAAATCTTGCTCCATTAAACCTAATTCTAACATACCCTCAGCCGACATTTGACGAAAATAAGGGTCATTTCTGCCATATTTTATTGATTTAGTATAAAAAATATCAGCATCTTCTCCCTTTCCTTCAATTTTAGCTATCTCCGCTTTAAGTAAATAATGACTGGCTAAATACTCATAACCATTAATAAACCAAATAAAAGAACAGGTTAAAATAATTAAAAGAAAAATTATTGCTATTTGAATTTTAGAAATACAAGAATGTACCTCGGGTTTTTCTTTGAAATACTTTTTGGAGCAATCTATTTTAAATTCATTATCATCATTATTTAAAAAAATTAATATTGCCCATATCCAAAAATAAAGCAAGGTAGAATGAGTATGAAAAGAAAATTGTAAAGAAACCAAATAACCGAAAATACCGGCTAAAAGAAATAAAATATTAATCTTACCCCTTTTTACTGTTTTAAATCCTTGATAAAATAAATAGCCAAGAAAAAACCACCAAGAAATAAGCCCCAAAAACCCGCTATTCAAAAGAACATCTAAAATATCGTTATGCGCTCTATCTAAAAAAATATTCGGCGCTTCTTTCATGGCAAATTCTTTGCGGTAATAAGAGGGAAAATAAAAACGTTGACTTTCTAAACCATAACCCAAAATCGGTTTCTTTTTTATCAATTCTAAACTCGCCTGCCAATGCCAAAGCCGATATTCTCCAGCTTCTTTAAGATTAACTAAAGACTGAAGACGATTAAAAAGGTTATTCTCTGTTTTTTCTAAATCGATATTTTTTGAATTTATCCAAAAAATAAATAAAATTCCTAAAATTAAAACAATAGAAATAAAAATAAATATTTTTTTCTTTTTTTTAAAATAGGAGAAAGAAAGAAGCAAAAAAACAATTTCAAAGATAAAACCAATTAGCCCTCCCCTACTCTGAGTTAAAATTAAAAGAACAATTAAAATAGAAAAAAGTAAAAATAAAAAAAACCTAACTATTCTTTTTTTGTAAATAAATATGGCTAAAATATTTAAAGGGATGACCAAAAGTAGCCAAGAAGCTAAAAAATTCGGTTGTCCTAAAGAAGAAAAAACGCGGTAATCGGATATTTTCAAAATAGGATTAAGATCCCACTCAAAAGGGTCATATCTGGCAAACTGCATAAAACCATAGAAGGCTACGAGCGTTGCTGTTATCAAAACAGTTAAAATAATGCGTTTAATTTGAACTTTATTTTTTATATTTAGAAGTAAAATTACATAAAAAATAAAAAAGTGAAGCCAAGTTAAAAACCCCAATTTTCTTTCCCAATAACCCCAAAAACTAAACCAGCGCGTAGGAGAGAACAAAGTAGCCAAACCTAAAATAATAATAAAAATAAATGGTGGTATAATAAATTTTAATTTTTTCTTGAATTCTTCTTTAGGAAAGCCAAAAATTATAATTTGTCCCCAAAAAATAAAAAAAGATATTTCAACTAAACTTTGGAAAATGATATTTTTAGCCATTTGCCAAGGGTTAAACATATTAAGACAAAAACAAAGCGGCACAATAGCAATAGTGATTAACCACACCACCTCCAAAAGGGATAATCCTTTTTTTTCTTCACACTCTCTTTCCTCCTCCTTATGAAACCCTTTATTTATACGGTTTTTTGGCTCATTTTTTAAATTTGGCCTGTCTAATTGGCAGGCAGAGGCGATTTTGTTCATTTTTCTGATTTTGTATTAAATATAATTAAAAATAAATAAATTAAAAAACTAAATAAAAAAATATAAAAAATAATTTTTGGGTCAAACCAAAAAACAACAAAACCTGGTTTAAAATCCTCTATCATTAAAAGTAAAATAAAAGTTAGAATACTTACCAAACTCAAATCTTTAAAAAATTGTAAATTAAATTTAAACATAACTAATTTTTTAATAAAATTTCTATTTTTTTGATTTTAACATCTCCTTCTTTTTTATAAATCTCGGGAATAGAAATTATAAATTCTAAACCATTAAAACGATTTTTTTTATTAATAAATTCGGAAGTAATATTAAATTCTACTTCACCATTTTTCCAAATATCCATACCAATATTTTTTTCTTTTATATCTTTAAGGTCAAATTGCCAATTAGGTAAAACTCCCTGACGATACATCAAACCAATCCTTATATCTAAATCGCTTTGATAGATAAGATTGACTTCTGCTTTTTTAAAAGATTTGGGCAAATAAACAAAAAAATAAATCGGCTCAAATAAAACTTTGCTATATGAATTATTTTCTTCCCAAACATTTAATACTCTTTCTTGGGGATAAATATCACTTACAAACTTGCCTCTTCCTTCTGGGGTCCATTCTAAAAGAAGCTCCTTTTGAGGCATAAAATTTTGCGCCCCCAGCCAAATAAAAAGCCCAAAAATGGTTAAAATAAAAATTAAACGGTAAAAACGAGAAAAAGTCATAAAAATTATTTTATTGATAATGCCAAATATAAATATCGCCAAGAATAAAAGGCTCACCGATTATTGTCTTTAAATTATTAAAAACAATATCCTTTTTCCCTCCTCTTATCCAACGTTCTTCGGTCATAAAATAACAAGAAGAAGCACCGGTTATTTCTAATGCTTTATTAAAATCATTTATATGGGGATAGCTATTTAAATTTTCAAATAACTGCACTCTTTCCGGTTGTTTATATTCTTGATAAACAGGAAAACCGCCGGCAATAATTTGCCTGCCACTTACTCCTTCCAAAGCCAAAAGTGGCCAAGTATTGCCTATAACGCAATATGGCCCATCTTCAGATTTAAGATTTTGCCAGATATAAGAAACCGCCTTTAATTCATTGCCGGTTACTGCTTCAAACTTCGGTCCGGAGATATAACTGCTTCCCGAAAAAAGACCTAAAAAAATTATAAGAAATATAAAAAGTTTTTCTTTTTTAAAAACAACCCAACTTAAACCAGCGGCAAAAGAGAAAAATAAGAAAAAAGAAAAAACTAAAATTAAACGTTTGCTAAAAAGACAGCTTCCTTCTAAAAAAGAAGAACCTATAAATTGTGATATCAAAATAATTATTAATAAACTAAAAATTAAACCTATTTCTTTTTTTGATTGCCAAAAATAAAATGAAAAAAAACCGATAATGGTAATCAGCCAAAAAATAGGGGTAAAAAAATAGTTCCATTTAATAATTTGACTAAAAATAGATGAAGATAAATTTTCTTCTATCCCGCTATAAAGCCAGCTGTCTTGTTCAAACCCATTTTCCCGATAAAATATAGGCAAAGAAAATAATAAATTATGACCGAAATTTTTAATTGTTGTACCAGATAATTTTTCTGATTTAAATTGTGAATAACCGCTTGCTACATCTAAACAAGGAAAGACGATTGCCATAAAACAAATTAAAATTATCAATAAGATGGTTGAAAGAGAACGATTTAAAAGAGGTAAAAGCCGATAAAAAAATATAAATAAAATAAAAACCATTAAATAAAGAATGAGATACAGAACATAATTAAAATAAAGAAAAAGACAGGGTAAAATTAGCGCTAAGAAAAAATATTTTAAAGACAACTTTTCTCGGCAAGCAAATTGATATAAAGAAAAAAGCAAAAGCAAAGAAAAACAAAAAAGAATAAAACCAAAAAATGTGGGCACAGTTAAAGAGCCATATAATTGAAAGGGAAAGAAAAAAAGAGGAGCCAAAATAAAAAAATAAATTGCTTCTCTTTTTTTAAATACTTTTTTCCCTAATTCGTAAAGTAAAAATGGCAAAAAAATACTGGATAAAATAAAACATAAAAAAATATCAATCCAAAAAGGAGATATATTTAATAACCAAGATAAATTAATAACTCCCGCCCAAAGATTGGCATAAGAAGTTTTATTGCCAATTAAAAACACTTCAGGTATTTTAAGTGGCCCCAATTGTTTATAAGAAATTTTTTCGCCAAAAAGAGAGGGAGAATATATATTGCCTTCCATTAGCCATTGCTCTGCTCCTAAATGTCGCCATTTATCTCCGCCAAAACCAGCTTCATAAGGAAAAATTACATAACTATGAGCTAATAAAGAAAGCAAAATAACAAAAAAAATAAAAATCTTAAATTTTGGTTTTAATTTAATTAAATAAAGGACTAAAATTATTAGCCCTATATAGCCGTAAATATAAAGCGGATGAATCTCTTGCCAAGGAGAACGAATTATGCTGGAAGTACGGGAATGTAAAAGAACAAACAAAGAAGCCAAAAAAAGAATTAAAAAACTAATTTTCCACCAAAGAGGAATAGGGTTGCTATTTCCGGAATTCGTGTTGCGGCTAGGTCCGTCGTACTGCTTATCCTTAAATAAATATTGAACGCTTAAAGAAAGAATAATCCCGATAATAGCTAAAATAATAAATAAATATAAAGGCGCAATTTTATAAAAAACAATAGGTATAGATAGAGCAAAGCTAATTAAATAAAAAATAGCTAAAATACCTAAAATAAAAAAATATCTTATTTTCAAATACTTTTTTAAAATTAAACCAAGATAAAATCCATTAAGAGCAAAATAACTAATAAATAAAAAAACATTAATTAATATGTTTTTTCCGTTGGTAAAATTTAAAAACCAAAAAAGGGGAATAATTACTTCTAAAATTGTTCCTAGAAAATATTTATTTTTTTTTATAGTTAAAATCAAATTTTCACAATTTTGCTGAAAGAATATTTTCATAAATAGTTGATAAACGAGGAACTATTTTAGACCAACAATAATACTTATTAACTAATTGCCGCGATTGGTTGCCAAACTCTTTTTTTAGCTTATCGTTTTGTAAAATTTTAATTATTTTGGCAGACAAATCATCTGAATCGCCGGGTTTTACTAGAAAACCATTATTATCAACTAAAGAACGAGGTCCGGGAAGATTAGAAACAATAACTGGCAAACCGCTAGCCATTGCTTCCAAAGTAACTAAACCAAAAGCCTCAGAACGAGTAGTGGAGGGAAGAACAAAAACAGCCGTTTTTTGATAATAAAGAGGCAATTCTTCTTTTAGAACATTATCAGCAAATTCAATTTTGTCTCTAATGTTTAATTTTTTAGCTAAATCAATAAATTGATTTCTTAAATCTCCTTTGCCCACAATAATTAAACGGCTTTGCGGTAAAATATTATTTACTTTTTTAAACGCCTTAATCAAAACATCAACTCCCTTGAAATAATGGGCTTTATCTAAAGCGCCAACAAAAAGAATGTTTTGATATTCTGAAGAAGTTGCTTCAAAAGAAGGATAAAATTTATTTTCATCTACCCCTAAAGGTAAAATTTCAAATTTATTTTTTGCTTTTAGAAAATATTTCTTTATTTTTGAATGCAGCAAATAATCTTCAGAGCTTACTAAAATTTTATCTGCGCAAAGCAATAAGGGTAAAGTTTTTTTATTATAAATTTCAAAAAATAATTTTCTATTCCCCTCCCCGATTAAATCCATATGATATTGAATAATTAAAGGAATTTTAATAAGCCCTATTTTTTTTAAAAAAAGTATTTGCTCCCCTAAACCAATAAAAGGATAATGAAAATGTAAAATATCAAATTTGTTTAAAATAGAAATTTGAGGGAAAATTAAACTGGCGTTGCCTAAGGTCAAAAGAGATATTAATTTTTGCTGCTTAAATCCCAAAGAAAATGACTCTTGATTGTTTATTTGAGGAGCAAAAACAGTAACTTGATGGCCAATTTTAGCCAAATATGTGGCTTGATTAAAACAAACATTACCCATCCCTCCCTGATAAGGGGGAAAAGCGCAAACAATATGAGCGATTTTTAACATAATCTTTATATTATTATATCATTTTAACCCTTAAAATAAAGACCCAAGATATAAATGATTCTTGGGCTATTTTAAAAATAAGAAAAGAGTGTCTTAAAAAGGTTTCTGCTGTATTTTACCAAAATACACAAGAATAAAGAATTTTCCAGGCAAAACCAAAAATAGGATTTACTATGTATTTAAGCAAAGGATGAGTAAATCCTTCAAAATGAAAAGTAGCTACAAAATATTTTAAAAATTCTTTATCTGATATTTTCCGTTCTTTTTGAATAATTTTTCTCTTTTTTAATATTTTAGGAAGCAATTTATAAATGTCCTGATAGCTTTTTATTTTAAGGTTTAACCAGCCATCGAATAAGCTAAAACCAAGAACCCCTAATTCCATAAACTTAAATAAGGGAGCAATAAGAAGTAAAGTGGGTAATTTATAAAATTTTATCAAAGTTAAAATTCTATTTCTTTCCGACCAAAACCAGCGAAAATCGCTAATTTCTTCTTTATAACGATGATAAAGTTGCGCTTGGGGAACAAGTAAATATTTTTCTTTTTTTAATTGCGCCCTTAAACACAAATCTGCATCTTCGTGATACATAACAAAATCTTCATCAAAAAAACCAATTTTTTTTAATTTTTGAGCGTTGAAAAACATTGCCGCGCCTGAAGCATAAGTAAATGGTTTTAATTTAAATTCGGATAAAGGCAATTTATAATTGCCTGAATAGCCAAAACCTAAAAAATGCATCATATCTCCCGAAGTTTGTATTAAATCTTTTTCAGGCCAACAAAGAATTAAGGGAGAGAGAATAAAAAAATTTTGATGGATTTCGGCAAAATCAATCAAATTTTTTATAGTGTCTTTTTTGCAAATTATATCTTGATTAAGAAGAAAAATATAATCCGGCCCATCTTCTAAAGCTTTTTTTATTCCTAAATTAGATGCCTTGGCATAACCAAGGCTTTCTTTATAAGAGAATAATCTAACTTCGGGAAATTCTTGTTGAATTAGATCCGCAGTGCCGTCAGTTGAGCCATTATCTATAATAATTATTGAATTTGGTTTTACTTCGCCTTGATTAAGCGAATAAATTAAATCTTTAATATATTTTCTACCATTATGGCAAGGAATAACTATAAATAAAGAGGAGTTTTTCATCCTCTCTTTTGTTTGTTTTTGGAATAATTTTTCCATTTTAGGCGTAAATAAAAAATTGGTATTTTAATTGGGGGTCAGACCCCAAAAACCGACCGCAGGAAGCCCTTTATTGATGCGGATTTCCAGGCGATTTTTCAAAAATGGCACGATTTTGATCAGAATTTAGAATTTGGAATATGGAATATAAAATTTAATTTATTTTTATTATTATTTTAAAAAGGTAAAAAAAGTGTCAAATTTGATTTTCTCGCGAGATAAGCCTTTATTGATGCGGGTTTGCGAGAGGCAGAAAAAGGGGACTGTCCCCTTTATTCGATGACACGATATACTTCGTCTACAGTAGTAATTCCATTAATGGCTTTTAATAAACCATCGCCCACCATAGGAACCATCCCTTGGCTGGCGGCGAATTCTTTTATTTTATATTCAGAAACATCTCCTTCGTTGATAATCTTTTCAGCTTCTGAAGTAATTTCTAAAACCTCATAAATACCGATACGGCCATGATATCCTAATCCTTGACAATGAGAACATCCCTCTCCTTTATAAAATTTAAGTTTTTCTAAAGAAAGATTGTTTTTCTGCGGAATTTTATTCAAATCAGCAGAAACTCTTTTGAGAAGGTCAGGAGATAATTTTGTTTCTTTCTTGCATTCAGGGCAAATTCGGCGAACTAATCTTTGAGCAATAATCACATTTAAAGCCGGGGCTAAAAGAAATGGTTTTGCTCCTAAAGCAATAAATCTGGGAATTGCTCCAGCGGCGTCATTAGTATGAAGAGTGGAAATAACTAAATGGCCGGTTAAAGCTGCTTGAATAGCTATTTCTGCTGTTTCCCCGTCCCTAATTTCTCCAATCATTATTACATCAGGATCTTGCCGCATAAGTGAGCGAAGGCCTTTAGCAAAAGTATAATCTTTTTCTTTATCTACTTGACTTTGATTAATTCCTTCTAAGTGATATTCAATAGGGTCTTCTAAAGTAAGAATTTTTATTTCTGGCCGATTAATTTTATTTAAAATAGCGTAAAGAGTAGTCGTTTTCCCTGAACCAGTCGGACCAGTGGTAATAATCATACCATTCGGCCTCTTAATTGCCCGGGATAGTATGTCAAACGCCCTGTCTATTAAACCTAAATCTTCAAATTGCAAACCAACAGAAGAAGAACGAAGCAACCTCATTACTACGCTTTCTCCAAATGCCGTCGGCAAAGTAGAAACCCTTACATCTACTTTATCGTTCGGCAAATTTATGGTAAAACGGCCATCTTGGGGTTGGTCATTAATGTTAATTTTAAGAGCGGAGAGTAATTTTATACGCGAAATAATACTTTTCCATAAATCTTTATCTATATCAGCTACATCCACTAAAACTCCATCAACTCTAAATCGAACTTTAATTTCCTTTTCTTCTGCTTCTATATGAATATCTGAAGCGCGGGAATTAATAGCTGAAGCAACAATTAAGGTTACGATATCTGAAATAGAAACATTTTTTATCTCTTCGTTTAAATCCTTAAAGGTTTTTATTTTATCTTCAAAACGTGCTAAATCAACAGAAGTAATTTGAACCCCCTTAGATGGCTGATAAATTTTGGGAAGCGTTTTATAAAAATCAAGAGCATATTTTAAACTATTTTGAGAAACAAAAAAAAGACGAGTAGATACCCCCGCCCTTTCTTCAAAAATTTTTTGGAATTCTCTTATTTTTGATTTTTCTATTAAGGTTGTAGCTAATTTCGCCTCTTTCTCTCCCAACCAAAAACAAACAGTATTAAATTGTCTCGCCTCTTCTTCGGAAATTAACCTTAAGGCTTCCGGGGCAATAGGAAAGTTATATAAATTAATATAATCTAATCCTAAGCTGTAAGCCATATTTCTAGCGTTTTCTTCTTCCTTTTCTAAAGCAAGACCGCTAAGTTTATCTTTTAATTTTTTTTCCATTTCTTCGGAAGTGGGAGATGTGTTGTTTTGAGGCATAATAAAAAATATATTTATTTTACTCTTTAAAATAATCCATTACTTTTTGGGCTTCTTCTTGGATGATAGATATTTTCTTTTGGCTGATTTTACCGTTTTTTAAAGTAAAATTTGGTTTAAGTAAATCGCTTATTAATATAATTCCTTCTTTAAATAAAATTTTACGAATGTTATTATCAATATTAGACAAAATGGTAATTGGCCAAAATTTTGCTTTTTTAATATAATAAGCCAACCCTCCATTTTCTGGCCAATTCCATCCTAAAAGACCCATCTTTTTACATAAGCCAAATTGTTTAGCATGGTCAGAAAATTTAGTATTGGTAATTAGCCAAACTGAAGTAAAATTATAAAAATTTTTTTGTGATTTAAATCCATCTTGCAGATCTAAAAATCTTGCCCAAGTATAAAGAATATCCTTTGAACCGCAATATATTCCTTGCCTATTGTGATATTTACATTCAATAAAAGTATATTTTTTTTCATTTTCAAAAATTATATCAACTTCATGACTAATACAAAACCCAAAAATAGTTTTAGGGCAAACAGCGGGAATATTGTAATAATTTAAAAGTCGGCGACAATATTCTTCAAAAATAAAACCATCTGGACCAAGTTCTAACATAGCTGATTTTAAAGAATAAATATCAGATAAAACCGGAGAAATTTCTTTTAAATAATAACGTGTTTTTTCTAATATTTTTTTAGTGGAAATACCGTTATATATCTCTTCAGAAACCTTATCAACGATTTTTTGGGCTGTTTCAGGGTTTACCCCAATCCTCAAACAAGTATTTTTTATTTTTTCCGGTCTAAATTTATCTCTTCCTCCAGTAGCTTTTCGAACAAAAATTTCTTTATTTTTGGTCATTTTAAATTTATTTATGAGTATAAATTCTTTGTCTGATAGAATCAATATCTTGTTTTGTTTCTCCCCCTTCTTCAACTTCTTTTTTTACCTTTTCCCATCCATGCATAGTGGTAGAATGATCGCGCCCCCCTATAATTTTTCCAATAGCAGGAAAAGATAAGTTTAAATCTTCTCTTAATAAATACATAGCTATTTGCCTTGACATCACTAATTCTTTTTTTCGAGAAGCGCTTTTCAAATCAAGAGGCGTCAAATTATAAAACTCTGATACTTCTTGAATTATTTTATCACTTTTAACAGACCCTTTTTGTATTTGATTCAAACTTTTTATAATTTTTTCTACTACATCAAGATTAATCGGCCCTCCTTTTAATTCATGCCAAGCAAAAATTTTATTCAACGCTCCTTCCAATTCTCTTACATTATTTTGTATATGACTAGCTAAATAATTTAAAACATCATCTTCTAATTTATATCCCTTTTCTTTTGATTTTGTTTTTAAAATAGCCAAACGTGTTTCAAAATCAGGAGGAGTAATATCGCAAATTAATCCCCATTCAAATCGGGAAATAATCCTCTTTTCTAGAGCAGGTAAAGATTTCGGGGGCCTATCAGAAGTAATAACTATTTGTTTGCCTCCTTGATGAAGCCAATCAAAAGTGTGAAAAAATTCTTCTTCTGTCCTCTCTTTCCCTGCCATAAATTGAATATCATCAACTAAAAGAAAATCAAGTTGACGATACTTATTTTTAAAATTATCATTTTGACCAGTTCTAATGCCTTCAATAAATTCATTTGTAAAAACCTCGGCATTAACATAACGAACTTTAGTTTTAGGATTTTTAGCTAGAACACGATGCCCTATCGCTTGAAGAAGATGAGTTTTACCTAATCCCACTCCCCCGTAAATAAAAAGCGGATTATATTTTTTCCCTGGTTGTTTACTTACTGCTATAGCAGCGGCATGGGCTAATTCGTTGCCCTTTCCCACAATAAAATTTTCGAAAGTATAACGAGGATTAAGCCCGTGTTTATCTGTTTTAAAAGTTCCTTCATTATCATTTGCTTTTATTTTTATTAAATTATCCAAAAATCTTTCTTGAGGAGGAAGAGCGGCTTTAATAGTATAAACAATCTCTTTTATTTTATTATCGGTTATGTTTTGAAAGGCATCTAATATCGCTTTATGGTATTTTTGACTTAACCATTGCTCAGTAAAAACATTGGGCACACCGATAACAACCGTTTCTCCATTATTTTCAAATCGTAAAATAAAAGTATTAGAAAACCAGGTTTTGAAATTTGCCGGAGAAATAGAAACTTCTAATTCACCCAAAACACTTTGCCAAAGTTCTTCTTTATTTATTTCTTCTATTTTATTATTTTTTTCTTCTGTCATATTGGTTTATTATAAACTAAAATAAAAAAAATCCAAATCAAAGAAGTGGATAAACTGTGGATAAATTGTGGATAACTTTTATCTTATTTTGTCAATTTATTTGCTTTTATTTGATGTTTATAAATAAAAGCAGCGATAAAACCACAAATACCAGCTAACCAAATACCTAAAACAAAAGATAACACTGCTGGAATAATAAAATGAATAAATGCTTTTCCTGAACTCATTTGATTGAGAGCCAAACCAAACCAAGCTGCCAAAGCTAAACTTAAAGAACCAACAAAAGTCATTGATATTTTTATCATCTCATTAGTAATACCCTCTTCTCTCATTAAATCATCAATTTTATCATCAGAAAACATTATACTTAAAGCAGTGTCTTTAAAAAACATAAAAAGACAACCTATAAAAAAGCAAACAATTAAAGAAATGGAGGTTAAAACAATAATTGGAATAAATTTTTGAGACATAATTTTAAATATTAAATTTTCCTTCCTAAATATTCAGCCAACTCAATATAGCGCTGAGAATAACCCCATTCATTATCATACCAAGCAATAATTTTAACTAAATTATTATTTTGAACTTGAGTTAAAGAAAGGTCAACAATAGCCGAATGAGTGTCCCCCTT
>Ga0116148_1003088_pt1 | contig 15682 bp, 12 predicted proteins | sample AD_UKC055_MetaG_FD_89786 | JGI IMG/M metagenome (GOLD analysis project Ga0116148, IMG submission 89786) | Active sludge microbial communities of municipal wastewater-treating anaerobic digesters from USA - AD_UKC055_MetaG | ecosystem: Engineered > Bioreactor > Anaerobic > Digestate | place: USA... | reverse complement strand
TGCTTTACGAACCTGCTCAAGCTGTAGAATCGATGCGCCCATTTAACCAACCTTTTACATGAATCTACAGTAAATTCTAACTTCTGGCGCCAACAGTCGCAAGCTAAATGTAATCTGATGCGGTTTATCTTTTTTTAAATCCGAAATTATGTTATTTCGTTAGGTGTTTCATGACCAATGAAACGGGAGGAAGCATGAAAAAATTCAATTGTATCGTACTGTTTGTCTTTGTCTGTCTTTGTTTATCAGGGTCGGCGCTGTTTGCCGACGGGATGGTTTTTCCGTATGATCCGATCGAACCACAGCCGCACATTATCTTTCGACCGCCCCCCAGACCGGTTGATAACTTTACTGTGCCGCTCTCTGTTACCAAGCATCATGTAAAGATTCAGATAAATAATCTGGCAGCGGCAACCCAGGTTGACCAGAAGTTTTATAACCACGAAAACAGAGTAATTGAGGGATTGTACATTTTCCCCCTGCCGATTGGTGCTTCTATAAGTGACTTCGCCATGGATATTGAAGGAAAAATGACCAAAGGCGAGTTGCTTGAGGCAGAAAAAGCCCGCAAGATCTACGAAGATATCGTCAGGCAGATGCGTGACCCCGGTCTTCTTGAATTTATGGGTCAGGGCATCTTCAAGACCCGCATTTACCCGATAAATCCTTTGAGCCATAAAGACGTCAAACTCTCTTACCAGGAAGCATTGAAAATGGAAGGTGGCCTGGTGCGCTATGTTTACCCGTTAAACATCGAAAAATACAGCCAGGAAGATATGAAAGATGTTGCAATCGAGGCTCACATCAAATCAGACCTGCCGATTGCCTCGATTTATTCGCCCACCCATAAAATTTCGGTGAACCGCAAAAACGACAAAGAAGCGGTAATTGGCTATGAAATCGATAAAGTCCGCCCCGACAAAGATTTTGTACTTTATTACTCGGTAGCGCGCAAGGATGTTGCTGTAACTTCACTTTGTCACCGCCCGGACCCGACAGAAGACGGCACCTTCATGCTGATGCTTGCCCCGGCGCTCAAAGACCTCGAAGAAAAAACTCCCAGCATCGACGTGGCGCTGGTGATGGACACTTCCGGCAGCATGGCAGGCGCGAAAATTTCTCAGGCCCGCAAAGCACTTGAATTCTGCATCAATTCACTCAATGAATCGAGCAGTTTTCTTCTGTGCAATTTTTCTACCGAAGCAGAATCATACAAACCGGCCATGACAAAGATGACGCCCGAAGTGCGGGAAGGTGCTCTCAATCACATCCGCAATCTTGACGCAATGGGCGGCACCAATATATCTGAAGCGCTTGAACTGGCGATCAACGCCTTGAACAAAAGTGAGTCGAACAACCCGCGCTTCATCGTCTTCGTCACTGACGGCAAACCGACAGCCGGTCAGACTGATCCCGCCGAAATTCTGAAAATCGTCGGCAACAAAAACACAAAGGGAATAAGAATTTTCTCATTCGGCGTCGGCGATCAGCTCAATGCCGAACTGATCGACAATCTCGCCGATCAGAATGGCGGTGTTTCAGACTACGTTTCTGAAGACGAAGACCTTGAAATCAAGATTTCTTCACTCTTTTCAAAGCTGACTCATCCTGTTTTAACCGATGTCGGGCTGCAGTTCAGCAATGTCGAGGTTTCACAGATCTACCCGCGCAAAACCGGCGACGTATTCAAAGACAGCAACATTCTCGTTCTTGGCCGTTACAGCAAACCCGGCCCGGCATTGATAACTCTCACCGGCAGCGTCAAAGGTCAGCCGGTAAAAATGGATTTCGAAACTGAATTTCCGGCCAGTTCCAGCGAAAACGCCTTCGTCGCCAAAATCTGGGCGACGCGCAAAATCGGATTCCTGCTCGAACAGATACGCAAAAACGGCGCAGATGAAGAACTGAAGAACGAAATCATCGCTCTCGCAAAACGTTACGGGATTCTCACGCCCTACACTTCATATCTGGTACTCGAAGATAACGACAGCCTTGGTCCGAATCTGCGACAGACGCTGGTGCCAGAATCAATGCCTTCTGCTTCGTTTGAAGAAAGCCGGGCCAAATATTCTGTCGACCGCCTCCAGAACCTTTCTGATGGCGCAGATGCGGTTGGGGCATCGAGAGAAATGAACTCACTCAAATCAGCAGCCGCACCTCAGAGTTTCAGCGCCCCGGCACCGCGCCCGGGCAGTTCCGGCGCTACCCGTCAGGTGCTGCAGGCACCGATACAGAAAGAAATCGACGCCAAAACCTTCTATCTGATCGACAACAAATGGGTAGACAGTGAAGTAAAGGGCGAGAAAAACAAACTGGTGATAAAAGCCTGGTCTGACGCCTATTTCAAACTCTGCCAGAAATACCCGGCACTGGCCAGATTCTTCTCGGCCGGCGAGCGTGTCGTGGTCAAGTTTGCAGACCGCATTATCGAAATCAGTCCAGATGATGGCGAAGAGAACAATATCGACCTCTGATTGACTTTCTGACTTCAAACACCGGCATTGCTATTGAGTGATGCCGGTGTTTTTCTTTGCCTGCCGATATCTTCTGTTGTCTGTCGATGTTTATCGGTGCTTTTTGTGGTCTGTTGTGATATCATGCCCTTCATTAATCAAACAATAGGAGCACAGGGAATGGAACACGCTTCAGAATACGGTGCAAGCTTCCTCGGAATCTTGGTTCAGCTTGGAATCTGCTACGGGTTGTCGACCGACCGCAAAAAAATCGACTGGAAACTTGTCATCTGGGGCATCCTGCTGCAGCTGATTTTCGCGTTTCTGATTCTGAAGACTGATTCAGGCAAGGCTGTGTTCGGTTATCTCAATGACGCGGTTGTAAAAATGCTGAGTTTCACCGAAAAGGGCGCCAGCTTTGTTTTCGGCAATCTGGTGAAATTTGTGGTGCCGGTAGCCGTTTCAAACCCCTCGGCAGCTCCAGAAGTAGCAGCCCAGCTCAACAACCTGCAGCTGACCGCAGGCACCGGCGCTTTCTTCGGGTTTAACGTTCTGCCGACGATTGTTTTCTTTTCCGCCTTTATGGCCATCATGTACCACCTTGGCATTATGCAGCGCCTGGTTTATTACGTCGCTCTGGTCATGCAGAAGACGATGAAAACCTCGGGTGCGGAATCTCTCAGCGCCGCGGCCAACATTTTTGTCGGTCAAACCGAAGCCCCGCTGGTAATCAAGCCTTATGTCGAAAAAATGACCTATTCTGAACTCTGTTGCGTCATGACCGGTGGTATGGCCACCATCGCCGGCGGCGTTATGGCCGGCTATGTCAGCATGCTTAAAGACACCATCCCCGGCATCGCCGGGCACCTGGTCGCAGCTTCTGTCATGTCGGCGCCGGCAGCTATGGTATTTGCCAAAATGCTGGTTCCGGAAACAGAAGTTCCGGTCACCAGCGGCAATCTTGAACTGCGTATCGAAAAGATCGACCAGAACGTTATTGACGCTACTGCCAGGGGCTGTTCTGAAGGCATGAGCCTGGCACTCAACGTTGCAGCCATGCTTATCGGCTTTATCGCTCTCATCGCCATGGGCGACCATCTCTGGAGCATGTTTGCCAATCTCGTGGGCCTGACAAAATACAATACTCTCGACTCAATGTTTGGCCTGATCGCCTCGCCGTTTGCCTGGTTGCTCGGGGTTCCGGTTCAGGATATTTCGATTGCCGGCGCCCTGCTCGGCAAAAAAACGGTTCTCAATGAATTTGTCGCCTACGCCGATCTTGCCAGCTACCTCAATGGCAACGTTCTGGTCGATGGCAAGCCGGTTGAACTGGCCATGCGCACCAGAGTTATTCTCAGCTACGCTCTGTGTGGATTTGCCAATCTCGGCTCGATCGGTATTCAGCTTGGCGGCATCGGTGGAATTGCTCCATCAAGACGCGGCGACCTCGCTAAACTTGGGGTCAGAGCACTGATAGCCGGCACCTTTGCCTCTTTTCTCACCGCCAACATCGCCGGGATGATGATCTGACAGGAAACCCGCTTTTAAAGCAAACTCAGGGCGCACTGCTTCTTCAAGGCAGTGCGCCCTTTTTATTAGCGTTCAAAGCCGGTCTATGCTATCATACAGCCTGAAATTTATAGCATTCAGGAGCAGCAGATGAAAATCGGATTAGCCGGCTTGCCGATGTCTGGCAAGACAAGCATTTTTAACATGGCCACCAGAGCCAAAGCCCAGACCCGCGATTATCTGGCACAGACAGATGAAATCAATAACGGCATTATCAAGGTTCCTGATGCGCGCATCGACCACCTCGCCACTATTTTCAAACCTAAAAAAACCACTTACGCAACCGTAGAATTCACAGATATTCCCGGTATCAGCAATGCCGAAAGCAAGTCTGCCAGCAAAACCCTCGCCAACATAAGAATCTGCGACGCCGTCATGCTGGTTGTCAGGCTCTTTGCCAGTGAAGAGATACCCCATATCCACAACCGTATAGACCCGGCCGCCGACCTCGAAGAACTCTGTCTTGAATTCATTTTCAGCGACCTCGAAATGGTTACCAATAAAATCGAGCGTCTGAACAAAGAAATGAAGGCCGGTAAAAAGCCTGAACTGGTAAGAGAGCTCGAACTCATGGAAAACCTGAAGAAGGTTCTCGAAGAAAACCGCTTCATCTCTGAAATCGAGCTGACCGATGAACAGGAACACAGCCTGCGCTGCTACCGGTTCCTGACCCAGAAACCTCTGCTTCTTGTCGGCAACTGTTCTGACGAGCAGTTTAAAAACGAGTCAGACCCGGTAGTAACTGCCTTTAAACAGGCATGCCAACAACGAAAATGGTCGCCGATGCTCATTTCTGCCGCTACCGAAATGGAAATTTCGGCTCTTTCGCCAGAAGAAGAAGCTGTTTTTCTTGAAGAGTACGGCATAAAAGAATCTGGCCGCAACCGCCTTATTTCTGAAGCCTATCGCCTTCTCAACTACATCAGCTTTCTTACTGTCGGCGAAGACGAAGTCCGCGCCTGGCCTCTGCAGCGCGGCACCAACGCCCAGAAATCGGCCGGCAAGATCCATTCAGACATCGAACGCGGTTTCATCAGAGCCGAGGTTGTTGCCTACAAAGATTTCGTCGCGAAGGGCACGATGGCAGCAGTGAAAGCCGCCGGTCTGGCGCGTCTTGAAGGAAAAGAATACATTGTCGAAGATGGAGACATTATCAATTTCCGCTTCAATGTCTGATTCGGAAACCAGACCCAGACAGAGCCTGCAGCGACGCCTCGCCAAAGTTTTTCTCGTCATTCTGTTGCTGTTTGTGGTTCTGTTTGCGATCAACTGGCTTTCATTCAGCGATATCGAAGATACTGTCAATGTTTCATTGCCGGTCAACATCAAAATTGCCAGGGCTTATGAAGAGCTTGCGGCCAAATGGACCCAGCTTGGCGAAACCGTAACCGAAAGCCTGAAAACCTCACCAGAAGCTGCTGAGCAGGACAACAGCGAAAAACTGCATCAGCTTGAACTGGTAGTCGGACGCATTGAAAAGCTGATTGACGACCCGGCGCGGCACGAAGTCTTGAAAAGCATCAAGTTGATGTTCAAGAGTTTTGAAAAGCATTTCACCTCCTTCGATCTGCTGCTGAAAAGCCGCAATCGCATGCTGAGGAAAAATGCTGACCGCCGCTCAAAAGCGGCCGAAGGCCTGCGGGCCGATGTGACCGGCCTGCTCGACCGTTTCAAAAGCATGATTGTCGACCTGAACAATACCCTGAAAAATCCTGACTTTCAGGCCTCGCTCGGCAATACCTCATCGCTGATGGAGAAGATTTCCAGGGTCGAGAAAGATCTCATTCTTGCAGAAACAGAAGTGGCGCTGTATCTCAGCCTCAAAAAAGGCAAAGATCATGGCGACAAATCTGAGAAGTCATCAGCAGGCCGCGTAGAAAGCCGATTTAGAGCGATTCTATATCTTCTCGGGCGTTCAATTCAAGAAAGCAATGTACCCCTGCACAAAAGGGTTCTCACTCAGGTTGAAGGGAAAATCAAAGGTTTTTTCGAGTCATTCAACCGGTTGCGTAACCTTCTTGAAGCGCCAGAAAGCGAACTTCTCGAAACTGAAGACCAGCTTCTCAAAATGCAGAGGGAAATCAACTCTGTCAAGCATCAGGGTGTAAATGCCGCCAAGTCCGAGGCAGACCTTTTCTGGAACCAGATCAATTCGATTTCAGAAGACCTGATTGCACGTGCTAACCGCAATTCTAATTTTACCCAGACTTTTTTACTGCTGATAGGTGCAATCAGCGCATATCTGGCCTTTTTCTTCCCGACCGCTCTGGGCGGCCCGCTTAAAATGCTGAGCGAAAAGGTTGCAAGCTTCAGACTCGGCAGTGACTTCAAAGCTGAATCCTCTGAAATTGAAGAAATTGATTCTCTCGGCAAGGCTTTTGCTATGATGTGCGGGCGTCTGAATCTTCAGGGTGAAGTAAATCGAAACTACCTCTCTTCAATTCATGGCCTGACCAAATATTTCCGCGAACTGCACGAAACAGAAACCCGCCCGGATCGGCCAAATGAAAGACTTGAAAAAGCGGTTAACCTTATTTTAAAAGAGCTTATCGAACAGAACGAAAAATTTGATCTGATCAAAGTCATGGTAATTCAAACCGACCCGGAAACCGGTGAAAAGTTCTTTGTCAGGCTGGGGGATCATGAATTCAGCGAGCGCTTTATGAAAAGCCCTGAGTTTGAACCCTACTGCCTGTCTGCCGGTGTCAATCCGAGTCACGGCCAAACTGCCCATGAAGAAAAAATACCCTTTGAAAAGGGCCTGACCGGCTGGTATTTCGAATTTGCCTGTGGCATCAAGGCCGGGGTAGAAGCTGACAGTTTTTTCAAAGAGGTTTATTCGGCACCGCCAATCAAAAACAATCCAGTTCTTGCTGACCGTGACTTCGAAAAGGGTCTTGCCGGCAGCCTTATGCTGGAACCGCTTAATGTGCCCGGAGATAACGACAATGAGCTTCAGGCACCGCGTGGAATTCTTTTTGTCTACAGTATCGATGAAAACACCCGACTGTCGTGGCAGGAAATCTTTTTTGTTCAGATCATTGCCGGCCAAATTGCATCGATCATTGAGACAGATGCCCTGTTAAAAGACCACGACAAGAAAAAGATCATCGACGACCAGCTGAACATGGCCAAGGAAATTCAGGATAATCTTCTACCAAAGAGCGTTCCACAAATACCTGGCCTGCGCATCAATAAAATCAACAAATCAGCGGCCGAGGTTGGCGGAGACTATTTTGACTTTTTTGTTCTTGGCCCAAAGCGTATTGGTGTTGTAATTGCCGACGCTTCAGGTAAAAATGTTCCGGCCGCCATCATCATGACTGTTTTCAAGACGACTCTGTCGACCATGGAACTTGATAAAATGGGGGCAGGAGAAGTTCTGACACGTGCCAACCGCATTATTGCAAAAAATATTACCAACGATCGCTTTATCACTGCAATGTACGTTATAATTGATGCAGAGACAGGTAATGTTGAAATGGCAAGTGCCGGGCACAATCCGGCGTTTGTCTCAAATGGTTATGGTCACAATCATATTCTGCGCGAAAAGTCAGAAAAGGGCCTGCCCCTCGGCATTCTGGATGACTATGAATATGGTTCCAAAAGTTTTCAGCTGGTAGCTGGCGATCTGCTGCTGCTTTACACTGACGGAGTTACCGAAGCCCGCAACAGCGATGATGAAGAGTTTGGTGACTTTGGCTTGAAAAGGTTTCTCGCGAGGGTCAGAGGCAAAAATCCGGCCCAGGATCTCCTCGATGCCGTAGAAGATTTTGCCTATCTGGCCACACAGCATGATGACATAACTGCCGTGACCATTGAATATGACGGGAGCAAAGCATGAACAGTCAGATTGAATCACAGGCCCGCACCTACTGGGATAAAACCTGGAACCGCTTCCTGAAATACCACGGTATGATAGCCCCCTCTGCCAAGCTGGTTCAGCACCTGCTCGGCCATGTTCCGCGTCACGGCGTAATCCTGGACCTTGGCTGCGGCGAAGGCCGCAACAGTCTTTATCTGAGTCAGGTTGGCTACAATATCATCGGTCTCGATCTTTCATTCAAGGCTGCCCGGGTTATGAAAAACAACTTTTTCGAAGAAGAACTCAAGGGCCTTGTGCTTACCGGCGACGCCAGATCTCTGCCGCTGGCTTCTGAAAGTGTGGATGGCATTCTCGCGCACCATCTTTTCGATCATCTCGACCGCACAAGCTTTTTCAAGGCGGCAGAAGAAGCCTTTCGCGTTCTCAAGCCTGAAGGGGTAATGCTGCTGACCATGGACAGCTTCTCTGAAATGACCGGCGACAACAATGCCATTTCGACCGATGATGGCTCGATAGTTTATGTAAAAGGGGCCCGCAAGGGCATGCTGGTCAGACCATTTCAGGAAGATGAAGTGGCCGAAATGGTAGACAAAGGCTGGGAAACCATCAAGAACGAAATCACACCCGGGCGTGGCAAGATAATGCTGCTGCGCAAATGCAGTCTTACCTGAAAAAACAGACCCAGCCCGCCCGGCAGCATCGGTCTGACCGACTGCCATATTTTATTGCGTTCGTCCGCAATTGTTCAGCTTCGCGAACTATTCAACCTCGCGGATTATTTTGGCCGGAGCGGCGGTAACCTGGTTGCGCCCGTGTTCCTTAGACCAGTAGAGAGCAACGTCAGCAGCCTTTATCAGTGAATCCATGTCGTCGGCACAATCAGAGAATACCGAAACCCCGAAGCTGGCAGTGATTTTTATAACAACACCGTTTACTTCGAGAAAATCTGTTTCGATCGACCTTCTGATGCGCTCAGCAACAGCAACGGCACCGGTCATGTCTGTTTCCGGCAGCACGAGAGCAAATTCCTCGCCGCCATAGCGAACTGGCAAATCGTGGGTTCGCACGGCGCGTCGCAGTATCGAAGCAACATGCTTGAGCACCTCGTCACCAGTCTGGTGGCCGTAAGTATCGTTAAGCTTTTTGAAGTGATCTATGTCGACCATGATCAGAGCGAGATTGCGTTTAAAACGTGCAGCTCTCTTGATTTCGTCGGGCAATCGCTGTTTGAAATAGCGATGCAGATAAAGTTTGGTCATGCCATCGGTGATGGCCTGCTCATAAAGCTGAGCGTTTTTGACTGCGGCGCCGAGCTGAACTGCAAAAACCTTGATCAGCCTTATATCGCGCGAGGTGAAACCATTTGCACCCGCAGTGGCACACAGATGCAAAAGGCCAAGAAACTCACCCTGGTTGAGAATCGGTACAACTACGAATGCTTCACCGAAAACCTTTTCGTCGAGGCGCTTCAATTCAGCCGGCTGACTCTTGCCCTTTTCGTATTCGAAGGTATCCTTGCGCTCGGCAACAATCTGAAGAATTTCGGAGTCTTCGAGCGAAAGGTTTTCCGGCAGTTTGCTGGCATCGCCAAGATGGCTCATCAGGTTGAACTGGCGGTGCTCTTCTTCGTAAAGCCAGGTAGTGCCTCTCTCGATGTCAGTGATTTCAGAGATCGCACTCATTGCCATATCAAGCAGCGCCTGGAGTTGAAGCTCTGAAGAAATCATCTGAGACGCCTGGTAGAGAATGCTTACTTCCTGGATTTTTTCGTCAAGGCGCACATTTGCTTCGCGCAGCTCAGAAAGCAACAGAAAGTTATTGATCGCAACCGAGATATTGCGCGAAAGAGTCTTGAGAAAGCTGACTTCTTTTTCTGTGAGCGGTATTTCCTTGAGTTTATGGCCAACCACCAGAAAGCCGATGAGCTTCTCTCTAACCTTGAGAATCGATATACAGTCAAGGTTATCTTCAGCGAAAGCCTCGAGAATGCCGCGCAAGTGCTTATAATCTGCGGCGCGGTAGGTAATATCGGCAGAATCTGCCTCAAGGGCAGTTATCTCATCATGCGGCAGGTCATATTCAAAATTTTTATGAACCAGCTTCCAGGAGCAACGCAACGAGACCCGTTTGTTATAGTTGTCGAAAAGAAATATGCCACCCTTGCGAACGCCGAGGGTACCCAGCAACAGATGTAAAAGCGACTTGAGCTGCGCATCAAAACTTGAGACACGACACAACTCGTCTCCGATGTCGCTCAGAGCTTCAAGAACATACTCATAGCGCAGCACCTGCTGCTGCATTTTCTGTTCAACTGAAGACGTCTGTTCTGATTCAGACATTAAAATCAACCTTTATATTTTGCTACAGCCTCTTCCTCTTTGTCAAAAGGTTCTGCGAATTGCAGAAGGCCCATCATTTCGAAGGTCTTTCGGTTGGTCGGAGTAAGGTTGGTAAATGCCAGAGCACCACCAGATTCTTCGATTGCCTCAATTACCCCGATCAAGATTGAAATACCGATACTGTTGATCAAAGGCGACTGTTCGAGATTGATGACAATTTTGTTTACAGATTTTTCAAGGTGCTCTGAGCAGATTTCGTCAACCTGTTCAGCCCCAAGGTCGTTGAGGTAACCCTTGGTTCTGATTATCAGCACCGGGCCATCAACCTGATGCGAAAGAGAAAATTCTTCTGACATAATTGTTTTTAAAGCTCCTCGGAGACTTGAGCTCTCTCTGCAGACCTGACTACTCTGCGAAAGAATTATTACATACCAACACTAACATAAAAGCAGACGATAAACAACAGGCAAAAATTTCAACTTTCTGCATTTCATTCTTGCTTTTCAACAAACTCTAAATATATTGCTTGCCTTATGTGGAAATACAATCGCCAGATTCTGGTCAGATACCTCAGTTTTTTTGCCGGTATACTCATTGCAGGCTACCTGCTTGCAATGAATGCGGGGAGACAGGAAGCCCTGCTGACCCGCAGCGGCCTTAAAAATGCCATTACTGAAATGGTTGTTGCCTGCGAACTTCTTCCCCTGACCCACAGCATCGGGCTTCTGATGGTTGCCTTTCTGCTGATTCTGGCGGGTGTACCCTCCATAATCATTTTCACGCCGCTTCTGCTTGCCAAGGGTTTTGTGGCAGCGTACATTTTAACTCTGGCCGGGCAGACCGGCGCTTCTTTCGTTTCAATTCTGCTTGCTTTTCGCCGTTTTCGTCCGACGGGCAGCAAACTTGAATTCAAACTTACCGCACTCACAGAAAAATTTCGTGAATTTGCCTTCTGGAGCCGTGTTTACTATGCCTTTCCGCTAAGAACCATCGACTCCATGACTCCGGTCCTCCACCCTGAAAATCAACCGCTGCACACGATCATGCCGCGTGTTTTCGGCGCGATAGCGGTTCGAATGCTTATTCCGTCACTATGGGTCAATTCTCTGATTAAATTATTGACATCTTTAAACTACAACCCGGATGGTGACGCAAAATCGCTGTTAATATGGACTTCGGCACTGGTCGTATACACTCTTATTCCGAGAGTTCCAGAACTCTTCATCTGCCCGGCCGAGATCAGAGAAACGCTGTTTATCGTAGAAAGTCCGTCTTCAGGAACTGTCGCCTCATCTCTGCCAAATGGCAGCATCCCAAAAGGGGTAAATGTTCCCGCCCCGAAGGTTTCGGTAAAACGAAATACAGGCGCAACCACCCCCCAGTTAGTAAAGTAGTTGACTATCCCTCCACTTTTGTTTAAACCTAATGAGGAAGTTTTTGCACAACTAAAATTCCGGAGGGTTAAATGTCCTACGATGCATCTATGATAAAAGAACTCAAACACCGCGCCGCCAGAATCCGCTGGCTGTCCCTTAAAACCACAGCTGAAGCCGGTTCAGGGCACCCCACCTCCTGCTGTTCTGCGGCCGAAATACTTGCAGCACTCTTCTTCAGAGTAATGCGCTATGATCCGAAAAATCCCGCCTCGCACGCTAACGACCGCCTTGTCATGTCAAAGGGGCATGCTGCTCCAGCCCTTTATGCAGCCTGGTGCGAAGCCGGTTATCTTGAAGAAAAAGAACTTTTTACCCTGAGAAAAATGGGTTCGCGCATTGAAGGGCACCCGATGCCAAGCCTGCCATTCGTGGATGTCGCAACCGGTTCGCTTGGTCAGGGCCTTTCAGTCGGTCTCGGCATTGCCATTCAGCAAAAGAATGTCGTAAAAAATGGCGCCCGCACCTTCGTTCTCATGGGTGACGGCGAAGTTGCAGAAGGCTCAGTCTGGGAAGCCTTCGCTCTGGCAGATAATCTTAAAACCGACAACCTCATCGGCATTATCGACGTCAACCGCCTTGGCCAGAGCCGCGAAACCATGCACGGCCATGATATGCGCACCTACGCCAGAAAAGTTGAAGCATTCGGTTGGGAAGCCATTGTCGTTGAAGATGGCCATGACATCGAGCAGGTTCTCAAGGCTCTTGAGCAGGCTGTCCATGTTACCGGCAAGCCTGTCTGCGTCATTGCACGCACCCTGAAGGGCGGCGGCCTGTCACAGATCGCCGACAAGGACAACTGGCACGGCAAGCCGATCGTCGCCGGCCAGGGACTTGAACAGGCCCTTGAAGAAGTCAGCAAAGACCTGATGAAAACCCCGCCGGCACCGGCCATTGCCAAACCTGCCGAGATCAAGGGTACAATCGTCACCGGTCCGCTCAAAGCCAATATTGAACCGGCACCCTACAAAAAAGGCGAAAAAGCTGCCACCCGCCAGGCGGTTGGCCCGGCTCTCGTTAACCTTGGCAAAGCCGATGAAAGAATATGGGCCATTGACGGCGACACCCAGAATTCGACCTATTCACAGAAATTCGGCGAAAAATATCCTGAACGCTTTGTAGAATGTTTTATTGCCGAACAGAATATGGCGGGCGTAGCAGCCGGTCTGGCCGCACGCAGCCTGATTCCGTTCGCAACCACCTTTGGCGCTTTCCTTGCCCGTGCATTTGACCAGATCAGAATGGCAGCTCTATCAGGTCTGAAAGTTAAATTTATCGGCACCCATGCAGGCATTTCTATCGGTGAAGATGGCCCATCGCAGATTGCTCTTGAAGACCTTGCAGCATTCGCCACCCTGCCGAATGGCGCTGTGTTTTATCCTTCTGATGCTGTTTCTGCTTACAACTGCATCGTAAACCTTGCAAAACATGATGGCCCGGGTTACGTCAGACTCTCGCGCCCGAATTCAGAAGTTCTCTACGATGCCAATGAAACTTTCCCGATCGGCGGTCTGAAGGTCATTAAAAAATCAGACTCGCCTGCCCTGACTGTTGTCTCTTCAGGGGTTATCGTGCATGAAATTCTGAAGGCACTGAAAAACGTTCCTGGCGCAGAAAAGATACAGGTTGTCGATCTCTACTGCATCAAACCCTTCCCAAAAGAAGAGCTTGGCAAGCTGGTCAAGGCTTCTGGCGGAAAAGTCGCCGTGTTTGAAGAACACGCACCAGAGGGTGGCGTAGGAGCCGCAGTCGCTATGCACCTGGCCGGCCAGATCAGTTCATTTAAGCATGTGGCAGTAACGAGTGTGCCAAGATCAGGCACACCTGAAGAACTTCTCGAATCCTTCGGGCTGTCTTCAGGCCGCATCGCCGAAACACTGAAAAGCCTGGTCAAGTAAAAACCAATGAAAAGTCAGGGGAAACAACCTCAACAAACAAAGGGTTGTTTCCCCTTCTCTTTTTTGCTGAAAAATATTTTGAAAAATATGCAGTTTTTTGCTGCACAGCCTGTCTTGTCGAAGTATCTGAACATCTGTCGTTGTTTGCCGACGTCTGTTGTCGTCGGCGGCGAAAAGCTAAACAAAGCCTTATTTTGCGCCGACAGGGTTTATGGATTTGTTTGCCTCCTTATTTTTCAGGTCCGGGAATACCCGGATCTTTTTTTTTGATATGAATTGAGAAATTACCAAGGAGCTGAAAAAGATGTATATCATCGGAATTTGTGGGTTGTCCGGTTCTGGCAAAAGCAGTGTCTCACGGGCGGTAGTCGATAGATTCCCCGGTAAAATAGCGGTTCTCGAGCATGATATGTATTATTATGCCAAAAAAGACAAACCAAAGATTAAAAACTACGACCACCCGGATGCGCTTGAAACAGGCCTGATGATTCAGCACATCAACGACCTGCGTAATGGCAGAGCAATCGAGCGGCCAATATATGACTTCAAAAATTCTGACCGCTGCAAAGAGACGGTAACAATCGAACCGCACCCGATTCTGATCGTCGAGGGCCTGCTGCTTTTCAATATTCCGGAGATAATGCCTCTTCTGGACCTGAGAATATACATTGACGTTCCGCTCGACAAAGCCATTATCAGACGCATCAAGCGCGACCACATCGACCGCGGCCGAACGGTACAGAGCATCATCACTCAATACGAAAGCACGGTAAGAGATGCGGCAATCAATCTGGTACAGCCATCACGCTATCTTGCCGACGTTATCATTCCGCAGGGTGCCACAAATCTGGTCGCCCTCGAAGTGCTTTATGGCAAAATCCGCGACCTGCTTTCGACCGGTAATAAACCCAACGGGTTCATTCATAAAAACGAACAGTGAGCTTGCGTCAGAGCAGACCGTTTTCACGAAAGCTGAAATAGCCCTTTTCTTCGCTGCCAACGATGACGTGATCGAGCATTCTGATGGCGAGGGCATCAGCTGCGGCGATTAGTGATCTGGTAATTACCAGATCGGCATTTGACGGTCTCAATTGCCCGGTCGGATGATTGTGAACCACGATAATACCAGTTGCGTGCAGTGTCATTGCCCGCTTCATGATCTGCCTCGGAAAAACGGCGGTCTGATCTTCGACGCCACGCGAAAGTACCTCATCCTTGATAATGCGGTTGGCGTTGTTCACAAATATAACCCGAAGTTGTTCTTCGGGCAGGTTTTCCATGGCGGTGCCAAGATATCTTATCAGGTCTGAGCCGTTTGAAATGCAAACATCGACAGAAAGTGCGCGGCGGCGGCTGAGAAGAATGCTGACTTCGCGCATCAAAGCGATAATTCTGGCAGAAGCAGCCCCAACGCCGGAAATTTTACAAACCTGTTCGCTGCCGGCGCTAAAAACCTTTTCGAGACTGCCAAATTCTTTTAACAGGTTTTTCGCCAGGTCTTTGGTATCTCTCTGCCTGTAAACATAGAAAAGCAGCATTTCAAGTATTTCGTGGTCAGCAAAACCATCGAGCCCGGTGTTGTCAAACCTTTGAAACAGACGCTGGCGATGCCCCTCATGCGGATTTTCTGCAACTTTCGCATCATTTTTCCGAATGCTCTCTTCACTTTTCAGCCTGCCCATTGCCCTCCCCCATCTTCTTTCTGCATGCTTGCAGGTTATTAAATGTTTTTTTTGGCCGGTAAAAATTTAAAATAATCTTTGATTAAGTCATTATTATGATAATCTAAATCGTCTTCTCCTGATAGTGAACTTTTGAGGAAAACCATTATGTATTTTGGCAGCAGACAGTTTTCTCTCCGTATAACCCTTTTTTCTGCACTCCTCGCAACCGTCCTGTTTACAACCCTTATTAATGCGTTAATGAGTTCCATGCATGTGAAAAACATCATCATGCAGACAATCAGAGAAAACCTTTATATAGCCGTCGGAATCGGTGCTCAGCAGATAGATGGTGACGTACACTCTAAAATCAGAAATTCCGACGACGAGAATTCAGAAGAGTATAAAAGTATTTTTCAGCAACTCGATAAAATACGACGCATTAACCCTGACATAAAAAACGTTTACACAATCAGGCAAAACGCCAGCAGTTCAGCCGTCTT
>Ga0116148_1003086_pt1 | contig 15691 bp, 7 predicted proteins | sample AD_UKC055_MetaG_FD_89786 | JGI IMG/M metagenome (GOLD analysis project Ga0116148, IMG submission 89786) | Active sludge microbial communities of municipal wastewater-treating anaerobic digesters from USA - AD_UKC055_MetaG | ecosystem: Engineered > Bioreactor > Anaerobic > Digestate | place: USA... | reverse complement strand
CTTGAAGAGATAGCTCTTTTTAAAAGGGGAGTGGGTGAAACGACTGATGTCGTGCAGAAGGAAATGTATGATTTTCTTGATAAAAAGGGACGCCATGTCGCGATGAGACCTGAAGGGACTGCGAGTGTGGTGAGGGCTTTTATTGAGCATGGAATAGCAATGAACGAACCGATGCCCTTCAAACTTTACTATATCGGCCCTTTTTTCAGGTATGAAAGACCTCAGAAAGGGAGATACCGTCAGTTCCATCAGCTTGGAATCGAGATCTTCGGGGACGAAACTCCGCAGATGGATGCCGAGATGATATTTACGGCCTGCAGAGTTCTTGAACACTTCAAAATTGACTACGAAGTGCATATAAATTCAATCGGTTGCAAAGAGTGCAGACCTGCATACAGAGAGAAACTTGTTGAATATTTCTCTTCAAAAAAGGAACACCTCTGCGAAGACTGTCAGAAAAGAATAGATACAAATCCGCTTCGACTTCTTGACTGCAAAACCTGCAATCCGAAAGCGAAATATCATGACATTCCCGTTATGACCGATAATCTCTGCGGTAGTTGCGATACCCATTTCAAACAGCTTAAAGATGCTCTTGAAATATTTCATGTCAACGGAATCATTGATCCTTTCATTGTCAGAGGACTTGATTACTACACCCGAACCGCTTTTGAAATAGTTGCAAATACAGGGGGTTCGCAAAATGCTGTTGCCGGCGGCGGCAGATATGACAATCTTGTTTCAGATATAGGAGGCCCTGACACCCCGGCGACCGGTTTTGCAATGGGACTTGAGCGGCTTTTTGATCTCATCAGTGAAGATTTTTACACCGAACCTCTTATTTCAGCGGGTTACGCACTCTGCGATGAAGCGGTTGATGACCTTGTCCATTTTGCAAAACACATGTCACATCATCCTGTCAGATTTTTTGCCGATTACAAGCCGAAAAAGTTCAAAAAAGCGCTCCAGAAAGCTGATAAAGCAGGAGCGGAATTCATGTTCATTATCGGTGAAGATGAAGCTAAGGACAAGAAAATACTGATGAAAAACCTTAATACTGGTGAGCAGAAACTGTTTGGTCAGCACGAAGTTATCCTGATAGTCAATGAGCTCCTTAACTATGAGTCAGGCAAGTTCTCAGCAACTAAGGTCTAAGGTTCCGATTTAGAACTCAGAACATGCTTTTGACATTTTTTTATGAAAACGGTCGAATATTGTGATTTAAAAAGCTCAGATTACTGCGGTGATGTGTTGAAATTTTGAGGTGGAAAATGAAAAAGTTATCTGTTGTCATTGCCTTTACGCTCCTTTTTTCTGCTATTTATGCTGAAGAGCCGTGCTATTATTACGGAGAAAAACTCACATGTCTTGAAAAGATCAGGATGGATTTTTCAGTCGAATCAAACAGTTATGTAAAGTCGGTCTCAATTGACGGAGGGTTGAAGCTCCCTTTGACGGGCGAAATAGCTGTCGTTTTCAGGAAAGGGGTCAGTAAAAAAGTGATAGCCGGAATCATTGAAAAATATTCTTTTAAAATTGCAAGAACGCTTGACGGAATTGAAGGATATTTTATCTTTAAAACACCTGAAAATACAGAGCTTTTCAATGTTTCAAGGGAGCTTTACGAATCGGGTTTTGTTAAATGGGCTCAACCGGTCTGGCTTGAAAGACCTGTACTTGCATTTGTGCCGAATGACACTTATTACGGTGACCAGTGGCAGCACAAGGTGATAAATTCTGAAACTGCATGGGACAAGGCAAAGGGTTATCCGGACGCTAAAATAGCAGTTCTTGACAGCGGTGTGGATACCATGCATCCCGATCTTTTTCTGCAGCTCGGCATGAGCTTTGTCCCGGGTGAACCGCAGATAGACCCGAATATGGGTGCGTTGCAGAACAAATATTACATGGCTCACGGAACAGCCGTTTCAGGAATTGCGGCAGGACAGGGCGACAACGGAATAGGTGTGAGCGGAGTGTGTCCTAAATGCAGTGTCATCCCAGTCAAGTATATCGGACTTGAAATGAGCAATCCTCCTGCAGACAGAAAACTTAATGCAGTAAAATGGGCAGTTGATGCCGGTGCCTGGGTCATAAATAATTCATGGACTATCGCTCCCGACACAGAGAGTCAGACCGATCAGTGCATTGACATTCCGCTTGATAATTTTGTTAAGGAAATGACAGATTATGCAGTAAATACAGGTCGTAACGGTCTTGGAACGATCATTGTCTGGGCGGCAGGAAATTCCGCATGTGACACAGTCAGGAACCCTTCCCTGCTTGATGACAGAAATGTTGTTGTCTCAGGGCTTGATGTTGACAGCACGCTTGTATATTATTCAAATTACGGCATAAATGTTGATATCGCTGCTCCTGCCGGTGATGCAGATCCCGCAAAATCAGGACTCATAACAACAGATGTCACTGCAAACGGAAAGGGCTTTAATCCGGCTTTCAATGATGCAAATTCGGGCTATACCGATTACATGGATCAGGCATACACAAAATATTTTGACGGAACAAGTGCGGCGGCTCCTGTTGTTGCAGGGGCACTTGCGCTGATGCTTTCTGTAAATCCTTCAATGACAGCTCCGGAAGCGATATCCTGCATGAAAAAAGCGGCTTCAGCTCCGGATGCCGAATGCAGTCATGGAGAAAAAAGCGTCTGCTTCGGAGCGGGGATCGTTGATGCAGGAAAAATGATTGAACTTGCATCAAGTGGTGAGTGCGGTGGAGAACCGGTTGAATTTGAAGATGATGAAGAAACTCCGGATGAAACTGTTGATGAATCGGTTGAAGAGCATGAAAATGATGTTGAAACAGAATCTCCTGACAGTAACGGGAATACAGAAACACCGGATGTCGAAAAGAGGGTTGACGAAGAGGAAAGATCTGACAGTTCTGCCACAGATGATAAGCCGGATAATGCAAATGTTCCCGAAGATGAATCAACCGGCTGCTTAGTTCTTACTATCTAAAACAACAAGTTGTGCCAAAAATTGTTTTTTGTTTTCTAATGTGATAAAATTCTGATAAAAGTTTTTTTGAGGATTTGATTGATCTACTATACTGCAAACCAGCTTGATTATCTGATCTTTATATTGGGTGCTTTTATAATAGTAGAAGTGCTTAAATTTTTTATAAGCCGTTTTTTTTCTTTGAGATATGAAAGAAAAATTATCTGTGTTAAAAAAGATTTTTATATTTCATTTCTGGTAATTCTGGTACTGGGCTGGTTGTCTGCTGAATATAAAGGATCTCTTGCCGACAGTAATCTTAAAAAAGACATTCTTTTTCAGGCAGAGGCGGTAGCTTCAACGATAAACGGCGATTATGTCGAAAAGCTTCTTTTTACTCAGGAAGACATCAGCAACCCCCATTTTCAGAGGATCCGTTCACAGATGATATCTTATGGAAAATATCTCGGAAATTTGAGAGGGATATATTCCATGGCGGAAAAAGAGGGGAACATTGTTTTCGGTCCAGAGGACTACGATGAAAGCGATCCGATGGCATCTATGCCGGGTGAAATTTACAAAATGCCCGACGATCCGCTGAGACAATCTTTTGCAGACGGAATTCCGAGAGTTGCCGGCCCTTTCACCGATGAATATGGAACCTTTGTTTCAGCGTACGCACCTGTTTTTTCAAGAAAAAGCGGAGAAATAATTCTACTTATAGGAATTGATGTGCTTGCCGATGACTGGCAGAAACAGATTCACATAGCCAGAGCAGCTTCAATGTTGAGGACAATGTTGGTCGTTCTTATATTTTTTACATTTTTCTCAATGATGGGAATAAGGGATTCGACAAAGAAGAAGAAAAGATGGTTTTTCAAACACCTTGAAGCTGAGCTCATTTTCATCATGGGTTTCCTGCTGGCACTTGTTTTCGGAATGAATGCATCAAAACTTGTGCAGATATCAGAAAGAGATGATTCAATGAACCTTGCACAGGCACAGGCACAGCTTGTAAGACATGAATTCTTTGATGTGAGAAAAAATATTGAAGCAATGGCAGGATATATCGGGACTATAGAATCCGGTGATAAGATATTTGAAAAACTTGCGGCTCCTGTTGTGAGGTCTGCTATAGTTTCATATTTACAGTGGGTTGAACTTAATGATGACGGCAGGGCTTTTCCTGTTCACGGGATGTCCGATAACGGGTTTGTAATTGAAAAGAACAAGTGGGTGTCATCGCCTTATTTTTATCAGAATTTTGCTGGTGCAGTAAAAAGCAGAATGTCTGTAAGTATTCAGAATTTTAATGAAAAAGGGGAGATGGAATGGGTCGTCATTACTCCTGTTTATTCAAATTTAACAGACAGGGCAAAAGGGGCACTGATAACCGCTGTCGATACAGATTTTCTCATTAACTGCACTTATCCTCTGGTAAAGTTCTCAGACGGCAACTCTCATCTTCATCTGAAGGTGCTTTCTGAAAGCGGGACAGCAGAGCCGCTTGTTTCCATTGCAGACAATGATTCTGAATGCAATGATCCGTCAAGAGTTATATCAGGACCTTTGTTCATATTCGGCAGTGCTCTTTCAATAGATATGATACAGAAGCCACAACCATTGTTTTCGACCAGTTTGATAATAGGAATGATAACTTTTATACTGATATTTCTTCTTTGCATCCTCTTTTCTTTTTTCATTGCAGGCCTTAGGAACAGGGAATCGACACTTGAAGTTCTTGTGAGAAACAGAACAAAAGAACTTTCGGAAAGTAATGAAAGGTTCATGCTTGCAGTAACCGGTTCTCATGACGGAATATGGGACTGGAACATAAGGACCGGTGAACTTTATCTCTCTCCGCGATGGAAGGGAATGATAGGTTATGAAGATCATGAAATTCCCAATATACTTGATTCATTTGAAAGGAGAATCCATCCCGATGATAAGATAAGGGTGATGCATTTCATTGAGGATTATTTCAAGGGACATGAAAAGAAATATGAAATAGAGTTCCGGTTCAGGCATAAAAACGGTTCATATGTCTGGATACTTGCCAGAGGTGACGGTCTGAGAGATGAGAACGGAATCGTTTACAGGATGGCGGGGTCGCACACAGATATTACAGAAAGAAAAAAGGTTGAAGAGACTATACTTGCATCAAAAAAGGAGGCGGAGTCCGCCAACAATGCCAAAAGTGAATTTCTTGCCAATATGAGCCATGAGATCAGGACACCGCTAAACGGGATAGTAGGTTTTTCAGATCTTCTGATTGATACAGAGCTGAGTGATATTCAGAAACAGTACATGTCAAATGTCTCAAAATCGGCACACATTCTTCTTGAGGTTGTTAATGACATTCTCGATTTTTCAAAGATAGAGGCAGGTAAACTGGAACTTGATTATCATGCTGTAAATATTTCTGCCCTGCTTAACGAAGTTGCCGGATTGACAAGTCATCAGATCATTGAAAAACCGATAGATCTGGAAGTGAAACTATCTCCCGATATACCGGAATATGTAAGGACGGATCAGTTCAGATTAAGGCAGGTTCTGATAAATCTGTTAAGCAATGCGGCTAAATTTACTGATAAAGGGAGGATTGTGCTTTCCGCTGTTCTAAGAGAAAAAAATGAGGAAAAGAATAAAGTAAAGGTTCTTTTTTCCGTTAATGACACCGGTATCGGCATTAAGGAAGATCAGTTGCAGAATCTTTTTGAATCGTTTACTCAGGCGGATCCCTCAACTGCAAGGAAGTACGGCGGCACAGGTCTGGGGCTTGCAATATCGAACAGGATACTTGAAAAAATGGGAAGCGGCATAAAGGTCATAAGTGAATTCGGATCAGGGTCGGAGTTCTGTTTCGAACTTGATTTTGAGGTTTCTGCCGATGAAAAGACCGTTACCGCTATTAATGCGGATAACTGTGATAATGAAAAGATTAAACTGCAGGAATCATCATTCAGAATGCTCGTGGTTGAGGATAACCAGATAAATATGATGCTGATAAAGGCGATATTTTCATCAATTATGCCCAAATGTGATGTAATGCAGGCGGAGAACGGAGATCAGGCGCTTACTATGTTTACAGAGGAACATCCGGATATCATTTTCATGGATGTTCAACTTCCCGGCAAGGATGGGAGAGAGATAACTTCAGAGATCAGAGTGCTTGAAAAGAACCTGCAGAAAAGAACTCCTGTGATCGCACTTACTGCCGGTGCTGTTGAGGGTGAAAAGGAAAAATGTCTTGCTGCCGGGATGGATGATTTCATTTCAAAACCGGTCGAAGTGAACAGGATCGTTCAGATACTGTGCAGGTGGTTGATTTATGCGGGATCCGACAACCATTTTGAAAAGAGTATCTTTATTCAGAATATAGGGGGGGACATTCCTCTTTATAAAAAACTTCTCGAGTTCGTAAAGGAGGATTTTCCCATAAAGATTAAACAGGCAAGAACGAGTGTTGCTGAAAACGATTGTGCAAAACTTGCTTCTATTGCACATACATTGAAAGGTTCATCGCTTAATATGCGGTTCACAAAACTTGCAGAGTTTGCTGTAATGCTTGAGAAAACCTGTAAAAACGGGTGTGACACAGACAGGTTGAATGCAATACTGGATGAAATGGAAATAGAGTTCAAATACTTGATTGATAACGAATTTTAGGGGGTATTAGAATGAAGATCAGAATCATTTTACTGACGACATTGTTTGCAATGTTATTTGGTTTTTCATGCAGTTCATCCAAAAAGAATAAGAACGATGAAGAGTTCATGGATGACAAAGTCAATGATGAGGATGTGCTGAAAGATGAGTTCGGATTCGATCTGAGCGGATACAACCCGGAACTGAAAAAGTTTTCAGCACTTGTTAAAACTTCAAGGATGAGTGGTGTTTCAACGACAGAGTTCAATGCTGAAGTTTTTATTACCGGCGGAAATGTTGAAGGTGATGCAACTTATGAATGGACTCTTCCGGCAGAAGGGAAGTTTGCGGCAGGTTCAAAAAAGACAGACAAAAAAATCGTTGTAACTTTTTCAAAACCAGGCAGGCACACTGTCACTGTCTCTGTAAAAGATGGATCCGGCGAAGTTGTAGAGACCGGCGGAGTTCTCATGGTGTTTGACAGCACTCATGCTTATACGGTGGGAGACCTGAATTCAGATAAGGTGGTCGATGATAAGGATGTCACTCTCCTCAAAGATTATCTTGAAAGAAAAAATACTCTGACAGACGAACAGATAAAAGGATCTGATTTCAATCTTGATAACAGGATCGACTCAAACGATCTTGCAATACTTGAAACAGCACTCGATTCAGGCAAAGCTCCGGTTTTCATCCAGGGAGGAGTGAAAGAATCCGGCGACCCGATAATGTCAGGCGACCCGATCATGTCGGGAGATCCCATAATGTTTACTGCTTCGGGTGATCCGATAATGATAATAAATCCTGAACTGCTTGAGCCGGGTGTTGAATCGACAATAGCGATAACACCGTCAGGGACATTGAGAGCGGTTAAATGGGATACTGCCTGTCTTGCTGAAATGGAAAAACATGCTGAATCTGAAAAAGTCATCTTTGATTCGGTACGACCGGGATATGCAACATTTGTCATACCGCCGAAATATATCTGTCTTACTGCTGAAGGGACATTTGATGTAGTGCTTAAAAAGGGTGAAAAGGAGATTTCTCTGATAAAGGATATGACCATCAGACCTCTTCCTGCAGCTGAAAAAGTGCCGGGCTCAAAAGTCGTTGAAACAATGGGGCGGCTCAGAGTCGCAATTGAAGCAATGGAGGGCGGAGTCACGGAGTATGCTGAAAACATAGACAATATCAATAGCGATGAAAAAGCCGTTATGATTGGAATGATCAAAGCGGCATCTGAGCTCTATAACGATGCATACGGAAATTTCTACTCGGTATTCAACCGGCTGGATGATCAGACGAAGGAGCTTTTTGAAAGATATGCGAAAGCCAAAGGGCTTGATTCGCTTAACGACACGCTGAAAACGGCAACTGAAGAGGTTATTTATTACACTAACGCACTTAAAAACGATTCTTCATATTTGAAAGCCGGTTTCGGGACTCCTGCAATAGGAGAGGACATGATAAAACTGGTTTGTGCATTTGCACAGATAGCGGATGCCGCCCAGGCCGTTGCTGACATTAATGACGATGTAACATCTGTTCTTGAATATCTTGACTGGTGGCCGCTCAACAGAGCTCCGATAATTGGTCCGGCAGTTGATTTTCTGAATGCTCTTACAAATGTTGTGGGAGCTGTGACAGATATCATCGGAATGGTTGCTGAATATGTTCCGACCTTTGGAGATATAAAGGTGGAAGTGTCAAGTCCGCAAATGGGTATTGGAGGTTCCACAAAGATAGATGCATCAATAAAAGTAAATATTGTAAGCGGGCTTTGCAACAAGGCGGGGGGAGCTCTCGTTGATTCAATAATGGACAAATTGAAAGACGCCCTGACGAAAAGAATGGGAAGCATGATCCCTGTTGCGGGAAAGGAATTTAAAAATGCAAAATATGAAGTTGAGCAAATGGGCACCATAGCCGCCGGGATTTATAAGGCGGTCGGATGGATAGCAGGCAAAATAGTTGATGCAACAGGGCTGAATGATTATATGCAGAAACTCGCAGATAAATTCTGTGAGATGTTCAAAGATCCGTTTATGGCAATATCTGCTGATTTTCTTGCTGCATCCTGCGGCGCCATTGAATTTGAAGGTGGCGTCGGGACATGGCCATGCACAGAGGAATGTGCCGGCGATCCCCCGAAAACAATAACATATTCGGGAGACAGAAAGGTTTGTGACGATGAGAAGAACGGAGCTGCAACGGCAACATGTTATAAAGGAAATGTGGACGATGACAATATTGATGATAACGATTATGAAAATGATTATGACATTGAACAGCCGGATACTGATATTGAAATGACTGTGACTCAGGAACTTGTTGAAAACATCACAACCGGCACCGAAACACCTGATGTGACAATAACAAAAAGAACTGAAACCGTTCCGCCTGAAAATACCGGTCAGGAATATTTCAGCATTTATTTCAACTCCTTCCTTGACGGTGGAGAAACAACGCCGCCTGCTTTAAAGAAGACCGTTGTGTTGCGGGGTCTGGGAGAGCCGCTTTATGCATCAGGATTCCCGGGAATGAATGTCATATTTTACCTTGACTGGAATGAATATTTCGAGGTGGTGACTACCGATAATGCTCCGGCGGGATTTGTCATTAAGGGTTCCGGATGGAACGGCTGGTATGTTTTTGACAAACCTGAAATACAGATATTCGGCACCACCGGTAATCAGGGTTCCATCTGGGTGAACATCGTTCTTCCTGATGACCCGAAATATCTTGGAACACATGAGTTTGAGATAGCTTTTCTTAATCAGAAGTCTGACGGAACACCTTTGCTGAGTGCAGCAGGGCCATACTCAACTTTCTCACTTAAACTTCTTGAAAAAGATGGTTATGTGAGTTGTCACAGTGATCTTGAATGTGATACCGAAACACAGGTGTGTGATGTCAGTTATTACTACTGTGTGCCGAAATAAATATCAGAAATAAATAGTCAGGTTCGGTCCGATGATGAAATTTATGCAATGTTGAGTATTACCGTCCCTTGCATAAAGTAAATATCCAAAATCTGTCAGAATGCCCAATCCCAGATAATTTTTCACATTGTAGTCTATACCGATAAACAGTTCAGGCGAGAAAAGGAATGTTTTGCCTGAATTGCCGATTGAAGCAAAGATCCCGCCATAAAAAGAGATGTGGTCAGTTCTTACAAATTCAGCTTTAATTCCGGGACCTATTAAAAACTCAGCTGAAGCATCATCATCGAACATTGACATGTAAAGATGAAATTTTGCCATTAACCAAATCTGATTTGAAAGTTGATATCCGGCGGAAAGTGAGGTTGCGGTAAAAGGAAGTCCTATGTTGGTGCTGGTTCCGATATCAATAAAGTGAGTAACTCCGACAAAGTTGGTCCCGAAATTGAGCTGCCAGTTATGTACTTCTCCGGGAACATTACGGTTTACGGCATCGGGCTGCTCAGGTTCCTGTGCAAACATGGCAAAAGTAAAAAAAAGGGTTGCGAAAATAAAAAAGATTTTTTTCATGGTACATCTCCAAGCAGTTTAATCATAGATCAAAAAGTCAGGCAGTGTCTTTTCAACAACATTAAAATAATCGTCATATGAAATGATGTCATAGGCATTTGTCCCTGTTACAATTTCGGGATAACTTTCCATTCTGCCAAGCTTTTCAGCGGTATCTGTCCGGAAAAGAAAATTGGTTTCCACAGATGTTCCAGTGATGGTAGAGATTCTGAAAACTGTGTAATTTATGTCGGTATGCATCCAGGAGATATAAACTTCCTCACTTGTGCTGTCATTGCCAAAAACATAGTTCAGTCCTTCCTTGAAATCGGTTGACGAGAACATTTTTACCGTTATTTCATCATAACCTTCATTCTTTTCTTCAAGAGCAAGGTAGAACCGGTCTGTCATGAATCCGGTCATGTTAAGTACACGGAGATTTTCTGATGAGTTGTAGTCAAAAATCCTTTCACCTGTTGAGGCATTGAATATGTATACCTTGTCAAAATAATCTACTGCATCTTCCTCGGTCTGGGCCTCATCCTCAAGGTTTTTTACTGTGAACGCTGCAAGTGAAAGTGATTCCTGACATGTAAGGAATGTCGTTCCTGTTCTTGGATAATCCCATGTTTTAATTCCGTTTTCCGCAAATAACACTGTGAAGAAATCGTCACTCTGTGCAACAACGAGTCCATCCATGACACACCTTATCTTCCCTTCATGCTGAGTTACCCACTTGCCTGTCCCTTTTGCAATGTCAAATCCGTCAATCAGGTCATATCCTGCGATAACTGTTTCAGGGAAAGTATATGCTTTTTCAAGATTTTCAAGCGGCTCTATTCTCCAGATCTCTGTGCCGTTCTTTAAATTCAACACTACCAGTTCACTACTGTTGCTGCCATAGATCATATAATTTCCTTCAACTTTGAACTGAAGGGTAACAGATTCATTATCCTTGAGCTTAAATTTCCATAACGGTTCATTCTGTTTGATGTTGACGGCACAGATGGAGTTGTCATCGCACAGAGAATAGAAAACCCCTTCATGTACAGCAAAACCTTTTGAATTTTCTGTAATGACCGCTGAAGAATCAACCGAAACGGCAACATTTCCGTCGGAGCTGTCAAGAAGACACACTTTCCCCTTTTTACAGTTGCAGAGAATATAATTATCAAATATGAAAAATGCGGGTTCAAAAGGGTGCCCTGAAATCTTTTTTTCCCAGTCGCTCCTTAAAGGGGAGAGTTTCGTTGAAAGAAGGTAGTTCTGGTCATCGTTCTGGTATAATGTGAAAAGTTTTGTCCCTTCAGATCTGTAGAAAAATAATTTTCCCTCACGGTGAATTTCGTTACTGCAGCTCGAAAGAATGAGTGTGAAAATGAATGCAAAAAAAGATTTTTTCAGCATGTCATATCGCATTGATAGCACATCCGCTCTGTTTTTTTGTGTTTTCGCTGTCATGATCAGCTTTTTCCTCAAATTCATCATCTGCTTCTTCATTATCATTGTCACTCTCAACAATCGCGGTTTCATCATCATTTTCTGTTGACTCTTCGTCAGGAATTTCAATTCCGTCAGAAATTTCAACCACATCGTCATCAGCTTTAGTGTCATCTTCATCACTATTTTCTGTTTCATCACAAATAAAGTCTGCAAGGATGGTAAAATTTCCACCCTTTATTACACCTTCTTTTGAGAAAGAATCGGCGACAAGATAATATTTTCCTTTTTTGATGTCGATCTTAATTTCAGAATCATTCCTGAAAATGCATGAATTACCGTCATTTCCGTTTAAAATGTGAATGTCAACATCCTCTCTTGAACCGGTTCCACCTGAGCCGTCGGTGATCGTGGCTGTCAAAATTCCACTGCATTCTGTTACAAACTCAAAAATTATTTCAGGCCCTGATTCATCAATTAAAGTCGTGTCTGAAATATTTTGAGAGCAGTTGTAAGAGTCAACAATATCAGAAGCATATCGGTATGTGTTGTCTGATCTTTCAAAAGGGAAGCTGTCTATTTTAACAGGGTTTTCAAAGGAGCCAGACCTGTCTGAAACAAAGTTTTCAGCGATCTTTTTCCAAAGATCTTCTGAAGATACATCATAATTCAGTGCCCACATTCCGCTTCCGGCGACTCCTTTTGAGTTTGCAAAAGCATATTTAAGCGAAATGCTTTCATCGTCATCATACCATAACTGATACCACTGCGAGCCGTCCTGCCAGATCTTGTACGGGGTTTCAGATCCGCTGTCCCAGCCGCTTTCAATTGATGAATGGTCTTTAAAAACATTGTCAAAAATAACTGCCGCACCGTTTTCGGTCTTTGCTCCGGGAAACGAGCCGGAAGTTGTTTTCCATTTGATACCGTAGTATGGATATCCTGCTATCAATTTGTCCTTGACCTCGTTACCGTTCTTGGAAATGTATGTATTTATTGATTTTTCCACACATATTCCATTTGCTGTCCAGGGAGTTTCTGAATGTAAGGGTGCGACAGGTCCCGGTTCTCCGCTTTTCCAGTGGTAGTCATAAAGCATAAGAAACGCATGATCAAGTCCGGTCATGGAAGCGATATCCCATCTATTTGACCAGTCAACTGCCGGAAGTGCCGCTGAAACTATCATTTCAGGGTTTCTTGAGTGGAAATAGGTTCCAAGATCATTGAAAAACTTAATGAGATCAGCTGTTTTTGTGTCTGCGAATGCTTCAAAGTCAATGTTTATTCCGTCAGCTCCCGCATCGTTCACTTTATCCCAGCAGTTTTTGAAAAATGTGTTTTTAGCATCACTGTTTTCAACTAAATTCTGCACAATCGTTCCGTCAAAACCGGTTATGACAAGATGAACTCTCACTCCGTATTTATGTGCTTCATCAATTGGTGCTGATTCAGGCCAGTCGCGGCAGTCGCCAAGAGATCCTGCGGTTGAAAGCTCGCACGAAAAATAGAGAATATCGGTCAGAAGTCCATATCTTAAGTGATCTGTGGAGTTGTTCCAGTAAGGAAGATATCCGAAGATAAGTTTTTCAGTCAGCGGTTTATACAAAGCGACTTCATTCAATAGCTTCGTTGACGGTTTGCCGTGTGAAATCAATGGTTTGTCAAATCTGTGGTTGTCAAGCTCAACCATGTGGACACTTTTCATATCAACAGAGAAAACAGTAAAAGTAAGAAAAATGATTATCGCTGAAAGAGTTTTTTTCATAATTGGAACCCACATAGAAAAAATCACAAAAACCAAGTCAATTCATACGGATATATAATGAAAAGTCAACGAAAACTGGTGGAGCTGACGCGGATCGAACGCGCGACCCTTTGAATGCCATTCAAATACTCTCCCAACTGAGCTACAGCCCCACCATAAGATCAAAAGGCGTCTGTAATTTACCTGATTTGTTTTGCGAGTCAATGAAAAGTGAGCAAAATATATTAAAAAGCGGTTGACTTTGAGGAATATGTCTTTATATAAAAGGGCGTTTATTACGGTCTTGATGTGGGTGCTGAATGATTACAGACACTTGTGCCAAGGCGAGCAGTCCGTCGGAGGAGAGATGAACGGAAACGACAAAGATCTTAAAAAAGATGCGGTTGAAAATGAGACGGTAATTAAAGAGGACGGTACACTTGAAATTGATGAAAAGGCACTTCAGGAAGAGACCGATCTGCAGAAACTTGCTGAGCAGCTCGGAAATGAGCACGCGAAAACAAAGGAGAAACGGTTTTTCGGAAGAAAGAACAGGGATGGTGAATCATCTAAAAAAATTGAGCAGTTGACCGAGCAGCTGAAAGAAAGGGAAGAGAAGATTAAAGAGCTGGATAACACTGTAAAAATGCTCGTTGCAGAGAACAGAAATCAGAAAAACCGTATTGAGAACGAATTCAGGACAAAGATCAGGTTTGCCGCAGAAGATTTTTTCAGGGATTTTATAACGGTGAAAGATGATTTTGACAAAGCTATGGAATTTGTTCCAAACGACGAAAATGCTCAGAACGATCCTTTTATTCAGGGGATAAGGCACCTTCTGTCCAAGACAGAGAGCGTTATGAAAAAACACGGGATTGAATGCTTTTCAGGCATCGGTGAAAAATTCGATCCCTCGATACATCAGGCGATGAGCATGATCCCCGTTGAGGGAAAGGAACAGAATGAGATCGTTGCCGAATATGTCAAAGGTTACAGGATGCATGAGCGGATACTCAGGCCCGCAATGGTTATCGTTGCTTCAGGCGGAAGTCCTTCGACGGAAGCAGAAGCCGGTGTTAAAGAAGAACAAAATGAAGAAGAACCTGCTGATGATAAAGCAGATGATGATAATATTGAACAGTAATTTATAGTAGGAGAAGAAAATGGGAAAAGTTATCGGTATTGATCTTGGTACGACTAACAGTTGTGTAAGCATCATGGAAGGCGGAGACCCGAAAGTTATTGCAAATGCGGAAGGTTCAAGAACCACTCCGAGCATAGTCGCTTTCACTGACAAAGGAGAGCGGCTTGTGGGACAGCTTGCAAAAAGACAGGCAATAACCAATTCAAAAAGGACAGTATATGCAATAAAGCGGCTCATAGGAAGAAAGTATGAAGCGAACGAAGTCATGAAAATGAAAACGGTCGTTCCTTTCCAGATCTCAAAGGCATCAAACGGAGATGCGTGGGTCAAGATCGACGATAAGGATTACAGTCCTCAGCAGATCTCCGCAATGGTTCTTCAGAAAATGAAAGAAACTGCAGAAGAATATCTGGGCGAAAAAGTTACTGACGCGGTCATTACAGTTCCTGCATATTTCAACGATTCACAGCGTCAGGCAACAAAAGATGCCGGGAAGATAGCAGGACTCAATGTTCTCAGGATCATAAACGAGCCGACTGCAGCCGCTCTTGCATACGGTATCGATAAGAAAGGGAAGGAAATGAAGATCGCAGTTTATGACCTTGGCGGCGGAACTTTCGATATTTCCATTCTTGAGCTCGGTGACGGTGTTTTTGAAGTTCTTTCCACAAACGGTGATACATTTCTCGGCGGAGAGGATTTCGACCAGAGAATAATCGAATTTCTTGCGGCAGAGTTCAAAAAGGATTCAGGTATAGACCTTTCACAGGACCCGATGGCTCTTCAAAGATTGAAAGAGGCGGCCGAAAAGGCAAAGCACGAGCTTTCTTCAACGATGGAAACCAACATAAACCTTCCGTTCATTACTGCTGATGCAAACGGTCCGAAACACCTCAATATAAATATGTCCAGAGCCCGTCTTGAATCGCTGGTTGAAGATCTTGCAAAGAAGACTCTCGAACCATGCAGGAAGGTTCTTGCAGATGCAAAACTTTCAGTCAATGATATTAATGAGGTGATAATGGTGGGCGGCATGACAAGAATGCCTCTCATTCAGCGTCTTGTGAAAGAGTTTTTTCAGAAGGACATTCACAAAGGTGTCAATCCGGACGAAGTAGTTGCAGTAGGAGCCGCAATACAGGGCGGAGTCCTCAAGGGTGATGTAAAGGATGTCCTCCTTCTCGATGTAACACCGCTTTCACTGGGTATTGAAACTCTCGGTGGTGTTTTTACCCGGCTTATCCCGAGAAACACGACGATCCCG
>Ga0116148_1003084_pt1 | contig 15699 bp, 12 predicted proteins | sample AD_UKC055_MetaG_FD_89786 | JGI IMG/M metagenome (GOLD analysis project Ga0116148, IMG submission 89786) | Active sludge microbial communities of municipal wastewater-treating anaerobic digesters from USA - AD_UKC055_MetaG | ecosystem: Engineered > Bioreactor > Anaerobic > Digestate | place: USA... | reverse complement strand
GGATTCATCACAATTTTTTTAACCTTCAGGTACTTGCCGATATCACGGACAAAACCGAGCACCTTGCCGTCGCCCTGGATTTCGATTGCGTTGTTGTATGCAGCTGTATACAGGAACATGACCGGAACGCCGCAGTTGAAGTAATACATGACATTGGTCTTGAAATCAATAATTCCGAACACACCGGCAAAAAAGGTACCCTTCGGAAGATTATTCTTGATAAACAGATTAACCTTGATTACAAGTTGCTTAAAATCCGATGTTTCCGAAAGGAAGGTGCGCAGTACAGACTTTAAAATAACCATTGACATACTGGCGTTGAGCCCTTTTCCGGAGACGTCGCCCATTACATACAGATACCGGTCTTCGGAAAGCTTGATAAAATCGATAAAATCGCCTCCAAGCTTTCGCGCCGACTGCGTCAAAAAGTCCACATCGACCTTTGGGTGTTCGATCCGGTCAATATTTTCCTGGATCGAGGAGATTATCTGCCCGGAAAATTCAATTTCACGATCGACGGTCATAACGATGGATTCGTTCGCAATGTTTTTCAGATAATACATGACGACGAAGAAGTTGGAATACAGTTTTGAAAGAACAGAAAAGTCGTAGTCGGTATAATCGGAGCCGCGTTTTTTCGATCCGAGAAGAATGATACCAACGACTCGACGTCCTTCCCTCAGCATAATAAATGCGTCCGATTTTCCGATATCCAGGATAGAAAGGAGTTCGGCTTTCACTTCGGCAAGCGTGTGCTTGGTGATTACCTGAGTTTTCAGAATAATCGTTTCGTTATGATTCAAAAGAAATTCAATCGCCTTATCGTCCACCGGGATAGAATTATGGGCGCCGGTGCTGGAATATACCGTCAATAGTTTGCCCTTGTCATCTGATACAAGAATGTCCACAGAAGAACATTCGACATACTTGTCCAGCAGATCGACGGTTTTGGCGATTACTTCGTCCTTGCCGGAATTAAAATCGAGCAAATCAAGCCCTTGTTCCAGCTCTTTTTCGTATTCAGAGCCGATACGCACATGCCGCTTAAGCCGTTCCTCGATTGCATCGCGGAAATAGAGTGCCGCCACAACAAGCACAACAAACACTCCAGCCGCAACAAGCGGAACAGAAATAAGGTCGCTCAGCAGTGCTACGGCAAGGCCGACAAGTGCACTTACAACAACACTGAGAACTGCAACTCTGATCAGAATAGAAAACAGCTGGGCGCGATCAAGCAAGGTAGTAACCAGGACTGCTTGATAAATGCTCATCAGAAGAACGGCAAGGCCGAACGGTACCAGCGTGAGTATCCAGGTATACTTGCCGGAAAGCTCGAACAGAGCAAACGAAACAAGGAAACCGGCAATGATGGAAAGAGCTACAAGGAGAAGCCGCTGCCGGTAGATGCGGCTTTTCATCGAGAGCGCTCGCATTATCAGACCGAAAACTGTAAAACCCGGTATACCGATCAGGAAAACATAACTGTACAGCGCCAAGCCCGACAGGGTTCCCACAACCAGTTCCGAAGAAAGCACAAATATCGAGTCTTCGAAGGAAATCGAAACTTTAGAAGAAAACACCAGAAAAACAGAAAAAATGATCAGCAACCAGTTGAACACTGTCAGAATGGCGCTTTTTGAATTATAGGGAATAGAGTACGTATACCGCAAAACGGAGAGAACCACTGCGGCAACGCACACAAGTGCCAGCCGTAACGACAGATTACTGATCGTAGTGTTTCCCGTTGCCCGCAGATGCATAGAAAGCACAAGCAACAGAGTCGAAAACGCCGACATCATTGTAAGACTGGTAAACACAGTGCTCGCTTTTTCCGCCCGCGAGTCGAGATAATACGACAGAGCAAAAAGAAAAGCGGCCAAACAGTAGCTGAATACGAGCAAACCCATGATTACTCCTCAATCTTTGCAACGAGCATCGTTACGTCGTCGCGCAATTTTTTGTCGCCATTGTATTCAAGGACGAGATCTGCGATATCATTGACAAAATGCCGGGCGGCCTTATGGGCACTGTTCTTGATGGTGTTCAGATACAGTTCAGTATCGCCAAGCTCAACGCCGGAAGAATCCATAACCTCTGAAACTCCGTCCGAAGCCATCAGAAGGACATCTCCGCGATACAACGGCATCTCTGCCTGCTGAATCTCGTCAAGATCGATAATTCCAACAAGACTGCAATTCGATTGCAGCGGTTTTATTTTGTATCCGCCCGGAGATTTTGTGATGATCAGGGGGTCGGCCATTGAGGCGTTTACGTATGTTATTTTCATCGCTTTCGTGTCGACAATCGCGATAAAGAGAACCGCGTATTTATCCTGCAGGCGCATGGACTTAATAGCACTGTCGATGGCGCGGATCACTCCGGGAAGATCTTCCTTGTTGTCGAGGATTTTGACCGTATTCATGATAACGCCCATGATAAGGGCAGATGCAAGTCCTTTCCCCGAAACGTCACCAAGGAGGAAGAAGGTTCTATGATCGTCAAGGGGAAGAATGTCGTAAAAGTCTCCTGAAACGTTCACAAGCGGACGGAAATAGGCAGCAATATCGAGCTTGTCCAGCTGCGGCATTTCCTTAGGCAAAAAGGACATCTGGGTTTCAGCGACCATGTCCCATTCCTTGGACAATTCCGATATAGCGGTAAGTTGGGTTATTGTTTTAGTCCGTTTCTCGAAATTTACGAATTCATAGAACAGGGTGTCGAAAATGCTTTCTTCGAAAACCTTCATGTACCTGCACATCACATAAAAGTGCAGTCTTTCATACACAAGGAAAAAACCGCGCGCATGCCTGAAATCCGAGACCAGCCCGAGATTTTCATCGATCAGATAGAATCCTTCGGACCAGGTTTCGGGAAAATTCCTGGAAAGCACTTCCAGCGTATCAGGGTCTGTGGCAATTCGGGTGGGACTGTTGTAAATTACGTAGGAATTTTCAGAGTTTACAAAAAGAACGGAACTGTCGGCTTTATGTTCCAGTACCGTCTGGATAGAATCGATCAGATCTTCTACCGTATACGAAAAACGGAGCTTGTCGATAAAACGGACAATCAGCCGTGTGTCGCCTTCTACAAAAACAGCATGCTCCAGTTTGGACCACACAAGTTTAGAAAGCAGCGTGGAACTGGTAGCTGCGATGAAGAAAACGAAAGCCGATGCCGTAAATCTTCCGACAAACCCGAACTCCGGTATCACAATAAACATAAATAATGCAAAAACAAAGCCGATACCGGTATCGATAGCGAATTTCGCTATTTTCTTTTGGGACTGGATCATCCTGAAGCACCTCTTGGATAAGAGCGTTATTTTATCATGCCGAAAAAACGGCTAATAAAGTATATCACGAAACAGAGGTTTTTGGCAAAGAAAAGGTTCAGGATTGGAGATCCGCCAGCGATATCGGAGTGGGAGAACTATTCTCGCCTTCCAGTTTTGCAACTTCTTCAAGCAATGTTTTCGCCTTGGACGAAAGTCTAGTCGGTACCTGGACAATAATCTTGATGTACAGATATCCCTTTCGACCATTCTGGGACGGAACTCCTTCGTCGCGAAGCCGCAGCAGTTTTCCGTTCTGGGTTCCGGCAGGAATCTTTAGTTTGAGTTGCTTGCCATCCAGCGAAGCGACCAATATTTCGGCTCCGAGCGCTGCCTGGGTGATCGATATGGGAATAGCGCAATACAAATCCGCCCCGGATCGCTCGAAATACGGATGAGCCTTTATCCGGATAAACACAAACAGGTCGCCATATGGACCACCGTTTGCTCCTGCGTCTCCCTGACGGGGAATTGATATTCTCTTTCCGTCTTCGACGCCTGCAGGAATTGTAACCAGAATTTTCTGACGTTTTTTCTGGACCCCGGAACCTGAACAGTCGCGGCAAGGATTGTCGATGGTCGTGCCTTCACCGTGGCAGGCAGGACATGGAGAGGCAATGGAAAAGAATCCGGAATTATGACGAACCTGACCGGCGCCCTGACATGTCGAACACGTTTTTCTTGAAGAACCGCTTGCTGCGCCGGAACCTTTGCAGGTAGAGCAGGTTTCGTTCCTGGAATACGAAACTTCGGCTTTTGTACCGTACACGGCATCCTTGAAATCAATCTGAAGGTCGTAGCGGAGACTGGCTCCCTGATTCGGCCCCTGCCTGCCGCCGGAACGACGTCGAGTACCGCCCCCACCGAACAGATTTTCGAATATTCCGGAAAAATCTCCAAAAATATCCTCGAACCCCTGGAATGCGCTCGGGTCGAAACCGCCGGGACCGCCGGCACCGCCCATCCCTTCAAGGCCTGCATGGCCGTACTGGTCGTAAATCTGCCGCTTCTGGTCGTCAGAAAGCACCTCGTATGCTTCGGTTGCTTCCTTAAACTTTTCTTCGGCTTCCTTGTTACCCGGATTCTTGTCCGGATGATACTGGACAGCCAGCTTGCGGTATCCTTTTTTTATCTCGTCTTTCGACGCGCCTTTTTGCACGCCAAGAACTTCATAATAATCTCGTTTTGCCACGAAAGAACTCCACTATTCGGAATGAGGAGCTCCCGATACACCTATGGTGTCGGAATGCCCACATATATACGGCGTCAAACCGGTCGGCTCTGCCGCGGAAACAGATACAGGACATCGCTGCCGCCGAATTTGCAAGCCCAAAAAAGGCTGCCTGGTCCCTTGTCTGGAACTCGCCGGCAGCCCGTTTGTACGTTGCGTAAAAAGAGTATGCCTGCGGGACTCAGCCCCGCAAGGCCGTCAGTTTACTTATTATCATCATTTACGACTTCGTAGTCAACGTCGTCGGCAGAACCCTTGTTCGGTCCGGGCCCATTGTCTCCCGAAGCACCAGCCCCGCCCATGTCGGGTCCTGCTCCGCTCATATCGGGACCGGCTGCTCCAGCCTGACCTCCCTGGGTTTTGTAGACTTCCTCCATAATCTTGTAGGAAACCTGCTTGAGGTTTTCGGTCTTTGCCTTAATCTCTTCAACATCGCCCGAATCGAGCACCTTCTTGAGTTCGGCAATCGTTTCCTCAACCTTCGCTTTTTCGGCCGCATCGACTTTGTCGCCGAGGTCTTTCAGCGATTTCTCTGTCGTATAAATGAAGGAATCGGCTTCATTGCGGGTATCGACTTTTTCGCGTTCCCGCTTGTCGGCATCGGCGTTCGCTTCCGCTTCCTTGACCATTCGCTCAACCTCGGACTCAGAAAGACCCGAAGAACTTTCGATGCGGATCTTCTGCTCCTTGCCGGTACCCAGATCCTTTGCGGCTACATGCACAATACCGTTTGCGTCGATGTCGAACGTAACCTCAATCTGAGGAACACCGCGTGGAGCCGCCGGGATGCCGACAAGGTCGAACTTGCCGAGCGTCCGGTTTTGTGAGGCCATTTCCCGTTCGCCCTGCAGAACATGGATGGAAACCGCAGTCTGACCGTCGGCCGCAGTAGAAAACACCTGACTCTTGCGGGTCGGAATGGTTGTATTTCTGTTGATCAGCCGGGTAAATACGCCACCCATCGTTTCGATACCGAGCGACAGCGGAGTCACATCGAGAAGGAGCACATCCTTGACGTCTCCACCAAGAATACCACCCTGGATCGCGGCGCCGACTGCAACGGCTTCGTCGGGATTGACGCTCTTGGAGCCTTCTTTTCCGAACATTTCCTTGACAATCTGCAAAACCTTTGGCATGCGAGTAGAACCGCCTACCAAAAGAATTTCATCAATCTGATCAACACTGATTCCTGCGTCCTTTACTGCTTTGCGGCAGGGTTCCTTAGTGCGCTCGAACAGGTCGTCGGTCATCTGCTCGAATTTGGCGCGGGTAAGCGTTTTCTGCAAATGGCGGGGACCGGATGCGTCTGCCGTTATAAACGGAAGATTGATTTCGGTGCTGGTGACATTGGACAGCTGGATTTTTGCATTCTCTGCCGCTTCGCGAAGGCGCTGGAGAGCCATGCGATCCTTTGACAAATCAATACCGGTGTCATTCTTGAATTCGTCCACGAGCCAGTTCATGACTCGCCTGTCCCAGTCGTCGCCGCCGAGGTGGGTGTCGCCGTTGGTCGACTTTACCTCAAACACGCCGTCGCCGAGTTCGAGAATGGAAATATCAAAAGTACCGCCGCCGAGGTCGTATACGGCAATGGTTTTTTCCTTCTTGGAATCCTTGTTGAAGCCGAAGGCAAGCGAAGCGGCTGTCGGCTCGTTAATAATGCGCTTTACCTCCAGACCGGCAATCTTTCCGGCATCTTTGGTAGCCTGGCGCTGCGCATCGTTGAAGTACGCGGGAACGGTGATAACGGCTTCGGTAACAGTTTCGCCCAGATAGTCTTCCGCGGTTTTCTTCATCTTCTGAAGAATGAAGGCGCTGATCTCCTGAGCCGAGTACAGCTTGCCGTCGATATCTACGCGGACGTCGTCGCCCTGGGGTACAACCTTGTACGGCACAAGCTTTGCCTCGCCGGTGAGTTCGTTGTACCGGTGCCCGATGAACCGTTTAACCGAGTAGACGGTTTTGTCGGGATTGGTGATCATCTGGTTTTTTGCAGGCTGACCGACCACGCGCTCTCCCTTTGAAGTAAAACCGACGATGGACGGTGTAGTCCGTCCGCCTTCGGAGTTCTGGATGACGACTGGCTCACCGCCTTCCATCACTGATACGCATGAGTTGGTAGTTCCAAGGTCGATTCCTATAATCTTTCCCATAATATGTATTCTCCTTTCTATTAAAAGCAGTACGCGAAAAAAACGCGTAAAAAAAGCTGTTCAAATCCGCACAAAAATCGGCCTGCGGCACATTGTCGGTTGCAGTCCGAAGACTTTTCACGCAACGCGCGTCAGTCTCCAGCGTTCTCCGCAGGCATGGAAACGGCAACCTTGGCAAGCCGAACAATCCGGTCTTTTAACCGGTAGCCTTTCATGAACTCTTCCGAAACCGTCGGCTCCGACACCTCGGGAGACGGATGCGAGGCAATAGCCTCGTGGATGTTCGGGTCGAACACAGATCCCAGTGAAGGATAGTATTCAAGTCCGTACTTACTCTGAAGCATCCCCCCAAGCTGGGAGCGGATCATAACGACCCCATCGGCAAACGCTGCACCGGCAGAACCGGCTTCCAGCGTGGAGCCGGATTCGATCGCCCGGTCGAAATCGTCCAGCACTTTCACCAGATCGGACAACAGGTTTGTGTTTGCATAATCGATAGCTTCCTGCTTTTCACGTATCATGCGTTTCCGGTAGTTATCAAAATCTGCAGCCTTGCGCAAGTATTGATCCTGGAGCTGCGCATTCATCTTTTCCAGGTCTGCGATGCGTTCAGTCAAATCAGTTCCCGCCTTTTCATCTGATGAAGCTCCGGCTTGAGCCGCAGCCGAAGCTGTGCCCTCCTGATCGGACGTATTGTCCGTTTCCAGAGCAGAGGCGGACACAGATTCTGCGGACACAGAACCTGCGGGTGCAGCATCCCTGGGTTTCCCGGCATTTTCTTTCTGTGCGGAGTCTGCGCCGGGAGCGGCAGATTCGCGCTTCATTTCTTCAGGTTTGTGTTCTGCGCTTTTCTTCATGTATACCCTCGACAAAAAGATACTAAGACAGAACGCGAGGGGTCAACTGAAACCGCTCATTTTTTACGTTCCATCCGCTGCACTTCACCATGAATCAGCTTCCAGGCAACTGTTCCCGTCAGCGGATGGTTCGGCAAATCGGACGGATCGAACCAGCACGCTTCAGTGATTTCCTCCGGATCGGGGACAATGTCGCCCGACTCCCACTCCGCGGTAAAAGCGCACATAAACTGGTCCGGAAACGGCCAGCTCTGGCTGGATACATACCGAATATCGCGCACGCGCAAGCCGGTTTCCTCGAAAACCTCGCGTGCGACGCACTCTTCAAGAGACTCTCCGTGTTCAAGAAAGCCCGCGATACAGGTAAACACATCCTGATTCCGCCTGGCGTGACGGGCAAGCAGGATGCGACCTTCCTTGCGGACAATAACAATGACCGCGGGACAAATGCGCGGATACTGGACGACACGGCAGGCGGGGCATATTTTAGCCGGTTCGGAATCGCTGTTCCGCAGGGCAGCACCACAGCGGGGACAAAAACAGGTCGTATGGTGCCAGTTCAGCAGACCGAGCGCCCGCGCCGCATTCCGCGAAAGAAGCGCGTACTCCGGTTCTTCCCGCGCGAACAGGGCGCGCAGGCGCACCCACGAGCCGCTGGCGGAGGATTCTGCCAGGGCAGACCCACTGACCGACGCTGCGGCCAACTCCTGCTTCGACACGGAACTTTCCAGCAAATACAGCGCAGCCGGCTCTCCGCCGATAACGGCTTGCCAGGAATCGATTACCGAATCCGCAAAACACAAAGGAAATTCGCCGGGTAATGTGTTATCATGGTGGAGGTACAACTCGCCCGACCGGAAGATGTACACCTGTTTGATTGTCATAGTGCCGTCCTTGACGGCATTATACAAAAATACACGTTTCTTTAAAAGGAGAAGACGCATGAAGAAACTCGCAGCACTCTGCCTGGTTGCCGCCTTTGCGGCAGCAGGACTCTCGGCGGCCGACAAAGTCGAAGGCTACTGGAAAAGCATCGACGAAACAACCGGAAAAGTAACCGCCATCTGGAAAATCTACCAGAAAGACAGCAAACTTTTTGGCGAAATCGTAACCGTACCGGGCCAGTCGGATGCAACCATCGCCTCGGCGGCGACCGGCAATTACAAGGATTTTCCCGTCAGCGGCGACGTCAGCAAGATGACTGTTGTCAACACCCCCTTCATTTTCAATCTGAAAATGAAATCGGCCGGACAGTGGGAAGGCGGAAACATCATCGACCCGAAAGACGGCAAAATGTACAAGTGCAAGATCGTCTTCCGCGCAAAAGACGGCAAAAAGTACAAGACTGACGTCCTGGAAATGCGCGGAGAAATCGGCCTGGGAATCGGACGAAGCCAGTACTGGGAAAAATGCGAAGAGTCCGAGATTGACCAGTACCGCTTCAAGGGCTGACATCTCACCCGAAGCTGACGCAGAACAGCCGAGCTCAGGGCTGTTCGAACAGGCTGCGGGTTAAAAACACAATCGACATTGCAGCGCCCAGGTCGCGGATTTCCTCCCCGATCAGGGCGTTTTTCATTTTCATGGTCTCCTCGGAGGCAGAATATTCCAGACCGCTGTTGATGTACTTCAACTGGTTCGCCCGGTCGTAGCCGTCCATTCCCGCAAGATACACCCGGGACACGCCCGTTTCGCGCAGCAGCTTCAGGCACATAATCGCAGAATTGTCCAAAACGAGCGGTTTATGCGACGCAAACGACGAAAAATTCACACAGTAATCATAATTCTTCGCGTCCCGGATATTCGATGTAATGATTTTCCGCACGGAAGCATTATCCTGAATGCGCGACGCGTACCGCCTGATATCCGAGCAAAACACAAAATCGAGCGGAAAGCCGGGCGTGATATGGTTAAGCGAAATAACAACCGGATTTTCCGAACGAATGAATTCTAACAGTTTTTCTTTTTCCCTTTGGACACTCCAGCCGCCACCGATCAGAAGGATGCATCTATCAAGGAAGAGCGCATGAAGTGCGTCGATACTCGATTTGTCTTCTATATAGTTTTCCTGGAACGATGCATAGCTTGTTTCGGCTGTATCGCTGTCGTACACCTCGCGAACTCCGACCGGCAGCGAACGCAAAAGTTCGTTGAACGCCTTGACGGTGAGCGTGCCCTTCTCCGCGAAGTGTTTGGCATAATTCGGATGACAGCCGTTCGTGGCCGAAAGATAATATGGAAGCGAATAGCCCCAGAATTCGCGGCGGTAAATTTCGTTGAGGTATTCGTCCACAATCTCGAGCATGGGCTCTATCCGGTACGTCTTGCCGTGACATTCGTTCAGATGTTCGGCGAAGAGCTCGAGATTGAGGTTTCCGGCGCCGCGGCCCATGCCGAATACGCATGCGTCGATAACGACATCCCGTTCGAGGTTGGATTCGACAAGCGCGATCGCATTGTTCATCGCCTGTTGCAGATTGTTATGGGAATGATAGCACAGGGCAACGCCTTCCTTCAGATTGTGGTCGATCAGGCTTACCATGCGCAGAAAATCGCGTCGTTTGATCAGACCGAAGGTGTCGACTATTGAAAGGCCGGAAATGTCGAGCGCATTGAAGTGCTGCACAGTCTCCACCAGTTCGATGTCAGAATATTCGTTTGTTGCAACGAGCTGTGCAAAGGTTTCGTAACCAAGCGTTATGAGTTTTTCGCAGTATGCATAGCCTTCTGCAATGCGGTTTTTCTTGAAAATTACGCGGATTCCATCCAGCGCGTCGGCCCTGCGCGGGCCGAGCTTGTCGAGAGGAAGAGGCGCACCCATATCGATCATTCCAAGATATTTCATGAACGGATCTTTGGGCGCGATCATGGCAGCTACTTCTGCGTTTCCGGGGAAAATGGAGCAATCGGGATCGTAGGGCTTGTCTTCCAGAAAGCCGATTTCAAAGTATTCGATGCCGGACCGCGCGAGGCGGCGCGCAATGGACCGGATTGCTTCGTTTCCGAACCGCCAGTTATTGATATAGCCCCCATCGCGGAGCGTGCAGTCAAGCGTCAGTATGCTCATAATTCGAGTATCGGCACCGGCAGCCCGGGGTTAACCTGAAAACAGCCGAAACAGGAGCCGCCGGGAGGGGATTTATCGGGAAATCGCGAGAACGCCGGAAGACGAGACCTCCAGAAGTTCGGATGAAAGCGGACAGGTTGAGCAGTCCCGCTCAAGCAGAATGTCGCGCCTGAGTTCGCCGGGATACCACGGAAGGGATTCCCGGGAAAACAGGATTACTGTTTTGCGGTCGGGAACGGCGAAGTAGAACGGCATACCGAGCAGTTCCGCAATGCGGGCCCGGAAAGGCGCATGGAAGGGCAACACCGAGTTGAACGGAGCGGTTGCGGTATGGAGGCTCCAGTACTGGAGCCGTTCGCGGCGGTGCAGTTCGAACCGTGAGGTAGATGCAAGAACGGCCAGATTGTATTCCATTGCAAGCTGGACAGCCGAAACGGTGATCGCCCAGTCTCGAAGGATTCCCTCCGACAGTGGGATTATCGCCCCCTGGTAAAAGAGTGCAAGAGTCGTTTTGATGACGGATGTCAGCATGGCGGAGAGAGGGTCGAATAGAGCCGAGGCAGAGACGTCAGGCATCGATCTATTGGAGGAATATACTGGTTCGAGAAGCGGAAACACAAAATGTCTGGCGGTTTCCCAGTCTGGAAGGGTTTCGGTTACGGTTGGCGAGACGGTGCGTACAGTTTTTAGTTCGTGATACATATATATATTAAACAGTGCAGGACGATTTTGGTAACAGGGCACCTCTAAAAACTGCAGGTATCTGAAGCGCCCGGAAGTTAACCGGTTCAGACAGGTGTATCCAGGCTCAAGGACGTGCATCATGCTTGAAAGTTGAAGGCGGTCTGTGGTAGATTCGGTTATGAAAGTCACCATCTTTTTCGGATCGAAATCGGACACTCAGATCATGCAAAAAGCTGCGGACGTGCTGAAGGAATTCGGCGTTCCGTATGCTTCCTACATAATTTCGGCGCATCGGGCCGGAGACCTGCTCGCGGAAACGATCGCGAAAGAGGAAGAGGCCGGCACCGAGGTTTTTATTGCCGGCGCGGGACTCTCGGCGGCGCTTCCCGGAGTTGTTGCTTCGCATACAGTTCTGCCGGTTATCGGCGTCCCCTTGGACGGGGGCAAGGTCGCGGGGTACGATTCGCTTCTTTCGGTTGTGCAAATGCCGAAACAAATTCCGGTTGCGGCTGTCGGCATGGACAATGCGGCTAATGCGGCATACCTTGCATGCGAAATTCTTTCCATTAAATATCCGGAAATCAAAACAAAACTCGTTGCATTCAGAAAACGGCTGCAGGATGAAATTCGAGCGGATCTTGATCCGCAGGTGCTTGGATAAAAGTGTACAGGGGAGTCAGTATGAACAACGCGCAGGAAATCGTGAAGAATCTCGTCAAGGGCGAGCAGATGTACGAAGGCAAGGCAAAAAAGGTTTTTGCCACCAACTATCCGGATCTTGTGGTTATCGACTACAAGGATGACGCGACTGCCTTCAACGGCGAAAAAAAGGGTCAGATCGATTCAAAAGGAGTGCTGAACAACGCGATTGCAAGCGGTATGTTCGAATTGCTTTCAAAAAACGGTGTCGAGTCCCATTTTGTTGCGAAACTCTCCGACCGCGAAATGCTGTGCAAGAAGGTGGCGATTGTTCCGCTCGAGGTGATCGTGCGCAATGTTGCCGCCGGAAGCTTTTCCAAGCGGCTTGGTATAGCCGAAGGTTCTGCGCTTAAAACGACGATTTTTGAAATTTCATACAAGGACGATTCGCTCGGCGATCCGCTGATCAACGACTACCATGCCGTGGCAATCGGTGCAGCGACCTGGGACGAGCTCAAGACAATCTACGCGATTACCGGAAAGATCAACGAAGTCCTTTCTGCCTTTTTCCTTGAACGGGGAATCCGGCTGATCGACTTCAAGATCGAATTCGGTAAGGATTCGACCGGCAAAATCATTCTTGCGGACGAAATATCGCCCGACACCTGCCGATTCTGGGATGCAAAGACAAACGAAAAACTCGACAAGGACCGGTTCCGCAGGGATCTGGGCAATGTCAAAGAAGCATATCTCGAGATTTTCAACCGGATTTCCAAGTAGCCGGGCCGGGGATACCATGGACGAACTAAAAGACAAGTGCGGAGTGATCGGGATTTACCTTTCGAACCACGATGATTCGGCGTCGCGGCTTGCCTACTACGGGCTGCAATCGCTTCAGCACCGCGGGCAGGAAAGTACCGGACTGGCAGTAAGCGACGGAACGAATGTGGAACACTTCCGGGCGCTGGGGCTGGTTTCCGAAGTATACAACAAGGATGTGCTTGGTTCGCTGAAAGGCCATATCGCAATCGGCCATGTGCTCTATTCGACCTGCGGCAAGGCGGTAATAGAAAACGCGCAGCCGTTCGTGTCGCGCTCGAAGCTTGGAACCATTGCGGTTGCTCATAACGGAAGCCTGGTCAATTACGAGCCGATGAAAGAATTTCTGGAAGAAACCGGATCGACGTTCACCTCGACGAGCGATTCGGAAGTAATTATCAAGCTGATTGCAAAAAACTATAAAAAAGGGCTCGACCGGGCGCTTACCGATACGATCCAGCTGATCCGCGGGTCCTTTGCCCTGTGTGTGATGACCGAAAAGGTGCTGATCGGCGCCCGCGATCCGAACGGAATCCGGCCGCTGTGTCTTGGCAAGGTCGATAACGGCTGGGTGCTTGCAAGCGAATCCTGCGCTATCGATGCGATTGGCGGCGAGCTGGTTCGCGACATCGCTCCGGGCGAAATCGTGATTATCAACGACGACGGCGTGCTGTCGTTCAATTTTGGAGAAAAAACTTCCAAGAAAACCTGCGTATTCGAATACGTGTACTTTGCCCGCCCGGACACCATTATGGACGGGATCCCCGTACTTGAGGCGCGGAAGAAGATGGGAGAAGTCCTTGCCCGCGAATCGGGAGTTGTCGCCGATGTGGTGATCGGGGTGCCTGATTCGGGGCTCGGAGCCGCGCTCGGCTACTCGAAGGCGTCGGGCATCCCCTATGCCATGGGTATAGTCAAGAACAAGTACATCGGGCGGACTTTTATTGCGCCGAGCCAGGAAGAGCGAGAAGCAATGGTGTTCGTCAAGCTGAATGCAGTAAAAAGCGATATCCAGGGAAAACGGGTTGTTATAATCGACGATTCGATAGTCCGCGGAACCACGAGCCGCCGCCTGATTCAGATTTTGCGCAAGTCGGGAGCAAAGGAAGTGCATTTCCGAATTTCGTCGCCGCCGGTCAAGTTCCCGTGCTATTTCGGTATTGATACGCCGGCACGAGCCGACCTGATTTCTGCACAACATGAAACGGAGGAAATCCGCAAGGCGATCGGTGCGGACTCGCTTGCTTTTATTTCCATGGAAGGGATGATCGAGGCGCTGCAATCCTGTGAATGGGAAGAAGGGCTTGTGGAAGAATATCCCGACCGGGGACAACGAGCAGCGAAGGGAAGCATTTCACCGAACGGCGCAAGCAATTGCGGCTATTGTCAGGGCTGCTTTTTAGGCGAATATCCGATGCCGATGATCGGCGAACTGGGCAAACGGTAGTTTGCCAAGTTCGCCGCAGCTGATTGCGAAAGGTTTCCTGACTGCGGATTGCAGCACGAACCATAGTATTTACCAAGGCACCGAGAAAAAACAAACAGTTTTTTCTCGGTGTCCAGTACACGTTTTTTTGGAGTATGCGATGATAGATTACCGGCAATCCGGGGTTGATGTAGAAGAAGGATATAAGGCTGTAGAGAATTACAAGTCGAGCGCAAAAAAAACCATGATTCCTGGAGTCTTGAACGGGCTCGGCAGTTTTGCCGGGATGTTCGAAGTCCCGAGCGGCTACCGCGAACCGGTAATCGTGTCGGGAACAGACGGGGTTGGCACCAAGCTCGATATTGCATTTAAGATGAAAAAATACGACACAGTCGGCATCGACTGCGTGGCTATGTGCGTAAACGACGTCTTGTGCCACGGAGCCCGTCCGCTTTTTTTTCTGGACTATCTGGCATGCGGCAAGCTTGACGCCGAAATCGCAGGCCTCATGGTAAAGGGCGTTGCGGACGGCTGTCTGCAATCGGGCGCTGCGCTGATGGGCGGAGAAACTGCAGAAATGCCCGGCTTTTACGATGAAGGCAAGTACGATATCGCCGGTTTTTCCGTCGGAATTGCCGAAAAATCGGACATTATTGACGGATCGAAGATAACGGAAGGCGACGTTCTTATCGGACTCGCCTCCTCCGGAGTGCACTCAAACGGCTTCAGCCTGGTACGCAAACTTGTTCCCGATGTTATGGAAGACTTTGGCGACCGACCGATCGGCGAAACGCTGCTCACACCGACGAAGATATATGTCAAGCCGATTCTGGCGCTCATGAAAGAAGTAGCTGTTCACGGCATGGTACACATTACCGGCGGCGGTTTTTACGAGAACATTCCGCGCATGTATCCGACCGGCGGTGTCCACGGAGACGCGGGCGGAGAACGGCTGGTTTCGGTCATTAAAAAAGGGAGCTGGCCGGTGTTGCCGATATTCGACGAACTGGTGCGCCGCGGGGCAAATCCTTCAAGGATGTACCACACCTACAATATGGGCATCGGCTTTATCTGCGCAGTTGCCAAACAGGATGCGAAAAAAACAGTCGACTTCCTGAATGCGGCCGGCTTCCCTGCCTACGAAATCGGCCGGGTTGCGCGCGGCGCGGAGGATGTAATTTTTGAATAATGGAACGCCCGGGAAACCGGTCCGCGAACGCTTCAGGGCACCGGGGAACACAAACCGGGTTTTCCGGAGTGCTCCATATTCCATACGGGAGGCGACACCATGAGAATAGCAGTTCTTGTTTCTGGCGGCGGCACAAACCTGCAAGCCTTGATCGACGCCCAAGAACAGGCAGCTTCCGCACACGGGACGTCCGCAGGCACCCGCACTTCGTCCGTTTCGCCCGTTTCGTCCGTTTCGCCCGTTTCGTCCGTTTCGCGCTTTTCCCGCCCTTCCCGCGGCTTATACGAAATCGCGCTCGTAATT
>Ga0116148_1003082_pt1 | contig 15706 bp, 9 predicted proteins | sample AD_UKC055_MetaG_FD_89786 | JGI IMG/M metagenome (GOLD analysis project Ga0116148, IMG submission 89786) | Active sludge microbial communities of municipal wastewater-treating anaerobic digesters from USA - AD_UKC055_MetaG | ecosystem: Engineered > Bioreactor > Anaerobic > Digestate | place: USA... | reverse complement strand
TGCCTCCAGCCGCGAGGATATGGTGGCCAATGTGCGCGGCTATCTCCGGAGTACACAGAAACGGCCCGACGTCGTCCGAAATTTCTTTCACGCACCTTCGGTTCGCTACGCGATGGAGTAAGCCACATTACTACAGTATGCCTACTATTTAGGGTTCGGAGTAATAACCGCGCAATCTGTTTTCTTTGCCCTGACAATATGAACCGAATTCGCCCAGAGATGCCGGGATCAACCTTTTGACCCTCCGATTGCCGGCGGATATCTCCTTTCCAGGGCTTCAAAACACCTCTTGGCCCCGGTTCCAGGGGCAATCTTGCCTTTGCTGTATACATGCACTACAAATACCGGTGGTGACCGGTACTCGTAATGTGCTATCACCTGAATGTCGAACCCGGTTTCACACGAATGGGCCTGAAAGAATTTACCTTTTGACATCATCGGCTGCGAAAAGCAAACCAGCTCGATATGCGGGGTCGCGCATCCGGATAGAGGCTCGCCATGACCGCTGTTCTCCAAAAACATTCACCGCTTTATTTGCAGGTTCGTGACCACCTGATTGAGCGTATCAAGGAAGGACGAGTCGATCCAAGCGGCAAATTGCCGTCGGAACATGAGATCTGCCGAGAGTTCCAGGTTTCACGAACGACGGCACGATTGGCTGTTGAGGAGCTGATCGAGCAGGGGCTGGTGGTTCGATTGCCGGGAAAAGGGTCTTATGTGCGAGATCGACAGCCGGCCTCCGAGGGACCGGTTCTGCGCACTGTCGGCGTGATTACCGAAATTGATGTGGAATTGCATCCTTCACGCACCACCGGATGCCTGATGGTGATTCAGGGAATCCGAGCGGCCATTGAACCGTTGGGGGGACAGATCATATTGATGTCGGCGGAACGACAGCAGAAAGGCGCCATGCCCAATGTGGAATGGGATGGCCTGATCCTGATCAGTCCGCCTGTTTCCCTTCAGCGACGTTTCAAAAATGCCCCTGTCCCCACGGTTCTCATCGGAAGTCGGCATGAAAGCGTAACGCTTCCTTCAGTAGCTTTGCATACCTTCCAGATGGCTTTTGAGGCAGTGGAATACCTCGTTAATCTGGGGCATTCCCGTATTGCCGTGCTGGCAGGTGACCTGAAAAATGTCGGGCGAAGGAAACTTATTCAGGGTTACGAGGCCGCATTTCTCAAGCATACTCTTTCATGGAGGGAAGAATGGAAGGTGGAGGTCAGCGAAGACGAGGAAGACATCGAACCCAGGGTCGCGCGTCTGATCGACGACGGTGTTACCGCTTTCATGGTGACCGGGGAGTTTCGCATTTCCCAAGTTTGGGATGTGTTGACCGGGTACGGCCTTCAAGTACCACAGGATGTCTCCCTTTTTATCCTGGAGCAGGACCTCTCCAAACTCAAATGGCGTCCTCGATACTCAGGCATGTATCACGACCATGCCGGCTTGGGTCGGAAAGCCTTCGAATTGCTGAGCCGGGTAGTAAAGGGGGAAAACATGGATGGGCAGGTCTATATCGAAATGCCTGTTCTGCAAGAGGGAGAAACCGTCGGGAAATGCCGCGGGGGGATGAAGAAATAAAAATAAAAACAATAATGAATGAATTTTTCACAAACCGCAACATCCGGACGGAGGTTGCGGTGGAAAACAGTGTGGCGCTTTGCAAGACTGCGCAAGAAGCGCGCGTGTATTGATTTCGTTACGGGCCGAATCGGTTGATATCCCCCCGGCTGACCAGTCCATTCGACGGAGCATAAGGGAGGATGTGTTCCGGGAAAACCGGTTCGATGATGTTGGAGATCCGGTCTGGCCCACAACTGCGAATCGAATACTGGTACTTCCCATCTCTCTCGAACCAGCTTTTCCAGGTTAGCTCGTCGTAGGTCGGCCGGTCCCCGTACGCATAGGTGTCGTATCTGTAAGTTGGGTCCGGATTTGTCAATTCGAACACTTCCGGTGGAATGGACGAGATATAGGCAATGGGTGTACTCAACGGAAGAAGACGGTGGGAATTGACGGAGTTCGGGTTATAGTTGCCGGGCCAGTCTTTTGTGTGAAACAAGGGTATATACTTGTTATTGTCGAGTCGATACATCTCCAGCGCGTTCGTGAGGGACCGAAGGTCGGCTTCGGCCCGCGCGACTTTTGCCCGGGTTTGGGCATTCAGGAAGTTCGGGACCGCAATGGCCGCTAGAATGCCGATAATGGCGACAACGATCAGAAGCTCAATCAGCGTGAACGCAAGATCACCTGGTTTCCACTGGTGACTTTTGACAATCTTACGAGAGAACATGGCGAATCTTTTCATTCCTCCCGTCGTCGTGAATTCCTATAATACTACGATTTGAGATTCTAATCGATAAATTGGCCTTATGCAAGAGCTCCACTGTCAAACTTGTTTCAGATGCAGTCGGGTCTGTCCCGGCCAAGTCTTGCAGAGCGTCAAAAGGTGTGGATAAGTTGAGCGAATTCAATCTGCTCCGTATCTCCCCGGACTTGGGAATGGTGTGAATCCGGATTCCCCGTCCATGTTCGCTGCCCATTGCGGAGGTAAGTCTTATTGGGGGATGCGCGTTGCCGGAAGGCCGAATTGACCGTATTTGCAGAAAATCGAATTTACGGGTACATTAGCGACCGAGAGAGGTTTTACAATCAGGCCCCTCGTGGAAAACAAAACGGGGTTAATTCGGTGAAAAGGAAGAAGGCCATGAAGAAAAAGATTGACACAATGACAAAGGCCGAATTGTATGAAGAAGCTCAGCGCCGGAATATTGCGGGTCGAAGCAAGATGACCAAGGCGGCCCTGATTAAGGCTTTGTCCGATTTGAGTCGGGAAGAGCACCCAACCTCGACTCGTATGGTTCACAAGTCCGACAAACCGGTTTCGCCCACGGCCGAACCGGAAGTGAAACCTGCCGAGGTCTCTTCTACCGCCGTGCTGCCGCCCCCGCACCCGAAAGCGCCGCAATACCTCACGCCGCCCCCCACGGAGGTCTATCGTGGAGAAGAAGGCCCGCCGCTTCCGGATCGGCTTCCGGTGACGGTCCTGCAAGCCATGCCCCGCGATCCCCATTGGATCTTCCTGTACTGGGACATTGCAGATGAGGACCGGAAGAAGATCCGGACGGAACATGGGCAGTGGGTGTTTGAACGCTCTTTGTCGGTTCTGAGAATCCGTGAGCAAGAAAACGGGGAGCATTGTGATATCCCGATCCTATTGGATGCCAAGAACTGGTACCTGCCCGTTCATCCGGATCGTGTCTATCAATTCGAATTGGGGCTGATGACCCCGGATGGCCGGTACATATCGGTCGCGGCCTCGGAGCCGGTCCGGACCCCTGCCGCCGAACCAAGCTTTCTCGAAGAGGAAGAATGGTTGGCGATGGAGGAACGATACCGGGAATTGCTTGATATTTACGGCGAGTTCGTTCCGGGGTCGCTCCCAGGCTCTCCACGGGGGGAACAGCATTTCAAACGGGAAGCGGCGAGAATGATCTGGTCGGGGTTGGCCCCTATTTCATCCCGGAGCGGTCGTCCGAGATGAGACCCTCTTTAACCGATGGAATTGTGCAAAAGGGGGCGACGCATCCGTAGGGGCGACACACCCGTAGGGGTGAGGCATCTGTAGAGACGACGCACCCGTAGGGGCGACGCATGCGTCGCCCCTACAGATGCTTGCCTCTGCATTCTACGGTTCATCCTGTTGGAGGTATGATATCCATAATGGCGCATCCGCGTGGCTATTTGTGTCTGGTGCTGCACGCGCATCTTCCCTTTGTCCGTCACCCGGAACATCCTGAGTTTCTGGAAGAGGATTGGCTGTTTGAGGCCATGATCGAGACCTATCTCCCTCTTCTTGCGGTGTACGAGCGGTTAGTCAATGATAATGTCAACTTTCGGATCACGATGTCCCTGACTCCGCCTCTGTGTGAAATGCTGGTGGATCCCCTTTTGCAAGAACGGGCGGAACGTCGCCTGGAATCGCTGCTCGAACTCGCTGAAAAAGAGGTGCATCGTACTTCACGGGGGGACATGCGCAAGTTTCATGATGCAGCCTGTATGTACGAGCGCAAACTGACTCTTGCCATGGACCTGTTTCAAAATCGGTACCATCGAAATCTGGTTGCAGGATTCCGCGCATTTCAGGACCACGGTGTTCTGGAAATCATCACGTGTGGCGCCACTCATGGTTTCATGCCGTTAATCAAGACGGAGAACGCGAAAAGGGCGCAAATACAAATCGCAAAAACCAATTACGAAAAGCATTTCGGGCGATTGCCACGCGGGATCTGGCTCGCGGAATGCGGCTATGCCCCGGGTGTGGACCGTCACCTGGCGGACCAGGGGGTCCGCTTCTTTTTCATGGATGCCCACGGGCTTCTCTACGGAAAACCGTACCCGCGATATGGGGTATTTGCGCCGGTCTACACACCGAACAGAGTGGCGGCGTTCGCGCGGGATATCCAGTCGTCGCGCCAAGTCTGGAGTCGAGAAGAGGGGTATCCGGGGGATTTCGACTATCGCGAGTTCTACCGGGACATCGGGTATGATGCTCCCTACGATTACATTCGGCCCTATCTTCACAGCGATGGAGTCCGCCGGAATGTCGGCCTCAAATACCACCGAATTACGGGCGCCGGAATCGACTTGGGGAAAAAAGAACCTTACTTGCCGGATATTGCACTGGAACGAGCGGCTACCCACGCAGGCAATTTCATGTTCAATCGTCAGCATCAATGCAGACATCTATTCGGTGTGTTCAAGAGACCTCCGATTCTTGTAGCGCCATACGATGCGGAACTCTTCGGGCATTGGTGGTACGAGGGACCGGATTTCATTGAGTTCCTTTGCCGGAAGATTCATTTTGATCAGTCCGACATAAAAATGATTACGCCCAGCGAATATCTGGAGAAAAACAAGTCTCTTCAGGTGATTGAACCGACAGCCTCGTCGTGGGGGGACAAGGGATACAACGAGGTGTGGCTCAATGCCTCTAACGACTGGATTTACCGACACCTGCACCTGGCGGAAAGCCGCATGATCGAACTGGCGCAGCGATTTCCCGTTTCCGACGGGATTCTCCGCAGAGCCTTGAACCAGGCGGCCCGTGAATTGTTGTTGGCGCAAAGCAGCGACTGGGCCTTTATTATGACGACCGGGACGGTGGTCTCGTATGCCGTCCGAAGAACCCGGGAACACATCCATCGTTTTACACGGCTCTACGAACAGGCGATGGCGAGGACGATCGAGGAATCTCTCCTGAACGATTACGAATCGAAAGACAGTATTTTTCAGGAGATAGACTACACCGTATATGCCTGAAATGTTGATTCCGCGCACCCTTCCCGTCACAATGGAACGAACCGTCCTGCATTGCGGGCGATGACCGTCAACGGATCGAAAGGGTCTTGGGACATGATGCGGATCGATACAAATTGCTGTGGTATCTGTTTTTACCTGCAACCGTTTTTTGTCCTCGCGCTTGCGTGGGGGCTTTCGCTTCCGGGATGGTCCGCATTGACGGGTGAAGGGTGGGACGCGCTGCTGAAAAACGACTTGGTCCAGGCAGAGATACTGTTTGACAAGGCTCTGCATGAGAATCCCGCGGACCTGGATGCGCTGGATGGGATGGCGCTGGTGCAGTGGACAAGGGGCAACATGCCGAGAGCCGCCGACCTCTGGATGGAGCTGGCCGTAAAGGGAGCATCGCGGCCCTGGTGGTCAGGATACATGGCGGCCTTGGCCTTGCCGGAATTGCAGGGGATTCCTGTCAAAAACCGGGAGAGATTGCTGAAGGACCTTACCTCCGAATCCGGCCCGCTTTCGGGGGATCGCCGGGTCCAGGCATGGCGCGAATACCTGGAATGGGCGGAAAAATGGGCCGATCCGGTTCAAGCCAAACGGGCGGTGGAACGCAGCGGCGTTGTCTCGGACTGGTGGTTTGTTGCAGGGCCGTTCGGCGCTTACGGCACGATGGACCTCTGGGAACCGTTCCCACCTGAAACCGACCTGTCTCCCCTGTCTTTTCCCGGCTGGATTTCTTCCGTCACGCGCACGGAGATTCCGGTACCCGATCCCGCCGGGATGCTGGACCTCGATTCGCTGATCTACCCCTCGCGTGGAACGGCTTATGCATTTACGGCTGTTCTGTCGGAAGGCGAAGCCGACGCTCTTTTGACCATCGAATCCCCCAGTAATTATGTTGTGTGGTGGGACGGCAAACCATTAGCGATCCGTTGTCTTCAACGGCGCGATTTCCAGGTGGAAACCACAGTCCAAGTCCGCCTCCGCGCGGGCTTGATTCCGATTCTTGTCAAGAGTTGCCGGCGTGGTTCGGAATGGTGGGTGCGCGTGTCTCTACGTCCCATCGATGCCAATACACTTCCGAATTGGTCGATTGCCGAAAAAGACGAATCGATTTTGAAAAACCTGGTTTTCTATCCGATAGACAACAGGACACCGAAACGCTACCGGCCGCCGATGATTGTTATCGGTTCCGGGGAAATGGCGGCCCGCCCTTATGAGAATGTTCTTGCATCATTGTACGGAGCGTTAGCCGATTTTCGGAAAGGAGAATTTTCCCCGGCGCAGCAGAGACTTTCCCCTGCATTGAAAGCGAACATTGCGCAGGCTTACAGCCTTCTGGGCGATCTGAAAATGCGGGAGGCCGCCTATCGACCGCCTTCCCGTTCCCGTCTCCAGCGTGAAGCGGAAACGGCCTATCGGAAGGCCATTGAACTCTACCCGGCCACGCTCGGCGCGCATATCGGCCTCATCACTTATTTACTTGACCGAGATAATACCGACCAGGCATTGGAATCTCTCAAAAAAGTCGAACCGATACTCAAAGAGGCAAACATCGAGTACCGGGCAGGAATCGACTACGCTTACGGTCTGTTGTACTATAGAAAGAACTGGATGGACGAATCGCTCGGCGCGCTGCAACGTGCATCGGAATCTCTACCACCGTCCGCTGAAATTTTCCGCCGGATTGCCCGGATACAGGCGGACTGGGGAAATCGAGTGGAAGCATTGGAGACGCTGAAAAAGGGGTTGACAGCCTATCCCCATAACGGATCGTTACTGGAGGAGGCGATCGCGGTTCTGAGCGGCGGTCCGTTGGACCCGTCCGTTTCCGCCACATTTGAGCAGACCCTGCAAATTCATCCGTTTTCCCTGGGAGATCACTTGCGGATGGTGCAAGCGTTGCGTTCGGCGGGCCTGCGGGAACAGGCAGGCACGTTGTGCGCCAAGATACGGGAACTTTATCCGTATCGCCCGGAACCGTTAACGGAATCCGCCCGCCTGGAGGCTGAAAAGCCGTCTACCCGCCTTCCGAACACGGCAATCGATCTGTATCGAAAGGCGCTGGAGGTGGCTCCCCAAAACGAGGAAGCCCGCAAGACTCTTCGCCAATTCGGATACGGCGAGGATGAACGGATTGAGCGATATGATGTCCGCCTGGAGGAACTCGATCTGTCTCAAGCCGACCGCTGGAAAAACAGCCGTGCGCCCGACATTCTTTTGATTGATGTCATGGTACTGGTCCTTGATTCCCAGGGCACATATCGCCAATACGTCCACCAGGCTGTTAAGATTCTCAATTCCGAGGGCCGACAGCGCTGGGCCGAGACAGTTATTCCGAGAGGCGACGGCGTGGAAATTCGTCAGGCCCGCTCTATCCTTCCGGATGGAACGGAATGGCCGGTACAACATGTAGCCGAATTGGGCGGGAAACAAGCTCTCTCGATGTACGGGGTAGAGCCTGGAACTATTATTGAATACGCCTATCTCGAATCCGTGTCGGGGAACCTCTATCCCGGGTACAACCATTATGCCGGCGGCTACTTTTTCGGCGGAATCGACGAGCCGATGCTCGTGTCGAAATTAACGATCATCCTGCCGGAAAATATGAATTACGTGTTACAGGTCAAACCGGAGGAATTCGGAACAAGAGAGATTTTGGGAGACGGCCGCGTTGCCCTGATGTGGGAAAAACGTTTACAGGATGGGGTTCGCGAGGAATCGCACATGCCGCCCGTCTCCGAAGTGGTTCCCTGTCTGCGGTTCAGCACGTGGGTCGATTGGCGATTTTTCCTTGAGAATTGGCGCGAACAGCTCCTGGGGCGTACAGAAGACGGTTCGGAATTGGATGAGATGATCGGTCTGTTCGATCCGTCCGATCCCGACCTGGTTCGCAAGGTCTATGATTGGGTACAGAAAGAAATCGAACCCGCGGCGGGTTCGTATACAACACTCGATACGGCGATTCTGCGAACAGGATCCGCGCAGGAAAAAACCCTGCTCGCGCAAACCATCCTGACGCGACTTGGAAAACAGAGTGACCCCAGTCTTGTCATTACGAACAAACCCGAAGACGGCTTTGCGCCGCAACCGGGTTCCACAGTTTCCGGCCAACTTCTTCTTCGTGTGGAGACAGGTGGGGAGAATCCGATTTGGCTGGACTTCAACTCCCGGCACATCGCGATGGGCGAGGTCGACGGGAAAAGCCGCTCGCAGGCAGCATTTGTACTCTCGGCGACGGGGGAGTACATCGAGCCGGTCGATTGGACGGTCTGGCCTCGCGGGTGGATCGAGCGAACGTTTGACTTCACCCCGCAATCCGACCGATCCGTTCTTGCTACGGGCACATACGGATATCGCGGGATGCACCGACGCGCTCTTCTCACACTGGTTGTAGATAAAGATGCGGAGCGACGATTCAGGGATTCCCAAGTCAGCGGCGATCTCCGCGGAATTGTACTCGACCGCACGGAACTTCGGAATGCGGATTCCCCTTACGGAACGCCGCAGCTTTATTTCGCCGGTCGAATTCCCAGTTACTTGCAGCCAGGTGAAAACGACATGCTTCGGTTACCTGCGGTACCGAGTCCGTTGGAAATATCCGGCCTGGTCGGCGAGGTCACGCGGGAAACGCCCGTAGATTTCAACAGTCCTCCGGTGACCGAACCTATCCAGCTGCGGGTATTGCTTCGCCCGATGATCGACGCCGGTTACGACGTCATCGTTCTTCCGCAAGACTACCTGTGCATCAGCGCGTACGGCTACTATTCGTTAACGTACCGTCGGAAGGGAGATGAACTGTATGTTCGCAGAAGCGCACTTGTTCCCGTCCAGCGGATCGAACCCAAAGACTACGCCCGTTTTGTCGAGTTCTGCAGAGAGATTGACGAGGTGGAAAGACGAGATATTCTTTTCAAGAAATCTTCTGCGAAGTAGAGCTGTTTCATAGAATACCGCAACCGAATGGCCTTTGCAGAGCCAGGCCGTAGCGAGCAGGGACAACCAGGCAGAGACGCCCGGCCTACTGGTGGGACAGGCCTCTGTGCCTGTCGATGGGCGAATTGGGGATTAGAACAGAAATATCTCGTAGATATTCGGCACGGTTTGTTTGTTCCTGGGAAGCAGTATCTTCAACTCACGAACATCGGTTTCCGGAACGTCAAGGATTGTAACGGACCAATTCCGAAGATGCTTTGTTTTCGACGCGGACAATTGGCGATCCCGGTACAGAACGGAAAGCCCATCGGTATTCGATAAGTTTTCCGACAGAACGGCTACCTGTCGAAAGAAGATTGGATTCGGAAAAGAAAGGAGCAAGGAATCTTGTCCACGAGACGGGAGCCAGGCTGTCTCCAGAGACCCATCCCACGCAGCACAACCCACGGATGTATTCTCTGTACCGATGTGCCACTCCGATTTCGCCGACGGCAAACATTCCCGTGGGGAATAGAGGAGCAGCGGCAAGGCCACGGCTCGATTCCACCCCATTTCCCGGAATAGGAGGTCGTAGACCGGCTCGTCGGGTTGGTTCACATGAAGCACATATCCGGGTGAAATCCCTTGCAGGGCGGCTTGTGTCTGGTCAAGTCGCCGATACGGCGTACAGGATACCGGAATGCTTTCCTCCAGAGCGAATGCAAGATTCTCTCCGATCCAGTAATCGCTATAAACGCCGTCTACACCAAACCGGCGAATTTGTGCAACCGCCTCGCGCAAATCGGCAGGTATGAACTCTCCCTGAGCCATCCGATGGATCGGCTGAAAATAATAACGCGGATCTGATTGCGCGATTCCCTGGATATTCCAGAACAGCTGCAATCCGAGCAGGACACACGCCGCCGTTGCTGAGTGACGCCACAAAGCCGCGATCGCCCAAGCCAGAAGAAACAGATAGACCGGATAAATAAGGAAAAGGTGGCGAGGCGCTTTTCCCGGGAAATTCGACATCGAAAATACAACAATCCCGAAAAGAAAGCACGCCATCAGAAACAGTAGCCGAAAATGTCTGCCAGGGTCCTCGTTGCGATCTCGTTTCCAATGGGTCGCCAATTTCCATACGGCACAGAGGATGACGCCTATCGCGAACAAAGCGGGGCCGAATGTAGTGGGCCAGAGAGAAAGGTAATCCATGAGTCGCCAGGCATTGTTCATTCCGAGAAGAACAGGTGCGGCGCCCCGAAGAAAATCGCCTCGGAAATTAGAGAATAGAGTACCTTTTCCATCGGACAGAAGGAGACAATGAAGTGTGGCGAAGGGATATTGAATGTTGTAGATCAATAGCGGGAAGCAGCCGACAAACAATCCGCCGAAGAAGAGGGAAAAAAATCCCCGACTGCGGTAGTGATTCATCGGTGTGAGAAGAAACAGACTAAGGGGAACCAGAACATACAGGATCTGTGCATTTACCCATAACGCCGCGCCTGCTGCGGTTCCCGTTAAGAAAACGAACGTGCGAGACGGGGATCGTACCCGATCGGACAGCCTTGCCCAGAAACCCACAGCCAACACGACTACCAACAAGTTCTCTACTGGGCCTACCATTACATACATGCTGTAGACTAACGGCATAAGCGGTGGGATACACCACAATGCGGCCGCCACAAGACCGGCCCGGTCTCCAAAGGCCCGTCCGGCCGCCCAGCCGATCAGCGGTATCCCCAGCGCGGAAAGGACAACGGGCATCATGCGCAGAAGGATCTCGGATGAACCGAACAGAAAAAAGAAGGGCGCAATCAGGTACGCCTCGAATGGTCCACCATAGGGCTGCCCGTAGTACATCAACGGGAACGAATCCCCCCGGCTGATCCGCTGTCCGGCAATTCCCACTACGGATTCGTCGGCGAGTAATAGCCATTCGGATTGCGCGGCCACGTAAGCCCGAAAGGCGAAGCCCAACACGAACAGGGTACGGATAATTGTCCACACGTTACTGTCGAGCGGAGGTCGATTACTGTTCGCATAACGGCGGATCAGCAGATGGCTCCAGAAGATCACCGCGCACAGGATCATTACCGAAACAACGGGCCACACACGATCCGACCAGCTCCGGAAAATGGCCTCTCGCTTTGTTATTGGAAAGGGGGAGAGAATCTGTGACGGGCAGGGTTGGGTTTGGTCGCCTTCTTTTAAACAGAACGAGACGGCGCTGTGACCGGATTGGTCCATGTAGCGAATCGAAATAGTGTGAGAGCCTCTTGTCAAAACAACGGTCTGCTCTTTCGGGATAAAATCCCAACTCGGAGGTTTGTGCAAAACCATGTCGCCGTCTATCGCGACATGACTATCGCCGTCGCTGAAAATCACCAGCGTGTAACGGTCGGTATGATCCACCCAGATAAATCCATCCCATTGTGCCGTGAACTTGCGAGCCGTTGACGCATCGCGGCGAAGTGTCCAATCTACGAAATGAACTGTCGAGTCACGGAAGATTGCAGGTTCCCCGGCCTGGCCGTCGAATTCCGGGATTATTGTCCGAATCAGTCCCCTTCGGCTTTCGTCACACATACGAATTCCGAGCAGGCAAAGGCAGACAAATGTAAAGATAGCCGCCGTCCTTCGATTTACATACAGGTTGACTTGTTTCGAAATATCCGCGCGAGTCATTCTCGGTACATCCGCGGCGAAGATTCATTCAAATGTTCCATGATAATCCCGCTCCGTGCCGGATGCGAGTGATGAGGGCCTCACTGGAGTTTGTGCGAACCCTGGTGCATAGTGCGGCATTGGGCGTCGGCACGGTATGTCGCGCGCCTTATGTCACCCTTGAATGAGAGGTTTGCAGCGTGATGAATCTCCTTTTGACTGTCAGTCTGATCATTTCCTCGTTTTTCGGTGTTGCGGCTCGAGCGACCGCCACAGAGAGCGACCTTCGTATTGAGGTTTTCGCTGTGACCTCGGATGTGGAAAATCACTTGGATACGCCCGAAGGCCGCGAAAAAGCCGTGGCCGTTCTGCGCCGCTTGGAGGCAACAAAAATCGTGATCGATCTGCTGCGCAGCGGACACCTGGTGGACCCGGATCTGGCGAGAACCTGCCGGGATTATTTCGCTTCGCAGGGATTCGAGGTTGCGGCCGGGGTTACCACCGCACCGGGAGAGGGCGGTTGGGGCCACCTGTCCCCTACCGGCCATTGTTTCTGCTATACCCACGAGAAAACGCAGACGGACCTTGCGGATCTGTGCCGACGGGCGGCGGAAGATTTTGACGAGATCATTGTAGATGATTTCTTTATGACCTTCTGTACCTGCCCACTGTGTGAACGCGCGCGCGGCGCCAGAACCTGGGAGGAATACAGAGCCGCCCTGATGGCTCATGTCGGAAGGAATCGAATTGTCCGCCCCGCGCACGAGGCAAATCCCCAATGCCGAGTCATCATTAAATACCCGCAATGGTATGATAAGTTTCACGAATTCGGCTACAACCCGGACCGGGAAGGACGGGACTTCGACGCAGCCTGGGTGGGTACGGAAACCCGCGATCCCAATACGCTGCAATATGGGTTTGTACAACAATTCCAGGGCTTCATGAATTTTGCCTGGATTGCAAGTTTTCATCCGGAAAACACACTCGGCGCCTGGTATGATCATGGCGATACTCCGGCGGAAGTCTTTGTCGAACAGGGCTACCAGAGTGTCCTTGCCGGCGCGCAACATCTCACTCTGTTTCATCTGCATAATCTGCTGGAATTCGGCGAGGTACAGGAAGCCTTTGTCCAATCTATACCGACATTGCGCACGCTGCGCGAATTGCGTAAAGTTCGAAACCTGCATGGCGTATATGTGTACAAACCACTGGAGAGTAGAGGGAACAAGGGTGAATATTTTATTTTTGATTACCTGGGAATGCTTGGATTTCCTGTGGTTCCATGTCACGAGTTCCCCAAAGAGAACGGCACGGTGTTTCTTTCCTCTCATGCCTTGAAAGACCCGTATCTCCTGGATCGTATGGCAGGCCACTTTCAAAAGGGCGGAAGTGTCGTTCTCACGCCGGCCTTGCTGGAGTCGCTGGCGTGTGAGCGCGAAGTGCGCACACGATTCGGCTACCAGGAAGAACCGATTTCTCGGAAGAAATTCGAAAGTAATCGTCTGAGGGTCTTCGATTCCCCGCTTTCCCAACCCGGCGAGACGAAAGAGATTCGTTCGGATCAGCCGATTCGTGTTTCGTTTGACCTTCATGCGCTGCCGGATACAGAAATACCCGTGCGATTGCTCGCAGACGACCGAGAGATTCCCCTGTTTACCGAACGGGCGACTTCCGAAGGCGGGAGGGCGATGGTGCTCAATTTGTCTACTTTTTCCCAGGAAGATTTCGATGCGGTAAACGAGCGGTTTCTGCCTCCTGCTCCGGTTTCCTTTCTCGACATGCCGGAGCTCGCCGTTTCCCGGATTCGCTCCGATATTGTTCACCGTGATCCGTTTCTGATGAGCGCTCCCACGCGAGTTTCCTCGTACCTTCTGGGAAAGGATACGATTGTTATCGAGAACTTCCGTGATGGTGGAGTCCGCGCTCATCTTCGACTGGATGGAGTCTGGAAAGAGATTCTTCATCACATCGAGATCATTCCGCAGACCCCCGCCGGAACGTACGCAATCGCAATTCCGCCGAGAGAAATTGTTGCTCTGCAACGAGAATGATCGCCAACGTCTTGCTTATAGACAAGATCAGACGTTATTCATAGATGGGGCATTAACGACCGAATATCCGATTACTACGGAGGAATCGATGATGGAAACAGGCATGATTCTTCTAATCTTTGCTCTCGGAGTGGCTGTGGGCGCCGGCTTCGTGTGGCTGCTGATGTATTCCCGGGCGACGGCAACCCGCGAACGTCTTCGGCAGGCAGAAGCCGATTTACAAGCCGTGCGAGAGAAAGCAAACGAACAGGAGAGTAGACTGTCGGAACGGGATCGTACAGCCGCTGCTTTGGAGGCAACCCTGAGACAGGCACAGGAGGACTTACAAAACGCGCGAAAGGATCTCGATGGGAAATCTCAAAAAGTAACCGAGATCTCGGAGGCAAATGCTCGATTGGAAACCAATCTGGCGAATGAGAGACGCGTGGCCCAGGAACAACTGGAGTTGCTGAATCGGGCCAGGGAAGAATTGAGTAACGCCTTCAAAGCGCTCTCTTCAGAGGCGCTGAAAAGCAATAATCAATCGTTTCTGCAATTAGCCAAAGAGACTCTCGAGAAATTCCAAGTCCAGGCGAAAGGCGATCTTGAACAACGACAGAAGGCAATTGGGGAGCTGGTGGGTCCGATCAAAGAGTCTTTGGACAAAGTAAGGCAGGAAATCGGGCAAATGGAACTGCTGCGCGAGAATGCTTATGGGGGCCTGCAAGAACAGGTAAAGAACCTGATTACAACCCAGGAACTACTCCGCAAGGAAGCGGGGAATCTCACCCGCGCCCTTCGCGCGCCGACCGTGCGCGGCCGCTGGGGCGAAATCCAGCTGAGACGGGTAGTCGAAATGGCGGGAATGGTCAATTACTGTGATTTTGTAGAGCAGGAGTCAACCGGCGGCACCGAGCGACTTCGCCCGGACCTTATAGTCCGGCTGCCGGGCGGAAGGAACGTTGTCGTGGATGCCAAAACACCGTTAGAGGCATATTTGGATGCCGCGGAAGCTGTTGACGAAGACAGACGACGGGAACGATTAACAGATCATGCGAGACAGATTCGGCAACATATTAAACAACTCAGCGCGAAGGCCTACTGGGACCAGTTTGTCCCCACACCGGAATTTGTCGTGATGTTTCTGCCCGGCGAGAGTTTTTTCAGCGCCGCATTGGAGCAGGAGCCGGAGCTGATCGAAGAGGGGGTCAGTCAACGGGTGATTCCGGCAAGCCCGACTACGCTAATAGCTTTGCTTCGAGCGGTAGCCTACGGCTGGCGGCAAGAACAGATTGCCGAAAGCGCGCAGAAAGTCAGTGACCTCGGAAAAGAATTGTATGATCGAATACGTGTATTTACCGACCATTTTGATGATGTCGGCAGTCATCTGCGAAGAGCGGTGGAAAAGTACAACGCCGCGGCGGGATCGCTGGAATCGCGAGTACTGGTTACGGCACGTAAGTTCACCGAACTGGGTATTCAAAGCAAGGATGAGATTAAGGAACTGTCGCAAATCGAAAACACGCCGCGGCAGTTACAGGCGCCGGAAGTTCAGAGATGAATTATGGAGTGCGGGAGCGTCAGCTCCCGCCTTTGTCGGTTGAAGAGGTTGAAGCAAGGCGGGAGCGTCAGCTCCCGCCTTTGTCGGTTGAAGAGGTTGAAGCAAGGCGGGAGCGTCAGCTCCCGCCTTCGTCGGTTGAAAAGGTTGAAGTAAGGCGGGAGCGTCAGCTCCCGCCTTCGTCGGTTGAAGAGGTTGAAGTAAGGCGGGAGCGTCAGCTCCCGCCTTC
>Ga0116148_1003078_pt1 | contig 15716 bp, 15 predicted proteins | sample AD_UKC055_MetaG_FD_89786 | JGI IMG/M metagenome (GOLD analysis project Ga0116148, IMG submission 89786) | Active sludge microbial communities of municipal wastewater-treating anaerobic digesters from USA - AD_UKC055_MetaG | ecosystem: Engineered > Bioreactor > Anaerobic > Digestate | place: USA... | reverse complement strand
GGCCTCGACGGCGGCCCTGAAACGGGGCGACCCGGCAAGAATATCCACGGGCATCCTGTCGAAGACGTACTCGTACGGCGGGGGGCGCCATCCGGTCTCCGGGTGTCTGAAACACTCCGCGAGTATAGCCAATCCAGCGGCGAAGGGGCGGAAGGCTTCCCTGTCCGTGACGGTTATGACGGCGCCGCGGCAGGTCTCCCCCGCGTGCTTGTGGAAGGTGGGGACGAACCTGTGGGGCGACAGGGAGGCCCCCGCGAGCGGGGGTGATCCCGCAAGCGAGTCGCACAGCCTCTCCTCGTCCAGCCACGGGGCTCCGAAGATTTCGAAGGGGCGGCAGGTGCCCCGGCCCTCGGAGAGGTTCGTAGCCTCCAGCAGGCACATTCCGGGGTAGACAAGGGCGGTTGCGGGAGTCGGGAGGTTGGGCGAGGGATGCATCCAGGGGTAGTCGTCCGGGAATCCATCCATGCAGTCCGTGCGGAACTCGACCACCGCAGGCTCGGGCAGGCCGTCCAGGGCCGCGAAATGCCGGGCCAGCTCCCCTGTCGTCATCGCATGTCTGACCTGAATCCGGTACATGCCGACGTAGGACAGCATGTCCCCGTCCTGCGGGGGACCCTCGACCACCCGGAGGCCGACCGGGTTGAACCTGTCCAGCACCACGACGGGGATTCCGCACGAAGCGGCGCATCTCATCGTGAGAGCCATCGCATAGACGTAGGTGTAGTATCTCGATCCGGCGTCCTGCAGGTCCACCACCACGCAGTCGCAGCCGGAGAGCATCTCCGGGGAGGGCTCGCGGCTCTCTCCGTAGAGGCTGTGGACGGGTATGCCCCATTCGGGATGGGTATGGGTGGTCCACTCGATCATGTTGTCCTGGGTTTGGCCCCAGAACCCGTGCTGCGGGCCCATGAGGGCCTTCAGCTCGACTCCCGGCATGTCGTACAGCACCCTCGCCGCGGATCTGCAACGCCGGTCCATCGCCGCGTAATGGGAGAGGAGAACCACGCGCCGCCCGGGGAGGTCGCCCGGGACGAGGCGGTCGAGTCCGCTCATCGAGCGGGTCGGAGATTCGTCGGAACCGGCGGCGCGAATGACTTCGGCGCCGGGATTCGGGGGCGGATCGGTAGTCCGGGCCGGCATCAGAAGGTCAGCCGGTCGCCCCGCATAAGGAGCACCGCCCTGTCTCCGAGCCGCCGCGAGAGGTCGCGGTCGATCTCCTGCCTGTACCAGGGTTTCAGATGGAAGGCGAAGACGGGCGCCGAAGGCCTGTCGAGCTTCCGCAGTTCCTCGGCGAGGAGCTTCGGCGTGAGATGGTCGCTCGAGATGGCGAGGTCGGTCATCGAATCCGGGAAGGAGACCTCGGCGAGTATCAGTTCGATGTCTTCGAGCTTCGAAGCCTCCTCCCAGATATCCGAGGTCGGGCCGGTATCCCCGGTGTAAACGGCGGCTCCGCCCGACGGGGAGCGGAGCAGGAACCCACGCGCGCCGGCGCCGTGGCTCACGGGAACAGGCATCGCGGAGAGCCCGCCCGGCAGTTCGACCCACTCGTGATCCACGATGGTCTCGTAGATGACGGCAGGCCCGCTGCTGGTCCTGATCCTGCTGAAGTCGGGCCAGACGAGGTCGTTCATGTAATGGGTCTGCACGGCCTTGAGGCTGGCGGCGCTCCCGAGGACCCGGAGCGGGGAGTCGCGAAGGCTCGCGGCTGCATCGGCCATGAAGCCGAGTTTCAGTATGTGGTCCAGGTGGGCGTGGGTGAGGAGGACTACCTCGATCTGACTCTGCTCGTCGTCCTTGAGGCTGGAGGCGGAACCCGCGTCGATGAGAACGGACCGGCCGATCTTCATGGCGACCAGGCTGCTCCCGGACTTCTTGCCGCCGTCGGCACCCAGAACCTCGATGTGCATCCGAGCCCTTCCCATTTCAGGATGGCCGGCCTTCGCCGTCTCCGCCCGCTATCCTCCTGGGAAGACTGGGGTTGATCCTCGTCACGATCTCGTAGTTTATCGTACCCGCCCATGCCGCCATCGTCTCCGCGGACACGCACTCGTCGCCGCTCCTGCCGAGAAGGACGACCTCCTCCTCCAGTACCGGGTCCGGCAGGTCCGTAACATCCACCATGCACAGGTTCATGCAGACCCTTCCGACGACGGGCGCCCTGCGTCCCCTTATCAGGACATGCGCCGCGTTCCCCAGGGCCCTGTCGTAGCCGTCGTAGTAGCCCACCGGAAGCACGCCTATCCTGGTAGGCCTCATCGTTCTGAAGCTGCAGCCGTAGCCCACGAAGCTGCCCTCCGGCAGATCCTTGATCTGCACCAGGCGGGTCTTCCAGGAGAGGACCGGCCTGAGGTCGGGCACGGGTCTGCCGGACATTCTCGCCGACAGGAAGGTCTCTCTCGACGGCCAGAGGCCGTAGATGCCGATCCCGGCCCTGATCATGTCGAAGGAGGTCTCCGGAAAGAGGATCGCGGCCGCGGTGCAGGCCGTGTGGACCACGGGCGGGCGCAGATCGCCGAGATCCCCGATCGCGCCGTTGAACAGGTCGAGCTGGGATTCGGCGTAGGAATGGTTCAGCGTATCCTCGATGTTGGCGAAATGCGTGGAGAGCCCTTCGAGTTCGACGCCGGGACAGGAGCGGACGGCTTCCGCGAAGCGCCGGACGTCGCGGGGTGGGATGCCCTGCCTCCCCGTTCCGGTCTCGACCTTGAGGTGCAGCCGGACCGGGGACGATGAGGCGCCGGATACGCAGGTCTTCAGAGCTTCCAGCATCTCGAAGTTGTAGGTCGTCATGCGCAGGTCGCCGGAGACGGCCTCGCGGAGCCTGCTCAGCGGGACGTGGCCCAGTATAAGAATCGGGCGCTTCTCGCCGGCGGCGCGGAGCGCCAGCCCCTCGTCCAGGGAGTTCACCCCGAACCAGTCCGCATCCGGGAGGAGCCTGGCCGTCTCGAGGAGACCGTGGCCGTAGGCGTTGCTCTTTATGACGGCGCAGACCAGGGGGCTTCCCCCCGCGGCACGCCTCAGTTCGGCGAGATTGTGCCCCGGGGCGCCCGCGTCCAGCTCCACCCAGACAAGATCGCCCGCACTCATGGCGAAAGCATATCAGGTAGCCCTTGACCGGGACAACCCGGCAGTGCATGCCAGTCCTCCGGGTCGTTATAACTGTACTCTCCGGGAGGTGATCGTGTCATCCGAGGTGTTCTTCACGAGATCGACCGACTGCGGAAGCGGGTCGATGCGCGCTCTGCTCTCGGGGTTCGCTCTCCGCGACGACGACGGGACCGGGCTTTATGCCGTCAAGATCCACGCCGGCGAGCACGGCAACACGAGGTTCGTTCCTCCGTCGAGCGTCAACTCCGTCGTCCGGGCGCTCGATCTCCCGCCCGACAGAACCTTCCTTACGGACACCACGGTGCTCTACCGCGGAAGGCGGCTCACCGCCCCCGCGTATCTGCATCACGCCTTCGAGCACGGCTTCGGGCTCCCCGCCACTCCGCCCTTCATCGTGGCCGACGGCCTGAGAGGAACCGACGAGATCCCCGTCAAGCTGCCGTCCTGCTGCGAAGGGACGACCGCCAGGATAGCCAGGCTCATCTCCGAGGCCGACCGGATGACCGTGATCAGCCACTTCAAGGGTCATCTGCTGACCGGTTTCGGGGGAGCGATAAAGAATCTCGGGATGGGCTGCGCATCGCGCGGGGGCAAGCTCTATCAGCACTCCTCGGTCAAGCCGGTAGTCCGGCCGAAGAAGTGCGTGTCATGCGGGCTGTGCGCCGCACACTGCCCCGCCGGTGCGATCTCGCTCGAGGTCGGCCCGGCCTTTATATCCGACGCCCTTTGCATCGGCTGCGGAGAGTGCATCCAGAGGTGTCCGGAAGGCGCCGCGGGAGTCGACTGGAATCAGGACCAGGGCGTGTTCGTCCGCAGGATGGTGGAGTATGCGATCGCGGTCGTCTCCGTTACACGCATCGATGTTTTCGTGAACTTCGTCACGAAGGTCAGCGGGGACTGCGACTGCCAGGAGGACCAGGACGGGCTCCTGGTCGACGACATCGGCATCCTCGCCTCGAAGGATCCGGTCGCGCTCGACCAGGCCTGTCTCGACCTCGTGACCGCCTCGGAATCGGCCGGGGAATCCCCGGTGGCGGGAGCGGGCCCGGGAGTGGACAAGTTCAGGGCCTTCAGGCCCGACGTAGACGGCACGCTCCAGCTCGAGACGGCGCAGATGCTCGGCCTGGGCTCCAGGGAGTACACGCTCACGGAGGTCTGACGCCTCGCCGGAGTGAACCGGGAGGCACTGAGGACGGCGGATTGCGGACAAGGGGCCTCCGGCCGGAGGCCCCTCTCCTTTCAGCGGCTCTAACGGTTCTGCCTGAGCAGATCCCTTATCTCGGTCAGAAGCTTCACCTCGGCGGTCGGCTCCGGCGGAACCGCCGGCGCCTCCTTCTTCTTCGTCAGCTTCGACGCCGACCTGACGAGCAGGAACAGCACGAAGGCGATGATGAGGAAGTTGACCAGCTTGTTGATGAACACGCCGTAGTTGATCGTGACAGGCACGGGTGGAAGCCCCGGCTGGTCGGGGGGCTTCTCGCCTATGGTCAGAGAAAGGTCCGAGAAATCCATGCCGCCGACCAGCAGCCTATGGGCGGCATTATCATGTCCTCGACGGCGGAATTGACGATGGCTCCGAAGGCGGCGCCGATTATCACGGCGACCGCGAGGTCGAGAACGTTGCCCCTCATCGCGAAATCACGGAATTCCTTGAGCATCACACCCTCCTTCCTATGATGGAGAGGCACGGCGAACAGGATCGCCGGCCCCGGGCCCCCGCCGGGAGCCCCGTCAACCGCCTCAACCGCCGGTGTAGCAGGGCGCGGAGCCGTCCAGGTCGTCCAGGGTCACCGCCCATTCGACCGCACCCATCACGGGGGTGTTCCTGCGGGTGTAGGTATCCCCGTCCTCGTCGATCAGCCTGATGCTGTAGATGCCGGTGGGAAGCTCGATGGTCATGGACTCGCCCTCGGTGAGCGTGGAATCGCCGAGCCTGTCCTCACCCCAGCCGGTCGCACCGAACGGGGAGACGTAGACCGTCATCAAGTCCCATCCGCCCGTGCTGTTGACGATCCTGAGCGAGGACGCCCCGGCCTGCACGAACAGTCCGGCAACCGCAAGAGCCGTGAAGAGCGTTCTCATTCCATATCCCTTTCCTGGGCGGGCAGGCCTAGTCGGTTTCGTAGTCCACGCCCCGTCTTTCGCTGCACACCGATCTTACGATGGGCAGGACAGCCGTATGCGCCGGGTGCTCCCTGTATCCTTCCAGGGCCTCCATCGACTCGAACTCCGAAAACAGCACGATCTCGGACGACTCCGGTTGGGAGGACCTGCCCACGCTGACCTCGAGCCTCTTCAGACCCGGAATCCGCCCGTTCAGGGATTCGAGCGCCCTCTTCACGCGAAGGGCATTTACCGGCCCGGCGCCGGGCTCCCCGCTCTCCCTGACCTTCCACATCACGACGTGCCTGACCATCTTCCTCCGCTCCGCGGGTCGCACCCGCTGGACAAGGACCATGAAGCGGAATATACCCCTGCGGACCCGGGGCGGGTCCACAGGCGCAAGTGACGCCGGGAGGCCGCTGAGATGCCGCTCGAGATACACCCCGACGACCTGATGTTCCGCTTTTCAAGAAGCGGCGGGCCGGGAGGGCAGAACGTCAACAAGGTGAGCACGGCGGTGAGGCTCGTGTACCGCTATGCCGGGTCGCGATTCCTGACGGACGGGCAGAAGGCTCTTCTCGCGGCGGTCGCGACCACGACCCGCGACGGCGAATCGGTGATAGTCGTCGAGGCCGACACGCACCGCACGCAGGGCATGAACAGGGCGCTGGCGCTCAGAAAGCTCCAGGAGATCGTGGACAGGGCCCTGGAACCGCCTCCGCCCGAACGGGTGGTCGCCATCGGCCTGCCTGCCTCCGCGAAGGCCGTCAGATCGAGGAGGAAGAAGAGGCGTGGGGCGGTGAAGGCTTCCCGCCGCGCCCCCCTCGAGGAGGATTGGGAGTAGCTCCCGCTGCCGTTGTCGGCGTTCAGTAACCTGCGGCCCGGCGAAATGCCGGAATCCGCCCCGTCCCGCGCGGGTTCTGCCGTCTCCGCTCCGGTGGTCGAGGCGCGGATGCGGGCGGAACCCCGACGATCATCAAGGGCCCGCTTGCGCCGGTCATGCCGCATCGAGCCCGCAGGCTTCCGTCACGTCAGTCGAAGAGAGACTTGATCCCTGCCCAGGTGTCCGATTGGAGGACTGCACCCAGGGATTCAATGCGCCCGTCGAGATCAGGAGGTTCTTTCCGGACATCGTCGACGGCTGTATTCCCGGGGTATTCGTCAGAGCCTGGCGCCGACCCCCAGGGACAGCTCCATCACGTCCATGGAGAGGTCCATCAGCCTGAAGCCATCATCCTCGAGGCCGGTGTTGAGCCAGAGCCATCTGGCTCCCAGCTCCAGAACGAGGTTAGGCGTGAGGTTCCAGTCGACTCCGAGCTGCGCCGTGGGTGTGACGCAGGCCGGAAGATCGAGGGAGTCCAGGTTGCCGCTCGTCTCCCGGAACAGGACCGCTCCGCCGCCTGCGCCGATATAGACGTCGAATCGGCCTCTCGGGAGGGGCCTGCACTGGAGCGAGAGCGTGACCGGCAGGAACTTCACGGAACCCATGGAGTCCTCCCCGTCGCCTTCGGCCGCCTCGTGGGTGGCGCAGGCCGCCGAGAACTCGACGCCGAACAGGGGCGACAGGGCTCTGGATACCGAGGCCGCGAAGTAGACGGCGCTGAAGAACTTCATATCCTCCGCGCCGGTATAGGTGTCGATCCCGTCGATGCATACACGGGGCGAAACGGTCCAGTCCCCTTCGCCGCCCCAGACCGCCGCCGATGCGAGAAACAGGATCGGTATCGTCCGCATGTGAAGCCTCCGGTCCGGCGCCGGGCGAAGCCGCCCGGCGCTCTGAACGGAATCCCTGCGTTCCCCGCGGCTGCTACCTGAGCAGCGTGGCCAGCCTGGAGGTCGAGCCGGCAGGGGTCTCGATCCTCAGGATGTAGAGGCCGTCCGGTACCCCGGCGCCCGGGGTCCAGGTTACGCTCCGAGCGGCGGGCCCGGCCTCGCCGTCGAAGACGGTGTCGACCAGGCGCCCGGCCAGGTCCCTGACCTCCACCGTCAGATGCGAGGACTCGACAAGGGTTATCTCCAGGGAAACCTCGGACGAGAACGGATTGGGGCCGAAGCTCCCGACCGAAACTCCCGGTACGGTTTCGCGGCCGCCCTCGATGCCCGTTCCCGTGAACACGAACGAGTTGAACCAGGTGCCGGGGGCGAACCTGGGGTGGGCTTCGGAACGCCCGGAATTGTCGGAGGCGGCGATGTAGTATTGCACTGTCGTCCCGGCGGCGGCGCCGGGGATCGAGGCCTGGTATGTGTCGCTCCCCGACGGCGTCATCGTCGCCTGAGTGAAGGAACCGGAGGTGCCGTACCTGTAGAAGAGCCTCGTCGCCGTGAGGTCGTTCGAGGGGTGGCAGCGTATGAAGGCGCTGATCACGACCGGCACGTTCGCGGTCTGGTTGGCTCCTGCGGGAGTGTGGTCGATCCAGAGCATCTGCGGATCCGTGACGCCCATGGTGCGGCAGTGGAGGGCGTCGGTGTTGAGCCATTCGCTGTAGTAGAAACCGACGACGTCGTATCCCGGAAGGGCGGCCCGGTAGGACGCCAGGGCCGGCGCATCGTTGCCGGTGTTCCAGGTCGGCACATAGACCCTGTCGTTCAGGATCAGGCTGTTGGCATAGCCCTCCGTGCCGCTGGAATACACCCGGAACACCTGGTAGGGCGAACCGTACGGGCTCGTCATCCCCCCGATCAGGTCGGCGATGGATTCGAGCGCCGCATAGTCCTGGTGGGAAGGCGGCACCTGGAGGATCAGTATCCTGTCGGGCGCCAGCAGCTTGCTCCAGCAGTCTATGTGGTCGATATAGGACGCCTGCGGGTCCTCGGGGGTGAAGTAGTCGTCCACGCCGCAGTAGAGGAGCATCTGGGAATCCACCCAGTCCTCGCCTGCAGGGTTTTCGTCGATCACCACGGCGGTAGACATGGCCACGCCGAGGCCGGTGGACATGTAGTTGCCGCCGGTGTGGATGATGTCGGACGTGTAGACGGGAATGCCCCAGGCGCTGCCCAGCGCGATCGGGAAGCCGTCGTCGTCGGGCCTGGGCCTGTTGTAGTCGAAGTCAAAGATCCCTGCGGTGCCGTCGGCGTGCATCAGGAACCACGGGCCGTAGTCCCTCACCCAGATGGAGTTGGTGGGCGCAGTCACGAAACCCACGTTCGACATGTTCACGCCCTGCGCCGTGAACGCGGACGTGACACCGGCCTGCTCCGACGCCTTGCAGATAACCCACACCCTGGTGTGGTTGGAGAAGTCGACGATCACGCCGTAGGGAAGCCCCAGGGGCCAGCGGATCAGGACGCCCGTCATCGGCTCGAACTCGCCGGGGCTCCTGACGCCCTCGCCGGGAGGCGGGGTAGCCGAGTAGTAGGTGCCGATCTCGTCGAGCCTCAGCAGTTCCTCTTCGGTGAAGCCGATCGGGAGCAGTTCCTCGGTTCCGCAGACCGACGTCTCTGCGTATGCCGTGAATGCCATGAAGGCTGAGAAGACGACTAAAAACCTCATCGCATCCTCCTCCCCGGAGCTATTTGAGAGCCTCCCCGCCGCCGAACCTCCTGGCCGGATCGAAGGCGGCGAGCACCTCCGAATCGCCTGGACGCATGGTCCCCGTTATCAACCTTGACACCAGCGCCCCGGTTCCCGGGCCCAGCATGAAGCCCTGTCCGCACATCCCCAGCGCGGCGATGTGGTTCTCGGGGCCGACTCTGCCGATGAGGGGCGAGCCGTCGGGGGTCTGGGGGTATGTGCCCCTCCAGGTGCGCCTGACCTTGAGGTTGGCGAGCCTGGGCAGGAGCCCCACCATGCGTTTCGCGACCAGCGGCAGGAACTCCGAGGTCTCCCGCGTGCAGATCCCCTGTATCGGAGGGTCGGGGGTTATGCAGAACACCACCTGGCCCGTCGTGTGCTGGTAGAAGTAGTAGTTGGCGGAGCCCGGTATGCTCCGGATGTCCACGACCATCGGGGTGAAGAACCTCTCCACAGCCTCGGTCACGCCGGCCTCGTGGCAGTCCGGGTCCACCTGGACCTCGGCTCCGGCCATCCCGGCGACCTCGCGGGCACGGGAGCCCGAACAGTTTACGACCCATCCGCAGGGATAGCGCCCGGAACCTGTAACGACGGCCGCGACGCGGTTCCCGCGTATCTCCATGCCGGTGACCGCCTCGCCGAATCGGAATTCTGCCCCGGCCCTCCTGGCCTTTCGACAGAAGGCGCATGCGGACTCCATGGGGCTGGCGCTGCCGTCGCCCGGCGACCAAGTTCCGCCGAGAAGGCCTTCGCGCCTGATGCCCGGCACTATGCTCGCGATCTTATCCGGGTCGGCCCAGTCTATGTCCAGACCGGCCGACCGCTGCACCGGCAGAATTTTCTTCAGGAGGTCTGCGATGCCCTGGTCGTAGGCCACGTAGGTGTATCCGCCCCTGAGCCAGCCGATGTCGTCGCCCTCGGAATCCCTCCAGGTGCTGAAGATGGAGATGGAGTCGAGGCAGAGGCGGACCTTGGCCGGTTCGCTGTGCGTGGCCCTTATGCCGCCTATGGCGCACTTGTTGCTGCCCTGGCCGGCGGATGCGTTTCCGTCCAGGCACAGGACGCTGAGCCCGCCGGACGCGAGGTACATGGCGGTCGGCGTGCCGACGCTGCCGGCGCCTATCACTACCGCATCGTAGGACTTGCTCATTCTTCGCACCTCCCGCAGAAGAACCCCAGCGGGGTCTCGGCGAAGAGAGGCCTTTCCGTGAGAGGTTCGATCTCCGAGGGAGGGATTCCCTCCTCGCGGACGATCCTGGCGAGGAGCGTCCTGCACGTCTTCCCTCCGCATGCGCCGAACCCTGCCCGGGTCAGCGTCTTAAGCTCGTTGAGGTCCCGGACCCCTTCCCTCAGGTGCCTCCGTATCGCGCCTGCGGTCACCCGTTCGCACCGGCAGACGATCGCGTCATCCTGCAGCGGGAGAGTCCTGGGGGCCGGTTCCGGATACGCGACGGACTCGTCCTGTATCCGCACCCCCGCAACCCTCGCGGCGACGTCGGGAGAGGTCCGGATGCGAAGCAGTACGGTCTTCACGCCGCCGGGCGCCTCCCTCGTCCGGAGCAGGACTCCCCTGCCCAGATGGGCGCCCTCCCGGTCGACGAGATCCATCGGCGTGCCCTCCGTGAGGGCCGAGGCATCCAGCTCGAAGGGAACCGTGACGACCGGGTTCAGGGGATCGTTCCTGAAGTCGACCAGAGTGATGGCCAGCCCGGGGCAGATCGAGACGCACTTCCCGCAGCCCGTGCACCCGTCGGAGTACTCCGGTATCCCCAGAATGGGGTGGCCCTGCGTGCCGATGAGATTCTTCGGGCATGAGGTCATGCACGGGTTGCAGGGTATCTCCTGAGTGCAGTGCAGGACGGGGAAGACCCCCTCCCTGCGCTCCGGCACGGAATAGGGATGCACGGCGCCGCCAGGGCTCTTCAGGACTTCGCCCTTCGAGATCCAGTCGACGGGGGGCTTCGAGAGGCAGAAGCCTAGAGTGCAGGCTATCTCCATACCCCGTATTCTGCCCGAGAACATCGCCGCACTGGCCTCAGCTATCTCATCCGCATCGCCGGCGGTCGATACGGGGATGCCGAACTCGACGGCCTTGCGGTGGAATTCGTTCACGGGGTCGAGCCCGACGGCTATCAGCAGGGTGTCCACGGAGAACGACCTCTCCGTTCCCGGCACTGGCCGGAAGTTCCCGTCGACTGCGGCGATCGTCACGGCTTCGAGCGATTCGGAGCCGTGCGCGGCGAGTATGGTGTGCCCGGTCAGGATGGGGACGCCGAGCCTCCTGATCTTGTCCGCGTGCACCTTGTAGCCGCCGCATGCCGGCATCGCCTCCACCAGGCCGACCACCGCCATCCCTGCCTGGAGGGCGTGGTACGCGGCGATCAGGCCCACGTTGCCGCCGCCGACGATGAAAATCCGCTCGGAGGAGCGGATCAGATCGCGGTTCACCAGGGTCTGGAAGGCGCCCGCGCCGTAGACTCCGGGAAGGGTGTTGCCGGGGAACACGAGGGACTTCTCCCTGGCGCCCGACGCCACGAGGAGGTGCCGGGGCCTCACCATCGCGTATCCGCCGGGTTTCCTCACCCCGACGATGCCGTCGGAGAAAACGGCCAGAGCCGTGCTGGATGTCCAGACCTCGACCGAGGGGTGGGAGGCGATCTGCCCGGCCAGTATCGAGGCGATCTCTATGCCGCGGGTGCCGGCGTAGCAGTCCTCCTCCGAGCCGAAGAACTTGTGCGTCTGCAGCACGAGCTTTCCCCCCGGCCTGTCCTTGTCGTCCACCAGGATGGTCCTGGCGCCTGCACGGCCCAGCTCGAGGGCCGCGGCAAGGCCGGCCGGCCCTGCGCCGATGATCAGGACGTCGGTATCGACGGTCACCGGAGCGGCAACTGCAGGCCCTGGAACGTCGGCGAGGGCCGGCAGGCCGTTCACGCTGCGCACGTCCATGCCTTCGGCGAGGGGGGTGACGCAGCTCTTCTGAATCACGCCGTCGATGAGGAGGCTGCACTGGGAACACTGGCCGTTTGCACAGAAGATGCCCTGCGCGCCGCCGTCCGCGGCATGATGTCCGAAGACCCTTGCTCCGTTGGCGAAGAGGGCGGAGGAGACCATTTCGCCCTTCCGGCCCATGATTTCCCGCCCGTCGAACCTGAACCGGACGTATTCCGGTTCCGGGCAGGGCAGGACTGGATGGCTGGAGATGCGTTTCTGTACGCTTCCTGTGGACACTTCTTCCGCTCCCTGGAGACTCTTGGGGTCGTAGTTTGGGTTTTCGACGGGGCCGTCCGGCCTGGCCGCTCGAAACTATACGGAGCCCTCTCCTGGAGGGCAATCAGCGCGCCAGCTTCCTTCCCCTGCCCTGCTCCCACTTGATCGCGAATCCGGGCCTCCTGGTCTTTCGCGCAGGCAGGAAGCCCCGGCAGGAGGGATACTTCGAGCAGCGCCAGACCTCGATGTGCGGATACCGGTGGAACGTACAGGGAGAGCCGCAAAGAGGGCATGAGTGTTCGAGGGAGGCCTCCGCGGTGTCCTTCCTGGCCTCCGCGTCGAGTTTTTCGAGCGCCCTGCGCCTCTCCGAGGCTCCTCCGGTCTCGGAGAAGACCTGCCTGAGCAGGAACAGGAGCAGGAAGGCGCCCGCGACGAACAGGAAGACCTGTATTCGGTCCAAGGGAAGAGACTCCTTAGTGCGTTGACAGATACGCCGCTGTCGGGTAGATAACCAGTTCCGGCCTGTCCGGGTCAGGCCAGCGGATGCCTTCCAAATATATCGTTTCATCTTAAGGGAATCATCAGGAACGGAATGGAGACGGGGTTGAAGGAGCATACTTCTCAAACACTCAGGACTGTTGCGGTAATCGGGCACGGGTCGGTCGGCAAGACCAGCCTCTGTGACGCCATGCTCTTCGCTGCGGGCGCGGTCGAGCGCCTCGGGAGCGTATCCGACGGTTCGAGCGTGTTCGATTTCACATCCGAGAGCCGCGATCGCAAGCAGAGCCTCTCGGCGTCCATTGGAACATGCGAGTATGCTGACCACACGCTGAACATCATCGACACCCCCGGCTTCGCGGACTTCTACGGCGAGACGATCGGCGCGATCGGCGTAAGCGACGGCGCCGTCCTCGTCCTGGACGCCGGAGCGGGCGTCGAGGTCGGCTCCCTCCAGACCTGGGGCTTCGCCGCCCAGGCCGAAGTGCCTGTTCTCGTCTGGGTGAACCGCATGGACCGCGAGAACGCCGATTTCGACAGGGTTATGAGCCAGCTCCGCGAGACCCTGAACAGGCGCTGCCTGGCCCTGACGGTCCCGATAGGCTCCGGCCCCTCCTACAAGGGCTACATGAACGTTCTCACCGGGAAGGCGTTCGACAGGGCCGGCAAGGAGATGCCCGTCCCCTCCGACGAGGCGGCCAGGCTCGAGGGCTTCCGCAAGGAGCTTGTCGAGGCCGCTGCGGAAACCGACGAGGCTCTCATGGAAAGCTTCTTCGCGAACGACACTCTCACGCCCGAGGAACTCTCGAAGGGGCTGAAGGCGGCTGTCGCAGGCAGGAGCCTGTTCCCGGTTCTTTCGGGCTGCTCCGTGCCCGCAGTGGGCCAGGCCTCCCTCCTGGAAGCGATCGTTTCGCTCGTCCCCTCGCCTCTTTCCGGCCGGCCGGCCGGGACAGTCGAGGGCACGGACGAGACGGCGGTCGCCCCGGACCCGTCGGGGCCGTTCGTGGCCAGGGTTTTCAGGGCGACGATAGACAAGCACGTCGGCGACATGGTCTTCTTCCGCGTCCTGCGGGGAACCGTGGACGGCGCGATGGATGTCGTCAACACCAGCAAGGGCGTGACCGAGCGGCTGGGCAACTACTACTACGTCTCCGGGGCGAAGCGCACCGACGCGTCCAGGCTCGTAACCGGCGACATCGCCGCCGCGGCCAAGCTCAAGGCCACTACCACCAACGACACCCTTGCGGACAAGCAGAAGCAGGTCTCCCTCGCGCCCATCTCCTTCCCGAACCCCGTGCACAGGGCGGCCATCGCCCCTAAGAAGCGCGGCGAGGAGGACAAGATGGGAGCCGGGCTCACCAAGCTCGCCGCACTCGACCCGACTCTCCAGTTCAAGAATGAGGCCGATATCGGGCAGACCACGCTGTCGGGCATGGGTGAGCAGCACCTCGCGACGGTTCTGTCCAGGCTCAAGGATCTCTATTCCGTCGAGGCCGAGCTGTCCAAGCCGAGGATCGCGTACCACGAAACCATTTCCAAGACGGTCAGCGGTCAGTACAAGCACAAGAAGCAGACCGGCGGCCGCGGGCAGTACGGGCACGTATTCCTGCGCCTCGAACCCATGCCGCGCGGCGAGGGCTTCGAATTCGCGAGCGAGGTCGTCGGCGGAACGGTTCCCACGAAGTTCATACCCGCCGTGGAGAAGGGCGTCACCGAGGCTCTGGACCGGGGCCCCGTCGCCGGGAGCAAGGTCGTGGACGTGAAGGCCGTCGTGTATGACGGCTCCTACCATGCCGTGGACTCCTCGGACATGGCCTTCAAGCTCGCTGCCAGCAAGTGCTTCAAGCAGCTCATGCTGGAGGCGGCTCCGCAGGTGCTCGAGCCCGTCATGTCCCTCGAGATAACCGTTCCGGACGAGTTCATGGGCGACGTGATCGGCGACGCCAACTCCAGGCGCGGCAAGATACTCGGCATGGATGCCGAAGGCGGCTTCCAGGTGATAAGGGCGCTGGTGCCCGAGGCGGAACTCTACCAGTACACGAGTTCGCTGCGGTCTCTGACGCAGGCCAGGGGAAGCTTCACCCAGTCGTTCTCCCACTACGAGCCCGTGCCGCGCGAAGTCCAGGAGCGCATCATGTCCGAGGTCACGAGGGAAGAGGAAGAGTAGACTTGAGCGGCCGCTTCAGGCTCCTGTCGACGATCCTGGCGGCCGTTGCTGCATCGGGGCTCGTCCTCCCCTCCAGTGCGTTCGCGGACAACCCCGGAGGAGGGTCGTCGAGCTCCGAAGACTCCGCTTCGCTCAGCGCATATATCGCGATAGGAGCCGGTGTCGTGGTGGCGGGCCTGCTGCTTCTCGACGCCCTGTCCGATTCCGACGCCGAGCCTGTGCCGGCGGACGGACCCTCCCGGGCTCCCGATACGGCTCCCGGAACCTCGACGGGCATAGACTGGTCGAGCGTCGTCCCGGCAGGCCCGGCTCGGGTTAACGCGATCACGGTCGTTCCCCGGGAAGCGTCGCTTCAGGATCGGGCCGGACGGCTCATCCAGGAGCTCGACCGCGTTTCCGGGTTTCCGGTCTACGATGAGCCTGTGATCCTCGGGGGGGCATCCGGAGCGGAAGCCTACGCCCTGGCCAGGGATTTCTTCGACGCGGGCTGGATGGTCGCCCTCTCTTCGGAGGCCGATTCCGTCCGGATTGAGATCTACGGGCCCGGGGGGCTCCTCGATTCGAGGTGCATCGCTCCGGACGAGGAGGCGGCCGCCGCCGGATTCGTAATCGATGCCCTGACAGCCGCCGGATACTGAGATATCGTGACAGGGAAGCTCCGAGGGAGGAACCGATGAAAATCCCGCTCTGCGTGCTCGCTGTTCTGACACTGGCCGGCGCCGCATCGGCGGACGGGATGCTCGTGAGCATCCCGCTCGACGCCTCGGCCGTCAACATGGACGCAGTGGGACCCTACACCAGAGTCTCCTACGACGGAGCGACCATAATCAACGGAGAGGGACTGCCCTCCCTGCCGGTGCTTCCGGTCAAGGTCGCCCTCCCCACAGGAACGATCGCCCGCGGCATGACCGTGGTCGAGGCTTCCTATACGCCTATGCGGGGCAGGTTCGAGGTCATGCCCAACGGCCCCGCCCTGCCATTCTCGGTCGAGCACGAAGTAAGGCCTGTCGTGCTCGACACTCACATATACGGCAACGACGTCCAGTTCCCGTTCGAGACCGCCGAGCTGAAGGGGTCCGGCCCCATCCTCGGGATACCGGTCGCCTCCCTCAACGTCTATCC
>Ga0116148_1003070_pt1 | contig 15733 bp, 13 predicted proteins | sample AD_UKC055_MetaG_FD_89786 | JGI IMG/M metagenome (GOLD analysis project Ga0116148, IMG submission 89786) | Active sludge microbial communities of municipal wastewater-treating anaerobic digesters from USA - AD_UKC055_MetaG | ecosystem: Engineered > Bioreactor > Anaerobic > Digestate | place: USA... | reverse complement strand
GCCTGATGCAAGCACTCTTTGAAGAATCCGTGCGGGCTTGTCGCTCGGTCTCAAGAACCGCGGTGCAAACACCCTCCTGACGACGTCGCGGGTTCTGTAGGCGGTGGAGTTGCCGAGAAGCCCCTCAGCCTGGACCCTTCGCGCGAAGTCATCAAGCGGTTCATCCGGCCGCCATTGTTCGAGGAGACGCCGGGTCTCTTCAATCAATCCGGCGCCCTTGCTGATCGCGGTCGAGTATTTCCGCTGTACTTCTTTATCCATGGTCATGGTCATCCACGGCCTCCGTCCGTTTCGGCCGTGAAATAGGGGAAGCCGGGTTTATTCCGAGCAAACGCCGTATAGTAAACAGCGGCGGTTTTCCTGATACCCGCCGTTGTCATAATGTCCTTGTCGGTGCCGATCTTTCTTGCTCCCGGAGGGGCGTCCGTTCTCTCACCGCCGCACATCGGTGCGAGCAATTTCATCAACTCCTCCGGCCGCCCCAAGGCGTTGCGAAATGTCGGGTGGAAAACGTCGGCCGGGTCCGGAGGCATTCGATGGAGTTCGGTTTCCAGGCATTCAGGCAGTCTGAAGAGGTGGTACACACCGACGCGTCCGACGGCGCGGTCATGCACGGTTGTTGCAGCTCTCCCGGCGGCGTGGACCGCTGCGTGCAAGGTCGTCCGCGGACACAGACGCTCCAAGAACCGCAGCCCGGTCTCATTCATGAATTCGGTTTTCCACCATGCGGGTTCCGTCGTTTCCCCGAGAGCGAGGACCAAAGCACGAAGGCGGATCAGGTTTTCAGCGGTTGTGTTCATACCCATTCATTGCCGTTTGATGCATGGTCACGTTTTCCGAGTTTCGACGACTATTTGAAGAGTCTTAATTGCCCTCTATCGGCCTTCTCTTTCTTTGCTCTGATGAAGGCCGCTTTGGTCTTCATATCGTAGCGGCGGATGTACCCCCAGGCGGTTTGGATCACCTCAAGATCTTCGTTCGTAAAAACATTGTAACTCAGTGTCCCGCGGATTATCTTTTCCGGCGTGACATACCCGCTTCGGACAAAATAAGTCAGCTTGTCATGTGTCAAGCCTTTGACATTCTTTATTATATCCCCGGCATTCATACGATCAGCCCTCTATTTGTACTTGTACAAGTACAAATACACGACTTGAACGCAATGTCAAGTCTGTGCGTCAGCTAGATCGGGGGAGGCAACCCAATCCGAAAGAGACAAACCCTCCTCCCGATCCTTCACCGGCACCCCATGCCTCAGTGTCGTCTCATTGCGAATGCCGATCTCTCAATCCTTCGCCTGAAGAACCAGATCGCGGGATTCGACGACTTTATGTCCGATGTCGACGGCAACGCGTGTGTGTTTTTCGATATTCAGGATTAGGGACTCAGCAGTTTTCGGTCTCACCCAAATCGCCCTCTGATTCCTGAGCTCATCAATTTCCTCTTGCTATTCGCTCGATACGATCTGCACGTTTAAATAAGCATCTCCAATTCAGTGCGGTCATCTCATTGTATGTAAATAAATACCATCGTCCGCTTTCACTTCCTTCGCCATTTCCGCCAATCGCGCATGGTGCGTGAAGAACAGCACTTGGGTCTTCTTTGACAGATCAGCCAGCACCTCCAGGGTTGCCCTGGCCCGGTCGTCGTCGAAGCGGATCAGGATGTCGTCCACGATGAACGGCATGGGCTCGTTTGTTTCCAGGTATTTCTCCAGGGTGGCCAGGCGCAGGGAGAGGTAGAGCTGATCCAGGGTGCCGTCGCTCATGCCGGAGACGTCGACCACCCTGCCGTCGGGGCGGACGCCCTGCAGGACGGGCTCGTCGTTTTCGCTGTAGTCCGTCTTGAGCCCCGAGAAGGAACCGAGCGTCAGGCGGGCAAACAGAGCGCCCGCCCTTTCCAGAAGGGGCCCCTGGTTTTTCGCCCTGTAGTTCTCGATGGCCTGTCTGAGAACCAGGGAGGCAAGGCGCAGCTTGACGTAGTCGTCGACGTGGTCCCGGATGGAGGCGAGGACGCCCTGGGCTTCCTCGGCCGCCACGGCTGCCGCGGAGGAGCCGTCGATGCGGCCCAGCTCGCTGCGCAGGCCGCCGACCCTCTCGTCAAGCTCGGATTGCCGTTCTTTCAAAGTCGAAAGTTCTTTCTCCAATTCCTCGATTTGCGCGGTCAGCGCATCGACATCCACCTTCTCCACTTCCTGCAGGATCTGCTGGAGGGGCGCGCCCCCGCCGCGCTCGACGATATCCGTCTCCAGGGCCTGGATCCTCTGTTTCAATTCCTGGTATTCGGCCGAGCGACGCTCCCGGGATTCGAGCTCATCGGGGGTTTGGCACCCGGCCTGCCGGCACAGGCCGTTGAGCTTCCCCGTCGCCAGGGCGATCTCCTTTTCCGCCTCGCGCAACCCCCTGCTCTTCTGCTCGATCTCCCGAGCAGTATGCGCGTGCCGGGTCGCCGCATCCCTGGCGCGGGTGAGCTCGGCGCTGAGCTGCGCCGCCGCCTGATCGGCCGGCAGTCTTTCCCAATCGGGGGCAACGTGGCCGATGAGGGCCTTCACGTCGGCGGTGAAACGCTCGGCGTCGCGGTTGATGCCGAATATCCTCCTTTCCAGGTCATCGCTCTCGTCGATCTTTTTGAACAGCTCGTCTAACTTCGAGAGCGTGACGAGCGCCTCGTCCGGGGTTGTCCCCTCACCCATCCCCAGTGTCTTGACGGCCTCCGTCCACTCGTTGCGCCAGTCCGCCAGCCGCTTCTCCGCGTCGGCCTGTGCCTGCGTGTGCGCTTTTATTTCGTCGGCTATGGCGGAGAGCTTCGACTCCAGCTCCGCATGCATCCGGGCGACCTGCTCCAGCCGCTCCTGGACCACTTCACAGCGATCTGCAAGCTGTCCGAATGGTTCTTCTTCCGTTGCGCGTTTTTCACCCAAGGCTTCGAGATGCCGGCTCAGCTCCTCCCGGTGCTCGCCGATCTTCCCCTGGATCTTTTCAATCAGGGCCCTCTGCTCGCCCATCTTCTCGAGCCGCTGGAGGATCTTTCCGTACTGCTCGAGCCACGCCCGCATCTCCCTGGGCGTCATTGGATCGATGCCGGCGGGCTTCCAGGCAGCCTTCCATTCCTCGGTGGTGCGGGCCGTCGCCTGCTGCGCGTCGTTCCGCTCGCGCTCCAGCCGGGCGATCTCCTCCTTTGCCTTTCCCGCCTGCACGACAAGGGCGGCATACTCCGCCACCCGGGCGGCCTCCCTGCGGAGACGATCGGCGGTGTCATCGGCCTGCTCGACGGACGCCTCGTAGGCCGCCGCCAGGTCGCGCTCGGGGTCGTAGGCCCTGCTTTCCTCCTCGATGTTTTCCCCCTCGAGCCAGGCCCTTTTCACGAGGCCCCAGCCCGTTTGCCGCCTGTCTCTGATTTTTTCGAGGTCCTCTTCGGTCGGCACGGCCCCGGCCAGTCGGATGGCGTCGATCTTCTGTTCGACTCTCTGCAGCTCCGTCCATGCATCGCCCAGCCGGCTGTTCAGATTACCGATGAGGGTCTTCCAGCCGGAAAAGTCGTCTTCGAAGCGGCTGACGGTCTCCGACGATGGAACGGGCACCCGGCCCACCTCCTCGAAGGAACGGCTCCAGAGGGGCAGGAGCTGCAGCAGGCCGCGGGCCTGCCTCTCTTCGTTTTGAAGCGCCTTCTGGGCTTCCTGCAGGGCTGCGGCCAGGTCGCCGCTTTTCGCGAGTTTTGCGAGGGATTTCTTGAGGGGGGCAGAATCTTTCGGGGCCTCGAGGGCTTTCAGTTCGTCTTTCAGCCTGCCTAGCTTCTTTTCGGCCTCGCGGAGGGCCTTTGCCGCCCTCGCCTGCTCCGCCTGCAGGGCCTCATGCCGGCTGGCGAGCTTCTGGATGCGGGTCTTGCCTGCGGCCCTGGGCCTCATGCCCTTGACGGCCTCCACGTCACGGCCGGGCGCCAGCTCCAGAAGCAGCACCCGGATGTCCGCCTTGTTCTGCTGAAGCCTTCCCGTAAGCGTGCCGAGGTCGGCCGCCGCTTTGCGATACTGGCCGAGCCGCTCGCGGATCGCCTCGATGGCGTCGGCCTGGTCCAGAAGCTTCTGCGGCAGCATGATCTTTGCGATGTCGGCATGGAGCCGTTCAAGATCCAGTTCCGCCCTTCGCTTGACCTCGATGGCGGCGTTGAGCTGCTTCTCGGCCTGATGGCGCCTGGCGGCGAACTCCTCGGGCAGGATGATGACCTCCCCCATGGCCTCGACCTTCGCGCGCGTCTCCCTGAGAAGGCCGGCTCTGGGGATGATCTCGATGAGGCGCTTCAGCCTGTTCACCTCGGCCGCGTTTCGCTCCAGAGTCTGTCGGAGGTTGTCCCGCTCGGCCATCGCCTTGCGAAGCTCTTTCTCCTTTTCGGCCCACTCCCGGCTCGACTGCGAGAGATCGGAGATTCTCTTCCGGAGTTCCTGGTGGCGGCTGACGGCCTTGTTGATGACCGGAATCTGCCCCTTGTTCTTGAAAAGGGCGTCCGCATCGTTCTCGATGGCTTCGAGCACGGCGCGCAGGTTCGCCCCGCCGGAGCCCGCCGCAAAGAGGCTTTGGCCGGTCTCGCCCTTGCCCGCCAGGATGTTCCGGCCGCCTCGTACAAGCGCCTCGTGGTCGATGCCGAAGAGAAGCCCGAAGGTCTCTTCCGTCACGCCGTGGAGGAACCTGTCGAGGGTGCGCTCGTCGACGGGCACCCCTTCAGTGTTCAAGAGGGTGTCCTTGTTCCCTTTGCGCCGCAGGAAGGCGAACTCGGCGCCGTCGGCGTTGCGCAAACGGCCGCCGATGCGGAGGGTTTTGTTTTCGTGGATGAAGTTGTCCGCCGAGTTCTTCGGGATCCCGTAGAGCAGGCATTTGAGGGCGCGCAGGGCGGAGCTTTTCCCCGCCTCGTTGGGGCCGTAGAGGATGTGCATCCCATCGTGCCCCTCGGCCAGGTCGAGCCTGACGTCGGTGAAGGGCCCGAATGCGCGCAGGTCGAGCTCGAGGATCTTCATAACTCCACTCCCCCGGCCATGATACGGGCCATCAGTACCTGCCTGACCCCCTCGGCCGTCCGCTTCACCGTTTCGGGATCGTCGAGGCGGATCGCATCGTCGCCGCTTTTCAGCTCGTGCGGCAGCTTCTCGTGGAGATCGCCCAGCGCCTCGACGGCGGCCCTGACGAGATCCGCATTGGTCGAAAGTCCGTCGACGGCGTTCATCAGCTCCATGAGGGCCTCGCTTTTCGCGCCGAGCGTTGTACCCGCCGCTTCCCGGGTGGCAAACCGGACCTTCTCGAGCCAGACCTTACCGCCGCTGATATCCGTCGCGACAGCCCGCAGTTCGCTCTTCCAGCGCTCGGGGTTGGTCAGCAGCTCGCGGTGCGCCATCGTTGCACCTATGATCTCGACGCGCACCGCGAGGGGCATGTGATTGTTTTCCTTGATGGATTTTTTCAGAACCCTGGCGGCGGCGGCGATCACGTCATCCCCACGGGCGGCCCTGCCCGCATCGACGGCGGCAACGGCCCAGCGCATGACGTCAAGCTCCCTGTGCTCCACGCGGACGATGCGGCCGTCCTGCTCTTCGACGAGCATGCAGCCCTTCGGCCCCGTCTCCCGGATGTGGCGACCCTGGAGGTTGCCGGGGAATACGACCCAGGGCTCCTCGCGAACGATCTCCCGGGCGTGGACATGCCCCAGCGCCCAGTAGTCGTAGCCTTTGGACAGGAGACTGCCGACGCTTGTCGGCGCATAGGTCTCATGCCCTTCCCGGCCGTCTAGGCTGGTGTGGAGAAGCCCGATGTTGAAGTGGTAGGGCGTGGCGAGGGGGTAACCGCCGGCCAGGTCGTCGGTGACGGCCCGGGAGGCATAGCCCTGGCCGTGGATGGCAAGGCCGAGTTCTTCGATGTGGACTGTTTCGGGGTTCCGCACGGAGAGGGTCTTTACGCTGTCGGGCATCCTCAGGTGCTTCGTGATCTGGCTTGCGGCGTCGTGATTTCCCGAAATGATGAAGACGCGGATGCCTTCCTCGCGAAGTCTGGACATCTGGCTCGAGAGAAAAAGACCCGTGTTGTAGTCCTTCCAGTCGCCGTCGTAGAGGTCCCCCGCAAGCAGGACGAAGTCGACCCTCTCCGCGGCGGCGAGGTCGATGAGATTCTCGAGGGCCCTGCGAGTGGCCCCCCGGATCTCCTCGACGGGCGCCCCTTCGTAGAACTGGAGGCCGACGAGAGGGCTGTCGAGGTGAATGTCGGCGGCGTGGATGAATTTCATAGGGCTTTCTCGATTCGTTCAATCAGTTTCGACTTTTTCAACCAAGGGATCGCCAATTCTTCCCTTGCCCGCGTTACAGCCACATAGGTGAGGTTCTTTGCCACCTCGTCCTGCCATTCTTTTATCTTCGGCGAATCCAGCCCCAGAAGGAACACGCAGGCGTAGTCCAGGCCCTTGGCGCTCTGGATGGTGGAGATGGTCACGCGGTTGGTGGTGATGTCGTAGCCCTTTTTGGCCTTGTAGTCCTCGGAGACCCAGTTGGAGAGGATGCCCTTGGCCTCGAGGGCTTGGCCGATGAGTTCCGGCAGGGGCTCCTTTATGTCCTCGTAGGGCTCTTTGACGGTGTAGAGGACGGCGATCTCGGAGAGGGGCATGCCCTCGTCGGCAAGTGCTTTGATCCTGGTTGCGACGTAGTCGACGATGGCTTTCGTGTCGGTGAATTGTTTTATCTCGGGCTGGGGCCCGTGGTAGTCGAAGTAGTCGGGGAATAGCTCGATCTGCTTGGTGGTTTCCTTTTCCGTTTCCTTCCCGCTTTCGCTCATGAACCTCTGTGCGAAGCGGGTGATCTCGATGGTGTTGCGGTAGACGTAGTTGAGTTTGTGCACCCTGCCCTGGGCCCTGATGCCCAGGTTCTTCCAGGCCTGGCCGCTGCGGTAGATATTCTGGTTGTCGTCGAGGGCGATCATGAGGTTGTCGGTCTTTTTGTTCAGGAGGCTTATTGCTGTTTTGAACATCTCGTCGCTGAAGTCCTGCCCCTCGTCGATCAGGATGGCGTCGTACTGGATGTTGCTTCTCGGGGCTTTGTCCAGGGCCAGTTGCACGACCGTGTCGTAGTAGGCCTGATCCTGTTTCTCGTACTGGATCTTTTCGTTCAGGATCTTCGCGCAGAGCTCGAAGAAGTGCACCACCTCGACGCCGCCCTTGCCCAGGGGGACCTTCTTGTCGGCAAGAAGCCGCTTGATGTAGTTGACGAGGGTGATGTTGTAGCAGACAAAGAGGATTTTTTTGATCTCCGGGTTGTACTGCTTGAGAAGGGCCGCGCGGTGGACGAGAACGAGGGTCTTGCCGCAGCCGGAGGGGCCCGTGACGATTCGGTGGCCGCCCTCGATCTTGCGGGCCAGGGCCTCCTGGTTGTGGTCGAGGACCTTGAGGCGGCGCCTGTCCTCTTCGCGCTTCTCTTTGGCGCCCCTGTCGGGCAGCTCGAGGCGCACAACGGGGAAGAGCACGCCCTTGAGGCGCTCGAGTTCCCTGTTTGTGATGTTGAAGCTGAACTGGGGCACGAACATCCGCTTGAGGGCCTCGAGGAAGCAGCGGCCCGAGGGGTCGGCCCAGTGGTCCGACTGGGGGTGCAGGTCGTCGCAGAAGAAGATCTTGTCGGGGTCGATGACCTTGTGGAGGTCCTTCTGCTTGTACTCGTACTTGTTGATGTTGGGGAAGACGACGCCGCAGTTCACAGGGATCTTCACCTTGCCCTTGAAGCGGGGGTCGGAGGAGAGAAGGACGCCGTCCTCCTTGAGGCGGTTCATGACATCGGTGAAGTACTCGCGTGCCTGACTGAGGGGGTTGCGGCGCTTCTCGGTCTTGCCGCCCATGTCCAGAACGAAGTACTGGGGGTCGGCCTCGCGGATCTGCTCCAGGGTCCAGTCCTTGACCTCGAAGATGACGAGGCCCACCTCGTCGGAGAAGAGAAGGAAGTCGGGCTCTTTGCCCTTGATGTCGGGGAGGTACCAGGAGAGATAGCGGCTGTCGGGCCGGGCGACCCGCTCGAGGAAGCGGTAGAACTGCCGCTCGCCGTCGGTTGTGAACTGATCCACGTCATTGGGGATCATGGTGGCCATGTGTGCCGCTTCTCTTTTCGCTGTTGAAAAAGACCGTCAAGATGGATTCCCGCGTGCGCGGGAATGACAAAAATCCTAAGAGACAGCCATGTTTCCCCTCTCTCGACGGGAGGGGATAACGGGGCGTGTGCCGGATCTAGAGGCCCCCTCACCCTTGCCCTCTCCCGCCAGGGGAGAGGGAATATATGTGGTTGCCTCTCCCGCGAGGGGAGAGGGAAATATGTTGAGGCCGTTTGTTTCTATCAGCTGCGCGGGGTGTGAAGGTTAGTGCCAGGCAGACACCGTAGTTTAGGCCCCGTATCGTTCCGGGGCCCTTTCGGGCTTATCGGTTCCCGGGAAATACCGTGCAAAAAGCCTGCCGGTCAGGGCCGGTTTCGGGCCTGATTTCGGCTGTCCGATGAATGTTCGATGTGGCTGGAATAACTATATAAAAACCCGAATCGACTGGTTATCGATCCGGGTTCTTTGCTGAGGGGTTTTTCATGCCGTCTCATGTAACGTTAATTTTCTGTTTTTCATAGCAAAACCGGCGGCGGTTATCAACAGATTTTGATGCATGGGGTGCAGGGGAAAGGCGGTTCGTTAGTTCAATTGGTTCCATTGGTTCGGGTGGTTCGAATAAGAAGGGTCAGGATTGGGGGAAAGAAGCGCAAGTTCTGCCTTTCAGTCCAACTGAGCGATGATTTTCTCTAAAGTGGCTTTCACTTCGGGCAGGCGTTCTTTGACAACCTTCCAGATAATCTCGTGGTCAACACCGAAATAACCATGGATGAGTTTATCCCTCATCCTTGCCATTTCGGTCCATGGCAATTCCGGATGCGTCTGTCTTATTCTGGTCGGGATTTGCTTGGCGGCCTCCCCGATGATTTCCAGCTTCCGGATAACCGCGCTGGCTGTCTTGTCATCTTTTCGAAACTCTTCGTATTGGAGGCCTTCTACAAATGATTCTATCTGGTGGATGCTCTTCAGAATATCTTTGATGTAGAAGTTGTAATCCCTCTTCATACGTAGACCACTTCACGGAGTATGCGTTCCCTGAGTTCCGGCCTGAGTGCCTGCTTCGTGACGAGGTCTACTTTTGTCTTCAGCAATTTCTCGAGTCTTCCCTCAAACTCGAGGAATGTGAACAAATCGGGCGCTTCGTCGAATTCCACGAGAATGTCCACGTCGCTGCCCGCTTTCTGGCGGCGTCGCGCATAGGACCCGAACACACCGATCTCTCGGACCTTGTACGTCTCATGGAATCCGGATTTGTTCTTTTTCAGAACCGCGCTGATCGACTCAAGCGTCCGCATGGGCTTCCACCACCCTCCCGTCCTGCTCTCGCCTACGCCTATAGCGCGAAAATCCTTGTAATGTCAATGCATTCTTTCCATTCCGTGCAGTTGCAGGGATTGCAATGGGGGGCTCTGCAGGGAGAGGCTGCTTCGCTGTCAATGCAGGTTTAGGGGTGCATTGTTCCAGGGGTTCATGGGTGATAAAAACAGTTCGGTCGGTTCGGTTAGTTCCATTGGTTCTATTGGTTCGAATCAAGAGAGGGGGGTTGATGTTTTCATGCGTCGGCGGCTGTTCGGGCTGCCCGGCGATTTCCTTCAGCCGTCCCGACACGTAGGGCAGCCGAGCCTGGCTCGCACGGTCGGGTGGCAGATGCCCGGGGGTGAACGATTCGCTATTCGCGAATAGCGCGAGGGGTATTTCGTCTGTATCGGGGATGGACCCCAACTCGGGATCAGCCGGTTTCTCAAGCAAGGCAATATTCTGATACCAGGGAATTTGTGCAGGAGCCTCTTGCACAATTCGGCTGGTTTTCCATGCTGCGGCGACGGGCGGTCAACCGGCGCCGCGCCGGGGCCGCCTTATTCTTTCCTGAACAACTTCCGAAGGAAGGATCTCTGCTCTTTCGCCTTCACCCGCCAGGGGGTGAATTCCTCGGGCAGCAGGGCCACGACGTCGCCGCCCCGCATGCTGAACAGGTCGTGCGTCAGGTCGAGCTGCTGGACGACGTCGATGAAGCGGCGAAGGGTACCCGGCTTGTCGTTCGTGCCCGCGCCCCGCTTCGCCCGGCCCGTCTTCGGGTCGTAATAGAGGATGGCGGCCGCCTCGATGACCCCGCGGTTCGTGAACAGGGCCTGCCGGGAGGTCAGCTCGATGAAGAACTGGTTGGTCTGGTGGACGGGCCCGTAGAGCAGCAGGGCCGCGCTCTCCCCGTGCAGCTTGCAGGCGTAGTAGGGCCCCAGCAGCAGGTGCCGGTTGAAGCGCCGGAAATCCAGGTCGAGGATGTAGCGGTAGTGGGGCCCCGGCGCCCGCCGGCCGTAGCGGTTCACGGGACAGACCTGGTCGAAGTAGAACAGGGTGAGCCAGCTCCAGAGGCCCACCTGCCGTTCGACCTGGGCGTGGGGCAGCAGCCGGAGGGCATCGTTGAGGTACTTCCCCAGGGCGAGCTTGTTCGGGAAGTCCCTTGCCTCGACGGGGATCTCCAGGGGCAGGCGCGCCGAGCACCAGGGATCGGTCAGCAGCTCCAGCGGGGGCTCGCACTCCCGGCCGCCGCGCAGGGCGTCGAGATAATCCCGGTACAGCGCGATGCCCCTGTCGTTGAGGATTCTCAGCGTGCTGCTCATGGCTCAATCATCCGTCTGGTGATGCTGCACGAAGCGCTCGACGACGTGCTGCGAGGCGCAGAAGGCGTCCACGGCATCGTCGATCCAGCGCCCCTTGTCCAGGACGACCTGGTCGTCGCCTCCCGACGGCGGGAGGGCCTTGCGCCCCATGAGGCTCAGGGCGAACCGCAGCCACAGGCTCATCCAGTCGTCGGGGTCCGTGTCCGGGTCGGTGTGGTCCTCCACGATCACGATGTGATGCAGAATCTGCCGGACCACCTCGGGGTAGACAAGCGCCCGGAACGACTCGTCGGCGCGGGCGATCTCCCGGATCGGGTCGATCCGGCTGTTCAGAAGCAGGCTGGGCCACTCGCCCTCCAGGTCCAGCCGCCAGATCACGTTGCCCAGGTCGGCGAACTCGACGGGCAGCAGGTAGCGCTTGCCGGCTTCCTCCTCCTCGGAGCGCCGCGGGAGGATGCGGTCCGCCGCGGCCAGGATGCGTCCCCTGCCGTCGACGACCTTGACCCGGAACAGCACGAAGGACAGGGCGTCCAGCCCGTCGAGGGTCTGGCCCCGGGGCCAGCGGGGCTGGGCGACGGTGCCGCAGGCGAACCGGCGCAGGTAGTTCCTCCGATAGGCCTCGATGAAGATCTTCGACTCCGGGGGCAGCGCCAGGCTCGCCAGGTCCAGCGCGGCGTCGAAGGCCGGCACCCCGTCCGGCGTCGCGTAGTGGAAGATGCTGAGCCGCGAGCGCGGGATCTTGCGGCGGCCCGTGAAGTTGAACCTGCGGATCATGGGTTTCGGTCCCGGGCCGTGACGATCTTGATCTTCAGGTCGCGGTTGACGTCGAACCCCGTCACGGTCAATTGAAAGTCCGGCTGCTCGGCGGCGACCTTCAGGACGTTGGGCTGCGCGACCCGGTAGCTGCAGTGCACCCCCTCGATGCGGATGGGGGGCTTCGCCAGGTCGAAGTCGTAATCCCGGTAGAGCCTGAAGGGATTCCCCTGCCGGACGTCGTAGGCCATCTGCAGGTCGATCGTCCGCGGATAGCTCTGCGCCTCCGGGTGCAGGGAGAGCCGAAAGCCGCCCTTGAGCCGGCTCAGCATCAGCCTCGCCGGGGCCGCCGCCGGCGCCTCAGCGCCCCCCGACATGCCCGGCCCCGGGAGCTCCCCCGGCGCCTTGCGGTCCGTCTTGGCCTCCCTGCCCGCCTCGAGGTCGATGTAGAAGAGATCCCGCAGCAGTCTCGTGTCGCGGCCCTCGGCCGGCATGGAGAGGATGCGGATCACCTCACGGGGGCTGTTCTTGACGAAGCGCAGACAGGCCGGCCCCAGGTTGTAGCGGTTCTTGAACTTGGGGGAGCGCTCCTGCCACTCCGTGTGGGCGGGGTTCTCGGAGTCGCCGAGCAGGCGCGACAGGGGCCGGTCGGCGGCCGACACGATGACGCGCATCCCCTTCTGGCGCTGCGATGACACCCCGGTGACGGTGATCCCGTCGCGGATGAAGAAATCCTCCCCGCGGTCGATCCCCGCGTCCCGCTCCAGGAACAGCCTGAAATGGGAGTGCTCGACGCCCCGTTTTCTCGGCTCCACCCAGAGCGGAAGGTGCAAGGCGAGCCGCTCGCCCCGTTCAAAGCGGCTTCGCAGGCGCTGCAATTGCCCGGGCTCGAAGAGCGCCTCGTCCCACTTGGGGGCTCGGCCCACGGGCGGCTCCCGGAGACGCTCGAGGGCCTCTTCGCGCTGCTCCAGGCACCACCGGGCGAACTCCAGGCGGCGGATCAGCGCGCTGCGGTCCGGCCAGTCGGTGCCGGCGATGTAGGCGAGCAGGGTGTTCCCGTCCAGCGCCTGCTGGTGGGCGCCGCCCGCGACGGTGACCGCCAGGTCTCCGGAGAGGATGGGGAAGAAGTACTGGTTGATGACGGAGCGGATGACCGACTCGATCTCGATGTCCTCGTCGGGATAGGGGATGATCACCGACAGGCCGGGCTCCGCGGTGCGGCGCACGGAGAAGTCGCGGCAGAACCGCTCGACGTGCCAGGGGTCCTCGACGGGCAGGGCGAAATCGTCCTCGAAGCGGCCGTAGTAGCCGTAGGGGGCGTATCGCCGGCCGTTGGACCGGTGGATCTTCAGGACGGCCTGGCCCATCAGGAGGCGGCGGGTTTCGCCCCGGCGGACGGTGAGGCCGAAAAAGGAGTTTATGCGCGACGCGGCCTGGAAGACGGTCTTGCCGAGACCCCAGCGTCCCCGCGTCGTCGTTCCCTCGACGGCCCGGCCGATGTTGCGCCAGAAGTAGTAGAAGTCGTTCTTCGTCTCCGCGTCGTCCTGGTTGCCGTCGTCGCGGACATCGCCCGCGAGCCCCCGGGTGCCGAAGTCCTCGATGACGAGGAAGTCCATGGGCCGACCGTAGTCGATCCCCTCGGCGAGCCCGCTGCCCTTCGCGTCGAGATGCTCGCGCAGCCCGTGCAGGTAATGCGCGGCGGCGTCCGCGCCGAGCCGCTGGTCCGGCGACGGGAAGGTGATGACGATTCTCACCGTCTCACCGGGCAGGCCCGCATCAAGCGAGTTCTGGACGGCCTCCCGGATCACCGCGTCGGAGAGACTCCCCAGGACCTCGGTGGAGAAGAACTCCCCCTCGATGGGGTCCACGTTGATCTCGCCCCGGGACATGGGGCGGAATTTCCAGAGGGGCTGTTGCATGATGCCGGTCCCGGTCGCTTCCGGGTGATCAGGGACGGCGGAAACGTCCCGGGAAGCGATGGGTATCTTTTAGGGAGGACGGGGGGAAATGTCAAGCGCCGACGGCCCGGCGTCCCGGAAAGAGATGGGGTCAGGTCTTGTATTTCAACACATCGCCCCGCTACTTTGCGATTGGCTGGATGTTTAAATACAAGACCTGACCCCAGCGTTTACAGTTTAAATACAAGACCTGACCCCAGCGTTTACACGATGCGTAATGGTCCCCGGCTCAGGGAGCGCCCTCGATGATGTCCTCGAGCTTCTCGAAGTGATCCTCGACCGCGTCGAGATACGTCTTCTGGATTTCCTTGTACTTCTTCGCCCACTCCCGGATCATGTTCTGCGACCCTTCCTGCAGGACGCCGCTTTGCTGGATCATCTCCAGCATCGCCTCGCCCTGCTCCTGCATGGCCGCCATGGCCTTCATGTAGGCCTCCCACTGGGTCTTCCAGAACAGCAGGATTTCCTTGGATGCGCTTTTCATGGCCCATGACCTCCTTTCGAATCGGTGAGGCTGCGGACAGGGATCCCCCCTCTTGAACCGGAACGGCCGGTCCATGGGACGAGCTCCTGGCCGGCGGTCGTCAAGCGGCCGGCACCAGCCTCGCGCAGCCCTCGTTGATGAAGAGGAGCCTCGTGAAGTAGGACTTCAGCGATTCGTCCTTCCGGGCGCACTCCTCACACTTGTTCTCGGCGTTGAGCTTCAGGGTGAACTTGCCGCATTCGACACATTTCCATGTCATGGCGACACCTCCTCGGGCCCGCCGGGGACCTGTGCCCGACCGGGAAAACCGGCACGAACGAGAACGATTCCGGCGGAAAGGAAACGGCGGCATCAATCGAGCAGGGGTGCGAATCGAGGTCAGATCAAGATCGGGAGCGGGGCCCCGGGGGCAAGCTGCTCTCTACATCATCAATCTACACCCCCCGCGCGCAAAAGCAAGATCACCGGCCCTGCGCAGGGAGCCGAGGCTCGACGCACCCCCCGGGGGGTTCGGGACGGCGGCTGAAAGCCCCGCCGAAGGCGCGATCCTGCCGGGAGAAGGCCTCAGGGGTCCGGGCAGACGGTGGGCCGGGTGACGACGGCCCGCAGCGGTGAGGGCCGGGGGATGCCTGCGGCGTTGGTCATGGCGTGGAAGAGGTGGGTGTTGTCGACAAGCGGCGTGCAGGGGTACCAGCTGCCCTGGAACACCCGCAGATGCCTCGTCAGGGCCCCGTCCCCCTTGGCGTAGATCGGCACGGGCTCGTTGAGGTGGCCCGTCGAGGCGTACCTGACCTCGCCCCCCGGGTAGCCGGGGCACCAGGCCGCCCGGTCGGGGCAGAGGCCCGGGGCCTGCTCGGGCAGGCGTCCTTTCCCGAGCCTGCGGGCCTCATCGAAGCGGATGTCTCCCGTGGCGTGGTCCGAGGTGACGATCAGCAGCGTGTCGGCCCAGGAGATGTGGTCGCCCGCGCGCTCGAAGAATCCGAGGGCGCCCCGGACGGCCTCGTCGAGGTCCCACATCGCCCCGATCATCCACCCGTAATCGCCGGCGTGGTTGGCCCAGTCGATGTCGCTCTGCTCGACGAGGAGGAAAAACCCGTTGCGGTTGCGGCTCAGCACCTCGAGGGCGGCCAGGACGGCGTCCTTCAGCAGGGGGCTCTCGACGGCGGCCCGCTTGACGACGGCCGTGCCGTCGTTCGTCGGGACGGGCGGCTCGAAGTTGCCCCCCGGGCCCCCGAAGAGCCCGAAGAGCTTCTTTTTCTCCCTCACGGCGCGGGCCGCGGCCTCCTTCAGGGACCTGCCCCCGTCGACGCCGTCCTTGCGCTCGACGAAGACGTACGCCCCGAGCCGGCCGTCCCTGGCGTCCTCGTAGAGGGACTTGGACAGGAACTTTTCACCGCTGCGGGCGGGGTGCCCGCCGCCGATGACGACCTCGGGCTGGACGACGCGGATCATCTCGTCAGCGATGGCATGCCGGTTGCGGCGGCTCTTGCTGCGGCTTGCATGCGCTGCGGGGGTCGCGTCGGAAAAGGGCCCCGTGGTGACCAGGCCGATCGAGCAGCCCCGCTTCTGCCTGAGCAGTTCGGCGATCGTCATGAGGGCACCCCCGTCCGGGTCGCCCGGCAGCCAGGCGATGTTGCCCGAGTCGGTCTTGTGGCCCATCGTCCAGGCCGTCGCCGTCGAGGCCGAATCGGCGGCCGGCCCGCCGCCCTCGGGGGCGCGGCAGGTGTAGGGGGCTCGACCGGCAGGCACGGCCGACTTCCCCGCAGGGACCGCGTCGCAGCCCGCCTTCGGGTTGAAGGCCGAGGGGTTGTAGGGCGGCAG
>Ga0116148_1003066_pt1 | contig 15743 bp, 13 predicted proteins | sample AD_UKC055_MetaG_FD_89786 | JGI IMG/M metagenome (GOLD analysis project Ga0116148, IMG submission 89786) | Active sludge microbial communities of municipal wastewater-treating anaerobic digesters from USA - AD_UKC055_MetaG | ecosystem: Engineered > Bioreactor > Anaerobic > Digestate | place: USA... | reverse complement strand
TGCGAATTGCTTCGTTCTCGACCCTGTTCGCGGCTGCGCTCGTGCTGCAGGCGCTGACTGCCGCCACGTTTCGCGTCAAGGACATCGTCACGAAGCCCTTCGGGGATCGCTCGAGCCGACGCTCTCGCGTCGGCTATGGCCTGAGCCTGTGGGCGATGTCGTTCTTCTCGAAATTCGTGTTCCTGGAAGTCATCGTGCTGACCTTCGGCTCGTCCGTGCAAATCGACGGCTTCGTCGGTCTGATGTTGATAGTCGCGACGATGGTCGCCGCCCAGAAGGCCATCGAGACGACATACTCCAGGCTTGGGACGGCCGTGTGAGTTTCGGCGCTCACGCTCGAGCGGATGCTCGACGCAGGGCAGCGGAAGGGGAGGGGTGGACGCCTCCGCCACAGGCGAGACGCCTGTGCTACTTCTTGTCGCGGATGATGAAGACGGTCTCGTTCGGCTTGGCCAGCTTCAGCTCGCGCCGCGCCAGCTCCTCGATGAGGGCCGGGTCGCTCCGGAGCCGCCGGATCTCTTCGCGCAGCACGTCGTTCCGCTGCCGCGCCTCCTGCAGCGCCAGGACCTCGCGCTCGTACTCGAGCCGCGCGCGCCGGTTCGCCAGCCACCCGCGTTCACCGGCCACGCCGTCGAGCACGAAGACCGCCGACAGGATCAACAACGCCGTGGTGAGGACGGACCGGCCGGGACGGGGCGTCTCGCGACGGGGCGGCTGGTCGGGACGGGGTGAGGGCATGAATACAGGGCGCGAGCTTCGATCAACTCGGTGACTGACGATTGTTGTACCGCAGTTCACCGAGTTTTGAACAACAAAATCACGGCCTCCTGCGAGAAAATCGTTGCGGAGGCCCGTCGATGCCCGCCGATGCCGTCGTCCTCGTCCTCACCACCTGGCCCGCAGCCACCGATCACGCAGCCTTCGCGTCGGCGCTCGTCGAGGAGCGGCTGGCCGCGTGCGTCAACGTGATGCCGGAGATGGACTCGATCTACCGCTGGCAGGGACGCGTCGAGCGCGAGCGCGAGCGCCAGGTGCTGATCAAGACGACCGTCGCGCGGCTCGACGCCCTCGAGCGGCGCATCGGCGAGCTGCACCCGTACGAGGTGCCCGAGTTGCTGGTGCTCGAGGTCTCGACCGGGGGCGACGCCTACCTTGCGTGGGTCAGGGACTCTGCTTCCCCCACCCTGCTATGATCCACCCGGACACATGACGCCCGTTGCCGAAGCACCGCCCGTCGGCCGGCCCGAACTGCCGGGCCAGGTCGCCGGTCGCCTGGACGCCCTGCGGCACTGGGCTACCGGCACCTGGGCAGGGCGGCTCATCCTCGGCGGCGTCGCGGCGAAGGCGCTCGCGGCCCTCGTCCGCTGGCCGCTCGGCCGCGAGCCCCTGATCGTCGCCACCGTCGACGTCCTCGGCAGCATCGCGCTGGTCGCCGCCGCGTTCCTGATCCTCTACCGGATCCAGCAGCGCGCCCGCCGGCGCCTCCTCTGGCGCGTCCGCCGCAAGCTGATCCTCTCCTACGTGTTCATGGGGGTCGTACCGGCGCTGCTGATCGTCTCGTTCTTCCTCGTGGCCGGGCTGATCCTCTTTCTGAACGTCGCGTCGTACCTGGTGCGGAGCGGCTTGGGCAGCGTCACCACCGACGCGCTCAACCTCGCGCGCGTGATGGCGCTCGAGATCCGCAGGACGCCCGGCGCCGCCGACGTCGATCAGATCCTGCAGCAGCGCCAGCAGGCATTGGCCGCACGCTATCCGGGCGCCTCGATCGCCCTGGTTCCCACGGGCGACCTTGCTTGCGCCCCCGGTGAGAACGACGACGCAATGCTGTCCGATCCGCCGCCCCCGCCGGTGCCCGTCGAACAGCCCGCCCCCAACGCCCCTGGTCCATCGGGCGCGGCCGGGACGGCTGGCACCGAGCCGCAGGCGGTCAGGCCGGCCGCGCCAACCGGGGGCAAGCCAGTCGGTGGAGCCAAGCCGCTACCGATGCGGCGCAGCGGCCCGTGGGCGCACGAAGCGCCGCCCGCGGTGCTCCCGGCCTGGATCAGCTGCCGAGGGTTTGGTGGCCTGCTGGTGTTGCCGGCCCGGCCCGGCGACTCGGGTGTCCGCGGCGTGCTGCGAGGCGTGGGCTTCGTGCCCGGGCTGAAACCCGCTTACGCGGTGGTCGTCGACGTGCCGAAGAACGACGCGCTGGCTCAGCGCCTGCGCGAGACGACGAGCATCAAGATTGGCGACCTGGCGCCCGTGTCGGGGCCGCCGTCGGCCGAGGGCCAGCCAACCGGAGCCAGCCAGGCGGCCGCGCGCGCCGCTACCGCCGCGGTGCCCGCCCGGAGCGGCTCCGGGGAGGTGGGCAGCGGCAAGCGGCGGTTCCCCTGGGTCGCCTGGCTCGAGTACACCGACTGGGCGACCGGGCGTACCGACACCGCCGCTATGACCATCGAGGTCAACATCCCCGACATCTACGACCAGCTGTCGGCGGCCCAGGCGCGCATCCAGAGCATCAACGTCGGCAGCATCCTCCTCCTGCTGCTGCTCGTCGTCGGGCTCCTGTTCCTGCTGATCGAGGCGGGTGCGCTGGTGATGGGCCTCGCCCTCGCGCGGTCGATCACCGGATCGGTGCACCAGCTGTTCACCGGCACCGAGCGGGTGCGCCGCGGCGACTTCAGCCACCGCATCGAGATCCCGGCCCGCGACCAGCTGGGCGAGCTGGCCGAGTCGTTCAACCAGATGACGGCCAGCATCGAGGACCTGCTGCGGCAGGCCGAGGAGAAGAAGCGGCTCGAGGAGGAGTTGCGCATCGCGCGCGAGATCCAGATGTCGCTGCTGCCTCGCGGCAAGGCGGCGATCCCGGGCCTGGCCATCACCACGCTCTGCGTGCCCGCCCGCGAGGTGGGGGGCGACTACTACGACCTGCTGCCGATCGACGAGGACCGGTTCGCGGTGCTGATTGCCGACGTGGCGGGGAAGGGGACCTCCGCCGCCCTCTACATGGCCGAGCTGAAGGGGGTCGTGCTCTCGCTCGTCCGCTCGACACCCTCGCCGCGGCAGCTGCTGATTGCCGCCAACCGGATCATCTCGGAGCACCTCGACAGCCGCGCGTTCATCACGATGACCTACGCGGTGGTCGATCTCCAGGCCCGGACGATGACCTACGCGCGCGCCGGGCACACGCCGCTGATCTACCGGACGGCGAACGGCGGGCGGCCCGACGTCCGCATCCTGACGCCGGACGGGCTGGTGCTCGGCCTGCGGATCGACAGCGGCGAGCTGTTCGAGCGGCTGCTGAAGGAGGAATCGATCCCGCTCCGGGCGGGCGACCTGCTGCTGTTCTTCACCGACGGGATCAGCGAGGCGATGAACGGCGAGTCGCAGATGTTCGGCGAAGCGCGGCTCGGCCAGCTGGTGGCCGAGCATGGCGACCTGCCGGCGGGCGAGCTGCGCGAGCGGATGCTGCGCGAGATCGACGCCTTCGTCGCCGGCGCGCCGCAGCACGACGACATGACCATGATCCTGATGAAGTTCGACGACTTCGTGCCCGGCGGGGTGCGCAGGGGGCTCGAACATGTGTCCTGACGAGCGCGAACGCGACGAGGCTTCGGGCCCGCTCGCCGTCGTCTTCCGCACGCAGTCGGACATCGAGGCGAGCATCGTGCGCGGGCTGCTCGAGGCCCATGGCATCTACTCGTCGCTCTCGTCCGACCTCCCGCACTCGGTCTTCCCGCTGACGATCGACGGGCTGGGAGAGGTGCGGATCTCGGTGCCGGCGGCGCAGGCGGAGGAGGCGCGCGAGATCATCCGGCAGCAGGCGCGGCCGGGGCTCGCCGCGGTGGAGCCGCCCGAGCCGGCCGAGGCGCGCGACCTCTCGGCGCTCGAGGATCGGCTCGGGCACCGCTTCGCCGACCCGCACCTGCTCGACCGCGCGCTGACCCACCGGTCCCTGGCCAACGAGGACGCGACCGGGGCGACCGGCGACAACGAGTCGCTCGAGTTCCTGGGCGACGCGGTGCTCGGGTTCATCATCGCCGACCTGCTCTTCCACGACTTCCCGCGGTTCGACGAGGGGCAGAAGTCGAAGATCAAGTCGTCGCTCGTCTCGACGACGGCGCTGGCGCAGCAGGCGAGGAAGCTTGGCCTCGGGGAGCTCCTCGCCCTCGGGAAGGGTGAGGAGAAGACGGGCGGGCGCCAGAAGTTCGCGCTGCTGGCGGACGCCTTCGAGGCGGTGCTCGCGGCCATCTACCTCGACGGGGGGCTCGAGGCCGCGCGAGCCTTCGTGTCACGCGAGTTCACCGAGGCCTTCGAGGACGTCCGGAGCCCCGGGTTCTGGGGCCGCGACTACAAGTCGGCGCTGCAGGAGCTGGTCCAGGCGCGCAACCTGCCGCTCCCCGAGTACGGCGTCGTGGCCGAGAGCGGCCCCGACCACCGCAAGACGTTCCTCGTCGAGGTGCGCGTGATGGGCGAGCTGCTCGGGGAGGCGCGAGGCACCAGCAAGAAGGTGGCCGAACAGGAGGCCGCGCGGCTGGCGATCGCGCGCCTGGGCGGGCAGTAGAATTCGGCGCCCCGGCTAGGCGGCCATCACGGCAGCCGCGTACTCCCTGACCTCGGCGGCGATCTCCTCGGGCGAAGGCGGACACGCGCGGCAGTGCAGCCGCGCCCAGAGCCGCAGCACCGGGTCGCGGAAGCGGTACCGCTTGCGCGGGTCCACCGCGACCAGGTCCACGTCTTCCAGCCACGACAGGTAGTCCTTTGTCGAGCCCGGCGTGCGTCCCAGCCGGCGCGACACCTGCGTCAGGGTGAGCGGCTCCTCGCCGGCGAGGATGTCGAGGATCGCCTTGAGGGCGCCGTAGCCGCGCGCGCGATTCAGGCGCATCTCGTAGCAGTAGCGGCAGTGTTTCGAGACGGCGCCATCGGGCTCGAGCGCGGCGGAGAACGCGGCGAGCGGGTCGAGCGGCGTGCCCGGCAGGCGCGCCATCGTTTCCACCACGGCGCGGACGAGGACAGGCCGTCCCAGGCACACCTGGTCGAGCACGGGGGCGGCCGCCCCCGGCGCGGGGGCGCCCATCATCCGCTCCACCTCATGCCGCCCGACGCCGTCCACCTGCGTGAGGACGAACGGGGCGGCCGAGGCCTGCACGGCGCGCGCGGCGCGGCTGGGGAACCTCGAGGCCAGCACGAACCGGTTGGGGGTGGCGCCGAGCGTTGCCAGCAGTTCGGGCAAGGCGCGCCGCAAGCCCGGGAAGCTCTCGAAGGTGCGGAACTCGAGCACCTCGTCGAGCAGGAAGGTGGCCGGCTGGCCGCCGGGCGTCCGCGCCCCCGCGAGGAACGCCCGCGCCTCGTCGAAGGCGCCGCGCGCCGTGGCCTTGCGCTCGATCGGTGCGCAGGCGAAGGGCGATCGGGTGCGCAGCGCCTGGACGAAGCGCTCGGGGGTGGTGGCGCTCCGCTCCACGTCCACGTACTGGCAGCGTTCGTGCCCGAGGCGCTCCTGCATGCGGCGCAGCACGGTCGTGCGCCCGCTGCCGCAGAGGCCAACGAGGACGGGGATCTCGGGCGGGTCGCCCGCCAGGCGTGCCTCGAGCCGCTCGCAGACCTCGGTCGGGGGCGCCAGGTTCACTTCGCACCGCCAGCCGCGCTGCCGAACTCGCGCATCGGGATGCGCACGCCGCGCGCCTCGGCCGTCGCAATCGCCTCGGGGTAGCCGGCATCCGCGTGGCGGGCGACGCCGATTCCCGGGTCGCAGGTCAGCACCCGCTCCAGCTTCTCGTCGGCCTCGCGGGAGCCGTCGGCCACGATCACCATGCCGGCGTGCAGCGAGTAGCCGATCCCCACGCCGCCGCCGTGGTGCACCGACACCCAGGTCGCCCCCGACGCCGCGTTGAGCAGGGCGTTGAGGATGGGCCAGTCGGCGATCGCGTCGCTCCCGTCCCGCATTCCCTCGGTTTCGCGGTTGGGCGAGGCCACCGAGCCGGTGTCGAGGTGATCGCGGCCGATGACGATCGGCGCCGAGATCTCGCCCGTGCGCACCATCTCGTTGATGCGCAGGCCGAAGCGCGCGCGCTCGCCGTAGCCGAGCCAGAAGATCCGCGCCGGCAGCCCCTGGAACGCGACGCGCTCGCCGGCAAGGCCGATCCAGCGGCAGAGGGCGGCGTTGTCGCGGAACATCTCGAGCGCCGCGCGGTCGGTGGCGTGGATGTCGGCCGGGTCGCCCGACAGCGCGGCCCAGCGGAACGGCCCCTTGCCCTGGCAGAAGAGCGGCCGGATGTACTCGGGCACGAAGCCCGGGATGTCGAAGGCGTTCGCAACGCCCGCCTTCACGGCCTGCGCGCGAATGTTGTTGCCGTAGTCGAACGTCACGCTGCCGCGCCGCTGCAACTCCAGCATCGCGGCGACGTGGCGGCCGATGGCGGCAACCGCGCGCTCCACGTACTCGCCGGGCCGGTCGGCGCGCAGGCGCTGGGCCTCCTCGAGGGTGAGGCCGTTGGGCACGTAGCCGTTCAGCGGGTCGTGCGCGGAGGTCTGGTCGGTCAGCACGTCGGGAACGACGCCGCGCTTCGCCAGCTCGGGGATGACGTCGGCGGCGTTGCCCAGCAGCGCGATCGAGCGGGCGCGCTTCTCGTGCTGCCACCCCGACACCTTCTCCAGCGCCTCGTCGAGCGAGGTCGTGGCCTCGTCCACGTAACGGGTCTGGAGGCGCCGCTCGATCCGGTGCGGGTCCACCTCGACGACGAGGGCGGCGCCGCCGTTCATCGTGGCCGCGAGCGGCTGGGCGCCGCCCATCCCGCCGAGCCCCGCGGACACGAAAAGGCGGCCCTCGAGGCTGCCGTCGAAGCGGCGGGCGGCCAGCGAAGCGAGCGTCTCGAAGGTGCCCTGCAGGATGCCCTGCGTGCCGATGTAGATCCAGCTGCCGGCCGTCATCTGGCCGTACATCGTCAGGCCCTTGTGCTCGAGGTCGCGGAAGTTCTCCCAGGAGGCCCACGCGGGCACGAGCAGGGCGTTGGCGATGAGCACGCGCGGGGCGCCGGGGTGCGTGCGGAACAGGCCGACCGGCTTTCCCGACTGTACGAGCAGGGTTTCGTCGTGCTCGAGGGCGCGCAGCGCGCGGGTGATCGCCTCGAAGCACTCCCAGTTGCGGGCCGCCTTGCCCGACCCGCCGTAGACGATCAAATCGTCGGGCCGCTCGGCCACCTCCGGGTCGAGGTTGTTCATCAACATGCGGAGCGCGGCCTCCTGCGGCCACCCCTTGCAGGAGATGGCGGGGCCGCGGGGGGCGCGGACGTGGCGCGACGCGGTAGTCATGGGTGGTCCTTGCGGGCTCGCGGCCAGGGGCTGCGGCAGATCAGAAACTTAGAGAGGCGGGCGGTGGTTGTCAAGACAGACCACGACGATCACGAAGATGAAATCACCAGGAACACGAAGAACAACAGGGTTGAACCACAAAGGACACAAAGGTCGCGTCAGATCTCGTCGAGCGCGCCCGACTCGATCAGCCCCGCCACCGCTGCAATGTCGGGCGAGGGGGGACGATCGTCGACGAGCGGCGGCACGGCCTCGCGCACGCGGGCGAGCAGGCGCGCCAGCGGCGGCGAGGTGCGCAGCGGCGCGCGCATCTCGATCGCCTGGCACGCGCAGAGCAGTTCCACGGCGAGGACGTGGCGCGCGAGGTCGAGCGCGCGGTCGGCCTTGAGGGCCGCCCCCATGCTCATGCTCACGTGGTCTTCCTTGTTGGCGGAGGTTGGAATGGTGTCGACGCTGGCCGGATGCGCGAGACCCTTCAGCTCCGAGGTGAGCGCGGCGGCGGTCACCTGCGCCAGCATGAAGCCCGACTGAAGCCCCCCTTCGCGGGTGAGGAAGGCCGGCAACTCGCTCAGCGCCGGGTTGACGAGGCGCTCGGTTCTCCGCTCGCTGATCGTCGCGAGCTGCGCGATCGCGATGGCGAGCAGGTCGGCCGCCATGGCGATCGGCGCGCCGTGGAAGTTCCCCCCGGAGAGGATCTCGCCGTCGGCGGCGAAGACCATCGGGTTGTCGGTGGCGGCGTTGGCCTCGACGGTCACGAGCTCGCGCACGAAGCGCATCGCCTCGCGGGCCGAGCCGTGCACCTGCGCCGCGCATCGCTCGGAGTAGGCGTCCTGCACCCGCCCGCACCCGGCGTGCGAGGCGTTGATCCCGCTGCCCTCGAGCAGCCGCGCGATGGCGGCCGCTGACGCCGCCTGGCCCGCGAAGGGGCGCTCGGCGTGGATGCGCGGGTCGAACGGGCGGGCCGAACCGAACAGTGCGTCGGTGGTCATCGCGGCCACCGCGTCGGCGGCGCGGGCGAGCCGCTCGGCGCCCACGAGGGCGAGGCCGAGCACCCCGGTCGAGGCCTGCGTCCCGTTGATGAGCGCCAGCCCCTCCTTCGCGGTCAGTCGGACGGGGTCCAGGCGTGCCGCCCGCAGCGCCTCGGCGCCCGGCGCGCGCCGGCCGTCCACCCACGCCTCGCCCTCGCCAACCAGCACGAGCGCGAGGTGGGCCAGCGGGGCGAGGTCGCCGCTCGCGCCCACCGATCCGCGGGCGGGGACGACGGGATGGACGCGCCGGTTGATCGCCTCGACGAGCGTCTCGAGCGTCTGGAGGCGGATGCCGGAGAACCCGCGGGCGAGGACGTTGGCCCGCAGCGTCATCACCGCCCGCACCGTGCGGACCGGCAGCGGGCCGCCCACGCCGGCGGCATGGCTTCGCAGCAAGTTCAGCTGCAGGCGGTCGAGCGAGGCCGGCTCGATCTTGACCTCCGCGAACGACCCGAAGCCGGTGTTGATGCCGTAAACCGGGGCGGCGCCGCCGGCCAGGGCGTCCACCACCGCGCGCGCCGCCCTGACTCGGCCGGCGGCCTCGGGCGAAACGCCCACCTTCTCGCCGCGGTCGGCGACGGCGAGCAACTGTTCGAGCGACAACGAGCGACCATCCAGCAGGATCATCGACCACCTCGGGGGGCAAACACTCCATTCTAATCCGGGCCCTCGTCCCGTCTGACGCGGGATCCGATGTGCTAGGATTGACCGGTTTCAGAAGGAGCGAAGGGGCGCATGAACGTTGCCGTGATCGGTGCGCAGTGGGGCGACGAGGGCAAGGGCAAGATCGTGGACCTGCTCACGCCGCACTTCCAGGTCGTCGCGCGGTACCAGGGCGGCCACAACGCCGGGCACACGGTGCTGGCGGGCGGCACGCGCTTCGTGCTGCACCTCATCCCGTCGGGCATCCTGCACCCCGGGATCCGCTGCGTCATCGGCAACGGCGTCGTCGTCGATCCCGACGCACTGTTCCAGGAAATCGAGACGCTGGCGGAGTACGGCATCGAGGTGGGCGACCGGCTGGTGATCAGCGACAAGGCCCACGTGATCCTGCCGTACCACCGCGACCTCGACCTGCTCAACGAGGCCAGGCGGGGCGACCGGAAGATCGGGACGACCTCGCGCGGCATCGGCCCCGCGTACGAGGACAAGGTCGGGCGCCGGGGCATCCGCGTGGGCGACCTGTTCGAGGCGACCTCGCTGGCCGAGCAGGTGCGCGAGAACGTCCACGCGCGCAACCGCCTCGTCGGCGACTCGGCGCTCGAGTGGCGCCCGGTGGTGGAGCACCTGCTGGCGCACGGCGAGCGGATGCGGCCGTGGGTGACCGACGTCTCGGTGTTCCTGGCCGAGGCGATGAAGCGCGGCGAGCGGGTGATGTTCGAGGGCGCCCAGGGCACGCTGCTCGACATCGACCACGGCACCTATCCCTACGTGACCTCGTCGAACTCCACCGTGGGCGGGGCCTGCACGGGCCTCGGCGTGCCGCCGCGGGCCGTGACCGGCGTCCTCGGCGTGGCGAAGGCCTACACGACGCGCGTCGGCGGCGGGCCGCTGCCGACCGAGCTGACCGGCCCGATGGCCGAGCGCCTGCGCGAGACCGGGCAGGAATACGGCGCCTCGACCGGGCGTCCGCGGCGCTGCGGGTGGTACGACGCGGTGACGGTGCGCTACTCGGTGCGCGTGAACGGCCTCGACTCGCTCGCCCTCACCAAGCTCGACGTGCTCGACGGCCTCCCGCAGATCCTCGTCTGCACCTCGTACAAGTGCGGCGACCAGGTGCTGACCGAGTTCCCCGGCGACGTCCGGGTGCTCGCCACCTGCCGCCCGATCTACGAGACGATGCCAGGCTGGAGCAGCCCCACACGCGGCGTCCGGCGCTTCGACGAGCTGCCCGCCGAGGCGCGGGCTTACGTGCGCCGGCTCGAGGAGTTGAGCGGCGTTCCGGTGGGGATCGTGTCGACCGGGTCGGAGCGCGAGGACACCGTGTTCCGCGAGGGGTCGATCGCGGCAAGCTGGCTGGCAGGCTGAGAACGGGTCCTGGCCTTCAGGCCTTGTGCGTTTCGGCAAACGCGGTGAGCGCCTGGGCTGCCGCCCGCCGGAACTCCACGCCCGCCCGGTAGCGCGGGCGGCGGCCGGCAATCTCCACCTTCACCCAGACGATCTCGGCCGGCACCACGAGGCCGGTCCGGCCGGGCTCGAAGCGCACCTCCACGCGCTGGCCAGGCTTCAGCGCCTCGCTGGCCAGCACCTGCGCGCCCAGCACCGACAGGTCCACCAGCCCCGCCACCTCGTCGTCCACGGCCACGGTCACGCCCATCCGCATCTTCCACCGGGGCGCGCGCCTCGTCCCGGTGTCGAGGCGGGGTTTCGCGGCGCGCACGGCTCCCGACGCGGCGCGCACGGCTCCCGACGCCGCGCGCACAGCTGCCGGCGCGACGCGCACGGCCCCCGATGCCCCGCGCTTGCGGCGCGGCGAGACCCGGCGGTAGTCGCTGTCGTGCGCCATGATCACGATCTGGCTCTGATCGAGCGCGGGGTCGGCCTTCAGGCGCGTGATCAAGGCGGCCCCGCGCGGGCTTGCCGCGAACAGCCGCTCCAGCACAATCAAAGGAGGGCACTGCCGCGCAATGGCCTGCAGCGCCCGCATCGGCTCCGCGTCCGAGAAGGTCAGCATCTCCTCGTCGCCGCCGATGCGCTCGCGGAGGGCGGGAATCAGTTCCGGGGCAGCGATCAGGATGGTCCGTGCCTGCGCCATCGGCTCATCAGTGTACACCTTGTGTCACAATCACGAGGTGATCGATGCGGCCTGGCGGGAAACCCCTCCCCCCGCCGTCGTCTGTCGCGGCCTCCACAAGCGGTACGGCGAGGTCGTGGCGGTGGACGGCCTCGACCTCGAGGTGCGCCGTGGTGAGTGCTTCGGGCTGCTCGGCCCGAACGGGGCGGGGAAGACCACTACGATCGAGATCCTCGAGGGTTTGATGCCGCCAGACGCGGGCGAGGTGGAGGTGCTGGGGCTCCGGTGGGGCCGGCACGCCCGCGCGCTCCGCCAGCGCCTGGGCATCCAGCTCCAGGAAACCCAGCTCAGTGAGAAGCTCACCGTCGAGGAGACCATCCGCCTGTTCCGCTCCTTCTACCACCGCGGGCCGACGGTCGATGAGGTCGTGAAGCTGGTCGAACTCGAGTCGAAGCGCGGCAGCCGGGTCGGGAAGCTGTCGGGCGGCCAGCGCCAGCGGTTGTCGGTAGCCTGCGCGCTGGTCAACCAGCCCGATGTGCTCTTCCTCGACGAGCCCACCACCGGCCTCGACCCGCAGTCGCGCCGCCACCTCTGGGCCATCCTGCTCGAGTTCCGGTCGCGGGGCGGAACGGTGCTGCTGACGACGCACTACATGGACGAGGCGCAGGCGGTCTGCGACCGCGTCGGCATTGTCGACCAGGGACGGCTCATCGCGATCGACACCCCTGAGGCGCTGGTCCGGGGGCTGGGCGAGCCGGGCAAGACCCTGGAGGACGTCTTCGTCGCCCTCACGGGCCGGCACCTGCGCGATGACTGACCGCGGCGGCGCCTTCCACCCCGTGATCGAGCTGACGCTCGCCCGGCTGCGGGAGTTTCTGCGCGAACCCGAGGCGCTCTTCTGGGTCGTGTTCTTCCCGGTGCTGCTCGCCTTCGCGCTCGGCCTCGCGTTCAGCCGGTCGGGAGAGCCCGAGGTTCACGTGGGCCTGGTGCCGGGACCCGGCGACGCGAGGGTGCGCGAGGCCCTCCTGTCGGCGCCGGGCCTCGTCGTCCACGACCTGTCACGCGAGGCTGCCGACCGCGCCCTGCGTGACGGCGAGGTCGCCCTCGTCGTGCGGCCCGGTTCGCCGCCCGGGTACCGATTCGACGCCGCGCGGGAAGAGAGCCGCCTTGCACGGTTGGCCGTGGACGCCGCCCTGCAGCGGGCCGCGGGGCGGGAAGACCGCTTCGAGCCCCGGATCGAGCGAGTGGAGATCCCGGGCTCGCGCTACGTGGACTGGGTGATCCCCGGCCTGCTCGGCATGAACATCATGGGCACGGGGATGTGGGCGCTCGGCTACGCGGTGGTCTACGCCCGCAGCCGCCGCCTGCTGAAGCGCCTGGCGGCGACGCCGATGTCGCGGGCCCACTACCTGGCGGCGCAGATGCTGGCGCGGCTCGTCTTCCTCGGCCTCGAGGTTGGCGCGCTCCTGCTGTTCGCGCGCTTCGTCCTCGACGTGCCGATCGCCGGGTCGCTCGTGCTGGTCGCGGCCGTCTCGCTGCTCGGGGCCCTCTCGTTCGCCGGCCTCGGGATGCTGGTCGCCAGCCGCGCGAGGACGATCGAGGCCGTCTCGGGCTGGATGAACTTCACGATGGTGCCGATGTGGGTGCTGTCGGGAGTGTTCTTCTCGTCGGCGCACTTCCCCAACGTGACGCAGCCGCTGATCAACGCGCTGCCGCTCACGGCGCTGATCGACGCGCTGCGTGCCGTGATGCTGGACGGGGCCGGGTTCGGGGGCGTCGCGGGGGAGGCGGCGATCCTCGCGGCCTGGACCGTCGGCTGCTTCGCGCTGGCGCTGCGCCTGTTCCGCTGGCAGTAAGGCCCGCCTTCGCCAAGCGCTCACTTCGTTCCCGCCTCCGCCAAGCGCTCACTTCGTTCGCGGCTCCGGCGAGGCAATCTGCGGCTCCGGCGAGGCAGGCTGCGGCTCCGGCGGGGCAAGCCCTTGAGCCTTGAGCCTTGAGCCTTTAGTGCACTCCCTGGCTCATCTGGAGCGAGCCGGGGTCGGCGCCGAGGCGGCGGATGGCCTTCTCCCACATCAACGGCGCGTCCACGTCGAACACGAGTCCCAGGTCGACGTCGCTGATCAGCCAGGCCGAATCGCGCAGTTCCGCGTCCAGTTGGCCGGGTCCCCAACCCGCGTATCCCATGAGGAGGCGGGTGCGGGCGGGCGCCTGCTCGTCCTCCATGAGCCGCCGTAGAAGCGACGCGGAGCCCGAGATGTAGATGCCGCGGCACACCTCGACCGCCTCCTCGTCCTCGGGGTCGTCGCCCATCAGGATGCAGCCCCGTTCCGGCTCCACCGGGCCGCCCACCCACAGGTCGAGCGAGTTGGCCGCCTTCACCGGCGGCTCCATCTTGACGGCCTGGACGGCGGGCGTCCCGGTCGGCCGGTTGAGGATCAGGCCCCAGGCGCCTTCCGCGGAGTGCTGGCAGAGCAGGACGACGGTGTGGCGGAAGTTCGGATCGTCGAGCTGCGGCATCGACAGCAGCAGGGCCGGCGCGACCGAGGTGACGTCCTTCAGCGGGCTCATGCCCTCATCATAGCGCGGGTGGCGAAGTGATACACTCGCGCGGGGAGACAGTATGACCAAGGGTTCGCGACCGACCGCCGTGCTCGCTTCGCTCGGGCTCGTCCTGGCCGCCGCGCTCGCCCTCGCGGGCGGGGCAGGGCAGTCGGCGAGCGCGCCCCAGGGGCTGAAGCAGTCGTGGCTGCGGCAGGCCAGCCAGCCCGCCACCGCTTCCGAGTTCATCCGGCCGGCGCGTCCGCGCCCGGCCGCGGAAGCGCGCTATGTGCCCGGCCGCGTCGTGGTGCGGTTCGACGCCGACCTGCGCGCGCGCGAGTTCCGAAGCCTGGCGCGCGAGGCGGGTGCGATTGCCGTGCGGCGCCCCTCGTGGGCCGACTTCCACTACGTGGAGATCCCGCCCGACGCCGACCCGGTCGCGGCCGCCGAGCGGCTGCGCGCTCAGCCGGGCATCGCGCGCGCCGAGCCCGACCCGATCGTTCGTCCGCTCTGGCGGCCGAACGACCAGTACTTCAACCTGCAGTGGCACCTTCAGCGCGTCGGGATGGAGGAGGCCTGGGAGTTGAACCAGGGCGGCTCCTCGCGCATCACCGTCGCCGTGATCGACAGCGGCGTCGCATTCGTCAACCAGGGGGCGTTCGCCCAGGCGCCCGACCTGGCGGGCACCCGCTTCGTGCCCGGCTACGACTTCATCTGGGACGACGACGTGCCCACCGATACCGACGGGCACGGGACCCACGTCGCCGGGACGATCGCCCAGACGACCAACAACAGCGTCGGGCTGGCGGGCATCGCCTTCAACGTCGGGATCATGCCGATCAAGGTGTTGACCAGCGACTGGGACGAGGAGAACAACGCGCCGAACCCGCCGAGCATGTCGGTGCTCGCGCGCGGCATCCGCTTCGCCGTCGATCACGGTGCCCGGGTCATCAACCTGAGCCTGGGCGCCGACGCGGAGAGCTTCACCGTGGAGAGCGCGCTCCGCTACGCGGTCGGCCAGGGGGCCTTCGTCGCCGCCGCGGCTGGCAACAGCGGCGACGAGGGGAACGCCCCCGAGTGGCCGGGCGCCTATGCGAAGGACATCGACGGGATGATGGCCGTGGGCGCGGTGGACTACAACCTGGAGCGCGCCCCGTATTCGACGCACCGCGACTACGTCGAAATCGCGGCACCCGGCGGGGACAACGACGCCGACCAGAACGACGACGACTACGGCGACGGGATCCTGCAGCAGACGCTCGATCCCGACTACCAGGAGCGGGGCATCTTCAACCGCTTCGCCTACATGTTCTACCAGGGTACCTCGATGGCCACGGCGCACGTCAGCGCGCTCGCGGCCCTGCTGATGGATCAGGGGATCACCAACCCGGCGGCCGTCGAGGCGGCGATCAAGCGGTTCGCCTCGCACAAGCCGCCCGGCGGACGCAGCGACGACCTTGGATACGGCGTGATCGATCCGCGGGCGTCCCTCCTGGGGCTGGGGCTGGCGAAGTAGGTGCCGCGCACGACCTCGGCCGACACGGAGCATCGAAGCAGATGACCAGACACATCACTCGCGGCGTCGTCCTGGTGGCCCTGGTGCTGGCGGCCGTTCCCGCCGCGGCGCTCGCGCAGCAGCAAGTGGTCCGGGTCACTGCCCGCGAGGCGGAGATCCGCACGCGCCCCGACGCGCGCAGCCCGATGATCGGGCGGGCGGTCACCGGCACGGTGCTGCAGGTCGTTGCGACCGAGAGGAACTGGTACCTCGTCGTCATCCCGCCGCACGTCCGCCTGGTGCCGACGGCCCCCGACCAGGGCTATGTCGATGCAAAGCTGGTGGCGCTGCTGCCGCCCGGCGATCCGAGGGCGACCGTCAAGCCCCCCGCGACGGGCGCCGCGCAGGCCGGCGAGCCGGGAGCGCCCGCGGCCAGGGGCGCGGCGGCCGGGCCGGGGCTGCGGTGGCGAATCTTCGGCACGTTCGCGTACGAGCGCTTCCAGGCGTCGCGCTCGTTCGAGGCGGTCTACGACAGCGCCAACGCGCCGTCGTTCGGCGGCGGGCTCGAGCTGCTGGCCGGGCGCCACCTCTTCGTGCAGGGCGAGTTCGCCTACCTGCAGCGCACCGGCGAGCGGGTGTTCGTCTTCGAGGACGAGGTGTT
>Ga0116148_1003051_pt1 | contig 15794 bp, 16 predicted proteins | sample AD_UKC055_MetaG_FD_89786 | JGI IMG/M metagenome (GOLD analysis project Ga0116148, IMG submission 89786) | Active sludge microbial communities of municipal wastewater-treating anaerobic digesters from USA - AD_UKC055_MetaG | ecosystem: Engineered > Bioreactor > Anaerobic > Digestate | place: USA... | reverse complement strand
TCTGAAGGTTTTTGTTCTTCAGATTGGAATATTAAAGAATCAACATTTAGAGTCAGTGCGGAAAATAAATTTAATTTACCATATCCGTAATAATTATTTCTGCCTTCATCAGTCAGTTTGTCAGCACTTGAACAGAGTATGGTTTCGATTTCCAAAGGGGTCAGGTCTTTATCTACAGCTTTTAATACAGCAACCGCACCTGTTACTATTGCACAGGAAAAAGACGAACCGCTTAAAAATTTATATGTTCCGTCTAAACCAATTGTATAAATATCTTCTCCATGAGCGCTTAAGTCTATCCGATCGTTATATGATGAAAAAGGAGAGGATAAAAAGTAATCGTTATTGTATAAGGAAAGTGCAGATACAGAGATAACTCCATAACATGACGAAGGGTATGAATAATATTCATTACCTTTATTACCTGCTGATGCTATTATAGGTATAGAGTTTTCATATGCAGCCAGACATGCTATCTGTAAACCTTCATCATAATGAGGTATGTCAATACTAATGTTAATAACATCGACATCCATTTCAATCGCATAATATATTGCATCTATTATATATTGTATCTGCAAAGCGCCTGTAAGATCGCTATAGACTTTTAAAGGAAGGATTTTTACATCGATATTGCCGCAAACACCATAATAGTTCATGTTATCAGAAGGAATAGCAGCGATAATACCAGCAACAGCGGTTCCATGCCCTTCCTTGTCGTTAACATCATTGACAGAGGCGGATGGAACAAAATTATGTCCTCTTAAGTCAATTCTCTCTTTAAGGTGAGGATTGTCAAATTCAATGCCTGTGTCTATAACTGCAACAGTCACTTCTGTTGTGGGAATATCAGCAAGCAGTTTCCAAGCAGCAGGGATAGCAGAAGAATACAACCAGTAATATCTGGTATCAAAGGCTTCATCTTGAGCCTTAACTGATATAAATGAGAAGCACAAAGTGATTATCAACAGCCATACGGCTATATTCTTTACCGAATTCTTCATGCTAATATAATAATACATTATGCTGAATAAGTCAGCATTTTTACATTATTATCTAAGGATGCGACCATTTCCGGTCAGTAAGTCAAGCAGGTAATAAGAATTATCATCCTGATTCAGATAGACAATAAAATTATTTATTATATTAATATAGGCACAGTCATCATTTGATACAGTCATCTGATTCAAAGTTTGAAGATTTACTTTCTTCAAAGAACCTGTTGTTGATTTGAAATACAGATGATCTGAATCACTGGATGAACTTGATAAAAACCAACCTTTAACACCTTCCACTCTTTTGCTTTCTGAGCCATCTAAATTCATACTGTAAATGTAAGATTCATCACTTGTATTCGTGTAATATATTTTATTGTTTTTTATAGTATAAAAAATAGTATGTTGCCTTAAAACTGCAGATACTTCCTTTGTACTAAGATTCAGTCGGTATATGCTGTTATTATCCAAATAATTTATAAAGTAAAGGAAATCGTCATTTACCATAATAGATGCTGCATTTTCTTCAGCCAGCTTCTCAGAAGCGAAGTCATACATACTCATCCGATAGATAGTATTGTTTTCTTTATTGTCAATATAGTAAATCCAGTCTTTTGTTACATACAGATGAGAGCATATGCTATCTTTTAATAATAGTTCATCAGTTCCAGATACTGTTATTCTTTTTATATTACCGTTACTCCCATCAATAAAATATACGTATCCGGAAAAGACATTTAAGTACTTTGCATTTACGGGATATATAGCTTTTTCATTACCGCTTTTAATATCGTATTTATAAATCTTAAATCCTGAATCAAATTTAGTATAGAAAAGGTTTCCGTCTTCACTTGCTGCAAGACCGTTATTAACTATATTTGAAGGCGAGTTTCCTTCGTAATCATTGTATGCTTTATTAAACAGGTTAAAAAGAATAATAGAAATAGCAATAAGAATAACAGCCATGATTATTGTTATGATTGCAATCCTATGCTGTCGGTTTCTTAAATTTATTTTAAACTTACTTTTTGCCATACTTATATAACTCCAATGTTCAATATTATACTATCATTTTACTAATTGGTATATAAGTTTTTGATGAGGTGGAGCATTTTTTGAAAAAGTAAGTGTTTTTAAATACTCCAGTTCCGCTTCGTGTATAATGTGTTTTCTGTTAGTATGCAATGTTGCAATAACCTGGCCTTTTTCTACCTTGTCTCCGGTTTTTGCATGTATATATATACCTGCCTCGTAATCAATAAAATCTTCCTTTTTCTCACGTCCAGCTCCAAGCATTAAAGAAACCTCTCCGATACCCGCTGTATCCATTGAAAAAACATAACCGGATTGAGTAGCTTTAATGTCATAAGAATATGTAGCTTTTTTAAACAGGTCGGGGTTGTCAATATACGTAGCATCACCGCCCTGTACCGAAACAAGCTGTTTGAACTTATTATATGCAGAACCATTTTCCAAACTCTCTAAAACTTTTTTCCTGCAGTTTTCATATGAATCATTAGTGCATAGTAATACCATATATGCTGATAATTCAACACATACCTCTCTTAAATCAGCAGGCCCTTTATTCTGCAATATCTCGCATGCTTCAATTATCTCCATGCTGTTGCCAATAGCTTTTCCTAAAGGTACGTCCATATTGGTTATTAGGGCAGCTATTTTTCTGCCTGCAAGTTTTCCTACATCAACCATCTTCTGTGCCAATTTAATCGCATCTTCCAGCTTAGGAGTGAAAGATCCTGTCCCAACCTTTACGTCCAGCAGAATGTTTTGCGATCCTGCTGCAATCTTCTTGCTCATTATGCTTGACACAATAAGAGGAAGGCATCCAACAGTTGCTGTTACGTCTCGCAATGCATATATCTTTTTGTCTGCGGGGGCAAGGTTGCCGCTTTGTCCGACAAGGGCTATTCCTATCCTGTTTACATTATCTATAAACTCATTTCTATCCAGAGAAGTCCTGTAGCCGGGTATTGATTCCAGCTTATCGACGGTCCCTCCGGTATGTCCGAGTCCTCTTCCGCTCATTTTAGCTACTTTAAAGCCTAAAGAAGCCACACACGGGGCTATTATCAAAGAAGTCTTGTCTCCTACTCCGCCGGTACTGTGTTTATCTACAGTAATCCCTTTTACAGAAGAAAGATCAATCATATCTCCCGATTCCGCCATTGATAAAGTCAGGGTGGTAGTTTCATGATCATTCATACCGTTAAAATAGATTGCCATTAATAGAGCAGCAGCCTGATAATCAGGTATAGAACCATCTGTATACCCTTTAACGAAATATCTGATTTGTTCGTCTGTCAGCTCATAGTTGTCTCTTTTTCTTTGAATGATATCATACATTCTCATTGCTATCTTGCTCCCTGATCATAAGGTTGACCTACTGCTTTTGGAGCCTTGCTGGATTTTGACGAGAAGGCAAGTACTATTAGTGTAGCTATATATGGGGTCATCTTAAAGAATTCTGAAGGAATATTCAGATTCAATAAGAAAGGTATTGCAGAATAAGCTGCAGATATGGTTTGCATAAAACCGAAGAAGAGAGAAGCCAATAATATCCTCATAGGTTTCCATTGTCCGAATATAAGGACGGCTAATGCTAAGAAGCCATAACCATTTACCGCACCTTTGAACTCAGTGGAAATCGGTATTGTAAGTACCAAACCACCTAGACCGGCAAGGGCTCCAGATATTATAACAGCTATATATCTCATCTTATAAACATTGATCCCGACAGAATCCGCTGCCTGAGGATGTTCTCCGCAGGCTCTAAGACGCATACCAAAGCGAGTTCTATATAATACTATTGAAGATACTATGAGAATTAAAAATCCTATGAATGTAGTTATATATGTATTGTTGAAGAAAATATCTCCAATTACAGGTATATCTCCTAGAACAGGGACTTTTGATATAAGGAAAGTGTTTTTAAAGGAAACATTAGCTATGCCGGATGGTTGAATCATTCTGGCAATATAAATAACGAAAGCAGGAGCAAACATATTAAGTGCAGTACCGGATATGACTTGATCTGCTTTTAAGTTAATAGAGGCATATGCGTGAAGAACAGAGAAAATCGCTCCTCCGGCAATTGCAATTATTACAGCTAGTATGAGAAGCCACTGACCACTCATATCAGATTGCATTTGATTTATGAAATATATGCCTGCAAATCCTCCCATTACCATAATTCCTTCAAGAGCGATATTTGTTATGCCGCTTCTTTCGGAAAACATACCGCCAAGAGCTACTATCAGTAGTGGAATGGAGAAAAACATAGTCTGTCTCAGTAAAAGATAAAGCATATCCATCAGTTTTCACCTCCTTCATTTTTACCGTTGACAATTTCGGCAGTATCATCAATTAGGTCAAGAGAACGTTTCTCGTCTCTGTTAATCTTTTTAAGCTCTAAGTAGTTTCTTATAAGCAGGGAAGCTGCAGAACAGTAAATAATTATTGCAGTGATAATTTGTATAAATTCCGGAACGAAACTGTAACGTTGCATATAGAAACCGCCTATCTGCAGCCATGCTATAAATATTCCTGAGAAAAGGATTCCTATAGGATTGCTCATGCCGAGCAATGAAACGGATATGCCAGTAAATCCCTGAGAAGCCAAAACATCAACAACCTCGATATAGACACCTGCACCTGAAAGATAGAACAAAGCACCACCGACTCCTGCAAGCATTCCCGATATAGCCATAGAAAGAATGATGCTTCTTGCTTCGTTTATGCCTGCATACTTAGCTGCATACCTATTATAACCGCAGGCCTTCAGCTCATATCCAAATGTAGTTTTTTCAAGAATAATATACATTAATATAACAAATAATATTGCTACTAATAAACCACCATTAATGCTGGAACCGGGGAATATAGCTGTAAGACCCATCTTCGGTATATTGGCTGTAGAAGCTACAGGAAGAGACCTGTTTGTGTATACATTAAGTACCGTCTGCTTAATAAGATAATTTACAAGATACATTCCGATATAGTTCATCATGATTGATGCAATGACTTCATGTACATTCAAAAATGCTTTTAATAGTCCAGGTATCGCTCCCCAGATAGCTCCTGCGAGCATAGCTGCCAGTATCCCTATTATCCACTGGAAACCACCAAGCACTGGTAACTTGACTCCAATCAGTACTGCAACATAAGCTCCTACAATAAACTGTCCGCTTGCACCTATGTTAAATAGACCTGTTTTAAATGCAAATCCGACCGCAAGTCCTGTCATTATAATAGGTGTTGCTATATAGAAAACATTACCAAAACTTCTTGTACCATCATTAAGACCACCGCTTAACATAGTAAAGAATCCGGCAAATGCTTCTTCAGGATTCGATATTAATAAAATAATAAGACCTATGACAAGTCCTATACCTATTGCAATAAGTGATGAAAGGAGGCTTGCTGTACCTTTTTTTCTGCTTAATCTGTCAAAAAACTGATTTATTGAATTTTGATTGTTCATGCCTTCACCTCATCTCTTTTTGCTCCTGCCATATATAAACCAACCTCCTGGATGGTTACCTTCTTAGGATTAAGCTCTCCTACCAGTTCACCTTCATATATAACAAGTATCCTATCGCTTAAGTTCATGACTTCTTCAAGTTCAAGTGAGATAAGAAGTACAGCTTTTCCGGCATCTCTTTGTGCTACAAGCTGTTTGTGTATAAATTCTGTGGCTCCGACATCCAATCCTCTTGCTGGTTGTACTGCAATCATAATTGATGGATTTTTATCAATCTCTCTTGCCAGAATTACTTTCTGCTGGTTCCCTCCAGACATAGATCTTGTGACAGTTTGAGAACCCTGTCCGCTTCGTATATCGAATTTTTTAATAAGGTTATCAGCATAAGAAAAAATACTCTTCTTTTTCAAAAAACCGTTTTTTTGGAATCTTTCAGTGAAGTATGACTGAAGTATAAGGTTATATGCCATGCTGTATTCCAGCACAAGACCGTATTTATGTCTGTCTTCAGGAATATGACTCATACCATGGGAATTTCTATATCGAATACTCTTTTTGGTCCAATCCTCTCCATTAACAAGTATCTGACCTCCATCAATATGTTTTAATCCTGTCAATGCATATACCAGCTCGCTCTGCCCGTTTCCATCTATCCCTGCAATACAAACGATTTCATTTTTTCTTACATTGAAAGAAATATTGTTAATTGCATTACGTGTAGTTCCTTTTGTCTTCATAGAAAGGTTTTTCACTTCAAAAATTATTTCTTTAGGAGGAATATTTTTTTTGTCAACAGTAAATTGTACCTTTCTTCCAACCATCATCTCGCTTAAAAATTCTTTTGTGACATCCTTAACGTTATATGTTCCAATGCCTTTTCCTCTTCGCAAGACGGTTACTCTGTCAGCAACTTTTTTAATTTCCTCAAGCTTATGGGTAATGAAAACAAGAGACTTACCTTCTTTTGAAAGTTCTTTCATTATATTCATAAGCTCGTCTATTTCCTGTGGGGTAAGCACTGCTGTAGGCTCATCAAAAATTAATATCTCATTATCTCGATACAGCATTTTAAGTATTTCCACTCTCTGTTGCATACCAACAGTAATACTGGATACTTTTGCATCAGGATCTATATACAGCTTATAGCGGTTGCTTAACTCTACAACTTTCTTTTTTGCTTCATCCATTTTAAGGAACCCGTTCTTAACTGTTTCTGCACCTAATATGATATTTTCCAGTACTGTAAAGTCATCAACCAATTTGAAATGCTGATGGACCATTCCAATACCCAGATGACTTGCTGTTTTTGGATCTGTAATATTTACTTGCTTGCCTCTTAATTTTATAATGCCTTTTTCAGGTTTATATAAACCGAAAAGCACACTCATAAGAGTGCTTTTGCCTGCTCCGTTTTCACCCAATAGGGCATGTATTTCTGTTTTTCTGATTTGAAGGGTGATATCATCATTAGCGACAATTCCGGGAAATTCCTTCCTGATGTTCAACATCTCGATGATGTAATCCATGAACTCGCTCCTTGGCTTTAAGTATTGTATAACTTATATTATTATATATTATTTAGGGTAAATAATAAATATAGAAGACAATTTTGAATGTAAATATAATAAGACTGCCACAATTATATGGCAGTCTAAATGGTATTATGTTTTTTTAATCTTACTCAACAAAGGTCAATGTGATATATTGAGGATTAAGTTCTGTTGGGTCAGTTCTTCCATCATCCTTTTGAGGAACTACAACTCCATCTGCAAGTTTTGCGAATAAAGCATCATAATCAGCCTGTGCGAAGGTTCTCCATTTTGAAGTTGCAAAGGATGCAAGACTTACTGCATTGGATTCAGCTCCAACTATAACAGCCTGCCCTCCTGGGAATGTTCCTGCATAGTATTCTTTCAAACCATACTGAACCATATATGCCAAACCCTTCATTGCTGATGAAATAACTGTTGCTGACTCAGCTGATTGGTCTACGTCAACACCGATAACGGCTTTATTAGCTGTTTCAGCTGCTGACATAACAGAGTTTCCAACTTTTCCACCTGCTGCGAATATAACTTCAACACCTGACTGATACCAACCTGCAGCTCTTGTTTGTGAAGCTGGGGTATCTGCGAAGTCTCCTGAATAGTTGTACATTAGCTTAACAGCACCTTTAGCAAGTCCAAGTTCCTTAGCAGCATCATCAGCTCCCTGAACAAATCCGAAACCGTATCTGCATACTGCAGGAACTGCCATTCCGCCCTGATAACCAAGGTTTCTATATCCATCCATTACTGCAGCATAACCTGCAAGGTACCCAACCTGTTCTTCAGCATATACTACTGCATACACATTAGGGCCAGTTTTAAAGTTTTCCCAATTAGCATCATGAGGTGTGCCATCCAAGAGAATAAACTTTACTTCTGGATATTTATCCTGGGCGATATATACAGCTTCTTCGAACAAGAATCCTGGTGTTACTATTACCTTAGCTCCAGATGAGACAGCAAGATCAATTGCTGCAACATATGCATCTGTAGAAGCTTCTGTGGGTTTGTAATACTTATGCGAAATTTTATTAGCTTCCGCATATTCTTTTATTCCTTCCCATGTTCCTTGGTTGAATGATTTATCATCGATGTCTCCTACGTCGGTGATCATTGCCAACTCATAGGTTTTAGCCTGGCAGCCTGCTAATGATAGCATTGAGACCAAAAGCACCACTACCAATACGATACTAAATAGTTTTTTCATAATTACACTCCTTCTTTCATATAATGAAATCTGCACATCAATATTAACAGATTTAGAAAGCATAAACAAGGGCAAAAGAGCAAAAAGTTCACATTCTTTTCACAATTTAGTAACCAGCAACCTGTTCGTCTTTTATTATCTTTACTATACTGGATGTGCCCAGTCGAGATGCTCCGAGATTTATAAATTCCTCTGCATCATTCAATGATTTGATACCCCCGGCTGCTTTTATAAGTTTCCCGTTTCTTATGTTTTCCCTAAACAGTATTATATCTTCCTTTGTGGCTCCGGAGGTGGAAAAGCCTGTTGAAGTCTTGATATAATCAGCATCGCTTTTCGATATTATCTCGCACATCTTTATTTTCTCTTCTTCAGTCAGAAGGCAGGTCTCGATTATAACTTTAAGAAGCTTCTCTGAACATGCCTTTTTAACCTGGTTTATTTCATCGAGTATGTCATCATAAAGCCGGTCCTTAATCATATTTATATTTACTACCATATCAATTTCATCAGCTCCGTCATTCACTGCTTGTGAAGCTTCAAAACATTTCGTTCTTGTGGTACTGTATCCGTTAGGAAATCCAATTACAGTACATATTGTCAGCTTATTTTTAAAATAACTCTTAGCTGTTTTAACAAAAAACGGAGGGATGCAGGCTGATGCGCATCCGTATTTAACAGCATCCTCACATACAAGTTTAATATCTTCCCATTTGGCTGTCTGTTTGAGAAGAGTATGATCTACCTTGGATAATATGGTTTTTATATTCATCTTTGCAGTTCCTTTCATGAATAAAGTATATATAAATAGGGCGGGATATGCAACTAATCGCTTGACGAAAGAGGTGCATTAAAAGTATTATATATATCAATGAAAACAGGCATTTAACCTGTAAATTTATGAAAAGAGAAGAAAATGGCTGATATTTTTTCTAATGTACTGGAAATCAGGTGGGAGATGGTCCTTATGTGGATTATCGGAGGTGTATTGATTTGGCTTGCTATAGCCAAGGACATGGAGCCGACATTGCTGCTGCCAATGGGTTTTGGTGCGATTCTTGCGAATCTGCCGACATCCGGAGCTGTAACTCAGATAATTAACGGAAATACCGAAGTAGGCGTATTGGACGTATTATTTAATGCAGGAATAGCAAATGAACTGTTTCCTCTTCTATTATTTATCGGAATAGGCGCAATGATAGACTTCGGACCGCTTTTGTCAAATCCTAAAATGCTTCTTTTTGGTGCTGCGGCACAGTTCGGAATATTCTTTACATTTGCTCTTGCAGCATTACTTGGGTTTGATTTAAAAGATGCTGCATCAATAGGTATTATAGGAGCAGCAGATGGTCCCACATCAATATTTGTCGCAAACTACTTTAACAGCAACTACATAGGTGCGATTATTGTGGCAGCATATTCATATATGGCGCTGGTACCTATTATTCAACCTCCTGTTATCCGTCTTATTACAACCAAAAAGGAAAGACTCATAAGAATGCCTTATGAACAGAAAAATGTATCAACAACAGTTAGGATACTGTTTCCTATAATAACAACTGCCATTGTGGGTATACTTGCGCCAAGGTCAGTAGCTTTAGTAGGATTTCTAATGTTTGGTAATCTTTTAAGAGAGTGCAAGGTATTGAGAATATTATCTGATTCCGCTCAGAAAGAACTTGCAAACCTAGTAACCATATTGCTTGGGATAACTATTGCGTCCAAGATGAGATATGACCTTTTTGTGAAGGTAGATACTCTCATAATAATTCTATTAGGACTTGTTGCATTTGTGTTTGATACGATAGGAGGAGTACTGTTTGCTAAATTCCTTAATCTGTTCAGTAAAAAGAAAATAAATCCAATGGTCGGAGCTGCAGGTATATCTGCTTTTCCGATGTCATCGCGAGTTATTCACAAAATGGGTCTTAAAGAAGACCCGACCAATTTTTTGTTAATGCATGCGGCTGGCGCTAATGTGGCAGGTCAGATCGCTTCAGTAGTTGCCGGAGGTGTAATGATAGCCCTGGTCGAAAAGCTTATATAGCGGAGGGACGATATGAATATACATATAGATGTAGAGAATTTTTTAAAGACACCTGAAGTTGTTCTATTTGGAATGCTTGGTGTATTTATAGCGCTTCTAGTTATCTATGGAGCGATACTGCTTCTGTCAAAAGCCTTTAGCGGTAAAGGGAAAAAAGACTCAGATGTGACCAAAGATTAATAAACCAAGCGAGTAGGATAGCATATTAGCAAGGAAAGTGCATAAGAATAACTTAATGGACTTTCCTTCTTTTTTCGCATAGAAAATATATTCAATGAAAACAGCAGATATCTCAAGTATATATAGAAATATTACTTGGACTGTATATGTCATAAACAAAGATGATACAAGGAGTATAAGATTTATTGAAAGATTGGTCAGTATATTGATTAGAAGGAATAATATCCAGAAATCTCTGTTTTTAAATCTGAAAAGCAAAAAAACCAATCCTTCAAATATGAGGGTCAGAATAAGCGGATAAAAAAGTTGCATTATTTGTCTTCTCTTTTGCTGGCTTCTTTTTGCTTCCTTTTTTTTAAATAACGCCATAATATAATAGCGGCTGCAATAAGAACCATGCCAGCAACTGTGAATGGCCAATACATGATAGGGTAAAGGACAACAGGTATTACAACATCACAAAGAATAGTTTTCATATTGTTATATTTCCTTTCTTCATTACTTTAATTGCAATATACATCAATATCGCATTCAACACAAATATCAGTAGAATCAATAATCCATTCAGATTTATACTAAGCCCTATAATCATACCAGGAAAAAGAAAAGATGCAGCAAGACCGAAAGCAAAACCAGGATAATCCGGAATCATCCTATAAAGCATATACAAGGTAAGAGGCATAGATATGTTAATTAAAAACTGTCCTAAAAGAGAAGGCACTGCGTATGATGACAGGAAAGCTATTATTGGACCAGGAAGAAGAAGAGATGCAATAACAACAGGAATAGCCTTGAATTTATCCAATACGAAACCTCCTGCTACTTTTCCTGTCATAACCATGAACCCGGCTATAAGTGACAAGACGATAGTATCCTTCCAGGAAAAAGAAACGGAATAGGACGCTATGGAGCGGACAGATATAGAAATAAGGATTACTGCTATAACAAGAAAAGACACTGTCTTCTTATCACATTTGAAAATCGGCATATCTTCAGATATCTTTTTAGATTTATAATCTTTCAGCCAGATGAGGATTATTGATACAACCGTTAAAGCGATTGCTGCATAAATAGTAATAGAAGGGAACAGCGTGCCAAGCAGAAGCCCCATACTTCCCGGTGCTACAAATATACCTAAAGGAGATGCTTTTGATGATGAACCTTTCAATATCGCAGCTCCTCCACCAACATGAAAAAGACTGTTTCCTATACCAATCATGCAAATCTTTATTGGTATGGGTAATGAAAAGAGTGCTCCAAATGATGTTAAAATGCCTCCTGCTATCGCAAAAAGTCTGTATCTACTTAACGTATCCGCTATAATACCGGTAATAGGTTGGGTGGAAAAAGCTAATAAATCATACATGAGTATATATGGGATCATATCTGGATTGGAAAAAATTAATCCTGCACAGACTGCATCTGTTAAGAAATGGGCTATGGAATATGCAATAAGAGTCATCTGCCGCCTCTTCCTGCGCCTCCTCCTCTAGACATACCACCCCCGCCGCTGTGAAAACCTCCTGATCTCCCTGTGAATGATGAGCCGCCTCCGAAAGAAGAGCTTCCGCGAAAAGAAGAACTGTTACGATTAATTGTGTTGTGGTTATTATTAAATGTAGAGGTATTATTTCTTACAGAGTTGTTTATATTCCTGCCCATATTCATCAGATTAATTGCACCGATTATAGGCCAGATGTTACTGCTGGTATTTGATCTTGTATATGAAGAAGAACTTCTGGTGCTTTTTCTCGATCCGAATATGGATGTTAGCACTGCAATAATAACGACTATAATGAAAAATGTTCTGAACACATCAAAAATCGTAATAGATGGTTGAGGATTGCTATAATATTCTTCAGGATAGTAATATTCATATTCATCAGGTATAGGTTCTTCATAATCTATATTTGTATCATAAATTGCAAGTATTTCATCATAAAAAGCATTGAATACGCTCAGCACACCTGAATCATATTCCTGTTGGGCAAAATAGGGCTCAAGGTACTCATACAAAAGATAAGAAAGTGTTCCGCTTGAAAAGGTTCTCTCCAAACCTGCTCCTTGCAATGCATAATAGTCATCGTCTCCTATTGATAAAAGCAGTAACAAGCCATTGTTCTTTTCGTTTGAACCTATACCATATTCATTGAAAAGTTCATATGCATAATCAGCAATTGAAGCTGTATGAGTATAATCCACTGTTACAACCACTATCTGAGCACCTGTTTTTTCATAAAGTGCAGCATTTTTATCTATAATTATTTTTTCTGTTTGATCAGTTATTACATTAGCTGTGTCGTTTACATAAAAATCAGATGTTGGAGCTGGAATATCTGCAGCAAATGCTATATTGCAGGTTAAAACAAATATTAAGATAATTTATGCTACAATTTTTTTCATCATATCAATTAAACGGAAAAACAGAATAAAGGTTCATCGGAAATACTCTGCCTCTTTAATACGGGTTATTGATGCTATTACATTAGCAGGGAACTTATTAAGTTCTTCATTGAACTTATCAACATCCTGATTAAAAGAGCTTCTTTTTAAAATGTCATCAATAGCGATTATGTCTGCATAATTGCTACGTCTCAGCCTCTCGTCAGTATCATTGAGATTTATAGTACCTAGCACGTCATAAAGAGCAGCTGCAGCATTGGTTATGCTTACAGATGCAGCATATTTTTCATTCGGTGTTTTTGCATTTAAAAGCATGTCTCTTGCATCCGACATATTATTAATATACTCACTGTTACGGTCAAGATATCTTGAAGCTACGCCAGAAAGATTGTCAGCATAAGAGGATTTTGTGTTTAGATCATTATCCATAGTGTCATAAAAAGAATTCATAACCTTTCTTCTTTGGGAAGAAAGGGACACGCTTCCGCTTATAAGCACGGAAGCGATTATAACGATTGCAACCAGTATCCAGGCCAGCACTCTGTTTTCCTTAAATTTCATCAGTTTTTAAACTCAAGCAGCTTGTTTTTAAGCTGTTCCTCTATCTTATTCAATTCTGTCTCTGCTTCTTTTCTCTTGGCTTTTCCTTCTTCCTGAATTCTAAGAATTTCATCAAGAGTATTTATAAGGCTCTCATTGGTGGTTCTCAGCGTCTCAATATCAACAATACCTCTTTCAGATTCCTTAGCTATATCTATACTTCCCTGTTTAAGACTTTCAGCATTCTTAAGAAGCAGTTCATTTGTCATGTCTGTTACAGCTCGTTGAGCTTTCATTGCATTTTGGGAATGCGTGATGCTTAATGACAACACCATCTGATTCTTCCACAAGGGTATAGTATTAATTAGGGTGGTCTGTATCTTTTCAGAAAGAAGATTATTGTTATTTTGTATAAGTCTTATCTGAGGTGCCATTTGTACAGCTATATTTCTCGTTATCTCCAGGTCATATATTTTCTTTTCGACTCTGTCAAGCATATTGGAAAAATCATTAGCAGCCTGAGCATCTTCAGGAAGTTTTGATTCTTTTGCTTTTTCTCTTAGTTCAACAAGCTTAGTTTCTTTCAGCTCGTTAAGCCTGGCTCTGCCACCTTCAATATATAAGGCAAGCTCTTTTATGTAATCAAGATTCATTTCATACATTTTATCCAGCATTGTTATATCCTTTAAAAGAACCACCTGATGATCTTCTAGTACAGCTACTATTTTATTGACATTAGCCTCAGCTTTAGCATAACGTGCTTTAAGGACATCAATATATCTTTTTGTCTTTTTAAACAATCTTTCAAATAAATTACCAGTTTCCTGATCAGCAGTGAAATCTTTCAGCTGAGCCATAAGATTGCCAATCATGTCTCCAATTTCACCAAGCTCTCTAGAACGGACCTTTTCTAGAGTAGCATCAGAAAAACTTGTAATCTTTCTTTGCGCGTCAGCACCATATTGAAGTATTGATGTACTGCTTTTGATATCAAGTTTTTGTCCATATGAGTTAGCAAGCTCTCTATCTTTTTCTGTTAATGTAATTTCGCTCATTTCAGTAATCCTTTCAGTTATTTTAAATTTTCTGCTTTCAACATACTGTCAAAGACAGTAATTTCAGCATCTATATCCATAGCTTCATCAGCATAAAGATTATCAAGATATTTTAGGAAAGAGTCAATGATGCTATCCATCACTCCTTCAATATTATTTTTTATCTGCTGTATGTTTTTACCATCATTTTCCTGCGCTTCAGCTCTTGCGTATGAATTTAAAAGTTTGATAGTTGTAGGTAAGAAATATGTTAGAAATCTGCGAATATCCTTTAGTTTTTCAGGTTTTTCAGAGATATATGCAAAAATTTTCTTTGTGATAGTACTAAGTTTGTCTATTTTCTCGGAAATAACAGCATTCTGAATAAGATCATTAGCCTTCTTCATTTCTTCAAGATACCTGTTTCCTTCGGATATAGCCTGGTCAACATCCTTAGCGCCAGTATACTTTATAGGATCTTCGATTAACTCTATTCTATCAGGAAATTTTCTTTTGCTTATCAGAAAGACAGCGACGAATAATACACAAGCGATTATGATGTGTATAAGTTTATGCATAGGGAAAATCAGGCTGTACAATATCCATACTGAACCTCCTAAATATATCGGTATAGCGGATTTATGTCTGACTTCCATTGCTTTTCCTTCTTTCAATTTGTAAATAAATTATATCACAGAAAAAATAAATTACTATAATTATGAAAAATCATCAAATAAAAAAATTTTCAGTGAATTTTTGCAAATCCGTTGACAGAGATTTTCACGGTGATACAATATCTAGTACATCATATGTATTAGTGATACAAAATATAGTTTTATGGGGGAGTAGTTATGCTTACAGAAAATTCAAAAAAAGTACTGGAGAGAAGGTACCTTAAAAGGGACTCAGAGGGCAATATCATAGAATCTTGTGATGATATGTTCAAAAGAGTCGCAAAGACAATAGCATCTGCTGACTCTGAATTTCTAGGCAAGGAAGATATAGAGAAAACAGAAAAGGATTTCTATGACATGATGGTGAATCTGGAATTCCTGCCGAATTCCCCCACATTGATGAATGCAGGGAGGTCTCTAGGCCAGCTGGCAGCTTGTTTTGTGCTGCCTATCGATGACTCGATGGAAGCTATTTTCGAGACAGTGAAGAATGCAGCTCTGATACATAAAAGCGGTGGTGGCACAGGCTTCAGTTTTTCCAGAATAAGACAGAAGGGAGCTGCAGTCAGTTCCACAGGAGGAATAGCATCAGGGCCAATCAGCTTTATGAAGGTTTTCAATACTGCGACAGAAGCAGTAAAACAGGGAGGAACCAGAAGAGGAGCC
>Ga0116148_1003046_pt1 | contig 15805 bp, 17 predicted proteins | sample AD_UKC055_MetaG_FD_89786 | JGI IMG/M metagenome (GOLD analysis project Ga0116148, IMG submission 89786) | Active sludge microbial communities of municipal wastewater-treating anaerobic digesters from USA - AD_UKC055_MetaG | ecosystem: Engineered > Bioreactor > Anaerobic > Digestate | place: USA... | reverse complement strand
GCGGGGTTGGACTACGCAGCGATATCTCAGGAGCTCGAAAAGCTCATCACCTACCTTGGGCCTGATGGCCGGAAGATAGGCGTCGACGACATTAGGGAGGCCGTAGGTAGGAGTTCGTCTCAGACAATCTTCGATTTCTGCGATGCGGTGATAGACGGCAACAGCGCCCAGGCAATCAGCGCCCTGGCGGACCTGATCCGGAGCGAGCGCGAGGTGCTCTCGATCCAGAGCACACTTGCTACGCAGCTCAGGCGGCTCATGGCCGCCCGCGTTCTGCTCGATCGCGGCAGCACCCAAGATGAGGCCGCAACTACGCTGTCTGCCGGTAATCCCAAAATGAAGTGGAGAGAATCGAAGGCAGCGGCACAGGCTTCCCGCCTAACTCAGGCGCAGATAGCAGCGATGCTTTCGCGGATCGCCCGGGCTGACCTCGACATCAAGACTGGGGCGATGTCGCAGAACCTGGCCATGGAAGTACTCGTATCGGACCTGTGCGTACAGCAGAAACTCCGGTGACGCTGGTTACCGGAGTATGCAAAACGCCGCTGTTCTGCGCGATTTCGACTCTATCGGGGTCTTGGCCCGGGCTACTCGGCCTGGGCCGCCTTGTTCGCCCTGCGTGCCAGTCGCGACTTGCGCCTTGCCGCCTGGTTGGGGTGGATCACGCCCTTCTTCGCCGCGCGGTCCACTGTACTGAAAGCGCGATTGAGTTCGTCAGCGGAGCCCTTCGCGGTGGGATGGCTGAGGGCCTCATTGAACCTGCGAATGGCAGTCTTGACGGAGGACTTGATCGCAGCGTTCCTTGCCGTCCGTACCCTAATGGTCTTGACACGCTTCTTCGCCGACTTGATGTTTGGCATATTGCGTCACCTCCTCCGCCGCTGAGTTGCACAACAATGATTCTACCATGCACGAAGCGCCATTGCAAGCGCGACCGACGGCGCGACCAGGTCCCCGTCAAAGTCTTTTTTCCGATAGCGGGCGGGCATAGGCAGCAGGGGGCGGCGCGTAGCTGATGGCGATGAGCATGGCAATCGAAGACGGGCGAACCTCGGTTAGGCGCTAAGAAAGAGACACGGCTATAGCCCTTGGAGCTAGAAGCGATCCAGGGTTTGGAAGACCTCGGGAACGGTCGCCTAGTCTAGCAGCCGATGAGGGCGAGCGCTCTATGTGAGCCGCCCCAGGCTAGACTGCGCAGGCCGGCGGCTATGTTGTCGCATCCTAGAAGTCGCAGGATGCTGATCGCGAGGTTGCGGAGACTGGCGAACACACGAGCTCCTTTCTTCGTTCGTATCTGGGATCTATCCTCATCAAGGGTGACATCCCTAACCCAGTGGAGCTTGTTTTCTATGTGCCATTGACCGCGGGACAGGGCCATTAGGAGTTCAGGGCCGGCTTGGCCTGGAGCGAGGCTTGTAACGCCGTACACGGTCTCGCTGGATTTAACCCGGCCCGAAAGATCGGCCCTGACGCGATCGATGCGGAGAACTTGGCGAACGTATGGGAAGTTGACGTAATCGTTTAGGAGTGTGGTTGTGCGAATGGAACGGGTCTCAATGCGACCGTGACCCTTCTCCCGTACGATGAGCGCAGGGGGAAAAACCGCTCTCGTCGAGCGCTGCAATGTCATCGAATAGGGTGGGCTGGTTGCGTTTGACGGTGAACAGATAGTCGGCTTCTTTCACTTCCACCAGATAACGGGCGTGCTCGGTTTGGGCATGCAGGGCGTCCGCGGTGATCACGGCCCCTTTTAGATCAAGAGGATCAAGCAGAGGCTTAAACGCGGCGATTTCGCTGGTTTTGGAGTCGACCTCGCATTGAGATACGACAACGCCCTCTTTGTGGATAAGGGCTGACATCAGATGGACGGGTTTGCGATCCGCCGACCCGGAACCGCGCAGCGTTTTGCCGTCGACTGCGAAGGCGCATCCTTTTGTTTGGGCTCGGAGCCAATCGCCGATAACCTGATCCAGGACGTCGGCATCGGAAGATTGTAACGTTCGCCGAATGGTTGGCTCGCTCGGGGCGACGTAGCGGCCCTTTCCTACATTGTACCGGCATCCCAAACGCTTAAGGATATCCTGGGTCTGTGCAGCCGCCCATTGACCAATAGCGGCGAAACTGCGCGCTCCGCAAAGAACGGCGCAGATAGACACAGCGTAGACCGATGCCCAGGAGTGTCGAACGCCGCGACGTCGGCGAGGGTCGGGCAGCAGGCGCAGGCGGCGGATTAGGCCGTCTGAGCCGCCCACATTCACTGCGTTAAGGTCCAAACCAACTTCCTCCTTTCCTTGAAGTATGGGGGATAGGAATGGGGCAGACAACAAACCCCGTGCGTCCCGGCGCAATTCCCGCACCAACACGGTTTTGGGTCTGCCATGGCGGTAATACCGGCCCGCGTTGCGGCCAAAGCCCTTGGTTTGGCCCAGCGGCAACCAATTGGCGGCCAGATAACACGTGCCGCGGAAACGGGCCTGGTCAACGAAGGTTTCTGCAAGGACTACGGGATGGCCGAATACGGCCTCCCAATCGGCGCTCAGGCGGCGCAGGTTGAGGGCCAGGGTCTTTGAGGCGAGATTGGGCATATGCGCATTCGGCAGGACCAAGAAGCGCTGGTTATTGGCGATGAACCGAAGCCGTCGCCACTGCTGTTCAGCGGACCAGCCGATCCAGCGATCTCTGCTTGCGCACTTAAAAGCAGCTGTTCCCCACCCGATTAGCGCGACCCATTGACCATCCAGAACGGCAACGTACTTCATGGATTCGCCGACGAGCCGCTCAAACCCGAGATAGTGATGAGTTCGCATGAGCTCATCCCATGCAGGCTCCTCGTCGCGGAGAATCGGGCGGACGAATAGGGGATCTAGCACTGAATCACTCATGCATCCATGATACACGAAGGTATGGGAAAAAGCCAGACCCAAACCTCATACGCAGGCAAGCCGGGGCGTCAGTATGACTTTGACGTGGCCCTGACGGCGCGACCGACGGTGTTGCGCGCCCGTCGGTTGGGTAAGACTACTCCTGATAATGCGCTAGGGAGGTCGCTGCTCTTGGATTTTGACCGCGCTTTCGGCTCGACATGGCGCCCGTGCCCCAGGCTCGAGCATCTGTCGAGAGAAGAGTCGTCGCCTGGAGGCGGTTCATTCCGAACCGACCTGGCCGTCGAGGCCCACGAAGTGCTCAGGCAGAGTATGGGTCCTGAGATCCCGGGCGTAAACACCAGAACAGACGAGACCGACTTCGGCTCCATAACTCGGGTGGCGATAACCACTGAACAGGCAGCGAGGGCGCTGGGTAAGGCAATGGGCAACTACATAACCATCGATGCTCCGGAATTGCCCTTGCGCGACCGCGAACTTGAGAGAGAGGTCTCGCAGGCGCTCGCGCGCGAACTGGTCGGCTTGATACGGGCCAATTTGAACAACGCAGATTTCTGGGCGATACCGAACTTCACCACCCTCATTTGCGGGCTGGGCAACTGGAACGCCACGCCCGACGCCATCGGACCGCTTGTGGCCGGCAAGGTCATGGTCACGCGCCATGTGTATTCAATGACCCCGCCTGAGAAGAGGGGAGGGCTGAAGTCGGCGGCGGCCATATCCCCAGGAGTCCTGGGGCTTACCGGCATAGAGACCGCTGAAGTAATCCTGGGCGTTGTGGGGCGCGTCCGGCCCAACCTCGTTATCGTGGTGGACGCCCTCGCGGCGCGCAGCGTGTCCAGGCTCGGGACCACAATTCAGCTGGGCGATACAGGGATACAGCCGGGATCGGGGGTGGGGAACAGGAGGTTCGGCATAACTCGGGAGACCCTTGGCGTTCCCGTAATAGCCGTAGGCGTGCCTACTGTGGTGCACGCCATGACTATCGTGGCCGATGCTCTCAGCATCATGGGGCAGGCGCCGCAAGGCATCAGTCCAGAGCAGCAGGGGGGGCCGCACGGCATTCGCGACATAGCCGGCGGCTCTGAGTTGCCTCCCGCGGTGAGTCAGATGCTCGAGCCCTACCTCGGCACGCTGATCATAACCCCAAAAGAGGTGGATGTTCTGGCCAAGGAGCTATCCGACGTTGTCGCCGGCGGGATCAACTACGCGCTGCATCCTGCCATAGACGAGGAGGAGATATACCAGTATCTGCAGTGACGACCCCGCTCCAACATGAACTGCCCCGCGGCGAATACCGTGCACGCCCGCGGAATACAGGTGCAAAGAGAAGGGGTGGTCTCTTTGCTCCGGACGGCGGGAAAGGCGGGGCGCCGGGCCTCAAGAGAGATAAGGCGTCGGCGGGAGAGGCGAAGGACGGCGCGCGGAGCCGGCCCGCTCGGGAATCTCTTCATCCTGTACATGGCGATGTGCCTTGTAGCGGTGGGCCTGGCGGTGCATACTCGGATGAAGACCTCGCAGAATGCTGTGGCTGCCACCTCTTCCGGTCGGCCCGGGGCCGGAACCGCCGGGCAGCCTGAGCGTGCCCCCCAGAATCTGCGCGAGACGCTGCGTCGGTCGCTGGACCGGTTTCTCAGCCTGTTTCGGGCACGGTCAGGCGATACGGGCGCCCTGCCCGCAGGGTCCGAGAGCGATCGCTTCGATTCCTTAGGCTCGCGCCTGTTCAAGGCTGTGTTACTAGCCATGGGCGGGCTTGATCCTCAGGATCCCCGCACTTTCCTCCGTGCCGAGCTCCCTGCTATACTCGGCGCGCAGCGCGACGCGGCTCTGCCGTCGCGCTCCGATGACCTGAGTCGGGGCTCACCTGCCGCCGGCGCCTCGTCCAACACGCTATCGGGCACGCTTTCGGAGTATGAGGAGCCGGCGCAGGACCTCGCGGAAGCCGTCCCCGCAGTACTCGGCGGTGCGTCGACGGGAGAGGCAGGTGTGGCTGGGAGCTCCTCGTCGGCAGACGCGTCGGTGTCTGACCCAGTCTCTACCCAAGCTGTCGCCGACGCATCCACTCAGACTCGTACGACCGGCATGCAGTCCGCCAGCCCTGCGCCGTCAAGTCCGCCGGCGACATCGGCGCAACTCCGCTCGAACAACTCGACGACAACTCCGACGCGCCTTGCCGCACGTGCGGTTTCGGACACGTTGGTTCTCAGGGGATCAGCTCCAAAGGTAGCAGTCATCCACACGCACAGCTCTGAGGCGTACAGGCCGACATCAGGCGCCGACTACTGCTGGGGCAGGCCGGACGGAGTGATCAAGGTCGGCGCAGCGCTCATAGAGGAGCTCTCGGGGAAACTGGGAGCGTCAGCGGTCCACTCTTCCGCGATACACGATTACCCGAACTGGACAAAGAGCTACTCAGCTGCTTACGATACTATGAAGTCCCTGATCAAGTCATACCCTACCGTCGATGTCGTGCTTGACATTCATCGTGACTCGCTGCCGGCGAGTAAGAGCAAGCTGAAGACCGCTGCTTGCGACGGGGAAAAGGTCGCCAGAGTGCTCTTTGTCGTGACCGACGATAGTTCGGGACTTGCTCACCCCAACTGGAGGAGGAACTACGAGTTCGCCCTGAAACTCTCCGCCCAGCTTGAATCGATGTACCCCGGCGTCACCCGCGGAGTGGCTATTCACAAGCATGCGCGTTTCAACCAACACCTGCACGATAGGGCAATAATAGTCGAGATAGGAGGGACCAGCAATACCATCGAAGAAGCGAACAGATCCGCCCGGCTCGTTGCCCGGGCTCTTGCCCGAGTCATCTGAACACGCGGGAAGCCCGCGACGTGGGAACAGGCGCGCCAACGCGACCGGAGCGGCGGCGATGCTCCTGATCGGCCTGGCATTCATCGTGATCACCGCTCTTGGGACAAGCCTTGCTGGCCGATCCGCCTCGCGATTGGCCGGAGTCGACGACACGTGGTCCATCGTGAGTGCGTCTAGCCTTGCGCCCGCAGCCCGCGGGATCCGAGTTGAAGTTTTCGGCCGCTCTATCCGCATCGAGATCGAGGCCGCCGGTGGCGAAGGCGCCCAGTAGCCCCGTCCAGAAGGTGTGGTATAATGCGGTTTGGAGCGCTCCCGATATTCACGGACGTTGAGGTGTGAATGGACATCGATATCCAGTCTATCAGGAATTTCTGTATCATAGCCCACATAGACCACGGCAAGTCGACCCTCGCCGATCGGATCCTCGAACTCACCGGCTCCATCGACAAACGCGATATGACCAGTCAGGTCCTGGACAAGATGGACCTTGAGCGCGAGCGAGGCATCACTATCAAGCTGAAGCCGGTGCGTATAGACTACTCAGGCCCCGGCGGCGATTATGTCCTCAATCTGATCGATACTCCTGGGCACGTAGACTTCACTTATGAGGTGTCGCGTTCCCTGGCGGCCTGCGAGGGCGCCATACTTGTCGTGGACGCGACCCAGGGTGTGCAGGCGCAGACCCTCGCCAACCTGTATCTGGCGATCGACAACGGATTGGAGATCGTGCCGGTTGTCAACAAGATCGACTTGCCCAATGCAGATCCGGAGCGTGTCCGCGCCGAGCTAGTGGATCTCCTGGGCGTCGAGCCGGCGGAGGTGTTGATGACCAGCGCCAAGACGGGGTTCGGCGTCGCCGACGTGCTGGAGGCGGTTGTGAGGGTGGTTCCGCCTCCGACTGGCGATAGCGAGGCGCCCCTGCGTGCGCTGATCTTCGACTCTCATTTCGATCCTTACCGAGGCGTGATAGCGCACATCCGCGTGTTCGACGGCAAGGTCGAGCCGGGCGACATGATCAGGATGATGAGTTCCGGCAGGCAGTACGATGCGACAGAAGTTGGCGTGTTCCGCCCTGATATGCAGCCGGTTCAGGGGCTGGGTCCTGGTGAGGTGGGTTTCATTGTAGGCCAGATCAAAGAGGTCGGAGATGCGCCTGTAGGAGATACGATAACGTCGGCTCATCGCCCGGCCGGCGCCCCGCTTCCCGGCTACAGGCCCGCCACGCCTATGGTCTACTCTGGCCTGTACCCTGTCGAGGCCGCTGTATACGGCGACCTCCGCGACGCCTTGGAGAAGCTCAAACTCAACGACGCGTCGATCTCGTTCGAGCCTGAGACCTCGGTTGCTTTGGGGTTCGGGTTTCGCTGTGGCTTCCTCGGTCTGTTGCACCTTGAGATAGTCCAGGAAAGGTTGGAGCGCGAATACGGGCTGGATCTGATAACTACTGCTCCTTCAGTGATGTACCGAGTGACCGAAACCTCGGGCTCGGTCTATCTAGTGGATAACCCTGCCAGCCTGCCGCCGCCCAACAAGATCGAGGTTATCGAGGAGCCTTACGTAAGGGCCGCCGTCTTCGTGCCGTCAGACTTCATCGGCCAGGTGATGGACTTGGTAGTCGAGAGGCGCGGAGTGATGCACGACATGCAGTTCGCCAGCCCCACCAGGGTGAAGGCCGAGTATAACATGCCTCTTGCCGAGATCCTGTACGACTTCTTCGACAAGCTCAAGTCCAGGACGCGCGGGTACGCGTCTCTTGATTATGAGTTCCTGGAATACCGGCCGTCCAACCTCGTGAAGCTGGACATCATGGTGAACGGCAAGCCCGTCGACGCTCTGTCGGCCATTGTTCACGCTCAGTTCGCGGAGAGGCGCGGTCGAGCCCTAGCGGAGCGGTTGCGCAAGCTGATACCGCGACAGCTGTTTGACGTGCCGATTCAGGCGGCCATCGGCGCCCGCATCATAGCCCGCGAAACCGTCAAGGCCGCACGCAAGGACGTGCTGGCCAAGTGTTACGGCGGCGACATATCCCGCAAACGGAAACTCCTCGAAAAGCAGAGAGAGGGCAAACGCCGCATGAAGCAGTTCGGACAGGTGGAGATACCCCAGGAGGCCTTCATGGCTGTACTGGGATCCGACGACGAGTAGGTGTGGCGGGCATGGGCGGAGTGTACGTGCACATACCATTCTGCGTGCGAAAGTGCGCGTACTGCGATTTCGTGTCGTACCCGGCGCCGGATATCGAGTCGCTGGCGCCGGCCTATCTCGGTGCGGTCCTTGGCGAACTCCGGCTGAGGCAGGATGAGCTTCGCCGCGTAGCTCCCATCGAAACAGTGTACATTGGCGGCGGCACTCCCACCTGCGTACCGCCGCGGCTGCTCGGAGGGTTTATTGAGGAATTGCTTCAGGCCATTCGCGCGGCTGGCACCGCCGCTGACACTATCGGGCCAGCTAATGACATTGAGGTGACTGTGGAGGCCAATCCTGGAACCGTGGATCGCGCGGGCCTCGCCGCGCTGCGCGCGGCCGGAGCTAATCGGCTATCCCTGGGCTTTCAGTCGCTGGCCGACAAAGAGCTAGTCGCGCTCGGGCGCATACACTCAGCCCAGGACTGCCTGTGCGCCTATGGCGACGCCCGCGCCGCAGGCTTTAGCAACATAAGCGTGGATCTCATACTAGGAACCCCGGGCCAAACCCGCGCCTCGCTGAATAGCACGGTGGATGCGGTGATCGATCTCCAGCCTGAGCACGTGTCCGCCTATTGCCTGTCGCTGGAGCCGGGCACGCCGCTTGCCGACGCCGCTCGGGCTGGGGCGGTGAGCGTTCCTGACGACGATGACGCGGCTGATCTTTACGACCTGTTCGCGGCGGGCATGGCCGCCGCGGGCTATGCGCGTTACGAGATATCCAACTTCGCCCGGACCGGCTTCGAAAGCCGGCATAACATGGGCTATTGGCGTAACGGAGAGTACATGGGGCTGGGCGCTGCCGCGCATTCGCATGTTCGGGTCCGCTCGGCCCCCGCGCAAGCCTCTCTCGATTTCGCGACCTCTGCGCCGGCGTCGCGCGGAGGAATCCGATCATGGAACACTCCGCTGATCACGGAGTACATTGATGCCGTGAGTCGCGGCGACCTGCCTGTGGCGGGTCGCGAAATGCGTACTGCGCACGAAGAAGCCCGGGATGCCCTGATGGTGGGCCTCAGAATGTCGGTCGGAGTTGACCTCGGTGTACTATCGGAGGAGTACGGCGTCGACCTTACGGGCGAATACGCTGAACGTTTTCGACGACTCGCTTTGCGCGGCCTAGTGGAAATCGTCGATTCGGGCCCGGATCGGGGCCCAGGTTCCGCCTCGCATCCGCGCTCAGTCCCGGCTTCATACTTGGGCCCGCGCATACGCCTTGCGCCCGGCGCTTTCTTGCTGGCGAACAGGGTTTTCATCGAATGCGTCTAGCCAGCCGTTGCAGCCTTCTGCGATCATCTCGGCCGATGCGCCATAGCTGGGGTTTTCGCGACTGCGGGTTTCACGTGGCGGTGCGACTGGCGAGGGCCGCGGCGGACCTGTGCCCTGTGGGCAAGGATTTTCCGGGGGCCTGGGCAAACCGGCATAGGATGGCCGAAAGAGCTGGCCCGTAGGGCATAGGATCGGGCCGCCGCTGCGCTTCGGCGCCCAGGAGGCCGACAGTGCCAACTGAATGGGACTGTGGCATCGGCAGTCGGCGGTTCCCGCCGCGGGCATACCAGTTTGAGCTGGGGAGTAGCCGAGGCGCGGACGTCAGAATCTTGACATGGACCGGGGTGGAGTGCTATGTTCTCATTAGCACTCCCAGCCTACGAGTGCTAACCTTGGTTTGTTGATGCGGGCCTTCGATACTGTCTGGGCGATGAGCACGAAGAATCCTGCCAGCGTGACGAGTGCGCCGGTCGCGAGGAAGGCTGTGAAGGCTGTAGGAGCGGGTAAGGGGTGAGCGGCGATGGCGGAGAACATGGCAGACCGCAAGAAGGCGATCCTTCGTGCGGTGACCGATGACTACATCACAACAGCGGAGCCGGTGGGTTCGAGAACCGTCGCACGCAAGTACGGGCTTGGGGTCAGTTCGGCTACCATACGCAACGAGATGGCCGACCTCGAGGATGAGGGCTATCTCGAGCAACCGCATGCATCCGCAGGCCGCATCCCTTCCGACAAGGGTTACCGGTTCTACGTGGATACTCTCATGACCGGGCGGGATCTGACCGGGCTCGAGGAGAAGCGCATCAGGGGCGAATACGAGAGACGGCGAGATGAGATCCGCGCGCTTATCAGAACTACCGGCAGAATGCTGGGAGAGATATCTCAATGCGCGTCGGTTGTGGTGGGGCCTGCGGTGAGGACGGCCGAGATACGCCACATACAGCTCGTTCCGCTAAGCTCGGAAGCGGTTCTCGTATTGGTAGTGACCAACTCCGGCCTAGTGGAGCACCGTGTGCTTGCGATAGAACACGCAATGCACCCGTCTGACTTGGACAGGATATCGCGCATCCTCAACAAGAGGCTTCGCGGACGCACGCTGACGCAGATGCGCGGAGCGGTACTGCGTGAGATCCAGGCGGAGTTGTCAGCATATGCGACGTTTCTGGATCAGATGTTCGAGCTGCTGCTTGCGGCCATGCATTCGTCAGATGAGGAACGGGTGTATGTGGATGGGCTGATGCAATTGCTTGCACAGCCCGAGTTCAGGGATGTGGGCCGGGCCCGGCCTGTGCTCGAGTTCTTGGAGTCCGACGACTCAGTGCTCCAGGTACTCGCGACTGCAGGTTCGCGAGGACTTGGGACAACCGTGGTGACCATCGGTTCTGAGAACGTCATAAATGAACTGCAATCATGCAGTGTGGTCAGTGCGCCGTACGGTGTGGCCGGCAGAGTAGTAGGCGCCGTTGCCGTTGTGGGTCCCACACGACTGGACTACGGGATGGTGACCGCGCTTGTAGGGTACATGGCCGAGGGCCTATCGGACATTCTGGCTCGGCTGGACTCGTGCGAATCTGGCGAATGAGGCGGTGTTGGCGACGGCGACGCGTGATTACTACGACGTGCTGGGAGTGGAACGGAACGCATCGGAGGCGGACATCAAGAAGGCCTACTGGGATCTGGCCCGGAAGTACCACCCGGATGTGAATCCTGACGACCCTTCAGCCGAGGCGAAGTTCAAGGAGATAAACCAAGCTTATCAGGTGCTCTCAGATGAGGAGAAGCGCGCGCGGTACGATAGGTTTGGGCCGGACAATGGGGCAGGGGTAGGCGGAGGTTGGTCGCCCGACTTCGGAGGTTTCGACCCATTCGGCAGCATATTCGATGCATTCTTCGGCGAAAGCCCGTTCGGTCGCTCTGCGCGTTCGGGTCCGGCGCGGGGCCATGATCTCAAGCAGTCGGTCGAGATAACACTGGAAGAAGCGGTAGCGGGCGTCGCGAGGACAGTGCGTGTGGACCGTATGGGCATGTGCAAGTCTTGCGGCGGTGAGGGTACGCGTCCGGGCACGTCTAGGGCGACATGCCCCGAGTGCGGCGGCCGAGGCCAGGTACAATCTGTGAGCAGCACTCCTTTTGGGATGTTCACCCGGGTCACTACATGCCCGCGCTGTAATGGCGAGGGCAGGATCATCGAAAGCCCGTGCGATGAGTGCCGAGGCGCGGGGCGCGTGCGCGAAACAGTCCGCCTTGAGGTGGAGGTGCCTGCCGGGGTGGACACCGGCGCCAGGATTCGGGTGAGAGGCGAGGGCGATGCGGGCACATTCGGTGGTCCACCGGGTGACCTGTGGGTGTACGTTACAGTCTTGCCCCACTCGCGGTTCGAGCGCGACGGCAATGACTTGCGCCTGGAAGCTCCCATATCATTCGCCCAGGCTGCCCTGGGCGACGAACTGACCATACAGGCTGTCGACGGCACGGATGTAAAGGTGAAGGTGCCTGCCGGCGCTCAGAGCGGCGCGGAGTACCGCGTGCGCGGTCGCGGCGTGCCGGCGCTGCGTGGGTTCGGCAAAGGCGACATGGTCGTTCGGGTTACAGTCGTGACGCCCACGCGCCTCAGCGCCAGGGAAAGGGAGCTCTTTCAGGAACTCGCCGAGCTGCAGTCGGAGGGCGGCGCGCGGCCTAAAGGCCGAAGCAAGAAAAAGCGGCAAGGCCTGTTCGGCCGGGCCGGACAGGTGTGACGCGCGACGCGCGCACGAGAGGGCACACGGTGCCGACAGGGACGGGGTGACTGGGTGATTTGGGCGGAAGTGTGGGCCGAAGTACCCGATGACCGCAGTGAGCTGGTCGCAGAGGTCTTCCGTGATGCCGGGGCTGGTGGAATCGCATTCACCGGCCCTTTGTTGATGCGCCGGTCGGCTGAAGCCGACAACGTTGAAGGCAAGCTCTTTCCGGAAAACATCCCCCGTGGTGAGTTGATCAGGGTGACGGCCTACTATCCCGTGGACGACACGCTGGAAAACCGGCTTCTATCCATCCGGCATGCCCTGGATGCAGCATTCGGCGGTGATCGCGCTGCAGGCGCCGACGCGGGCGGCGTGCGTCCCGCGATCTCCGTGACGCAAGTGGCCGGCGACGATTGGGCGAGCGCCTGGAAGCAGCACTACCACGTCGACCACGTCGGCCGGCACATTGTGATCGTGCCGTCCTGGATAGAATACACGCCCGAGCCGGGCGAGGCAGTGGTGCTCCTCGACCCCGGAGAGGCTTTTGGGACCGGCCAACACCAGAGCACTCGGGGATGCATCATCGCTCTGGAAGAGTGGGTTAGGCCCGGCGCCAGAGTGCTCGATGTGGGCTGCGGTTCGGGGGTTTTGTCCATAGCTGCCGCACGGCTGGGCGCCCAAAGCGTGGTCGGAATCGACATCGATAGCGTCGCGGTGAATGTAGCGAGGAGCAATGTCGAGGCGAACAAGGCGGCGGACCGCGTGGCCATCCGCAAGGGCGATCTCGCAGGCGGCGTGTGGCAGGAATTCGATGTAGTAGTGGCCAACATTCTGGCCGACGTCGTAATCGAGCTGATGCCGGAGCTTCCGCGCGTGCTTGCTCCGGGCGGCCGTTTCGTGTGCTCAGGTTTCGTAGAGAAACATGCTGCCCGAGTTGAGCAGGCGCTTCATGCCGCGGGCTACTGCATCATCCGCCGCATTCAGGTTGAGGACTGGGTTACTCTGGTTTCGGGGGCGTAGTCATTCTGACCTATTTGGGAGACAGACGACATGCGCAGATTCTTCGTGCCGTCTGAAGCAATCGCTGACGGCGTGGTTCGAGTCGCGGGCCGCGATGCCCGGCACATCATGCGTGCGCTTAGGATGGGGCCTGGCGACAGGCTGTCGATAGTGGACGGCTCCGGGCGCGAGTACATAGCCCGCATAACGCGCACAGCCGAAGCGAGCGTAGTGGCCGCAATCGAAGAGGAGCGAGGATCAGGCCCCGGCGAGCCGCGCGTGCTGCTGTCCTTGGCGCAAGGCATCCCAAAGCTCGATAAGATGGACCTTATAGTGCAGAAGTGCACTGAGATCGGCGTGTCGAGGTTTCTGCCCGTGCTTGCCGAGCGCTCCGTCGCCCGAACCAACGCGGATTCGGCTGATCGCCGAGTGCTCAGGTGGCAACGGATCGCGGAAGAGGCGGCCAAGCAGGCCGGGCGAGGCGCAGTGCCGGTGGTGGAGGGCGTCTCTGGGTTTGAGAGCGCCCTCGGCGAGCTTGCGTCCCGGGGCGTCCTGCTGATTATGCCGTGGGAACTAGAACAGCAGCGAAGCCTTCGAGAAGCGCTGGCCGACATCGATCTCGAAAAAACTCCCGGGATAGCCTTAATCATCGGACCCGAGGGAGGATTCTCCCACTACGAAGTGGAACTAGCCAGACGTTACGGAGCCCTGACGGTGACACTTGGGCGGCGGATTCTCCGCACTGAAACGGCTGGACTAGCTGCGGCCACCATCATAATGTATGAGCTGGGCGAGTTTGGTTAGCTTGGCTGAGCACGGATGTGCTGGGTTGGGTATGTTGACATACGGACAGTGCCACCATATAATGATGTCGACGGATACCCCCCTACCGTATACGGCCGCGTCCCTGACCGCGACTGAGTCGTCGGGCTCGGCGCGCCGAGCAGTCTGGGAGTCGGCGCCGGGCGTGATGCGCACAATAATGAAGGCGTTTCGTACCCGATGCGCCGCCGGGGCGGGATCTGTAAGGGAGGATCGGAACTAGCATGGCAATAAGCAGCAAGCCTGTTGTTGTTACTGACGCTACCTTTGAGTCGGAGATCGTAAAGCATGCCGGGGTATCGATTGTGGACTTCTGGGCTGCCTGGTGCGGACCGTGCCGGATGCAGGGCCCGATAATCGACAACCTGGCAAGCGAATACGCTGACGGCGTCGTCAAGGTGGCGAAGCTGAACGTTGACGAGAACCCATATTCGGCCAGCCAGTTCGGGGTGATGAGCATCCCTACGCTCATCATCTTCAAAGACGGCAAGCCCGTCGACAAGCTGGTGGGCGTCACTCCTCTACCAGTGCTGAAGCAGCATATAGGACGGGCGTCGATGCAGCACTAACAAGAACCGCACATCACGTGGGTCACAGGAGTCTGGGCCCGCTTCCATGCCCCTTCTGGCGGGCTGGAGGCGGGCTAGCTGCTGTACTGATCTGATAATTCGCCCGATTGTCGAGAACACCGGCAGGAATCCTCTGTATGTGAGCGAATACTTTTACAAGGTTTGCAGGGGACAAGTTCCCCTAGAAAAGAGGAGGGCCAGTATATGAAGAGGGCAAACGTTCTGAGGCTCGTGGCCATACTTGCGGTCGTGGTGCTCGCCTCAATGACCACCGGATGCCTGAAGGCCACTATTACGGGCAAGATTGAGCCGAAGAAGCTCGAGCTAACTAAGGCAGAATCGATCACGGGCACTCTTACGGTTACGATGACTGGATATTTGGCCGGTGGAACATTCGACAAGATGGATGTTGAGTTCTTCGATGAAGAAGGAGCCAGCCTCCACAAGTTCGAGGATCTGGCTATCGCCGAGGAACTGACGCTCATTCCCTTGGCGCAGACGACGGATTCCGTTGATCTTAGCGGGATTGATGGCCTGGTGGCCCCGGATGAACTGTGGGATGGATCCGACGAATTCCTGGGTTCCACTGCGACGTTCACAGTCAAGCCGAGCGCCACGAGCTTCAAGCTAAACGCGGTGGAAATCAGCGGGGTCGAGATTGTCGAGTCGGTTCCGGTTCAGTAGACGCATATTCGGATTTCGCCACGGGGGTCCCGGGCAGTCTACACTACTCGGGCCCCTATCTCATTTCCCTCGCGGACCTGCCGATATGTACACTAGCCGGTTGTGGCGGATCCTGAATGGCGCGCGATTCTCCAGAAGCCCGCGACGATCGTGTTCACGTTCCTCGACGGATCAGGCAAGCCTGTCGGCGGCGGCGAGCTCAAGCTGGAATGGGGCAGCATTCTGGGCTAACCTTTGGGGTAGCGGCGAACAATAGAGCGGGTTGTGAGCGCGCCTCGAGATTCGTCACAGGGCTTCCGCGGTAGCACGACAAGGAGGCGGGATGCGAAAATGAACGTACATACCAGGTACATCGCTCGCGCGGCGGTCATCGCCGGCGTCTACGCCGGGTTGTGCCTGCTTCTCGCCCCCATCTCCTACAAGGTCCTACAGGTACGGGTGGCCGAGGGTCTTACTCTCCTCCCCATGGTGTGGCCTGAGGCCGTGGTTGGGCTGGCCTTGGGCGCGCTGATCGCCAACACGGCAGGCCCCTTCGGGATCGTGGACATCGTTTTCGGAACGGCGGCCACGGCGATCGCGGCCTTTCTGACCTACCGGTACCGCGGTTCGCGCATGGCGTACTTCTTCCCCATACTAGTCAACGGCCTCGTGGTCGGCGGATACCTTCCTTTCGTGGCGAACATGCAGATCCACGCGTGGACTATCCCTGCGGCGATGCTATCGGTTGCCGCGGGTGAAGCGGTTGCCGTATTCGCCGTGGGCGTCCCGCTTCTCCGCGCCCTGCGCAAGATAGGCATGATAGAATAGACGAAAAACAGGTTCAAGAGGAGACTGACTGTGCGCAGGGTTGCCATTGC
>Ga0116148_1003029_pt1 | contig 15867 bp, 26 predicted proteins | sample AD_UKC055_MetaG_FD_89786 | JGI IMG/M metagenome (GOLD analysis project Ga0116148, IMG submission 89786) | Active sludge microbial communities of municipal wastewater-treating anaerobic digesters from USA - AD_UKC055_MetaG | ecosystem: Engineered > Bioreactor > Anaerobic > Digestate | place: USA... | reverse complement strand
CTTTGCGAGAGCCAATTCTTCCCATTATTCATTATTCATTATTCATTGACTTTGTTGTTGCCATGCTTCCAACACCACCATATTGGCGAGTATCGTTCCAAGATCAGTTTTGAACTGCGTACTGCTTTCCAGCGCCTGAACAATGCTTGCCAGAGGGATATAGTTGTATTGACTGATTTCAAGATTGATATTGACAGGCAGAGATTCGGATCCGTTCACCAGATTCTTCTGTTTGATTGTGATCTGCATAGTCGCCTGTCCATTTTGCCATGCACCTGCGTCTGCCGGAGGTTTGGCGATTTGTATTTGTGTTGCCTGTGATTTGATTTGATAGCCAATAAGGCTATTATTAAATCGGTAAGCAACGACCCACTCATGCAGACAGCTGACACCTGCTACATCCAACACGACTGATGGACTGGTTATTCCAAGACCGCTTGGAACGACAGTCGGTGTCGCATTACTAAGATTTGCTGTTAGATTTGCCAGATCGCTGATATCAGACATGGAATGATTATGATGATAATCAGCCTTATCATCTAAAGCTTGTGCAATTAAATTGCTTGCCATATATCTGTCATCATGGTTATGCCCTTCGTCTGATTTACCCGCTATCAGCGCTTCAAGTGTTTCGTGATTGTGCTCTTTTGAGGCGTAAGTATTATTGTGATTATGATTGTTAAACGTGTTTTCCACCCCTGCAATATAAGCGTTTAGCACTTCAATTGCGGTATTATATATTTCTCCCCAGTTTTCCGTAGATACTCCTGGTAATGTAAGATTTGGCATTATAACTCCTTATACCCAGATTGTATTTGATATGGTTGATTGATTCCATGCGGAGTTTTGTGTCACATTTGGCATATTTTTTATCACTTCATCATACGGCTCTGACTCTAATTTCAGCGTGACCGAATCCGTTAAAAATCTGATTTGTGACGGATACGGCAGGACACTTTTAACTTTTCTGTATTGATAGCCGGTAACAGTTTCCCATGCTATCAGATAAAACCCGCCATTATGAAGTGCTTCGTGTGTCTTATAATACAAGTTCTCATATTCATCTGCATCGCAAACAATATCCACATCAAGACTGTCCTGATAATATTTCCCGTAACGATAAAACAAGGCGGGGTTGAAGGGATCCCTTTTCTCAAACAGATATTTCACTGTAACATTGGCGCTTATAGTGCCGGGAAACTCGTGTAATTCAACCCCGACCTTAAATCTTATCATTATATCTCCTCAAAATTGATATTTTTAAGATGCCATGACATCATATTTGATGACATCTGTAAGTTTGTCTGCATCTCTGCTTAAAGTAAATGTGATTTTAGCCACATCATCCTCTTTGTCCAAAGGTAAATCGCCTTCGTGAGTGATAGAGACCCCGTTTAATGCAAAAAATATGCTGTCTTTCCCGTCCGGAACAAACAGAAGCGAATACATTTCAGTAGTAAGTTCAGCAATAAAAGAAAACATTTCTTTGCAAACTGTTACATTAACCAGTTTCCCGGTAATTGTAAACCCAAGCCCAACAGTTGAGAAAGCTAACTTTTTTGTTTTTTGTGTCCATGAGACATTACTACTACCCCCCTCACTATCTCCAAACGGGATAAATTTTGGGGTTGCTCCACTATATAATGCAGATAATTCAGACTTTGTAACAGGGAAATCTTCTGTGTCAAATTTACCTTTTGCAATGTATATCTTACATTTATCGCCCATTACATTGTTCGCCTCAAAAGGGAACCCGTTTGCAGGCGTTGTTATTTTCGTTAAAGCCATATATTACTCCTTCTCAGGGATCAGTCGCCCCTGATTAATTAATTTCAGTTCAAATTTTGTGAATTCATCCCGTATAATCTGACGAATGTCATCTTTTGTAATGCGCTGTGTACATCTTTCAAGTTCGACAACACGCTTTTCAAGGGCATTGATTTTCTTTTTGTAATCGTTCCATATTGCCAAAACGAGCCCGGGAAGCACTGTAAACAGGATATAAGTAAGAATCGTATTTATTGATATCATGAGTTAAACAGCTCCATTTCTGCTTTTCTTCGTTTAGTCAGCCCGGGCAACGCCTTCATTTGACCGTTGACACGGGCTTTATCCCAGCGAAGAAATTCCTTTGCAGCGCCGTTCCAGTCTGCAGTATTGATTTTTTTTAGAAGGGTGGAGCTGGCAAAAGCGCCAACTCCAACATTAAATACAAAAGAAATCAACGCCTGCATCCGGTTATCACTCAGTTTGATTTTTACAAGGTCTCTAATCCTGACCATTGCAACCGCACAGTCAATATCAAGTAATCTCTCAGCCTGCTCTAAAGTAATTTCTTTAGGCTCATGCTCTTTAATCACATGACCATAGCCGATAGTCAGCTTTCCGGCAGGGCAGATATAAGCCTTTAATCTAAGACCTTCAAAGCGTTTGATAAGTTCTTTTGCTTTATCCATATTATCTCCAAACAGGGCAGGCGTAAAACCTGCCCCTACAGGTTACTTTCTTCTTTTAACGAGAGTTTGATACACAATATCCACACCGGCGCCGATACTGCCATGCAGGATTTTAACCCACTTAGATAGCTTTTTATCCTGAGCAATTCTGTTAATGACAATATCCTTTTTTTGCCTGTTTGTAAGCGTACTCATTTCTTTCGTTTCCACGATTTTTTCGATAATCTGGGCGTTTGTCATATTAAGCTTTAAAAGCCGATTTAGATATACTACCGCCAGACTCAGCAGTCCGGAAAATACCAAAGCAAGGAGTTCAACCACCGAGTTTTGAATGATATTTTTTACAGGGCTAACAGGCATCTCAATTGCCATTTCCCCTCCGGAAATGGAGGGGCTGGCAATATCAGGGATCTCTTGTGCAAAGGCTGTAAACGCCACAAGTAAAAGGGAAATCAGGATTAAGAGTCGTATATTTTTCATATAAAAACTCCTCTTTTAATTATCTCTCATGCTGACGACAAAGTCCGCTTCCTGGATTGTCCCGCCAAAATAGGACCAGATATTGACAAGCGTACCAGGGGTTAAAGGTTGTGGCAGAGAATCTGCACCAAATTCTTTCTGTCTGCCAAATGCCCAGCCAAGACTCTGATAAGCAAGCAAAGCGTCTTTGGTATTGTTGGCAGGAGTGGCATCAATCAAACCGCTGGCATTTACTTTTGGCAGGTCATTGCTCATAATGACCTCAAAACCCAGAATAGTGCCGATTACGCCGTCTTTCATGGCAGATGTGTCTAATATTTTGTCTCGGCTGATAAAGTCGGAAATATCAAGAATCTGAGCTTTTACAGTCGGGCTGACAACCAGATATCTGCCTTTCTGTGGCGCTTTTTTGGCATCAAGGGTTTCCATCAGTTTTAAGATATCTGCTTTGACAATAATGTTGCCGACACTGTCTGATTTCTTGATCTTGGATCCTGCACCGGCAATCATGCCTTTAATACAGAACTGGTCATAGACATCCAAAATTGCATCTTTGGCATCTTCTGTGTAATGATTTAAAAGATCCACATTGCTCTGTGATTCTTCCACATCTTTCACTACGAAAGGCACGCCTTTTTTCTGGCTAAACAGAAATGAAATGGTACTTTTGGAAGGATCATTGATATCACTGTCTGATGCCGGCAGGTCAACAGCGGATAAGACTCCGAGTTTTGGTCCGTTGTAGCCTTCGGCCTCTTTGTTCAAGACAAATGGCGTATAATCTGTAATTGTACTGAAAATTCTTTTTTTGGTTTCCAGTTCTTTTTTCATTTTGTTTAAGGTCTTGTTTGACCATAATTGTGGATAAAAGCCCATTATTTACCTCCCTGAGTTCTTTCCAATTCTGCTACCAGTGCCGGATTTTCTTTCATCAGACGGCAATATTCTGCCGGATTATCAAGCAGTTGCTGATAGGTGACGGCTTGTGGCTGGTTACTGCCTGCGATCATCTCCGGTTTTGTCAGATCTTCCGGTTTTTGAATGCTTTGCAGATATTCCTGATACTGCTCTTCGCCATTCATTAACATTTTTTCGGCAAATGTTTTTTGAGATGGAAGCAATTTTTTTGCCTGTACATCCATTTCAATTGTCTTGCTTACAACCTGCTGTTTTAAAGCCTGATGATTGTCTTTAAGTGCTTTAATTTTGCTGATGGCTTCATTTTTATCAGAAGCGCCAAGCAATGCTAAAATCTCGTCCATGGGTTCCTCCGTTTGGGTTTTGTTATTTATTTGCATCGCTACAAATTTCTCGTATTGGCTCTTGTTTTGAAAATAATCCTGTTCAAACAAATTATTAATTTCTTTCTCTCCGGATATCTCATGGCAAAAGCCCATTTTTTTTGCTTCTTCGGCTGTCAGCCATGTTTCATTATCCATCAGAGCGCTTACCTCTGTTTCGCCCAACCCGCTAAATGAGCTGTAAATATCTATCATCTGCGCTTTTAGCATATCCAACACTTCGGCAGATTTTCGTAAATCTTCGCTTTCACCGCATACGCTTGTCCACGGATTATGAATCATCAGCATGGCGTTTCTTGCCATGGTTACCTTAGTTCCCGCAAGGGCGATAATGCCGGCCATGGATGCGGCAAGTCCTTCTATGACCACTTCGGCCTTTTTATTCTTCAATACATTGTAAATCGCCAAACCTTCAAAAATTGACCCGCCTGGTGAATTAATATGAAGGACTATTTTCCCTTTAATATCCTTGATACTGTCTATAAAACTCTTAGCAGTAACGCCCCACATACCGATTTCATCAAAAAGATAAACATCTGTTTCACCGCTGTCCCTGCTTTCCATTTTGTACCACTTCAAGCTGTCCTCCTTAGCCGGCAGATTTCTCATTTATTTTTTCCAACTTTTTAAATCACTGCAAATCTCTTTACTTGCAGATTTTCGGATCCATTATACCACAACCCAGTCAAAATAAAAAACAAAGTGGGTAAATTACCCACTTTTTACCCCTTTTTTCTCATTTTCTGATATAATGACATCGCCGTAGCACCAAACGGGCAGGCGTAAAACCTGCCCCTACGGTTGACATCAAACAACAGAAAGGATAAAATTTATGCTTGATAAGCTCATGAACGAAATGATCACCAAACTTGAACAAACAAATCTTTTTAAACAAATCGAACCATACGAAGGGCAGTTTGACAATCCGGATGAATTCCTGATCAGACCACCGGTCTGTTTTATTGAATTCTCTGCAGGTCAGACAGATAAAGCCCTTCATATTAAATCACTTGTCAATGTCGATTTTTACATCACCACCAACCACATTAAAGGCAGGGTAAACTCTGCCATGCTGGATATTCTGGACACTATCAAAGAACAGTTTAACAAAAAACGAATCGCAAATATGGGAGAAACCCGCTTTATTGCCTTTGACCGGCTGGCTATTTTCCCCGGATTCTGTTCTTACAGGGTATCGCTTGAATTTAAGGAGGATTTTTAATGTATTCATCCATCATCAAACTTAAAAAAGCACTCGGAGATAAAGCCGAGCTGCTTCTCAATGGCATTGAAGACAGTGAATTAACTGATATTCTGACAGACTCATCAAATGTCATTGACTCTTATATCAAGACAGTCATTCCCCTGCCTCTCAATGAAGCAAATGCCATGCTTGACCAGATTTGCCTGTCACTTGCCAAAGCTGAAATTTACCGCCGTTTTGCTTCCAATGATCTGCCTAAAGATGTATCAGAACAGGAAAGCAAAGCATACAAAGACCTTGAAAAAATCCAACAGAAGAAGATTATTGTAGTGGCTCAGGACAATCCGGAAAATGATACCAATTTTACAGCCAAACCTGTTAATTTTAATATCTTTATGGAATAACCCGTACTACAAGCATCTTGCTTGTAGAATAACCCGTACTACAAGCATCTTGCTTGTAGAATAACCCGTACTACAAGCATCTTGCTTGTAGAATAACCCGTACTACAAGCATCTTGCTTGTAGAGAAAGAGAAAATATGTTTGACTCCCAACTGCTTAAAATGGTCGCCATCACCATTCAGGAACGAATCAAAAACAGGATCCGTCAAAACCGCATTACACCACAAACCCAAAAATCAGGCGGTACAACGCTGGTTGAATCTGCAAGACTTTTAAATTCCATTAACCACAAAATAGACGGAGACACCATTGTAATTGGTACAAATGTCAGATATGCCCGTATTCATCACGAAGGCGGGATAATCAAACCGGTCAGGGCTAAATTTCTGGCAATCCCTATTGCCAAAGTTGCTAAAACACTTTCCCCCAGAGATTTTGACAATACTTTCATCAGAAACGGCATTATTTACAGAGCCCTCGAAGATGATAAAGTGGAAGCCCTCTATTCTCTTAAAAAACAAGTCCGGATTCCTGCCAGACCTTATATGTTCATTGATCAAAGTGACCGTAATCTCATCAAAGACCGTGTAAACAACTATATTGTCGAAAGGATAAAAAATGGCTTATAAAATAACCGAAATCAACAAAGCCAAACAGCTCTATATTGTGGAAGGGCAAAGAATTGAAGATATTGCCAACCTGCTGAAAATCCCTGTCAAAACAGTCTATGCCTGGAAAAGAAAAGGGGAATGGGATAAAGCTCTCCGCTCTACCGGCAATATCGGTATGGCAATGGAAATGCAAAAAGCCTTTGAACAGGAGGTGCAAAAGGCGATTGAAGAAAAAAGACTGACCGATCCCGCCACCGCTGACGCCCTGTATAAAACTTCCAAACTCATGGAAAAGCTCCTTCCCAAAAAAATCATGCTCGCAAATATATTTAACATGCTTGAAGATGTAACAAACTACATCAAAACCATCGGCAATGATAAATTTTTGACCGAATGGGTCAAATATCTCCCCGAAATCTCTGACTTTTTAAGGAAGAAATACAATGATTAAATCCATGACCAATACCGAATTTGAAAAGAAAATTCAGGATCTCATTGAAAACATTAAAAAACAAACCGTTCTCTTTACCGATGATACGCCTGAGCTCCAAAGAAAACGAGTCGAAAAATCAGAAAAAGACCTTTTCTTTTTTGCAAAGACCTATTTCCCCCATTATATCCGTTCTGAGTTTGGCAAACCACATAGAACCATGCATAAGGAAACCGAGATAAAGGGACAGATTACTGGAATTGCAGGGTTCAGGGGACTGGGTAAAACCACCTTTCTGGCAATCATCAAGCCGGTCTGGCTGGCACTCTTTGGCAGGATTTTCTTCAATGTCAAAGTCGCTAAAAACAAAGACCTTGCCAAAGAAAGAACCATTGCCATTCGTTGCGAATTCCTCTTTAACAAAAGGCTCATCAATGACTTTGGCGCTCAGCTCCCGCTCTCTTCAGGTGAAGAACACGACTTTATCATCAAAGAAGGCACCCGCTTTCTTGCCATTGGCTACAAAGAAGGTATCAGAGGTAAAATACACAATTCCAGAAGACCGGATTACATTGACATTGACGACCTTGAAGACCATAACAGCTTTAATATCAAAATCGCCCAGGATAAACTTCAATTCGTAACCGAAGAAGCTTATGGCGCTTTTGACAAAGGAAACGGCATTCTTGTCTGGCTGGGAAACAGAACACATCAAAATTCAGCCCTCAACCTCTTTTATAAGTCCTGCACAGAAGGCGAACAGACAAACAATATGCGTAAATTCCTGCTGATTCCTGCCGATGACGGGTCTTTTAATCCCACATGGAAAGAGCACTATTCCAAAGAAGACCTGCTCAATATTTATCAGGCGATGGGCAAATTTGGTTATGAAAGACACATGCGGATGAATCCCGTGGTCGAAGGACTCAAATTTAAAGAAGAATGGTTTAAATACTATGATCTGCAGGAGCTTTTCAATCTCAAAAAGGAACATCCGGTTCATATCGTCTCATATTGTGATCCGTCTCTCGGTGAAAAGACCACCTCTGACTACAAAGCCATTATGACAGTCGCTTACTGCAATAAAAAATACTACCTGCTGGATGTTTACCTCAGAAAGGCAAGCATTATTGAAATGCTCCGCTATATGTACTGGCTGCATGAAGAATTCAACTGCATTCTGTATATGGAATCAAACTTCTGGCAGAAGGTCATTTGGGACTATATCCCGCAGTTAGCCAATGAATACAGGTATCTCCTGCCGGTTAACGGCATTGAAAACACTGAAAAAAAAGAGCTTCGTATCGAAAGAATACAACCCGTTTTTGAATGGGGCTGGCTCCTGTTTCCCAATAAAAAGAGCGAAGATCTCAGTCTCTTGATAGACCAGCTCCTCGGATTTCCCGCTTATCCCCATGATGACGGTCCGGATGCTCTGGCCGGTGCCATCAGCTGTATGAAGCACCATACCGAACCCAATGTCTATAAATCCCTCAAAAAAACGACTGCCAACCAATTTTCAAACCTCTGGTAATAATTCCCCTCCGTAGGGGCAACCCTTGCGGTTGACCATTATGACGGGGCGGTAAGCCTCCCCTGCTTATAAAAAAAACCAAAGGAATACAAATGAACCTCTGGTAATGTAACGCAAGCTACCAGCTTGTGAAAAAAAAAGAAAGGACTATCATGAACCTAAAAAACCTCTTTAAAAAAGAACAACCAAATGCAAAAACAAATATCACCCTCAATAAAGTCTCCATTGATCAGCCTGAACCCATGTTCAGACACATTATCAATCCTAATTCCATTCATTTTGCCCTCTCCGATGCCGAACTCGGCAAGCTCAGATCCATACAGGCTTTATACCGCCAGCTTTACAAATTTGACGACAATCTCGCAGCCGATACCGATGTCCGCACTGAAGCAGCCAAAACCGCTTCCTTTATCCTGCCCGATAATCTCGGTAAACAGCAGGCTGACTATTTCAACGAATTTCTAAGCAACTTCCTCCCCGATCTCATTGACCATGTCATGGATCTGAAGCTGAGAGGTCTGCTCTTCAGACAGATTATCTACACTCAGGAAAACGGACTTTATAAAGTCTCTGCTTTTGAAGATTACAAAAACCTTGATTTAAGGCACGAAAACAGAAAAGTGGAATTGTATATCAACGATAAACCTGTAAGCCTCTCAAATTTGAAATTTGTGGCATTATACAACGATTATCCCGTATATGAGTCCCTGTTAAAATACTATGCCTTCACTTCCTTCGCTTTAAACAACTGGCTTCCTTTATGGAAATCTACGGTAAACCCATCAGAATCGGTAAATACAAGCCAGGCTCTGCTCAAAATGAAAAAGACAATCTCTGGAATATGGTTAAAAATCTCGGCACTGACCTTGCCGCCATGATCAGCGAAAACACCGCCATTGAGTTTGTGGAACATAAAAGCGTCTCTGCTTCTTCTGACCTCTATCACAATCTCCTCAAATTCTGTAGGGAATCCGTAACAAAAAGAATCCTCGGTCAGGTGCTTACCACCACTTCACAGGCGACAGGCTCTTATGCGCAGGCAAAGGTTCATGAAATGGTCAGACAGGATATTTTAGCCGGTGACCTCAGAGATGCCGGTCTCTACATTTCAAACATCTGTACCCTCCTGAACCAGATCAATTTTAACCAGGATAAAATCTCAGTTAAACTCATGGTGAATGACAAAATTGACCTTGAAAAAAGAATTGATATTGACACAAAACTCTCTGCCCTCGTTCCCGTTGACCCTGATTACTACTACAACACCTACAATATCCCAAAGCCTGCTAAAACTAATGTTGTAAATAATGTAGGGGCAACCCTAGCGGTTGCCCCCCTAGCGGTTGCCCCTCTTGCGGTTGCCCCTCTTGCGGTTGACCAGTTAAAACCTCATAATTCAAAATTCAACATTCAAAATTCACAATTATCAACCAGCCTGCCTGATATCACTGAAATCCATGACGAATACATCGCCACACTCAATTCTTACGAGGATATTCAAAATGCACCTTTCCCCGATAAACTCTACAAGGAGTACGCCCGGCAACTATCAGAAGCAATCCTAAACGCCTATATGGGTGATCATCCCGTAGGGGCAACCCTAGCGGTTGCCCCTCTTGCGGTTGACCATTCAAAATTCAACATTCAAAATTCACAATTATTTGAAACAGACTGGTCGCTCCTTGATATCAAAGCCCTCAATGCCTTCCGTGCCGAAGCTTTTGAAGTCGCCGGCGTAACATGTCAGGAGACCCTGCAAATGCTCAAAAAAGAAGCTGAAAAAGCTTTTACAGACGGCATTACATTTGCTGACTGGCGTAACAATGTAAAGCTAAAAGGTTTCTCCGCTGACAATCCTTATCATCTCCGGACAAACTTCAATACTGCCATAAACAACGCTTATCTGGCAAGGCAGTGGAATGACCTGCAGGAAATTAAAGACTTTTTCCCTTATCTCAAATATACAGCGGTAATGGATGACAGAGTCAGGGAAGAGCATGCCGAATGGAATGGCCTTATCCTGCATGTTGATGACGATTTCTGGAAAACAAACTATCCGCCAAATGGCTGGAATTGCCGGTGCTCTGTGACCCCTATGCCCGAAAAGGAAGCAAAACAGGATCCGGACTTTGGTAAAAAACCAGATCCTTACACAACCACAGACCCAAATTTCCGAAAAAACTCCGCCCTCGATAATTCCATCTGGGGTAAATGGCTGGATAAAAAAGATGTCGGTAAAGCCGTCAAATCAGCTGATGAGTTAAATCTGCCTCAATGGAAAGAATATACGGAAGCTGATCAGCCGGATCCGATTCCGATACCTAACAACGCAGACAAAAAAACACTTCTTGATATTATGAAGAACTATCTGAATGACCGTATTATCAATGACCCGAATAACTTCCCTGTATTTCTGGATAAATCAAAATCAGAAAAATTTGAGCGATATTCTCGTGACGATATCGAAAAAAGAGTAAAATATATGGCTTGTATTGATGACACAATTCAAAATCCGACAGAAATCTGGCTTGATTACAATCAAAAACGAATCAGATACCTGAAAAAATACAGCCAAAATATTTTGGTAATAGCTGATTTTCATAATGGGCAGTTTGATTACTTTAACATAATTACAGAAGTTACTAATACTTACATTGAAAAACAAAGAGCAGGCTTTTATTTGGGAAGATAAAAAAAGAGTGGGGTGCCTGATGTCAGGCATTCCCACAGCTTCCTCCGGCTCAGTCAGAGACATCTCCTCACCGGGATCAGGAGGTACAGTTTCCTGTAGCTCATAATAACAAAATAACTTAATTTACTTTTTTGTCAAATAAAAAAAACTTAATTCTTCATTTTTAATTCTTAATTAAATCACACCTTCTTCCCATAATAAATATCTTTTACCCTGTCAAACGACAAAAAATACTGCTTAGAGGTCAATTCTATTGCCTGCCTGACCATAAACCCCAATTTCTTATATTCTTCAATTTTTTGGCTGATTACTGCGTTTCGCTCTTCTTTTCTTGTCATAAAACACCTCTCTTAATTCTTAATTCTTAATTTTTAGACTTCCTCCAAAAACATTCCTGCTCTGCAAATGCCTTCGCCCATTCAAGTCCCATTATATCAACGCATATCTGCACATTGGCACGGATTCTTTTCACTTCCAGTAAAAAGTACTTCCTCAATGCACACTTCTTTTTTAGCTTCCTGTCACAGCGCGGTTCTTCGCACCAGGGCACACAACATCCAACCATCTTCTGAGTTTCCTTACCGTACATTCTACATCCTAATTCAAAATTCAAAATTAAAAATTCATAATTAAAAAGGCTCAGGTTTCCCCGAGCCTACACTATTTCAATAACTTAGCAAGTCAGCTTGTCGTAACTTGTCACTTATACGGTGGTTTCAAGCGTTGCATATCCGCTTACTTTGGGCAAATACCCGTTTTCAACGGTGGATTTAATGCTTTTGATCACAGAGGTTCTAAGTGAGTTAATGTCCATTGTTGACACTTCAATCCCTTCAGATTTGCTGTAAGCATATACAATTTTAGAGAATAAGGCATAAGACGAAGGGGCAAGCTGGGTGCGTCGAAGCAGGCTTTTGTATTTGTAGGCGTATAATTGCAGGTTTGCTTTGTAGCCGGCAGATGCCTGGTTCCAGATATTGCGGATTGTGTCCGAATTTGCTTTGAACGAAAGATGCTGAGGCATTTCTTTAGGTTTTGTGTAATCTCTGGCAATACATACGGCGCCGCCGTTGTAAGCAGAAAATACAATGTCATTTGCCCTGTCAGCACCGGAATAACTTGAGATAGCCTTCTTAAAAGTAACTTTCATTAGTCCTCCTTTTAATTCCCCTCTGTAGGGGCAACCCTTGCGGTTGACCTTCTGTTGCGGGGTGGTAAGTTTAATTCTCTTTGCGAACTTTGCGATCTTTGCGAGAACCCGCTTTAATTCAAAATTCACAATTCAAAATTAGTTATGTACCGTAAGCTACCAGCTTGCGATAAATCGTTCTCTGCTTTGCGTTCTTAGCGCTCTTTGCGAGAGCCCTCGGTGGTCATTTTACATTTTAAATTTTACATTTTACATTTATTTCACACACTATGCGTCTGTCAAAGATCGTCAGAGTTCCGGATTCTGTAGGGGCAACCCTTGCGGTTGCCCATTATTGCGGATCCCACAAAACAGGGCAGGCGTAAAACCTGCCCCTACAATAACGGCATTTTGTTTTAAAAATGAGTGGTTTTGCAAAAAGTTGGAAAAAATAAATGAGAAATTTGTCCAGCTTGTCCAATTAAAAAACACCCTCTTTTACATTTTACATTTTACATTTTACATTCCGGCGAAGCCGGCTCATTTCCACGGTTCCATTTTATGCCGTTCTACCCATTCCTGCAGGTCTTTACCTGGTATCCTGATATGAGCCCGCACGCTTTTACTCAACTTAATAGCCGGTAATGGGTCTAATGGGTCATTTACCAGCCTGTACACCTGTCTTTCTGAAATCTCCAACATCTTAGCCACCTGGTCAGGACGGTAAGACTTTGAAATGTCGATCATAATCACACTCCTTTTGTATAACAAGCTACCAGTTTGTATTTTGCGAATGACATCAATGTCCCTGGCAAACTTATAATATTTACTCTTGTGAACTTGTAAGGATTTACGACAAGTTCGTTTTCTCTGTGTCCTCTGATTCCTCTGTGATTAAAATCTCATTGTTTACCCTATCAATAAATTTATCATTCGCCGAAAATCGTGATGCAAAATTAAGACACTTACTTTCACATCCTTTTTTTTCGTTATCACAATAAGATTCGCAGGTCTCATTCATAATTAAATGAACTATTTTGTCTATTTGTTCTTTTGTAAGTTTCATATTTATCTCCTTTTCTTTGCGTACTTAGCGCTCTTTGCGAGAATCATTTTGCTTTTCTGTGTTCAAAACTTCCTGGTATCTCTCATCAAGCTCTTTCATTTTCTCATATTCTTTTCTATCCCTATACACCGCATACAACGCATACATCTGTTTGACATTATCCGGTATTTCAAGTCCTGACCGGTTCTTGATCAGCTCCGCCAAGGTCTTATAATCAGACCATTTTCTTGACGCCGGCAATATGGTCGGCTCCTTAGCTGATATGGCTTCGTTGAGGTAACCCTCAAATTTAGAAGCGCAGTACAGAGTCGATGGTCTGAGATATTTTCTCATATCCGGATTATCCAGCCATTGACCAGCTTTCAAGCGATGTATCGCCTTGAAGTCATCAACTTCGAAGTCCTGCGCCAGTCTGGCATATATCAATCTCAGATTTTCATCAGAAGCCCGAAAATGACCCATGCAGACATTATTTAAATCAGCCAATATCTCAAGTGCTTTTTTTTTGTTTAGTTCGCTAGCGCTCAGGTTTTGAGCCTTCTGCTCGGCAATTCTGATATTCCTCACCAGGAATGACCGTTGTTTCTTTTCCAGCTCCTCTTTTCCGATCATTTCCTGCAATTTAAGATAAAGCTCCCTATTGGTCGTCAACAATCACCTCCGCCTCAACCTGCTCAATCTTTGTTACCGTCAATCCCCAGCGCCGGATCTGTATGTATTCCAGCAATTGCAGGAAGTCACGCTCTACAAATAATTGAGTCTTAGGGCAGGAATCGGAACCCTTATATGCTACTTCATAGACTTTCATATACTGCTCTTTATCTCATCAATCGTCTGGAAGTATAACTCCAATAACTGCATGCTGATCTTTTCGTATTGAAATAACATCTGATCAATTTCATCATCCATAAGATTCATTTCTTTTAAATGCTTTACCAGTTTAACAAAAAGCGCTTCTCTTTGTTCTTTCAGATCAATTATCTTCTTCCTTTTCATCTTCACCTCCATTATGCACATAAGCCATTGCATCTTTTAATTTTCTAAAGTTTTTCTCAAAAGCCCCGTTTTTACTGACTTTATGCCAGCCATACTCATATTCTACTGTCCAGTTGTCTTCACCGCTAAACCATTCAATTTTCTTTTTATCAGCCATAATATCCCCTTTTCTTTGCGGTTAAAAATTCCCCTCCCGTGGAGGGGTGCCACTTTGTGGCGGGGTGGTAAGTTTAAACATCAAAAATTGTTAACTGCTTCTTTTTATTGAAAAAATCATCAATCAGATCACTGCGAAATGGTACATCAGGGTCTCCAGACAAAAGACCGTAAAGTTCTGAAAACTGGTGGTAGCGATTCTTTTTTAGAATTTCAGCGACGGTCTTATAGTCGCATTCTTCAACGGCCTTTTTCATTTGTTCAAATCTCATATCAGCAATCTGATGCAGCATCCCGTTTTTCTCATATAGCTCTTCTTTTTCATATTCAAACCAGTCTCTAATTGCTTGATTATAACTGTATTTATTCTGGCAGACACCACAAAACATATATGTTCTTGTTCTGTCAAAACAGTTGTTCAAAAAAACTCTTGACCCACAATTTGGACACTTATAACTTACAATTGTGTATATTTCCCGTTTATCTGTCATTTTTTTATCCTCTTTTCTTTGCGTTCTTTGCGTTCTTTGCGAGAGTCATCTTAATTCAAAATTCATAATTAAAACAGGGGCTTTCGCCCCCATTATTCATTATACATTATACATTAAAGCAGCGCTTTGATTATAATGCTCATGTGTTGCCTGTAGCTCCTGTTTTAGTTCTTCCTGTAGCTTATGTGATACAGCCAGATCACTTTCCAACCTATCAATCTGCCAGTTTTTCTGATTGATTTGTTCTTCCAGATCGGCAATCGTCTCATTCTTACCGGCGATAATCTTACAACGAACAGACTCTTTTTGTAGCATTTTGTCTCTTTCGCAAGCCATATTCATATACATTGCCCAATAATTATGATTTGTTTTGCTCAATCCTTTGATAATAGATCTTTGTGTAACTACAACCAATGCCATTATTAGCCACATTACAATTAAAGTTACCGTAGTCCATGTCATTTCTCCACCTCCATACTTGCAAAGTTCAATCTGACTTTACGCCATTCATCCCGTGCTGTTTCTCTTACTTTGAAATTGATATACTCTTTACTGCCAATTGTTGTGATAGCAGTATCGATAATGTCCATCGCTTCACACCATACCGGATCATCAAATTTAAATTTACGCAGTGCCAGTATCTGTTTTGTGTCCACATTGCCCTTTTTATCTACATTGAAAGCTTTCATCACAAGGGTTTTAAGCTCTGCTTTGGCATTACTTGCCCATCGATTCAAACAGTCATCAATCTTTGATTTTGCCACATTCAGGCGCTCATCAAAGGCAATGACTTTGTTGATCTGCAGGTCAACTGCTTTTGTTTTATTAAAGTTCATCAGACTGGCATTGCCTTTCCAGTTCTCGCCATATGATTCTGCCATTTTTCCCAGATAATTACTAACTTCCTGATACAGTTTT